>Ga0208544_10000732_pt1 | contig 24336 bp, 15 predicted proteins | sample DEB08_DNA_9_FD_184526 | JGI IMG/M metagenome (GOLD analysis project Ga0208544, IMG submission 184526) | Aqueous microbial communities from the Delaware River and Bay under freshwater to marine salinity gradient to study organic matter... | ecosystem: Environmental > Aquatic > Marine > Coastal ... | reverse complement strand
ATTTGTTTTTCAAAGAACGAGCAAATTCATGACAATGTTATTGGAATGTATATCGAAAAATACTACTACAAAACGGGTAAATTTTCAGATGCTCTCAGAGCTTAATCAACCGAATTAATACACGATCGGGTAGCAATACTACAGGTAGTAGAATCTACATCTGTAATTATTAAATCTGTTCTTGCACCAATTGGCACTTGAACCGCCAAAGTTTGAGGAGTACCATAAGGTAAGTTGCTGGCAGTAAAACTAGTGCCGTTATAGCTTCCTGCTACATTATAAGCTGTACCTAGTTTATACCCTTCTGGGGCTACCGTAATGGTGTAATAATCATCATTAATGACTGTTGTTCCATTATCGTTGCAAGTGGCAGACACTTCTACTTCCGTAATAATACAGGTAAACGATGGAGTGCCTTCAAACATCAATCTTGCGCTATTAAATGTTAAATCTCTACCACCACTATTGCCTTGGTCAATATTGCAAAAAGTTAACATCCAATTTCCTTTAGCCAGTTCTCCATCAAAAATACTTAATGGATTATCGGGTGCTGCTAAACGGTCATTTTGATAAATTGGTGTACTAATTTGATTGTTAGTATTATCGTTAATAGCATTTGGGGAAGCATCAGCTAACATCAAATCATAATGGTCGTTTGAATCATTTTTTTGGTTAATTAAATTAAGGGTCGTTCCTGTTGGTGAAGTAAGTTGGACTTGTAAATCTCCTCGGTAAGTATGTGCTACATTTAAGCCTACTCGCAGGTCTTCTATAAAAAAACTATCTGGAATCGATATTATTTTGGAAAGTGTCGTATTACAATTTGCTTGATTAGACAAAGTGGCTGCTTGCGTATTATCATAGGTATAAGTCATTGCCGTAGCTGGCTCATAATCAATCACTAATAAAGGAGCAACTCCAGCATTACCATTATGCGATTCGGCACGGCGAGTCCCTGAAGAACCATCCATTTCTATAAAAATAGCCATATTATTCAAGGCTGTCCAATCAGAGCGATTGACTATTTCTTGAATAATTGAGGAGATATCTGGTGTTTGATATAAAGCATTATCCGTCCAACTTTCTATATCATCCCAATGCACTCTAGCAAAGGTGGTATCTCTATTGGAAATATTATTCGTGCTGCCAGAAAAACCATCCGCAGTACCAATATCTTCTCCATAAATATCTAAATTAATCGCATCCGTATGATTTCCGTCTGCATAGAATTCTATATAAGCACTATTGATTACTGCTCCTTTCGGTATATTTACTGCCCTAAATCGCATGCCGCAAATTTGGTCATCTGACCCATCTTCTCCTAATTCTAAATCAGAACTTCCTATATCCACACTATTATCGCTCCCCTGTTCTGCATCATCTGAATCTTGATTAACTCGGATTGATATAATGGCAGCGGAGGAAGTATACTCTGAACGGTCAAGTATTTTGATTTTAAATCCAAGATTTATGCTTGCAAAACGTTAGTTTTAACATTGATAATCAAATAGTTATATTTTTGTTAAGATTTTCTTAACAATTCACAAAACTTGACCGTTTCTAGTATAGTTGGATAAATAGCCTTATTGCTATCCTCCATGTTGATAAAAATGGATAGCAATAACGAAATGCTCCATAGCAAATGTAATTGCCAAGGATGCCCTATTAGCTTAGGTACCTTCATAATGATTCTCTCTCTCTCTAAAAATTGGCCTTTGTAAGGAATAAATGCCTTACAAATTGTATTAAATTTATACTTTAGTCCCCCCTAGTTTGTATAAATGTGCTACTTTATATGGTATGCTAAATTATTAAGGTTCTTTTTACACGAAAGGTAACAAGGCAAAATGCACTTATTAATTATATTGGAAATTTGAGGCTATTGAATAAGATTATTTCAAAAATCAGACCAGAGGAAGTAAATATGCCGATTGCTGGACAGAAAATAAAGATAAATGGTTCGATGTTTGAAATTACTATTTGAAAGAAATCCCCATTGGAAAAGCAAATATTTTTTCCTTACGCCCTCGAAACCAAGTCTGGGATTGGGAATATAAAAGTACTTGTGGAGAAGAGAAAATAGAAAAGATAAATCCGTAGCGGTGCTATGCATTGATTTTTTGGCCAAAATCATGAAGAAGTGTAAGCTTCTGAACCGCAGCGGATGAGATGCTTAATGAGCTCCTTGAAATTTTAATCTAATTATGAGTTGATACTTATGAAAAATGGCCTCTCCATTTTTGACCATGTTGGCTGAACAGTCTAATAACTAAAGTCTAGTATAATGCGGTGTCAAATGTTCCCGCATCCGCTTCCGAAACTGAGCAGCAGTCCCTTTCTCTAAGGAATCAATCAAATCAAAATGGTTGATTTTTCCTTTAGCTGGTGCTTTATCCAAAGTAGCTTCTACGGCTACCATATAATTAAAAACGGGTAATAGCATTTTTTGAAATCTACTTAAAGTGGAATTACCAGACATAGCATATAATTTCCCATGAAATTCGACCTCATATTTAGACCTTACCGCTTGAGATGTTTGACATGCTTCATCCGCTGCCTCTCTATTCGCAATATCATTTAGTTCTTGAATATCCTCGACTTTTTTCCTTACAAATAATAAATCTGCCATACCAACCTCTAAAACTAAGCGCAGTTCAAAAATATCTTGCATATTATCTTTACCGAGTAAAGAAGGATCCATGATTCGGGTGAGTCCGCTCAATAAATCAGGTTCCGTTATCACCATCCCTTTTCGCTTTTTGGATTTAACCATCCCCATCATACGCAAACGACTTAATGCTTCTCTCACTACATTTCTGCTCACACCAAGCTGCTCCGCCAATTCCATTTCTTTGGGCAATTGGTCACCTATATTAAAATTATTAGCTTTCAAATAGATGAGTAGTTTTTGTTCAACCTGCTCGGCTAAAGATTGATGTTTCTTAGGGCCTATATTTGCTGTTAGAAAATTCACAGAAGTAGTTTTATTAAAAAAAAATCAATTGCTTTTTCAAAGAGCAACATAATACCTATTTTTTTCCATCAAACCAATAAATTATAGAAAAATCGACTTCTTTTAGCAATGAAAAAAAATCGAATGACTTATTTTTTTCGTCGTCTTTTAGGTTACTATTTTTATTTTTAATATATTGCTCAGGCATTGAATATGTACTACATATTAATAAGGATAAAAATGACAACCTACAATATTCTAAATTTTGGAGCGGTCAACAATCAACAGGCGGATAATGCAAAATTTATTCAAAAAGCCATTGAGTATTGTAGTAATAATGGTGGTGGTTGTGTCCTTATTCCCGCTGGTCACACCTTTATGTCAGGCCCTTTTAACTTAAAATCAAACATCGAATTCCGAGTAGAAACTGGGGCTACTTTATTAGCCAATCCAGACGAATCTGTTTATACCGAAAGTGCTTTTCGAGCAAATAAAGGAGAAGGCACTATTTGGATTGGTGGAGAAGATTTGGAAAATGTAACAATGACAGGTGGTGGAATCATTGATGGAAATGGTGCTGCTTTTATGGGAGAAGAACTTAAAGAAGCTTATGTGTTAAAACCTTTTGATACGGTAGACCCTCGACCTCACATTTTGACCTTAATTAATGTCAAAAATATTAAGATTCATAATATTACCTTTCAAAATGCCGCCTATTGGGGTTTGCATTTCATTGGCTGCAAAAATGTATTGATTAGCGATATTTTCATTTATAATAGTCTAAAAATCAGAAATGGTGATGGTATTGATTTAGACCATTCTCAAAATGTAAATATTAGTAATTGTCACATCGAATCAGGAGATGATGCTATTTGTTTTAAAAATAGAAGAGAATATGCAGAGTTTGGTCCTTGCTCCGATATTACGGTGACTGGCTGCACCTTAATTTCGACTTCTTGTGCCATAAAATTTGGTTCTGAAAACATGGACGCCATTAAAAATGTCGTCATTAATAATTGCATCATCAAAAACAGCAACCGAGGAATTGGCATTCAAAATAGAGATGAAGGGACGGTTTCAAATGTAACTATTTCTAACATCATCTTAGAATGTCGCCTTTTTGGAGATGTTTGGTGGGGCAAAGCAGAACCTATTTATATCACCGCTTTTCCGCGCGCCAATAGTAACGGAAAGGATGGAGGCGTTCGTTTCCCCAAAGGAGCAACTAAGGGAAAAGTAGGAATGGTGTCTAATATTACTTTTAACAATATTCAATGTACTAGCGAAAATGGCATTTTTGTCGGTGGAGAAAACCCTTCCAAAATCAGTAATATTCGCTTTCAAGGAATTGACCTTATAATTAATAAAACGACTGTTTATAAAGGTGGTTTATATGATTGTAGGCCTTGCGAAGGAGCGGATATGATAATGGATGATACCGCTGGATTTTATTTATATCAAGCGACCAATATTTCAATTAAGGATTGCTCTTTAATTTGGGGAGATAATCGAACTAGTTATTATAAAAATGGCCTAACGGAGATAGCTTGTGAACAAGTAAAAGTGAGTGATTACACGTACCCAAAGGTTGACAATCAACAAGCCATAACGGTATCAACAAAATTTTCTAAATAACTGGTAGCACAGGATAAATCCTGTGCTACCAGCTATTTGTAACTTAAACTAAATAATTCTAAGTTTTTTTACATTCAAAATTGACTTTAAATAATGATTCTCGGACTAACTTACCTCGATATAATTGTCATGGCACTCTATTTTGGTGTGATTATTTACATCGGTATTCGAGCAAGTTTTGGTGTCAAAAGTCAAGAAGATTATTTATTAGGCGGGCGTAAGTTCGGAAAACTGACCAGTACCTTTGCCAGTTTCGGACAGGCAACCTCCGCCGATGGGCCAGCAGGCGTAGCTACGACGACTTTTAATAATGGCGCAGCAGGTATTTGGAGTTCGCTCTTAATGCTTTTTGTCACACCCCTTTTCTGGATAACTGCCCCATGGTTAAGAAGGATGAGAATGCTGACCATGGGTGATTTTTACAAAGAAAGATATGGCTCGAATGGAATGGCAGCCACTTATGCGCTAATCGCCTCGATTGGGATGATGGGCTTATTATCAGTGGGTTACATGGCGGTGGCTAAAACGGCTACTGCAATGACACCAAAACCTAAAACGGAATTGACTAGCGCCGAAACCATTGAATTAAGTCAATCGGAATCCTTAAAACGATTAGAAGCAAGTGATATTAGTCAGTTTACCCCTGCTGCTTTGGAAGAATTAGATCAATTGCGTAAAGCGAATCCCAGAAGTATTTTTTCTTATTTGAATGAAACGATGCTGATTTGGGCAATTTGTTTTATCGTCTTATTATATACCATTCTCGGTGGTTTAGAGGCCGCCGTTTATACGGACCTTTTGCAGGGCGTTTTTATAATAATTCTATCCATCATTCTTTTACCCTTTGCATGGTCGAGCATTAATGAACTGTATGGTGGTAATGGAATGATATCTGCCTTGACGCATTTACATCAACAATTACCAGAAGATTCTTTTGAAATATTTGGTGCGCCCCAAACCATTGATTTTACCTGGTATTTTATCTTAACTGCCGCTTTGGTTTCGGGCTTAACAGTCGTCACGCAACCCAATCAACTAGTGACCGCAGGAGCTGCTAAAGATGAATATTCCGCTCGGATTGGCTTTGTGACGGGCACGTTTATGAAACGAGTGGTGACCATCCTTTGGGGAATGTTAGGTTTAGCAGCGATTCTCTTATTTAGCAAAGAAATAAACAATCCTGATTTAACTTGGGGGCATGCCACCAGAGCCTTATTAGGCCCTTTGAATATGGGGTTAATTGGTTTGATGCTGGCGAGTATGATGGCAGCGTTGATGTCCACAGCAGATTGTTTGATGTTGACTGTTTCTGGACTGATTGTCAATAACTTGTATAAACCATTTGCAGACAATCCATCTGAAAAAAAATTGATTTTTGTAGGCAGGATAGCAGGGGCATTTTTTCTAATTGGCGGCGCGATTATCACAACTCAGTTTGATAACATTCTACAAATATTAAAATTTATTTGGGAATTTTTTGTCGTCTTTGCCGCTGCCTTTTGGTTGGGTTTAAAATGGAGAAAAGCCAATAAAAAAGGGGCTTGGTTAAGTATTGTAGGTTCTTTTTCTTTGTTTTATTTAATTCCCATTTTATTGCCCTTATTTTTCCCACAAATGCGAACGTCGGAGGGATTAGTCAAACAAACCAATCCACCTGCAATGGAACGGGAATATACGGCTCGCCCAATGGATGTTGCCAATCGCAATCAAGCTATTGCCCAATGGAATCAGGTAGTTGCCAATAATAAACCCGTAGGCACTCAACCAGCGGTATTAATAGTAGGCGATAAATTCAAAAAAGCCTATCAGTTGCCTAAAAAGGCTATTTATTGGTCAAAAGGAGTCAGCAGCACCCCAAATAATTCGCTACAAGGCAATGGCTATATCTACTTAGAGTTATTATTATTGGACGCCATAGGCTTTGATTTAAGCAAAAATCCTTATGCCCTCAATGAGTCTATTCGCTTGTTGATCCGCTTAATCTTTCCTTTTATTTTATTGATAATAGGCTCTCTATTATTCAAAGTCAAACAAGAAGATTTACTCCTTCCCTTTTATAATAAAATGAGAATTCCCGTAAGTGAAAAAGGAAAGGCGCATGATAAAGAATTATTACAAGCAGGTTTAGCAAATTTTAATAATAGCTCCGCTACCCTACTCTTTCCCAATTCTGATTGGGAATTTTATAAATGGAATCGACAAGATAGTGTTGGCTTTATTTTGGCATGGTGCATGGTATTAGGGGTATTATTATTGCTTTATTTTGCGGTGACTTTAGGAACGGGATAAAATTATTAAATTGTTTTATGGTTATATTGTTATCGTACCGTTCGTGCTAAAAAATAAAAATATAGCAATTTAACAATATAATCATTAGAGAGGAATTAGGCTTTTTTTATACACCCACGATACTTTTTCATAATTTTAAACTTAACAAATCATGGAAATCCAAGAAGAAAAAACCTTTAGAAATTACGAGCAAGGCGATATTACTGCTGCCGTAAAAGAACATTATCGCAAAATGCGTGCTCGCCAAACGCTGGAGTATGTACAACGGATGAAGGCAAAATATCTAACCTATGACAAACCTTTAAATCTATGGGATGCCTTAGAGAAATTAGATGCTTTGATTGATGTCAGCGACCCAGATTTGGATTTACCAAACGTTCAACATCTAATACAATCCGCAGAAGCCATTCGAGCAGATAATCGCCCCGATTGGATGCAGTTGGTCGGTTTAATTCACGATTTAGGAAAAGTGATGTATCTATGGGGTTCAGATGAAGATGGGACTAGTCAGGCGGAACAATGGGGCATGGTTGGGGATGTTTTTATTGTCGGTTGTCAATTGCCAGATTCTTGTGTCTATCCTGAATTTAATGCATTAAATCCTGATATGCAGAACGCTACTTATAACACCCCTTTAGGCATTTACGAGAAAAATTGTGGGATTGATAACACCCATTTAGCTTGGGGGCATGATGAATATTTATACCAAGTTTTAAAAAATCATCCGACTAATTCGATTCCTGAAGCGGGTATGGTCATGGTTCGTTATCACTCTTTTTATCCTTGGCATACGGGAGAAAGTTATAGGGAGATTACCAACGAAAAAGATGATAAATATAAAGAAATAATTAAAGATTTTAATAAATACGACCTTTACACCAAATGTGATAAAATCTTTGATTTAGAGGAGATTAAAGCACATTATCAGCCGATTGCAAAAAAGTATTTGGGAGATGAGGTGATATATTGGTAAGCAATCAAATCAAAATTAACCATTGCTTCCATAACACCCGTATCGGGATTTATCTAAGCACTAAAATTATCAATCATTGTTAAAAGAAACGAGTGGGTAATGCAAACCTCCATAGGAAATTGCCCACTCTCCAAAATTAATTTTGCTTTAAGGCAAAATCAATCCAACCAAGAAATAATTTATATTTTTTAACAAGTTTATCAATTGGTATAAAAGTAGTTGACATTTCTAAATTAGATAAACTTATCCATTTTCTTATGATTTTATAGGCATTAAAGTTTACCTTTACATTCTATTAGGATAAAAATTTATCCAAAACAAAAAAGAACAGACATACAGTTACTATTTTCATAAATGGAAAATGATAATTCCATTAACATTAAAGAAGGCTTGTTTTGTCCGTTAGCTTTAAACAACTCAATAAAATGCTTCGATATAAAGCAGATTTACGTTCTTTATTATTCCTTTTTTTTACAATAAGTTTATTAGGTATTCTTTGGCAATATGGAAGCGAAATGTCTACTGGCCTTTGGGTCTTTCTTTATAGCTGGCAATTATTGATGGCGGTTATTATCTCCGTCATGGTCCATAATCATCAGCATTTGGCAATGTGGACCGTAAAAAGCCTAAACGTGCTAACCGACAACATCCTTACGGTACTCTATGGTTTTCCCGTATTTGCGTGGATTCCTACTCATAATACCAATCATCACGTTCATATCAATAAAGAGCCCGATTATACCAAAACGTACATGCTTACGGAACGACATAATCTATTAACTTTATTGATCTACCCTTCTTTGAGTGGTTATAAGCAGCAAAAAGCAGTATTTAGTTATTTTATTAGTTCCTATAAAAAAAATCGGCGCAAGTTTTATTACCATTTATTACAAATCATTAGCCTAGTAACTTGTATTGTAGTCGCTTTTGTTATTAATTGGAAAAGTGCTTTGTTGTATCTGATTATTCCTCAACAAGTAGCGCTTTTTTCAGTTTTGATTTTTAATTATATCCAACATGTTCATGCGGATGAAGAATCAGCCTATAATCATTCTCGAAATATGACGGGTGGCATCTTAAATTTCCTATTATTAAATAACGGTTTGCATACCGCTCATCATTTATCTCCTGGTATTCATTGGAGTAATTTAAGAGCAAAACATGATAAAATTACCCCTAAAATTAATCCTCAATTGAATGAACATAACTTTGCTTGGTATCTATTTCGGGTTTATATTCTAGGGTTATTTAGTGCTACTTATCGCACCGAAAACATGAGACAGAAACGGATTAAGGGAGGATACTAGCGGAATATAGCAGTTAGTAGTTAGGGCTTTCATTTTACTATGTTTAGTACCGATAAAACAATAGCTCCGCCATTTAAATGGCGGAGCTATTGTTTTATCGGTACTAAATGTAAATAACATATTATTTATATTATCTACCATTTCATTCGACCAATCCTTGCCATACACTTCTATTTATGGCGATAAAACAACGATTACGCATAATTTGATGCCTGTCTGTTAATTTATTGGGCTTCTTTATAAACAGCAAATCCAACAAATTATAATGATACAAGGCACACATTAAAAAAGCCATCCTCCAAAAGAAGATGACTTAATAACAAAACCATGTTTTTTATAAGTATTCGCTTTAAAAAATAATAATTATTACGACAATTATTTTTATCCGCTACTTTTTTTTAAAACTCGTGCAGTCTTGTGGGGGTATTACAAAAGTTTGAACAATCTTTTTAACCAAAACCAAAAAAAAATTCTGACTGCACGATTTAAAACTCCCTTCTAAAATCCTACCTAAAAAGGTAGGTTAGATTTTAATAATTAGTTTCTCAATAATATGGATATGTAGATTAATACTTAGTCAGTCAAGACTAGGTTTAATGTGTTGTTATATTAAAATGGAAATTTTGATTTACTTTGCCTGATTGATGTGATCGAGTAGCTATCTGAAAAGAGGTAGTCAAGAACCTAAACTTATTGTTAAATTAGGTCAAAAATTTTACTAAATAATTTAAAAAAAAGTATTTACTTTAGCAATCTATTAACTCTATTTTCAAATACTATACCAGATTTAATAAATATTAAAAAAATTTATGTCTAAATTACTTTATTTCAGTAAGTTCCAAATAGTACTTTTCCTAACTATCTCTTTTTCAGTACTTTTTGTAAATTGTCAACAAGCTACTCAAACAGAAAAAGTTGAAATTATTCAAAGTGCCACTGGCAAAAAGGCAATGGTGGTCTCTGCACATCATTTAGCCACTAAAGTAGGAAATGATATTTTAAGGAAAGGTGGAAATGCTATTGATGCCACAATTGCAGTTCAATATGCTTTAGCAGTTGTTTACCCAAGGGCTGGTAATATTGGTGGTGGTGGTTTTATGGTCATTAGAAGTAAAGACGGCAAATACGATAGCATTGATTATCGGGAAAAAGCGCCCAAAGCAAGTACTAAAGATATGTATCTTGATAGCTTAGGAAACGTTATTCCAGGATTGAGTAGAAATGGGCATTTAGCAGTTGGTGTACCGGGGACAGTTGAAGGGATGTTTGAAGTTCATAAAAAATATGGTCAGTTAAAAGATTTTAAGCAATTAATTCAACCCGCCATTGATTTGGCAGCCAACGGTTTTTTGCTCACACCTCTCGAAATTGAACGATTGAATAGGTTTAAAGCAGATTTCCAAAAATACAATAAATCAGACAATGCTTTTATAAAAAATACGCCTTGGATAGAAGGCGATAGATTAGTACAAGAAGAATTGGCGCATACTTTGTCTTTAATTAGAGATAAAGGCCGAGCTGGTTTTTATGAAGGAGAAACTGCGGATAAAATAGTCGCAGAAATGAAGGCTGGTAATGGAATTATTACGCATGATGACTTAACCTCCTATAATGCTAAATGGCGAGCACCTCTAGTTGGAGATTATAAAAATTTTAAAATCATCTCTATGGCACCGCCTTCTAGTGGAGGGATTGCACTTTTACAATTATTAAAAATCGTAGAAGACTATCCATTATCAGAATACGGGTTTCAATCCAAAAAAGCGATGCACTTAATGATTGAAGCAGAACGAAGAGTCTATTCTGATAGAGCTAAACATTTAGGAGATAATGATTTTTATAAAGTACCACAGGATTCTTTATTAGATAAGGTGTACATAAAGGAAAGAATGAGTGATTTTAATCCACAGAAAGCAACACCAAGTGACCTAGTCGCTGCGGGAAGCTTTGCGATTCCCATGGAATCTTTTGAAACCACCCATACTTCTGTCATTGATGTAGATGGCAATGCGGTATCTACAACCACCACTTTAAATTCAAATTTCGGTTCTAAAGTAGTGGTGACAGATGCAGGTTTCTTTTTAAATAACGAGATGGATGATTTTAGTGCTAAACCAGGCGTACCGAATCAGTTTGGTTTAGTGGGCAATGAGGCCAATGCAATCGAGCCAGAAAAGCGCATGTTAAGTTCCATGACGCCTACGATTGTCGAAAAAGATGGCGAATTATTCATGGTATTGGGTTCACCAGGTGGTTCTACTATTATTACTGCGGTTTTTCAAGTATTTTTGAATGTCGTCGAATTTGGAATGCCCTTAGATGATGCCCTTTTTGCTAAAAGATTTCACCACCAATGGTTACCAGATGTCGTTATGTATGAAAATGGCGGATTAACCGAGGCAAGTAAACAATCTTTGAAAGAGTTAGGTCATTCAATAAAAGACGTAAAATATATGGCATTGGTCAAAGCCATTCACGTTAAACCTGATGGGGAATTACACGGTGTTGGGGATAATCGAAGCGAAGACCATGCAGCAGGGTATTAAACGGGGTTGCTGGTTGCTAGTTGCTGGTTCTGCCAATTAAACTAGCAACTAGTAACCAGCAACCAGCAACTACACAACAAAAAATATGAGATACTACTTTCTAATCATTATTTTATTTTTTATCAACGATTTACAGGCTAAAGAAAAAGAGCGATTTCATAAAACAGTTGCTCAAAATGGAGATGGAGTTTATTCTTTATTAAGAAGATATAAACTATTAGATTCTCCCTGTAATCTAGAGCGGTTTTACGAATTAAATCGACTGAAAAGAAATGCGAATCTAGCAAAGGGAAAAAGCTATTTTCTACCCATCCTAATTTACGAATACAATCGAAAAAGTATTCGCACGACCATTGGCATTGACGATTGGGATTTAGCCATTAGAATACAGGAATATAATAAAGAAATGGTGAAATTGGCTTATCGGCCACAAGATTATATCGACGATAGTATTCTTTGGGTGCCCTATCATGAAATGTATTGCTCGGAAGAAACAAAATCAGAAATTGTTGAGAAACCAGAATCGGTTAAACTACGCTCTTTCCCTATTTTTGGTAAGAAGCATGAGAAAGTTCCGCTCCTAAACAAGTCCTTAGAAGGTAAAATTTATTACATTGTTAGTGGGCATGGTGGTATTGACCCTGGTGCAGTAGGCAAAGTTGGCAGAAACAAATTATGTGAAGATGAATATGCTTATGACGTAGCTATTAGATTAGCTAGAGAAATAGTTAAACGAGCAGGCACTGCCTATTTAATACTGAGGGACCCCAATGATGGTATTCGAGATAAAAAATTTTTAGGCGTAGACCAAGATGAAATTGTTTGGGGTAATTATAAAGTATCGACCAGTCAAAAAGGGCGGCTTTTTCAGCGGTCAGATGTTGTTAATGAATTAGTGGATAAAAATTTGAATGCGGGCTTAAAAGACCAAAGATTGATTGCTATTCATGTAGATTCTCGCAGCAAAAGTACCCAAACAGATGTTTTTTTCTACCATTTCCCTGGTAGCGATTCGGGTAAACGCATTGCCAATAATATTAAAAAGACGTTCTCTAAAAAATATAAAAAATATCAGAAAAATAGAGGATACCGAGGAACGGTTACAGGAAGAGACTTACACATGTTACGAGAGCCAAAATGTACTTCCGTTTATGTAGAATTGGGAAATATTTCTAACCAATTAGACCAAAAAAGATTTTTGTTAGCTAGTAATCGGCAGTTATTAGCGGAGTGGTTAATGGAAGGTTTTGTTAAGTAGACAGTCAACAGTGCAGTTTGTCCACACGCCTGCTGACTGCCTACTGAATTACTTCATACAAGCCTTTACAAAAGCCACAAAAAGCGGATGTGGGTTTTCTACCGTACTCTTCAATTCAGGGTGATATTGTACGCCAACAAACCATGGATGCCCTTTCAATTCCACTACTTCCACCAAACCCGTATCTGGATTTACACCTGAAGGAATTAAGCCAGCTTGCTCAATTTGCGCCAAGTATTTATTATTAAATTCATAGCGATGACGGTGTCGTTCAACAATATTTTCGCTTTTATAAGCTTTAGCGGCTATAGAATTTGGGCGCAACTTGCAATCATAAGAACCCAGTCGCATAGTGCCTCCTTTTTTAGTAATTTTCTTTTGGTCTGGCATTAAATCAATCACAGGTTCTTTCGTTTTTTCATCTACCTCTGTAGATGCAGCCGCTTCAAGACCAACCACATTCCTAACAAATTCTACCACCGCGCATTGCATGCCTAAACAAATACCAAAAAATGGAACGTTGTTTTCTCGAATATATTTAATCGCATGAATTTTTCCTTCAATGCCTCTTTCTCCAAAACCAGGCGCAACTAACACCCCATCTAAATGCTTCAACCTTTTAACTACACTTCTATAATCTCCTTCTAAATGCTCCGAATGAACAGGATCTATAATCACTTTACATTCATTTACCGCACCCGCATGGATAAAGGATTCATAGATAGATTTATATGCGTCTTGCAATTCATTATATTTCCCAACCAAACCAATATGTACTTCATGAGACGGGTTCTTTAACTTACCCAAAAATTCTTTCCAGCGCTTCAAGTTAGGTTCTTTCGTATCTTTTAGCCGTAATTTAGAAATAACCAAGGTGTCCAACTTTTCCTTTAGCATTAATAAAGGCACATCATAAATGGTATCGGCATCAATCGACTCAATTACCGCATCCTTTTCAACATTACAGAATAAAGCTAGTTTTCGACGAATGTCATCATTGATAGCATACTCGGTTCGACAAACCAAAATATCTGGCTGAATACCCGTTTTCAATAATTCCTTAACCGAGTGCTGCGTCGGTTTAGTTTTTAATTCTTTAGCAGCTTTAAGATATGGAATTAAGGTTAGATGAATAACTAAACAATTGTCACTTCCTAAATCCCAACGCAGTTGTCTCAATGCTTCCAAATAAGGTAAGGATTCTATATCTCCAACCGTTCCACCTAATTCTGTTATAACAATATCATACGCAGAATTTTTGCCTAGTAATTGGACCCGCCGCTTAATTTCATCAGTAATATGAGGAATTACTTGCACCGTTTTCCCTAAATACTGCCCTTCTCTTTCTCGGTTAATAACCGTTTGATAAATTCTTCCAGTTGTCACATTATTCGCTTGAGAAGTAGGAATATTCAAAAACCGCTCATAATGGCCCAAATCTAAATCCGTTTCTGCCCCGTCATCCGTCACAAAACACTCTCCATGTTCGTAAGGATTTAAAGTACCTGGATCAACATTAATGTATGGGTCAAACTTTTGAATGGTGGTATTGAAGCCTCTGGCTTGCAATAATTTGGCGAGAGATGCGGCGATAATTCCTTTTCCCAATGAAGAAGTAACGCCTCCCGTAACAAAGATATATTTAGTCATTTTTTGCTTTTTGCGAACTTTAATTACGGGACGCAAAGGTAAGTTAAATGATAGTTAAGTTGGTAGGAATTTGGCATTATTATTAAAAGTTGAATTTTTCAATTTTTAATTTATAATTTTCAATTTTCAATTTTCAAACTTTAAAATGAAATAAAATACTGATTGCTAATTCTTTTTAAATTTAAAAAATAACAATATTTATAAAAATAAGGCGAAAAAATATTTTAAAAATATAGAATATTGAAGCGTCATTAAATACTCAATTTCCACCTCTATTTCCCGTTGAAGGGAAGAAAATTTGAAATCTAAAATTAAATTCAGCTTAAATTATTGATAAATTCAACCACCAAATCAAACAATTAAACCAAGATATTTAACGAATGAAATAAATATAGTCGTAATTTAGCCGAATTAGTCGTTCATTCGTAGATAATTAGCCGTAATACCTAAACTGAAAGTACTTTTTAAATGCAAGAACCAATCATACAAGCTAAAAAGCTCCACAAAAGTTATTTTACAGGCAAGACAGAAGTGCCTGTTATCAATAATCTGGATTTAACCCTTTATAAAGGAGATTTTACCGTTATCATGGGCAGTTCTGGATCAGGGAAGTCTACCCTACTCTATTTATTGAGTGGCTTGGAAATTACGACAAGTGGAGAAATTTGGTTGGAAGATAAACCTGTCCATTCCATGGACGAAAAGTTAATTACCCTTTTGCGAAGAGAGTATATTGGCTTTGTCTTTCAGGATTTTAATTTAGTACCCAATCTAACTTTCTTAGAAAATATTTTGATTCCTGCTTATTTGGTCAAAAATGACCGAAAAGCCTTACGAAATCGTGCCAAAGAATTGATGAAAAAGGTGGAAATTTTGGAATTAGCAGATAGATTACCTTCCGAGGTTTCTGGTGGACAACAACAAAGATGTTCTATGGCTAGAGCGGTTATCAATAACCCAAGAGTCGTCATGGCAGATGAACCCACAGGAAACCTAAATTCTTCTTCTTCTCAAGCCGTTTTAGATATTCTAACAGATTTATATAAGGAAGGACAAAGCATCGTCATGGTCACGCATGATATACGGTCGGCTTGTCGAGGTAATCGAATTATTTTCTTGAAAGATGGACAAATTGAGGATGATTTGCGATTTGACACATCGCTCAACTTGGAGGAAAAAGAGGTGCAGTTATTACAATGGTTAGCGAAGAAGGATTGGTAGAAAGTGATGAGTGATGAGTTATAAGTGATGAATTAATTCCATCTTTCTGATTTAAAACAGCTAAAAATACATGAAAAGCGTACTATTAATAACTTGGGCAAATATCAAAAGGCGAAAAATACAGACGATTCTAGTAGTCGTTTGTATTGCATTGGCGGCATTGCTGTTCTCTACGCTCATTGGCGTTGGATTGGGCATGAGTCAGCCTTTTGAAAATCTTTATGCACAACTCAATGCTTCTCATATTTTAATGAGTTTTGACATTAATGAACATGACCCAAAAAAGATTACCGCTTGGTTTGAAAAACAACCAGAAGTCGTTGAAATTACTAAGCCAAAAATCATTAAAAGGCATGCTAAAAAGCCAATCTTCAAAGGGAAAGAAATTTTTAATAATATCCAATTTTGGGAGCATCTAGGTAATTCCGCAGGTCAAGACAAGTTACATATTTTAGAAGGCGCACAAAAAGAGTTTCCTGCGCCAGGTGAAATTTGGATTCCCAATAGTTGGAAACACAAGTCAAAAATAAATCTTGGAGATACCTTGCGAATTCCAACGGATAATGGCTTATTTCCGCTAAAAGTATCTGGTATCGTTGTCAATGCCCAGCACTCCAATGGCTTGATGAACCCTACGCCTGCTTGGGTAGGCCCTGGTAGTTTACCTTTGCTTTTTCCAGTAACTGATTTATCCCTTGTCTCTGTGGGTATCCGATTAAATGATTCCGAAGTAACAGAAAAAGTTTGGGCAAGATTTCATCAAGAATATGAATACAGAGGTTTTGGAACGCTCTATGGGTTTTTCAAAAAAATCTTCCAAATCATTTATCGGATAACGGGTGGATTGCTTTTAGTCTTTGCTATTTTTGGGATTATTGTTACTTTGACTATCACCTCTTCGGTCGTCAATAGTGCTATCAAAACGGATTATAAAATGATTGGGATGTTGAAAGCACAAGGCTTTACCAATCGAAATATAATTACGGTGTATATCATTCAATTTATGGCGATTACTTGCATCGCTGTCCCTATCGGTCTTTTCGGAGGCTATTTTACCACCCAATTGGTTTTTAAGGATTTAATTGCGGCCATTGGTGCCGTCAATTTTAATATATCTTGGTTTCTACCAGCCATCTTTACCTTCATTGCTTTTCTGATTGGTATTTTAATCATTACTTATCGAACGGCAAGTCAAGCAGGGCAAATTCAACCTGTTACCGCTATTCGGTTTGGAGGACCTCCGCAACGATCTTTTACAGGATCTAAATTTAGCTTATTTACCTTAGGCTCCCGTTCTAAATTACCTATATTCTTAGGACTCCGAATGTTGATGTCCAATAAAAAGCGAGCCTTTTTAATGTTTATTGGTTTATTATTTGTAGTTTTTGTACAAGTTTTATACACCAATGTCGATAATTCTATTTTAAATTTAGATGATAATCGACCTTCTTGGGGTTATCCGAATACCGACCTATTCATTGATGCAACCAGCCCGCTAGAAGAAAATGAGGACGATATTTTTAAAGAGTTTTTAGAGGACGATGAACGAGTTAAAGCGGTCGTTAAAATGGGCGTTTATGGAGCTAATTTACCCGCCTCTGAAGGCAAAGCGCCTCAAACATTTGTCGGTTTCATTTATGATGATGAATTAGAAAACCTAGATTTGGTCAATTTGGAAGGTCGACATCCAGTTTTTGAAACAGAAATTTCTATTGGCGTTAATAGTAGTAAAGAACTCAATAAAGGCCTCGGAGACACCCTAGAAATTTTTATGGAAGGACAATTAGTTCCTTTTACGATTACTGGCGTTTATCAACATTTAAGCAACCTGAGTGAAGGTTTTAAAATGAGAATTGAAGGGATACAGGAATTAAATCCACTGTATCAAATGAGGCGCTATAATGTAATTTTATACGAAGGAGAAGACAAAGAGGCGTTCCGAGAAGAACTATTAGCCACTTATGGCAGTACTTATAAAGTCCGAACGGATTCTGAATCTCAAACGCAATTAAAAAGCATCATTGCTGGGATTAAAAGTGTATTTGTACTCGTTTCTTTCTTGTTTCTAGGTGTTTTATTTGTGACCGTCTTCAATGATACGGTTTTAAGTATTCGAGAAAATCAAAAGAATTTGGGTATCTTAAAAGCGATTGGCCTAACCCCTTTACAATTACAATTGGCATTGGTTTTAAAAGCGGTTTTCATCGCTATTCTTGCCTTGATAATTGGGGTACCGCTTTCTTTACAAATTATCCCGCATGCCATGGATGTCTTAACTGCGAATGTTGGTTTAGCTCAATTTCCTTATGTGTTTGATTTGAATAAAACGTTGTTGAATATTCCTTTGATATTAGTGCTGACGATTGGTAGTGTTTGGATTGCTTCGCAACGGTTATTGAAGATTCGACCTCGGATTCTGGTACGAGAATAACGATAAATGATGAACGATGAATTCGACTATAAAGAGAGAATTCGGGGTTTATCTACAAGTTAAAAATATTCAATAGCTGAATACTATATAAAATGAAAAATATCCTATCTATTATTGCTGTTTTCTTACTGGTTATTTCTTCACTATGTGGACAAAAAGCCACCCATCAAGCAATAGATAAATACTTAGCGAATTATCAAGAAAAAATCCCTATTCCCGGTTTTTCAATAGCCATTGTAGAAGACAATCAACTCACTTTTTCTAAAGGGTATGGCGTCGAAAAAGAAGGGTTTCCTAAAAAAATGTCTGGGAATAGTAGTTTAGGAATCGGGTCAATCGGTCGAGCGTTAACGGCTATTGGCATTATGCAATTAGTTGAAAAAGGGCAAGTTGATTTAGAAGCATCCGTAACGACTTATTTGCCTTGGTTTACCACTGCTAATAAAAATTTTAGTGATGATATTACCGTCCGCATGTGTTTGAGTAATACGACCGCTATACCTGCTCAATTTGAGGCAGTGCCTAGTTTAAATCCAGATGAATCGCTCGCTAAATTCGTGCGCTCGATGGAAGGGTATTATGTCAAAAGAAAACCTGGATTGGCTTATGAATTTAGTGACGAAGGGTATAGCATTGCAGGCTTAATTATCAGTGAACTATCAGGCATGACTTATGCGGATTATATTGAAAAAAATATTTGTGCGCCTTTAAAAATGAATCGAACGACGACTAAACCAAGTCAATTCGACGCATTAAATGTATTATATGGGCATGAAATGGCCTTGAAAAATTGTATTCCAGCAGAAAAAGGAACGATTAATGGCAATTTCTTTCCTGCTGGGTCAGAAATGAAATCCTCTGCTAATGATATGGCGAATTTAATGACCATGCTTTTGAATGAAGGGCAATTTCAAGGACAAGCTTTTTTGAAGGCAACTAGTGTAGAAGAAATTTTTAAATCCAATATTTCCTTCCAAGGTTTAGGGACAATGTTAGGTGGAAATGGGATTGATATACATTGCGGATTGAGTTGGTTGAAAATGGAAATTGAAGAACGCACTATTTTTATTCAAGTCGGGAATACAGGTACTACCGCAGCCATTGCAGGATTGAGTAGAGACCAAAATCAAGGCGTTATCATGATTTTTAACGGCGATGTCAATCGCTTGGATAGATACGTCTACCCTACTTTAGAAAACACGGTTAATAATGTCATTCACTTACTAAATGGAGAAGCCACGACTGATTTTGCGGTGATGCGTTTTGATGATCCTTATGAAGATGAAGATTACGTTTTACCAAAAGAAAAATGGTCAAAATACATTGGCAAATATTTTCCTTATGGCAAAGAAAGTCCCTTTTTTAAAGATATAACGATTGATATTTATGAAGACGAAAACGGTCAATTAGCCTTAAAATCCTTTAATGAAAAAGTGTTAAAAGGGCATTATTTACTACAATTCACCAATGAATCTAGAGCAGCTTTAAGGAATATTTCCCAGCCTAGAGAAATTCAATTTACTATTTTTCCCAATGGCGCCATTGGCGGGCTATTTATGTTTGGTACTTCCTTTAAAAAACGAGATGCTACTTTAGCCGCAAAATTTAAGCCTGTTAAAATTAATCAAGCCAAAAAGTCTTTATCCTTTTCTTTTCCTAAATCCGCTAAATACAATTGGGATGGCACTCTTTTTAAGGCAACCTTTCCAGATAAAAAAGAGACGGCATTTCAGTTGCAATTAAATGAGCTTTCTGCCACTTCTTTCGAGGCATTCACTAATCAAACTTTTGACAACCAAACCATTAGCACCAAAGGAAATTTATTAACAAAGAATTTAAGAGGCGGTATTTGGACAGAGCAAAGTATTTTTACTAATAATGATGGTAAATACCAACAGCATTTATTAATCTTTTATCAAAATGCGGTTGCCAAGCAACAAATGCAAGCTGTTTTGACGAGTCCTTATGGGCAATTTACTTCGGACATGCAAGAGGTGGTAATGTATTTGCAGCGGTCGGTTAGTTTTTAAAAAACGGAATCAATCAGCTGTCAAAATTTATAAGATAGACCAAAAACATAATACCACTGAACAGGATTATTGTCTAATTCCCGAACTATCGCTTCTTGTCTACTTTGTTTAAAAGAAACGTCAAAACCAATACCAACTCCCTTAATGGTTTTCCCTAATCCATTGGTCCATGACCAGTTATTTAAATCATCATTTTTATAACTGGCAAAACCAGAGAAACTAGTTGTCCAACTAATCCCGCCAAAGAATTTTCGAGAATATTCCGCTATTGTTTTCAACCCAAAAGAGGCTCGATTGTTATCCTTTGCAAAAACAGAATTATAATTAATTGGGTGAACAGCGACTACCATATCTTTCAAAGGTTTCCAAGTCATCCCAAACCCAATATCTAAGGTACCTGGATTGTTTAGTCGCTTTTGCAATAAACCCGTTTTATATTCTATTAACGCAGAAGTCGCTAACTTTTTAGAGACTTTATAGCCCAACAAAGAGTTGTAGGTAAAAGCATCCGCTGATACCTGAAAACCATCATTTTCTTCCACGTTATCTTTGTTAATGAAGCGTTGCCAACTCTGGGCAACTTTTAAGGTATTATTCCAAAAATATTTTTTCTCTTCTAGATTAAAAAAACCATTAAAAGAGTAGCCAATGGTACTAGCCCTTGTATTTGATTCGTTTTTAGATAGCCAATTTTGAAAACGAGAAAAATTAAAACCAACTGTGCCAAACATACCCTTTGACCAGATTGGATACACTTTTAGGCTATCTTCTAGATATTGCAGCTCTTTTTTGATTTTATTGACTTCCTCAAGTGCTTCTTTGATGTCTAAATCCCATTCTTCTAAGTCTAATTTTAAGGTTTCTTTTCTTTGTTTTAGCATTTCTTCGGTTTGAGAAAAGGCGAGATTTAAACTAAAACAGCTTAGTAATATTAGGATGATTCTTGTAATAAACATGTCGGACAATTAAATTTTTGAGGTCGGAAAAAATTAAGGCTGCAAGATAAGAAGAAATACAAAAATCTCCTTTCCTCCTCAATATAATTCCAACCTAAATTTAATTGAACAGTATCGACTGAAATCTACGCTACCAATTTACCGCCGTTTCACCACTTCAATCCCACTATCATTCCCAAAAGCAGACAAAGCATAAGTAAAACTCAACATAAAATAACGCCCTAAAGAAGTAATCCGTTGCTCTTGCACAAAATTCAATTGGCTATAGCGATTGATACCTAAATTTTGATTCAATAAATCATTGCCAGATAAAGATAAAGTACCTCTTTTATCTTTTAGGAAACGGTGTTCTATCCCCGCTTTCCATAAGGCAATATCCGTGGCTTCACCAAAAGAAGCATTCGAGTAACGAGTATAGTCAATAGTACTACTAATCGTCCAATTTTCGCCTAGATTTAAGGCGAAATCTGTGTAAAAAATCTGATTATTATAGGTTTGATTTTGTTGTATGTCTCGGTCATAATCAATTCCATTCCTAGTCCACTTATAGCCTATTGCCAGCTCTATAAGTTCCGTATTTTTATTGGTCAAATTCGCATCTAAACTAGTCGTTTTATTCTTGAATGGATTGTTTAGTTCATTCACCAAATAATTGCCTTGGTTATAATCAAAATCAGCGGTTAGGTTAATTCTACTCTTTAGAAATTTCACAGGCGCACCAAACGATAAATAACTGCTATATCGAGTAGTTTCGCCAAAATTAATCGGTTGAATGGTTTGTCTAAATTGCTCGTCAATTGTCCGAGCATTCACTATTTTATGGTTGGTAAAAGTGGCATTGGCAGCAACAAAAATACTAATCGAACTAAATTGGTCAAAAGAATTAAAATTCAATCTAAAATCGTGCAAATATTCTGGTTGTAATTCAGGGTTTCCGATATAAATATTTAAAGGGTCACTATTATCTATACTAGAAACGGTCAAGTTTTGTGAATTGTTAAGAAAATCTTAACAAAAATATAACTATTTGATTATCAATGTTAAAACTAACGTTTTGCAAGCATAAATCTTGGATTTAAAATCAAAATACTTGACCGTTCAGAGTATACAATCGGTTTTAATTGCTCTAAAGATGGTTCTCTAACCGTTGTTCGATAATCTAATCTTAGGCTTCTGGTAGCTTTAAAATCATAATTCAAATTCAATTTGGGCAGAATATTAAAAAAGTCTTTTTTCAAGGTAAAATCATTCAATAGTAAAGCGCCTTTTAAAGTCGCATTTTGAGCGTGAATCCCAGTATTTAAATTCAACTTTTTCAGCTTCCATTTATAATTTAAACCTGTTCGATGGTATAAATAATCCCGCTGAAAATGGTTGCTTAATAATGGATTAAAGACCAAGGCATTATCTCTTCTATCAAAAACATTTTTTTCTAAATCATTATGATAATTTTGGTAGGAATAATTGATTTCCAAGTATTTAGCTTTTCCTATTGGCTCTGTATACGTAATGCCTGCACCATAATTGGTTTGCTGATTATCCCTTAAATGGTCTTGTAATAAGGAATCATTGAGTGATTCGTTGACAAAGAATTGATTCAACGCCATTAAATCCGTCGTCTGTTCTTTGTCCGTTTTTTCATAAGCTCCATTTATAGTAAAAAAACGCCCTTTTTTCTTAAATCTTTTGAGGTAAGTTAAATTCGTATTCCATCTAAAATCTTCGCCGTTGGTAGCCAATTGTTGCCGACTGCTATTTTCCAAAACATTGGCTAAATTAAAAGTTTGTCTAAAGCTAGTACTACTATTATTTTTACTGGTATAGCCTAAATTAGTTCGCCATTTAATCGTTTGAAAAGAATCAATTTTACTCGAAAAATTTAAATTAAGTCGATGTCCTTTATTTTTTCGTTTAGCTTGTGCTGTTCTAGTCGAATTATAACTTTCTTCCCCTAAAATGCTTTGTTGATTTTCCGTTAAATCTATATCTTTTTGAATCCCATTATAAAAATAACTGGTATGCAATTTGGTCTTTTTATTGAGTTCCCAATTAAAATTGACGCCACCTGCTGAAGTCGTCGTAAATCCTTGATTTTTCTGACCACTATCCAAAGGCAATCCTAAATCATCTCCATCCAAAGAAATCTCACCACTTCCACCAGATAAAAGGTTATTCAAACCGCCCATCATATTGATATAATCGTTGATAGAAAAACCTTGTTCGTTGGTATTATTAAACATACCCAAAGCAGAAAACTGAATATCATGCCCAAAGCGATTGACATTAAATTTGTTTTCATAGCGTTCTTCTGTACCATAACCTCCTTTTACCTTTCCAAAATAGCCTTGTTTATGGTCTTCTTTTAAAGACAAGTTGATCGTCTTCGCTTCTCGTCCATCGTCAATACCAGAAAATTCCGCAATGTCTGATTTTTTATCAAAAACTTGTACTTTATCAATGGCATCCGCAGGTAAGTTTTTAGTCGCTATTTTAGGGTCATTCCCAAAGAACTCTTTCCCATCTACCAATACTTTTTGTACATTCTCTCCATGCGCTTTGATGTCTCCATTTCGGTCCACTTCAAGTCCTGGTAATTTTTTCAATAAATCTTCTACTGCTGCATTCGGCTTGGTCTGAAATGCCGCCGCATTATACTCAATGGTATCATTTTTCATTCGAATCGGCACAAAATCAGCTTTGACTTCCACTTCTTCTAAAAGCGTACTTTCTGGTTGTAATTGAAAAATGCCTAAATCACTATTTTTAAGGTCGCTGGCAATAGAAACTGGCTGGCTAAGGTTGGCATAACCTAGATAAGAAATTTGTAAAATATAGTCGTCGGGTGATATCCTATCTAGTTTAAATTCCCCTTTTCCATTCGTGATACCAAACTTTGCCAGCACAGAATCTTTTGCGTTTAACAGCATGACGGTCGCTCCAATTAAGGGTTTATTTAGAGTGAACTAAATTAAACTTAATTATTTTTCACATGTGACTGTAAATCAGTAAGATATGTAGGTTGTCAAAATCCTTGCCAAACACATATTTCAGATTAATGAATATTATGAGTAATGCTATTGCATTAAG
>Ga0208544_10000730_pt1 | contig 24364 bp, 18 predicted proteins | sample DEB08_DNA_9_FD_184526 | JGI IMG/M metagenome (GOLD analysis project Ga0208544, IMG submission 184526) | Aqueous microbial communities from the Delaware River and Bay under freshwater to marine salinity gradient to study organic matter... | ecosystem: Environmental > Aquatic > Marine > Coastal ... | reverse complement strand
TTTAAAAGCTATTTCTATGACTGAATTAAATCAATGGATTAAAGAGCATTCTTCTGATAGTCAATTAGTTAAGAGAAGGAAATTCTTTAAAAAATGACCTCATTTTTGAGGGCGTTGAACAGGCTAGCTTTAGCCCCTCTAAAATTCGGATAAACCTCCAAATCTACAGACCGTATCGAAGCTAAAGCTCCTAATGCTCCTCAAAAAAGATATGGGTAATCAGTACCCGTTAAACCTGTTTAAATCCGTTGTCTATCCTTCTAGTTCGTCTGCGTAGATTAAATTTTTCCAGACAAGAATGCTTGGGCTACTTTTTAGAATTTAAAAACCAAAGAAGGGTCAATCATATACCGCCCAAAATCTTTCCCATAAACAGCAATACCTCCTTCACCGACCGTCGCTAATCGGATGGTTAATTTTCCATCTGATTTATCTACCAAAGCTAAATTTTCTGGGGAAATAGGAACTTTTACCAAATACCCATAAGAACCTGCTTCTCGTAACTTCTTATCTTTTAATTGATTGTGCCAAGAAAGTACACCTCTATGGTCAGCAGGGTCATCTTTTAAGGTGGTTGCATAAGCTTCTTGACCATTTATTAATACCTTAATAGTGGATGGAAAAAGTGTTTCATCCGTCATCGGATAGGAATTAGGATTGCTACTAGGAAAAACCCTAGACCCTTTCATAAAGTCTTGATTTTTGTTGTATTCCTGTTGGTCTTTGACAAATAATTCTTTGGCAGAAACCTCTATTAAAAAATAGCTTTCCTTAGTAAGACCTTGAGGGAAACTTTTCGGAACATCAAAAGTGTAGTCAAAAAAACCTTTGCCTGCCCCATTTATTTTTTTGCCATCCAAAACATCCCATTGTTTTTTACTCCAATTGCCTTTGCTAAAGTCTTTTGCTGGAATACTTATAATAGTTGAATTGCTTAATTTTTCCCCATCTAAAACTTCAAAATGCATGAAATTTCGATGCAACACTTTGCCTCTTTTGGTACTAATTTTTAATTTTAAAGTAGCCAATCCAGTTGTGGAAGGCATGGTAATTGGAAGTGGTGCTAATGCTTTTTGCATAAAAGGCTGATAATCAATTATTTTTTCTCCAGTACTGATTTTTTTAGTTTCGCCTAGTACATTGATATGGGTGAATTCATAATTTAGAAGAACTTGGTCACCATGCATCCAATTGGTCATGGAAGATAAAAATAAAGGTACTTCTACGGTTCTTCCAGCTTTGACGGTTTGACAAATTTCATTACCAGTAGAGAGATAAACAGGAGCATGCAAATCATTTAAACGCATACCTTCCATAATTTCCCCTAGGCCAGTTTTTTTCTCTGTTCTGTCAAAACGCCAGTAGCCGTTCCATTCGTTAATGACGTCGTGATGTTCGGTGTATAACCAGCCACCAACTTTGGGATATTGGCGAAAGGTATTTATCATCCGATGATAATCCCAACTCCAATCAACATCGCCTGTACTTCCCTCATAACCCCAAACATTACCACATTCTGAGTTGATGTTGGGTTGTTTACCTTGTTGAAAACCCACTTCAAAATCAAAAGTACTGCCTGGATAAGTATTATCAGTTAAGTTTTTTAAATAATTATCCCATTCCCAACCCGGTAAATAGACATGCCAAGAGTTAATATCTGTTTCGGTATGGCCTTTACCACAACAAATCGAGTTGTCTTCGACTAAACGGGAAGGGTCTAATGATTTGGCTAGATAATACATAGAAGCCACCCATTGTTGGGTAGAAGGGAGATAAGCATATTTTGGTTTCCCGTTAGCGGCTTTTTCTTTCGTTTTACTGAATAAACCCCATGTTTCATTAAAAACGACCCAAGAAAAAATAGACGGATGATTATAATCTCGTTTAATCATTTCTTTCAGCGTGTAAGTCGATTCTTCCTGCATTTTTTCATCAGGCTCGCCCCAACTATTGGGCAAGTCTTCCATGACTAACAAGCCTAATTTATCTGCCCAATATAATTTTCTTGGAACTTCTACCTTAATATGGGTACGAATGCCATTTAAGCCAATAGATTTACTGCGGGCTATTTCTTCTTTGATAAACTGGTCACTTGGAAAAGTATAAAATCCTTCGGGATGATAAGATTGGTCTAAGGCTAATTGTAAGTAAATTGGTTGATTATTAAGTGCGATATAAGGGATTTCTGTATTGGGTAAATTAACCACAGATATTTTTCGCATCCCAAAGTAACTCTGTACTTCATCATCTCCTATTTTGAAATTAACTTCATGTAAAAAAGGGTCTTTTAATGTCCAAAGACGGGGTCTGTCAATATCAATTTCAAAGCTAAATTTAGTTTTACCTTTAGGAAACATTATCTGATAATCCATTGGATAACTATTCGCTTTGATCTCTAATTGAATAGGCAAATCTACAAGGGAAGGGCTGTCTAAATAAGCAGTAATCTTGACTAACTGATTATCAATATCTGGTGTAAAGTGTAGCGCATCTAAATAATTTTGACCTCTAGCTTCCAAATAAATAGTTTGCCAGATTCCTCTAGCATTCCCATAACCTTGTTTACCATAGAGTGTAAAATCTCGTCGAGCATCATCTACTCGGATGACTAGATTTTGCGCTTGATTGTATTGGAGGAAATCAGTTAACTCGAAGGAAAAAGGAATATAACCACCTTGATGTTTGCCTAATAATTGTCCATCTAACCAGACGGTTGTTTCCCAATCAGCAGCACCAATCGTTAAGAAAGTACGTTTGTTTTTCCAATCTTCTTTTACCGTGATCATTCGATGATACCAAGCAATATCAGCATCATCAGAAACACCCGATAAGGTAGAACCCCAAGGAAAAGGGACGGTAATTTTTTTATTAAAACTTGTTGGATTTTCTGACCAATTTTCTTGAATGCCCGCATTTAATGAATCGAAGGCAAAATTCCATTCGCCATTTAAATTCTCCCACATTTTTCGCTCAAAATCTGGTCTAGGATGTTCTGCTAAAGGAATGTCCTGACCGATTAAACTGGTAGCAAGAAAGTAACAAAAGATAAAAAAGTAGTGTTGTTTTTGGCTCATCGACTGAAATTTTAAGCCAAATTTAATTGTTTACCTTAATCTATCCATACTTTTAACCAATTTTTCATCCTTATTGATAAATCTAATTGCGAAGGCGGCAAAAATAATAGACAATATAGGCAAACCTAATCCTAATTCTTCTTTTGGCACTGCGGCACCCATTGCATTACTGTCTTGCATAAATAAGACCGCTGCTAAAATAATACCGATGACATTGGCAATAATGGCAACTCGACTTAATTTTAATTGTAGTGGCCGATTATTAAACAAGAAAATGCTAATAAAAGCGATTGCACCAGCCGCACAAAATAGACCTAATAAACCAACATGGTCTTGGATGGTAAATACGCCATCACTGAAAAGGGCAGAGGCGGCAATTGTTTCAGAAGAACCAAAGGGTAACTTAAATAAAGCAAAAACAGCAGCAGCAGCTAATAATAAAAGGATAGATTGAATTCGTTGTATCATGACTTTAGAATTTTGTATGCTTTTTAATGAAATAGCTTAACGGGTTAAATGGAGAATAGTTATTCTTGAGGTAATTAAAAATTACTGTTAAAAATTACTATTTTCGCCACAAATATAAAGTTTTTTAATAAACGATAAACGATGAATTTTTTGAAATGTACCTGTTGGATAATTTTAAGTAATAGCTTATTTGCTGACTATTTAAGTATCTGTTTGAGAATAAAGTACTAGTTGTTCCAGTTATTTTTGTTCGTTATAAACGCTGAAATATATTTGCACTTTGACGAATTTATCGTTCCTCGTTCATTTTTAAGTAAAAAAATGTTGAATAACCTTAGTTTTTGGGAAAAATCCACCTATTTAGATGGAATTGATTTTGCAGTAATTGGGAGTGGAATTGTTGGTTTAACTGCGGCAATTACTTTTAAAGAGCACTATCCGAAAGCCAAGGTGGTCGTGATAGAAAGAGGCATATTTCCTTCAGGAGCGAGTACTAAAAATGCAGGTTTTGCTTGCTTTGGTAGTGTATCAGAATTATTAGCTGATTTAGAAATAATGGGAGTGCAAGCGGTGCTAGATTTAGTCGAGCAAAGATGGCGAGGATTACAGCGTTTGCGGGAAAGATGTGGCGATGAAAATATTGATTATCAGGCACATGGAGGGTATGAATTATTTTTGAAGGAAAGCGAAGAGTATGATAATTGTGCAGCGCAGATTCCTTTTTTGAATAAGCAATTGGCGCCTATTATTGGTGGGGAAACTATTTTCGCAGCAGAAAAAGACACTCGTAAATTTGGTTTTGGTAAGGTGCAAAATATCCTATTTAATCGTTTTGAAGGACAAATCAATCCTGCTAAAATGATGAATCGCCTTCGATTTATAGCGAATGAATTAGGGGTACAAATTTTAACAGGACTAACCATTACTAATTTAGTTGAAAACAAAAATGATGTTTCGTTGGGCATTAAAGATGGAGAGGAGATAGTAGCGGCAAAAGTGTTAGTGGCAACGAATGGGTTTACGGCTAAATTATTGCCAAATATTGAGTTACAACCTGCTCGAAACCAAGTTTTAATAACCAAACCTATTCCAGATTTAAAACTAAAAGGTACTTTTCATTTTGAACAAGGGTATTATTATTTTAGAAATTTTGAAAACCGAATACTTTTAGGTGGTGCTAGAAATAAGGCGAAGGTAGAAGAGACGACGAATGAATTTGGTTTGACACCGCTCATTCAAAACACCTTGATGGATTTTTTACAATCGGTTATCTTACCCAACCAACCATTTAAAATTGCGCATCGTTGGAGTGGTATTTTAGGTGTCGGACAGCAAAAAGCGCCAATTGTACAGAAATACAGTCCACATATAGGCGTAGCAGTACGTTTGGGAGGAATGGGGGTTGCCATAGGCAGTTTAGTAGGAGAGAAGGGGGCAAAATTATTTATATAAAAAATCTCAAATATTATGAAAAAATCATTGCTATTATTCGCTTTATTCCTTTTGCTATCTAGTTCAATAACTTGGGCTTTGCCGACAACAAAACCAATCCCCGAAAAAACAGAAGCTGTTTCTGCTAAAGCACAAAAAAAAGCACAAAAGCAACAAGAGAAATGGCAGAAGAAAAAAGGAAAATTAGAAAAGAAATTTCAAAAACTAGAAAAGAAGTTAGTTAAAAAAGGAATCGACACGACACAAGCTAGAAATGGATTGTGGGATGATGAGACCTTTAAGTTAGGCGCATTAATAGCACTTGGCGGCTTATTATTAACCATATTGGGGGTATTACCTATATTAGGAGGCATCTTTTCTTTAATAGGAGGTTTGATGATGATTGTTGGTGTAGGATTAATGATTTGGGTATTGATAGAATCTTATTAATGCCTGATGCGCTTCAATAAGGAATAAAAAATAAGCCTTGTAATAAGTAAATATTACAAGGCTTATTTTTTCAATTTGATTGTCTGGTAAATTATCCGCCAGTTTCTTGCTTTAGTTGCTTCATCTGAGCGGCCCAAAGTTGGGAGCTATCTTTGACCTCATCTTCGTCACAATAATCCGTTATTTCCATAATACTAGTACCTGTGATAGCGGACTTGGACATTCTAAATTCTAAATATTCGTCCTCATTATCAGCGTCTTCCCACTTAAAGCGAAGTCTTTCATCTTCGATGTCTTCTACCAAAGTAGCAACTTCTTCAGAACCTTCCCAGGAGAAGGTATAAACACCATCAGCTGTTATATCTACTTCATCACAAAACCACCGAATTAGGGTAGCTGGAGTCGTTAGAAAACGATATAATATAGTTGGCGAAGCACGAAAAATAAATTCTAGATTTATTTGTACTCTTTTCATGATTGGAAAAGATTTAATTATGATAAAAAGCATTTCTACATATATTGGGTAGCGTTACCTTTTATCAATGCTGTAAAAAAAAATGAGATGATTGATTTTGTATTTTCTTTTGAAGAATGTTTTATTTTTCTCATTCTCAAAAGCGTATGTCTCTGGATATATTATATATCGTTTAGTGTTGGTGATTTAACGAATCTTTATTTAGGAGAGTGTGCTACATCTATATCAATTTTCTTCCCTTTGGCGCAATAAAACCTAAAAAAACCATATTTCCAAATATATAAGAAAAAAATGTTGAAAAAGGGGCTACTCTAGAAATAGAAAAGGGAAAAAACTATTTAAAATTGACAAAAAAGTAAAAAATAAATTAAAATGCTTTCAGAACTTTAAGTGCTGAAAGCATTTTGACTAATTTTTAGTCTATGGAGACCTTACTACCAATGGTAGGTCAGTTCTCTATTCTCAAAAGGAAGGAGTCTTGAATTTTAATCTCTAAAATCAACTAAAGCAATATCAAAAATTAGCATAGTATTTCCAGATATAGAACCATTTCCTTCTTGACCATAAGCTAAATCAGATGGAATTAGGAAAGTACCGATGCCTTCTCTTTTCAGAAGTGGAACTACTTCTTGCCATCCCCTAATTACAGAATTGAGTTCAAAAGTTGCAACAGGATTGGATTGGTCGAACGTAGTACCGTCAGCAAAATAACCTTTATAACTTACTGTTACCGTTGAGGAAGCAGTTGGATGATCACCTGCACCAGCTTCGGAAATAATATAAAAAATTCCAGATAAGGTCGAGTCCGCAACTAGATTATTGTCAGCTAAATAATTTCTAATTTTATTTCGCTCAAATTTCTTTTGGTCAACTATTTCAATATCAAAAGCTATGACCGTATTTGGTTGAATGGGACCACTTCCTATTTGTCCAAAACCTAATTCAGATGGTAAAAATAGCGTACCTTTTCCGCCAACATTAAATAATTGTAGCCCTTCTTTGAAGCCAGCTATAAGATCATCGCCTACATTTATAGTAGATGGGCTACATGATTCGTCTGGTGTAAAGGAAGTCCCGTCAAGTAAATAACCTTTTATCAAAACATTTACCGTAGAATTGACGCCAATAAAATCACCGCTTCCTTTTTCTTCAATGATATAATGTAGTCCAGAAGATGATTCTTCTGCCGTTAAATTATTTGTTGTTAGATAATTTTTTATTAAAGCTTTATCTGTAGCTAACTGTTCTACGGGATCTACTGCTGGAATGGCAAGGTCATCATTGCCACAATTACTAAAGAAAATCCCTAGAAATAGAATAGGTAATAAATATTTCATCTTTTGAGAATGGTTGATGTAAAAAGGTAATAGGTTGAGGAGGAAATGAGATTAATGAGGTCATATTGGAGAGGTCCTCTAAATTCCACCTCATCTACTCATTAATCTCAATTCCTCATTACCTAGAAACTTTGTACTAGTATTTTTTTTAAAGAAAATTGATTAATTCTATATCAAAAATAAGGACTTGATTAGGGTCAATGCCTCTAGTTCCAAATTCTCCATACCCTAAACTAGAAGGGATAAATAATTTTCCTTTTCCACCTTTTTTAAATAAAGGAACACCAACACCCCAGCCTCTTATGGTATTTTGTAAAGACGTTTGAAAAGCATCATTTTCATCAAATACGGTACCATCAGGTAGATAACCTTTGTATTTAATGATTACGGTAGAAGAAAAAGTCGGATTGCCACCTGCTCCAGGTTCTTCGATGATATACTGTAAGCCTAAGTCTCCGATTTCTGCGGTTAAATTATTGGCTGCTAGGTAATCTTCAATAATTTTTGTGTCGACCTCTAATTGGTCATTATAGCTAAGCCGTTCGGTATCCTTACCACAATTCATAAATAGTATTCCAAGGAATAAAATAGGTAGTAAATTTTTCATGTTTATAGGTTTTTGATTTTAAACAAGTTTTTTATATTTTAAAAAAAGACGAAAGTAGTAACTTTTTAAATCAACGACTAATTTACTGGATTAGCTGCGCAGCAAATTAGGAAAAATAAGCTTGATGGAATCATTTTGTAATTATATATGCAGTAAATTGTAGATGACTCAAAGCATAGAAATACAATTAAACTTTCTTGGTGCTTAGTTTAATTAATTACTGGATTTTATTATTTTTAGTGGTGAACTACGTACCCCTTGGACTTCCAACTGAACAAAATAGATTCCTGTATCCCAATCTGCTCCAAATTCAAAAATGCGATTTCGTTGTCTAATGCTTTGCTTGCTTATTTGTCTGCCTAATAGGTCCGTAACAATTATTGTAATAGCAGTTTTTAATGCTGCTACCTCGAATTGAATAGTCGTATTTTGAATGAATGGATTAGGATAGGCAGTAAATTGCTCAATTCGAGGTAAAGTGTGAGGAATAGTTTGCGGAAGGGAGTCTGGTACTAAAAAAAGGTCTATTATAGTTAATTTTCCATTTTTTAAGGTAGCAGAAACTGTTTTTGTTTGATATCCTTCTTTAGAAAAACTAACATCGAAAATACCAGCAGTTACTTGCCCTGTTTTATAATCACCTGCAATATCACTTTTTTCACTATTTTGTTCTGAAGAAAGAATACTTACCTGAACCTCATCTAATGGCAAACAACTGATAGAATCAATTATAGCACCTTCTAAATAGCATGCCTGAGTATAAGTTGGTTTTAATACATATAAACCAGTGCTAATGTCAGAGGCGATGATGGTGCCAGATTCAAAAAATGGAAAAGCCCCCCAAACACCGTTGAAACTACCATTCTCACCTGAAAAGGTATCGTAATTACCTACTTCTATTAAATTACCTGGTCGATTTGCGTCTGTAATAATTACGCCCTCTGTGTAATAGGAAGTAATTAAAAAACCATCTTTGACATGGATATTATGAGGAATTAAACCTTCGCCTATTGAACTTAGTGGTCGAAATTCATCTAATAATTTAATATCCTCTATATCCGAAATATCATAAGCGCCTATTGGGGCATCTCTTTTTTCGTCGGTTGTGAAGATTACTTTACTATCATCTGACAACCAAGCATTATGCGTAAAAAGAAAAGGTGTTGTTTGACTACTAATCGTAAAAATACTATCCTTGTTGGTCATATCTTGAATGGTAAAAGCCCCATTAAAAATATCAGAACTATAAATAAAATCACCTCTTGTATATACATCATGGGCATATACGGGGGCTGCAGCACTTACATATATCGGATTGCCTGGGTCAGTGAATAAATCAAGGATGATAATCCCTCCATTATTGATATTACAGCCTGCAAGAAAACCATAACCTGTTGCTTCATCAATATAAATATTATGACAACTATTTAATAAGCCTAATGCTGGTAGAAGAGGCGTCCAAAAATAGCTATCCGTAGAATCTGGTGCGTTGGGTAAATTCTTTAGATTAATAATTTGAAGTCCTCCTGAGGATTCATTAACAAAATAAGCAAACTCACCATAAGTTTTGGCATCTCGCCAAGTAGAACGAGGTCCTTCAATGATAGCCACTCTTTCTGGGGCAGCAGGATTTCTAATATTTTCAATAGCGATACCTCCATGTAAACAAACCAAGGCATACTCCCTTCCTAAACTATCTGTATAGCCCCATATATCGCTAAGCTTGTCCTCATAAGTAATATTAGCCTGCAATTCCATATTAACTTGCCCAAAAACAAAGCTATGTAGCAGTATAAAAAATGCTATTAAATTTAAAATTTTCATCATCAGTTTATTGAAAAGGAAAGTAAAAAATAAGTGCTCAAATTTCTAAAATGTAATCATTGAAAATCAATGTTTTACATGTTCATCGTTCATCCCCGATAAAAATCGGAATTTCGTTTTACTCAACATTTATAGTTCATCGTTTCCTAAAAAAAATAGCGTAGATGGTCGTTTGTTTTGGAACTATTTCTAGAAAAGTACAAAAGTATTACTTTTTTGTAAGGGGAATAATTTACTTGAATATAGTTACTGTAAGAATGAAGACAGAAAATAAGTTAAGCAAATTCTCAATAGCCAATTACCGACATTAAATTCAACTATTAAAATTAGAAAACGGCTATTTATCGAAATAAATAACCGTTTTCTAGTTGCTTAGTCGGCAAAGATAATGCCTATATTAATATCGTTTCCAAACGATGAAAGAGGAACTACCCAAACAGACTTTGTAATTTCATAGCAACGCCCATATCTCCATCTACCTTAATTTTGCCGCTCATAAAAGCAGACATGGGGTTTAAATTACCACTAATTAGGGCTTGAAAATCATCAATAGATACATTAACCGTACAATCGGCAGCTTCATCGTTGACAGAAACCACATTAGATTCCCCTGTACCATCAATGAATAATTGTTGACCACCCATATCGAATTTTAAGGTTTTTCCTAATGGTTTAGCATTAGCTGCTTGTTGCTGAATACCTGCTACTAAAGTATCAATGGATGCCGCTTGACCTGCTTCCTTCTTGACTGATTTTACAGGACTAGGTTTAGGACTATTGCTACTACCAACTGCCACTTTCTTATCCGTCCGTGGTGCCGCTTTATAGCCAACATCTTCAATAATCATCTTGGAAATAATTTCTCGCATAATTTCAGAAGAACCACCACCAATAGTACCCACTCTCACATCTCTATACATTCTAGCTAATGGATATTCTTCCATAAAGCCATAGCCACCAAAAAACTGTAGACATTGAGTCGCTACTTTCTCAGCAAGTTCAGAAATTAATAATTTTGCCATAGAACATAACTTCACATCGTAGATGCCATCTTGGTACATTTTGGCACAAGTATAAGTAAAGGCTTTAGCAGCTTCAATTTCTGAAGCCATTTGGGCTATTTTATGGCGCAAAACTTGGAATTTATTGATTGGTTTACCAAATGCGTGTCGTTCAGACATATATTGCAGCGACTTTTCAATAGCTACCTCCATGGCAGTAATTCCTGCTGGAAGTCCGCAAATTCGCTCTAATTGCAGCCCATTCATCAAATAATAAAAACCTCGACCTTCTTCCCCAACTAAATTTTCAACAGGGACCTTGACATTATCAAAGCTTATTTCAGCGGTATCAGAAGAATGCCAACCTAGTTTTTTTAATTTCCGAGTAGAAACGCCTTCCATTGATTGTTCAATGACTAATAAACTGACGCCGCTAGCGCCTCTACTTGGATCTGTTTTAACGACGGTAACTACAAAATCGCCATAAACACCATTTGTAATAAACGTTTTAGACCCATTAACAATATAATAATCTCCTTCCCTAATGGCTTTTGTTTGTATGTTTTGCACATCAGAACCAGCTCCAGGTTCTGTAATGCCGATAGAAGAAATTATTTCTCCTGCAATAATGCCTGGTAAATATTTTTTCTTCAAATAAGCTGACCCATACTTTAAAATATAAGGCCCAGACATATATTGCACCACTTGTTGTGTAATCGCAAATCCACCCGAATTACAGCGACCTAACTCCTCATTAAATACCACGTCATAGAAGAAATCTAGACCCATTCCACCATATTCTTCAGGATAGGCGAGTCCTAAAAAGCCCATATCACCCATTTTTTTCCAAATATCTCTTGGTGTCCGACGGTCTTCCTCCCATTGGTCAATATTAGGGATGGCTTCTTTTTCCAAAAAAGTTCTGAATGATTGACGGAATAACTCATGTTCTTCTGTAAAATAGTAACTATTCATATAATTTTTTTTGGCTAAATTTAACGAATTATTATAATCTTATAGCGAAATTTCGCTAAATTTGCTGCCTCCATCGTATTTATGACTTTGCGCTGATAAAAAGAGCAGATTTACTTCTCTTAACTACCAAATCTTAATCTCCTTTAAACCCATTCTTTCTCTAAATTTGCATAAATTCCTAAAACTGATTATTGAACAAAATAAAGTAGCGGTATATTTAGTACGAAAATACTAATTTAAGTCTAACATTTAAACTTAAAACCCAAAAACTTGTTTTGTTTATTACTACTAAAATTTTTTTAGGGATAAAAAATTCCTAACTTTGTGTTTTTGGAATAAAATTTTCAATATAAAATTCTAAGAGGTATGATTTAATACAATTTTTAATTTTGTATGGAAAAAAGTATTTTGAGAAAGGTACTGAAATTTAATACTAAGAAAAAATATACGGAAATATTACTGCATGTAACGAATTTACTAAATTAAAAACCTATGACAAGTACTATTGAAAATTTTGAAGATATGACTAAACCTTCTCTTTTCTGGTTAACCACCGAAATAGGACGAGCGGCTACAGAATATAGTTTCTCCATTCCCTTCCGAACCCTTTTCCATAAATCAGCAGTCGGAGATGGCCATCCAGTATTGGTTTTACCTGGATTTATGGCATCAGATAAATCGACAACGGCGCTTAGAAACTTCATCGAAAAAAACGGTTATCAGGCTTATGCTTGGGAATTGGGCCGCAATAAAGGCGAAGTAGAAATACTAGATTTATTATTTCTAAAGTTGGAAGAAATTTATGAAGAAACTGGTCAAAAAGTGAGTGTAGTAGGTTGGAGTTTAGGAGGTGTTTTGGCAAGGCAACTAGCCAAAGGCAAACCACACCTAGTTCGTCAAGTGATTACCCTAGGTTCTCCATTTAGAGATATTGCGGCACCAAATAATGCCTCTTGGATTTATAATTTAATTTCTGGCGGAAAAAGAGTAGTGGACTTAGACCCTGAGTTATTAACGGATCTTCCAAAACCTGCACCTGTACCAACTACTGCGGTTTATTCTAAAGAAGATGGCGTTGTAGCATGGGAAGTATGTATAGAAGAAAAGGAGACCGCTATTCATCAAAATATTCAAGTAAGAGGGAGTCATATTGGACTAGGTTTCAATGCGGCGGTATTAAAAATTATAGCAGATAGGCTACAATTGAAAGCCGATAATTGGGCGCCATTTAAATCTAATAATTTTGTAGAGGATTTTTTGCTTTATCCTTCACTATAGATTTCTAATAAAAATATACAGAAAGGCTCAATCATTAATTAAAATGATTGAGCCTTTTGTATATCTATGATGAAAGTGTCGATAAATAAGGAGTATGACTATCACTCATCACTCATCACTCATCACTCATCACATCACATCACATCACATCACTACTTAATAGCCTCCCCACCCCGAGTCCGAGTCCGAATCCGAATAGCATCCATCACATCATAGACAAAAATCTTTCCGTCTCCCACATTACCCGTCGAGGCATTATCTAAAATAGTATTAATACAGGTCTCTAAGTTTTTATCACTTATTACACAGATAATTAACACTTTATTCCTTAAAATATTAGATTTTTCTGTACCTCTATAAACTTCAGAATAACTTTTTTGTAAACCAGTTCCTTTTACATTAACGACGGTCATACAAGGGATTCCTGCAGCTTTTAAACCTATTTGAACATCCTTCAATTTAGAAGGATTTATGATTGCTTCTACTTTTTTCATTTTTTTAATAATTAAAAGTCATCACAGCTATTTTTGTGGAAGACTCGTTAAAAATTGGTCCTATCTAAATGTAAATTTAATTAAATTCTGATTCCTTCTAGGCCATTTCTTACTTTTAATCATTACATCTAAATAGCACCTTTAAAATTATACCGTTCAGGGTACAATACCGAAAAATGGTTGGTTGCCTATCTGAAAAATCATACATCTTAAATCATACATCATAAATCATATATCTGTCACGTTTTATTTAGGTGGATTTATGATTTATGAACTATGATTTAAGATTTGACTATCTTCAATAGCATCACCTATAATTACATCTTAGAGTATCTTTAATACCTACTCATACTCTGAATAAGCCTCCACACCAAATTCCGCTGCATCAATTCCCGCTAATTCTTCTTCTCTACTCACTCTAATACCCATGGTCATATCCAGAACTTTCATCAACCCATAAGTCACGATAAAAGACATCGCTGCGATAGCCACTACACCGGTTGCTTGTACAATTAGTTGACCAGCACTTCCTGTAGTCAATAAACCATTTTCCGTAGCAAATAAACCCACTGCTAAAGTGCCCCAAACACCATTTACACCATGTACCGCAACTGCTCCAACAGGATCATCAATATGCATTCTATCTATGGTAATGACCGCAATATCAACTAAAATACCTGCAATCAATCCAATTACAATCGCTGACCAAGGATCCACTACATTACAACCTGCTGTAATTCCCACTAATCCTGCTAAGACACCATTGATAACCATCGTAATATCCACAACACCATGTCTCATTCGAGTATACATCATAGTCGCTACCCCCCCCGCAGCAGAAGCTAAAAAGGTATTCGTAGCCACAGTACCAATCATTTCCCAATTTCCGACAGCCGCTAAAGTAGACCCTGGATTAAAGCCAAACCAGCCAAACCATAAGATAAATGCCCCTGTTGCAGCTAAAGGTAAATTATGACCAGGAATAGCATTAATACTACCATCGGCGTTATATTTACCGATTCTTGGCCCTAGCACAATAGCACCTGCTAAAGCGGCAAATCCACCCATGGCATGTACGGCCGCTGAACCAGCAAAATCATTAAATCCTTTACTAGCTAACCAACCATCAGGATTCCAGACCCAATTGGCTGCCAATGGATACATAATTGCACAGAAAAGAATGACAAAAACGACATAGACCCAATTTCGCATCCGTTCTGCCAGAGCACCAGAAACAATAGAGACTGCTGCAATCGCAAAGCCTAATTGAATAAACCAGAATAATTTATTGGAAATAGTCAATCCTAAATCTCGATCAGTAATCCCCATCTCAAAGGCGAAGTATCCATTGGATTCTCCATAGGCAATACCAAATCCGATGGCAAAAAAGGCAAGACCACCGAACATAATGTCTATCATTATTTTCGCAATGATACTCATGGTATTCTTAGACCGAATAAAACCTGCTTCTAAAAGCGCAAAACCACCCTCCATTTGGAAGATAAGTGCTGCGCATAATGCCACCCAAACAGTGTCTATGGCATTAATATTCCCTGCGATAGCATCCGCATTAGCTGCTATCTGGGTTGTAACTTCCGTTAAACCTTGCATAATCGTTTTGTTTATAAATAATGTGTGTAAAAATTCTTCGTCCAGTATCGAAGAATAACTTAATTTGTTAGCTTCCTGTTCTTAGAAGCCTAATATCTTAGTATTGGTTTTAAAATTGGTCAAGGTTAGTGACGTCGTAATAAGCTGATTTTTAATACCTTATCGTATTAAAATTTCATATTATACAAATCGGGTAAGTTTTTTGCAATGCGCAAATTTAATAGAAATATAAAGTTTATTAAAAATTATATGATGTTAATTAAATCCTTTATTTTATTCAGATTATAATTTTGTTTTATAGAAAATGTCAATATTTTATAGAGCTTAAAGTTATTTTAATATAATGTTATACTAAAAACAAAGATAGGTTTTAGGTTTTTATATTGTTTTTTTGAAAAAATAAACCTTAAATCTATCCATAAGAAATCAAAATCCGTGATAAAAAATCTCCATGGTACTTCTCATCCGTGGTAAAAAACATCTGTGGTACTTCTCATCCGTAGTATATTTAAATCCGTGAGAAAACTCAGGCAAGAATGCCTAAGGTACGGCAAAAAATATCCGTGGCGAAAAGTCCCCTAATGGTACAATTTATAAGTCTTTGACAGATTAACTTGTATTGTTGCCTTGTTGTCGATAAAACATGGCAACAACGCAACATGGCAACCTTAAATATTAGTTGTCAATCATTTATAAATCAACCCACTAATCTTAAATATCCTTCATAGACAACTGAATTCGATTCCGAACCTTATCCACTTCCACAACCCGAACCTGCACCTGTTGCTGCAACTTAACCACATCCGCAGGGTTTTTAACAAATTTATTAGCCAACTGAGAAATATGCACCAAACCATCTTGCTTAACCCCAATATCCACAAAAGCACCAAAATTGGTAACATTCGTAATAATACCAGGAAGCACCATACCAATATTTAGGTCTTCCACCGTCTTAACAGAATTAGAAAACTCAAAAGATTTGGCTTTTCCTCTAGGGTCTAAACCAGGCTTATCCAATTCCTTAATAATATCTTTCAGCGTAGGCAAGCCAATAGTAGCTTTTACGTAATTATTTAAATCCAGTTTTTTTTGTAATAATTTATTATCAATTAATTCTTGCACGGAGCAATTTAAATCGGCAGCCATTTGTTTGACAATCGGGTAACTTTCAGGGTGAACAGCAGTATTATCCAAAGGATTTTTACCTGCGTGAATTCTCAAGAATCCAGCACATTGCTCAAAAGCCTTATCGCCCATTCTAGGCACTTTTTTAAGTTGTTTTCTATTGCCAAAAGCTCCGTTTTCTTTTCTAAATTCCACAATATTACCAGCCAAAGTAGGGCCTAATCCAGAAACATAAGTCAATAAGTGCTTACTAGCTGTATTTAAATTAATCCCGACCGCATTGACACAACTTTCCACAACTCTATCCAAACTGTCTTTCAACATCCCTTGATGAACATCATGCTGATATTGACCAACACCAATGGATTTAGCATCAATTTTTACCAATTCCGCCAATGGGTCCATCAATCGTCGACCAATAGATACCGCCCCTCGAACCGTTATATCTTTATCAGGAAATTCCTCTCTAGCTATCTGAGAAGCAGAATAAATAGAAGCACCACTTTCATTCACCATAAATACTTCTACGGGATGGTCAAAATCAACACTTCTAAACAAAGAAAGGGTTTCTCGACCAGCTGTACCATTTCCTACGGCAATAGCTTGAATATCAAATTGATAGACTAAATCTTTGATTTGACGGACTGCCGTAATTTTATCAGACTGAGGCGGATGCGGGTAAATTGTCGAATTATCCAATAAGTTACCACTTTCATCCAAACAAACCACTTTACAACCCGTCCTAAAACCAGGGTCTATCGCTAAAATTCTTTGTTGCCCTAAAGGAGCGGCCAATAGTAATTGCTTCAAATTTTCTGTAAAAACCTTAATTGCTTCTTTATCTGCAATTTCTTTATACTTATTCCGAAATTCTGTTTCAATAGAAGGCGATAATAAACGTTTATAGCTATCCTCTAAAGCCAATTTAACTTGTGCAGTAGCAGGTCCATAACCTTCTAGATAAAGTTGCTCCAAACGATACATCGTATCTGCTTCATCAGGAGAAATAGATACCCGTAAAAAGCCTTCCTCTTCCCCTCTACGCATAGCTAAAATCCGATGCGAAGGGCAACGTTTTAGCGGTTCTTCAAACTTAAAATAATCTTTATATTTAATGCCTTCTACATCTCTTCCACGAGCTACTTTTGCCTTGATTACCGCAGTTTTATCAAAGGCAAAGCGAACTTTATTTCTAGATTGCTCATCCTCATTTATCCACTCAGCGATAATATCTCGACTACCCGCCAATGCGGCATCAATATCAGGCACTTCAGTTGTCAAATATTGCCCTGCCAAGGATTCGATTTGGTGATTATTTTGTTGAAAGATAGCGGTTGCCAAAGGTTCTAAGCCTTTTTCTCTAGCAGCGGTGGCTCTCGTTTTTCGTTTCTTTTTATAAGGTAAATAAATATCTTCTAATGCAGTTAAGTCAAAGGTGTTTACAATCCTGTCTTTGAGCGCATCCGTTAACTTTCCTTGTTCCCCAATGGCTTTCAGAATAGTCTCTTTTCTTTTCTCAACCTCTCTAAATTTATCTAAGGCGGTTTTAATATCTGCAATAGCGACCTCATCTAAAGAACCCGTCATTTCTTTCCGATAACGAGAAATAAAGGGAATAGTCGCTCCCTCATCCAATAATTTTATCGTATTTTCAACGCCGCGTTTAGGAAGGTGTAATGATTTGGTAATCAAGTGAATAGGTGTAGTATCCATATTTGTTTTATGCCTTGTTATCTTAAAGTAAGAAGAATGAATAACAAAAACACAAAGCTATGATATTGACACCAAAAATCAAGGGCTAAGAATGATTAGTTTAACAAATAATCGAAATCAAATACGAAGTCAACCTACTTTACAAGCAAGTTCAAACTATAGCGCGTCAGATGAAAAGTTGATATTAAAAAATTATTTAATATTTAACCTAGCTCGTCAAATCCGTTGCCATGCATCCGTTGCCAATCAATATATACAAGTGGCAACGGATGTAGGGCAGCGGATAATTTTCAATTTTTTACCTGACTATTTATAAAGAATATCCACAATAATAGCACCTCAGCTAATAAAGTGATGAAATCCGTTGTTCTAAAGTCTGTTTTATCTGTGGCAAAAAACACCTAACAGAATCCCTGAAGCACTTTCCCATCAACCGAAATCAGCCGATCCAAACGTATTTTATCCCCATCTTTCAGTAACATAAATTCTGCGGCATCAATAATTTTAAAATCAGTAATAACGGCGAATTTCTCTAATTGGCTTCCTGTTTCATCCAAATAGACAATCGAGCAATTTTTTTGACGAATCGCCAATAATTCTAATTCATCATAAAAGTGGCAACTAATGGGTTGATATTTTTGACTCATATATATAAGTGGTTAGTTTTTCAGCAGACCTCCAAGTGGTCTTCAAGCCTTGGAGTGTCTAATTATAAATAAAATTAAACATAAAGAATCGTGAAAATCAGTATCCTCAAAACATTTTCAGCAATTCTTGACGTTCTTTATTTCAGCTAGAAACAACAAGAACTATTGGAAAGTTAAAGAATTCAATTTATTTTGAGCCAGAAATCAATTAATTTGAAACAATCAAAAACATATATTTATTTTTTATTAAGCGGACTAACCATTATTATACTATCTTTTGCTTGTGCTAACGGTCGATTAGGGGGGGATTGGGCAGTGTCAAGAACACAAATTGCTGAAGGAGAAGGAAATGGAGATATTCCTGCTATTAACAATCCTAAATTCACGAAAGCGAAGGAGGTTTCTTTTCTAACGGATTCTAGCATTATTATTGGGATGAAGGTAGGAACAACCATTCGTGCTTATCCCTTAATTATTATGGATTGGCATGAAGTGGTTAATGATTGGGTTGATACATTACCTATTGCAATGACTTATTCGGCTTTATCAGGTAGCAGTATTGGATTTGATAGAAGAATTAAGGAGCAAGTGTTAGAATTTAGAGTCTCTGGCTTATTATATAATTCCAATACGATTTTTAATGAATTTGAAACTTTTTCGGATTGGTCTCAAATGTTAAGAAAAGGCATAAGAGGTGATTTTTCCGAAATAGCATTAAGTGATTTCTCCGTATTTGAAATGAAATGGGGCAAGTGGAAAAATTTATTTCCTGAATCAGAAGTATTAAATTTAAACACCAGTTATAATCGACCTTATGGGACTTACCCTTATGGCGATTATCAAACCGATGCGACTAAAATTTTATTTAACTTACCTTTAGATGCAGACTCTCTCAATACTATTTTACCTTTAAAAGAAAAAATATTAGGGGTAAAGATTAATGAGATTGTCAAAGGATACAGGCAAACGCATTTTTCGGCAGCGGGCTTTTCGTTAATTCAGGAGGAGGTAAATGGCGAATCGATTATTATTATAGGAAGTAATGAATTTGATAGTATGATTGCCTACAGTGCCAAAACAAGCGATGGGCAGACCCATCAATTTATGTTATCCGAAACAGGCGATACGGTTTTATTAATTGACGAGGAGGGCAATCAATGGACCATTTTCGGTGAATCTGTTGAAAATAAGGACATTCGATTGCAACAATTAGTCTCAAATACGGCTTATTGGTTCACTTGGGCAACATTTTACCCAGAAATAGAAATCTTTAACTAAAGATAAATTGTTTAAAAGATATTTATTTTGACTTAATTTACACAAAAAACATCCTTTATAAAACACACTTAATTAGCTGTGAATTACATAAACTTATTTAACATGAAATTACCATTAATTCAAGGAATGACAATTACTAAGCTCACAAAAACTTTTACCTTAGTGGCTATTTTTTTAGTCAGCTTTAATATTGAAGTAGATGCTCAAAGAGATAGAAATAGAGACAAAAAAAGTCAAAATAAGACAGAAGACTATTTTGATGAAAGTGGAGTAGGGAGTTTTCGTTTTTGGTATGGTGGTGGTCTAGGGTTAAATTTTGGCTCAGGGATAAATAGATTTGGTCAGCAAACTAGTCAGTTTAATTTTTCAATTTCTCCAATGGTTGGTTATAAAGTAACCCCAGAGTTTTCAATCGGTCCTAGAGTGGAATTGTCTTATTTTCATTTACGAACAGGTAATGGAAGTAATGTTGCAAAAGCTAATTTTTTCAATTACGGAATTGGAGCTTTTACTAGATATAAACTTTTTCAACAATTTTTTGCTCATGCTGAATATCAAATCGAAAGCTCAAAACTAGATGGTGTAAATCGACGGTCTGTGAATAATTTCTTTTTAGGCGGTGGCTATACTAGCGGTGGACAAATAGGATATGAAGTATCCATCTTATGGAATCTCTTAGAGGATACAGTTGACCTGCCATTAGATTATAGAATCGCTTTTACGTATAATTTTTAATAGAAAACGAGAAAATTTGATAGTGTATTATACTAGAAACGGTCAAGTTTTGTGAATTGTTAAGAAAATCTTAACAAAAATATAACTATTTGATTATCAATGTTAAAACTAACGTTTTGCAAGCATAAATCTTGGATTTAAAATCAAAATACTTGACCGTTCAGAGTATAGTTGATTAATCCAAGTTGCGGACAACTGGTAGCCTTTAGGCTTTCCCGTCACCGACCTTTAGGTCGGACTCCCATACTTGAACAGGCCTCAAGCCCCTGTAGTATCTTATTTCTGTGTGCAAAGACAAATCAACACTTTTACACATCACCGAAAAATTTTAAGTTAGAAAAAAACGCGATGGAAGGTCTCTATCGCGTTTTTTTATTGCACAGCTTCTTTCCGTTTTGTATCACTCAATTGCTCTAAAATCCATTTGGCTAACTCAGCAGGATATTCCATCGGCACCAAATGTCCTGAATTAGGGTATTCTAGAAAATCATTATGAGGCTGAGCTTTTTTCCATTCCGACCAAACAGCAGCAGTAATGACATTAGAATATTGACCTTTAATAGCTAAGATTGGAATATCGAGTTTTTTTAATGCTTTTAATAGAGAAGGAGCGGTAATATAAACTTGCGTTTCCCATTTCTTTGGATAAGTTAGCGTAACCTGTCCATTTCCATTTGCTTTAGTACTTGCCTTTACAAAATCCCATAAAGCGCTATCGGAAAACCCCCTGAATACTTTTTTAGTCCGAAACGAATCAAATACCATCTGCTGATTAGCCCATATATCTCTTCGTTTAGCTGATAACTTTGCCATAGGGATAATTCGCTTTCTTAGAAAGTGAGGCAGCAAGTCAGTGAATTGAGTATAGTGCTTTGGAAAGATGACAGGGTCAATTAATACCAGTTTTGAAAATAAGTCTGGACGTTTGATAGCAGCAATAATAGAAACGACGCCGCCCATGGAATGCCCAACGCCTATAACTTGTTTTAACTGTTGCTGGTCAAAGAATAAGATTAAATCATCAGCTAATTGATGCCAAGATTTAAAGGTTATTGGATTACTATTTTCCCAAAGCGGACGTTGATACATCCCTAATACCTTATAATTATCAAGAAATGGTTGAAATAATTGTTGGTAACAACCTGGAGGATAGGCATTTGCATGGGCAAAATGAACGATTGAACCTGTACCTCCAAAATTGTGAAATGGAATAGTCATGTTAAAGTAGATTTTGTAACTTTTAGCCGCTAGTGGACGAGATGATAATGAAAAAAATACCACCTGAACTTATCGGATATTTATACTTTTTTCAACAGTTGGTTGGTTAGATTGTTTAGAATTGAAACACATAAACTACAATAAAAAAAGGTCCAATGTTTTACCATTGAACCTTAGCGGAGGAGGAGGGATTCGAACCCCCGATAGACTCTCGCCTATGCTAGTTTTCAAGACTAGTGCATTCAACCGCTCTGCCACTCCTCCATTCAAACCTTACAGTGATTTTGAATTTGCGAGCGCAAAGATAAGACTCTTTATTGATAATAGAAAGTATTTAATCAATAAAATTTAAAATATTTTTATTTTCCTTATTTTGTTACATTCCAATATAATAGAATGCGCGGATTTATGCAGAATATTGTTCAGAAAAAGGCGCTTTTTTAGCCCGAAGGATAAATTCCCAACAAGCTCTCAACTACTTACTTACGTCTTATGATTTGAAACAACCTACTTGGAGCCTCTATACAAGAAACGTATTTTATCTTTATTATTTAGTACCATTAAATGCATAACCGATACATCTACTAATAAATCCTTCGATTGAATCGGAGCAAGCTTGTTGCAAATCAAAAGTAACGATGTTTAACGTATTTTTTATCCGTTACTAAGTTGTGAGTATCGCCTTGATTAATCCAGATTAGGCAATCTAAAGAAAAGGATTTAGGAGCAATTTATTTTTGAGCATAAATTATTTGAAATCCTATTTTTGAAATTTAAAAGACTTTTCCTTGTCACAAATAAATTTTTTTGATACTTTTTTTAAAAATATATTTCAGCAGTTAGACGGATATATTTGATGTTTTGAAAGAAAAAAGTACGGCTATATATTTTATAGATATAGATAATTATAAATCCTAACAACTTGTAAATTAATTACTAAGGTGATGTTTTTAGAAAGAGAATAAATAATATTGAATAGTTAAGTATAAAAAACAGGTAAGATAATTGAAAAATGTGACAATGATAAATAGAGGTTTTAACCCTTTTCGATAAGAAATAAATTAAAAAAAATTAGGTATTAAGTTTCATTATTCATTTATTTTATTTTACTTTGTAGAAAACTACGTTTAAGTTCTATTCCAAAACTTTTTTTCCTCCTCAAACTAGTAATTAATTCAACTACTCCTCACCCTTTTTCTTTAATCGATTTATGTATTGAATTTATGTATCATGCTCTAGTCTTGATGTGATACCCTCCTAGGGTATTTCTTCACAGTAGATATTTTGCAAGAAGGTTACTCTCTTATTTTTCGATTTTCTAGAACTGACTTCAATAATACTACTTCTCTTAAATTCATCGCTTATGCAAGACTTGTTTAGGTCGCGGGCAAAAGTTTTAGCGAAAATTTCATTCCTCCTTAATTGAGTAATTAATTCACACCTTATTTTTTTCTAAAAAAACAAAAACTGTGCCAGCTCTTTCTTTGCTGGATTTTTTAAGTTTATTTTTTGTTTCAATCTTATTTTTTGTTTCAATCTTATTTTAATTTATTATTTTAAGTTTATTCAACCCTTTTTAAGCTAAGCTTATAATTGGAGTAGCATAAACTAGCTTTTCTTTAACTTTAAAAACGAACACTAATGATGTATGGATTTTTACTCTTTGTAACGTTGGTTATCGCCAGGTTGCTTCTTGTCCATGATGTTGGAAGGAAGTTAGGGGTTTCCATGTTACTAACTGTCGCGCTGATGTGTTTCATGTCTACTGACATGCAAGCTCAGCAAAAGATAGGAGGAGATGTCACAAATATTGACGATGGGTCGATATTAGAGCTTGAAGCTACAGATAAGGCTTTCATTCCACCTAGAATGACGTCAGTACAAAGGGATGGTATTCCAACGCCACTGACAGGGGCTATTATATATAATACAACCTTACAATGCCTTCAGGTTAATAAAGGTACACCACAAAATCCAGTTTGGGTTTGTGTCGAAGGCCAAGTAGGCCCTGTCGGACCAATGGGAGCACAAGGACCTCAAGGTGTTGCAGGACCTCAAGGACCTCAAGGCTTACAAGGTAAGGTAGGAGCACAAGGACCAGAAGGTAAAGTAGGACCGCAAGGAACTATGGGGCCTGAAGGACCTCAAGGAGTTCAAGGTTCGAAAGGTGCAACTGGTGCTGTCGGTCCAATGGGACCTGTCGGTCCAATGGGACCTGAAGGACCTCAAGGGGTTTCTGGTGCACAAGGACCACAAGGTTTACAGGGTAAAACTGGTCCACAAGGCCCAACAGGACTTACTGGCGCTCAAGGCCCAGCTGGCGCAAAAGGTGACAAAGGAGATACAGGCGCAACTGGAGCAACAGGGGCAGATGGAGCAAACGGAGCTGATGGCGCACAAGGTCCGGCAGGAGCTACGGGTGCGACAGGCGCAACTGGCGCAACAGGAGCAACAGGCCCACAAGGAGCGACAGGAGCTACGGGCGCGACAGGAGCGACAGGAACAGCGTGTTGGGATTTAAATGCAAATGGCGCATTAGATGCGAATGAAGATACAAATGGAGACGGATTTGGAAATGGAGCAGATTGTCAAGGAGCGAAAGGAGATACAGGCGCAACAGGAG
>Ga0208544_10000729_pt1 | contig 24441 bp, 25 predicted proteins | sample DEB08_DNA_9_FD_184526 | JGI IMG/M metagenome (GOLD analysis project Ga0208544, IMG submission 184526) | Aqueous microbial communities from the Delaware River and Bay under freshwater to marine salinity gradient to study organic matter... | ecosystem: Environmental > Aquatic > Marine > Coastal ... | reverse complement strand
CATCTCGGCGTCGGCGGTCGACATGGAACCGGGCATCGCGATGTGACCGGGCAAGATATCAGGCCGCGTGTCCCACAGGGCGCGGGACACGGCGTCAAGATTGGCCTGATAGATTCGCGCGGCGTCGCAGGTCATGGGTCAGAAGCGCTCGATGATGGTGGCGGCCCCCATGCCGGACGCGACGCACAGCGTCGCAAGGCCGGTGCCCTTGCCGGTCCGTTCAAGCTCATCAAGCAAGGTGCCGATGATCATCGCCCCGGTGGCGCCAAGCGGGTGCCCCATGGCAATGGAGCCGCCGTTCACATTGACCTTTGCATGGTCGACATCAAAGGCCTGCATGAAGCGCAGCACGACCGCGGAGAACGCCTCGTTCACCTCGAACAGGTCGATGTCGGAGATGGACATGCCGCTGTCGGCCAAGATTTTCTGGGTGGCGGGCACCGGGCCTGTCAGCATGATGGTGGGGTCCGTGCCGATCTTGCAGGTGGCGCGGACGCGCGCGCGCGGGGTCAGGCCGTATTTCTCGCCGAATTCCTTGTTGCCGATCAGCAGTGCGGCGGACCCATCGACGATGCCTGAGGAGTTGCCCGCATGGTGGATATGGTTGATCCGCTCGAGATGGGGGTATTTCATCAATGCGATGGCGTCGAAGCCGGGCATGGTTTCGCCCATGTCCTTGAAGGCGGGTTTCAACGCGCCGAGGGTCTGCATGTCGGTGCCGGGACGCATGTATTCGTCGCGGTCCAGAATGGTCAGGCCGTTGCGATCCGTCACGGGAACGATTGATTTGGCAAAGCGCCCCTCGGCCCATGCCCGCGCGGCGCGGTTCTGGCTTTCGACTGCCAACAGATCCGCGTCATCGCGGGAAAACCCGTATTCGGTGGCGATGATGTCGGCGGAAATGCCCTGCGGCACGAAATAGGTGTCCATTGCGATGGAGGGATCGACCGCGATGGCGGCGCCGTCGCTGCCCATGGCGACGCGGCCCATCATCTCGACCCCGCCGGCGATATAGGCATGGCCGCCGCCGCCCCTGATCTGGTTGGCGGCGAGGTTCACGGCCTCCAGCCCCGAGGCGCAGAAGCGGTTGATCGACAGGCCGGGAATGCGTTCATCAAGCTGAGAGGCCAGAACGGCGGTGCGCGCAAGGCAGCCGCCTTGTTCGCCGACTTGCGTGACGTTGCCCCAGATCACGTCTTCGACGGCGTGCCCGTCAAGGTTGTTGCGCGCCTTCAGAGCGTCGAGCGTGTGTGCGGACAGACGCGCGGCCGTGACCTCGTGAAGGGCGCCGTCTGGGCGGCCCTTGCCACGGGGGGTGCGGATGGCGTCGTAGATGTAGGCTTCGGTCATGGGGTATCTCCGGATCAAGGGGTCATGCGTCGCGGCAGCAAACGCTGCGGCGCAGGAAAGGGCGGATGGGGCGGTGGCGGCACATGCCGGTCAGCCCCGCGTGTCGGTGCCGACCGTGGGGGGCGGCATCAGGTCATAGGGGTGACGCCACCCCGGGGTTGCCGCGATGCGGTCGAGCCATGCATCGATGGCGGGGTAATCGGCGCGGGTGAAGGTGAAGGGTTCGGGATAATAGAGGTAGCCCGCGCAGGAGAGATCGGCGCAGGTCAACTGATCGCCCACAAGCCAGTCGCGGGCGGCCAACTGCCCCTCGAGCGTTGCAAGCGCCGCCTTGAGCCGCCCGGACAGGAAGCCCGTAACGCCCGCATCGCGTTTGTCTTCCGGCAGGAAGTTCATGATGAACCGCAGCGGACCCGCCATGCCGGAGACCTTCTGGTTGTCGAAGATGGTCCAGCGCAGGATCTCGCGGCGCGCCTCGGGGGAGGTGCCGGACAGTTTGCCCGTGGTTTCCATCACCCAATCCTGGATGACACCGGATTGAGTCAGGATCAGACCATCGGCGTCCAGAACCGGAACCTCTCCCATCGGGTTGAGGGCCCGGAACGCGGGGCTGCGGGCCTCGCCATTGAAGAAATCGACGAAGCGAGGTTCCCAGGGGAGGCCAGACAGTTCCAGCGCCAGCGCGGCCTTGTAGGCGTTCCCGGATTCAGCAAAGCAGTAGAGCGTGTTGGTCATGAAACAGCGCCTCCCCGCGCCGGTTGGTCTTTCACTTTCTTGCGCAGGTGCGGGGGTTTCACACCCCCGCACCCCCGTGGAGTACTTTACCCAAGAAAAAGGCGATCTCTCATCATTTGTTAACCCAAAACATTGCAGGCTTGGCCTTGCGGAACAGGCTGGAGAGCCGATGGCCGTCCAAGGAAAAGGTGCCCTGTCGCCCTGACCCGATGCGTGCTGACCCATCAGGGGTCCCGATGCGGAAGGTCCGGTGGCGGGGCACTGATCCCGCTTTTTCTTGGCTTAAATACTCAAAGAACGTGCGCCTTTCATCGCGCGGGGGTCGGGGTCTGATCGTCAGCGTTTGCGGGCGTCCAGATCCGTGTTGAAAAGGCGCATGCGCGCCACGAATTTTTCCTCGTTGATGACGCTGTTCCAGTTCTCGAACAGGAAAGACAGGAATTCACCGTCATCAAGGCCTGCCTCGGTCGCCAGTCCGCGCAGGCGGCGGTAGCCGTCCTCGCTCATGGCGATGTTGGGTCGGCGGGTCAGGCGCAGGCGTTTGGGCATCAGGTTCTCCCCGGGGCGTTGGTGCGGGCGACGTGTTTGGCCGCGGTCTGGAGCGTCACGCGCCAGCCCGTCGCGCCCACCGCCCCTGCCGGTCGCCGTGCACGGCGACCGGCAAAGCGGCGAGTAGGGTGGGCGGGCTGGTGCGGGCCAGCTTTGTCCGAACTGGCGGGCAACTCAATCATGTCGCCGCTTTTGGCGGCGCGCAATCGCGGCATTGTGCAGTCTGGGCCGCCGCATGGTGCGGCAAACGCGGGCGCGGCGGCGCATGTCGATGCGCCATGCCAGTGGATCGCACCGGCCTGACGGCCGGGTAACACCGCAATCCTCATGATGTGCCCGTCGGTCGCGTGCATCAGAAATCCGCAGCCTCCAGCGCCATGACGGTAGCGCCGCCGGTTTGGATGCGGGCCAGATGGGTGCCGGTCATCGGCAGTTGGCGGGCCATGTAGAAACGCCCCGTCGCCAGCTTGGTTTCGTGGAACCCCGGATCATCCGTGCCGTTGGCCAGCGCATCGCCAGAGGCCTTTGCCATGCGCGCCCACATCAGGCCAAGGATCGTGTGGCCGAAGAGATGCATGAAGTCGTAGCTGCCGGAGAGCGCGTTGTTGGGGTCTTTCATCCCGGCCTGCATGAAATACATGGCGGCGGTCTGCAGATCCTTGGAGGCGGCTTTCAGCGGGTTGAGGAAGTCGGCCTTGAGCGCGGGGTCGCCTTCGTTTTCCTTGATGAATGTCTTCACCATCTCGAAGAAGGCCATGACGGTCTTGCCGCCGTTCAGGCCCAGCTTGCGGCCAACGAGGTCAAGCGACTGGATGCCATTGGTGCCTTCGTAGATCATGGTGATGCGGGCATCGCGGACGAATTGCTCGATCCCCCATTCCTTGGTGAAGCCGGAGCCGCCAAGGGTTTGCTGGGCCAGAACGGTGGTGTCAAAGCCCTTGTCGGTCAGGAAGCCCTTGATGACCGGGATCAGGAGCGAGATCATATCCTCGGCCGACTTGTCGTTGGAGCGGTGGCCCTGATCGATCAGGTTGGCGCCCCAGAAGACCAGCGCGCGGGCGCCTTCGACGAAGCTTTTCTGCATCATCAGGTTCCGGCGCACATCGGGGTGCACGATGATCGGATCGGCGGGTTTGTCGGGTGCGGCATCGCCTGTGACGGCGCGGCCCTGCAGGCGATCCTTGGCAAAGCCGAGCGCGTTTTGATAGGCGACGACGCCCTGGGCGTAACCTTGCAGACCGACGCCGAGGCGGGCCTCGTTCATCATTGTGAACATGGCGCGCATGCCCTTGTGCATCTCACCGATGAGATACCCGGTCGCGCCATCGTAGTTCATCACGCAGGTCGCGTTGCCGTGGATGCCCATCTTGTGTTCAAGGCCGCCGCAGGACAACGCGTTGCGGTCCCCTAGGGTGCCGTCGTCATTCACCAGGAATTTGGGCACGATGAACAGCGAGATGCCCTTGACGCCATCCGGGCCGCCGGGAATTTTGGCCAACACAAGATGGATGATGTTGTCCGTCAGGTCATGTTCGCCAGCCGAGATCCAGATTTTCTGGCCGCTGATCTTGTAGCTGCCATCGTCTTGTGGCTCGGCCTTGGTGCGAATGAGGCCCAGATCGGTGCCGCATTGCGGTTCGGTAAGGTTCATGGTGCCGGACCAGTCGCCTTCAACCATCCGGGGCAGGTAGGTGGCTTTTTGCTGATCGGAGCCATGCGTGAGGATCGCCGAGATCGCGCCGTGGCTGAGGCCCTGATACATGTTGAAGGCCATGTTGGCGGAAACGAACAGTTCCCCCACCGCCGAATGTATCAGGTAGGGCATGTTCTGGCCGCCGAATTCCTCGGGGCAGTCCAGACCGATCCAGCCGCCTTCGCGCATCTTGTCATAGGCGGCCTTGAAGCCTGCGGGGGTGCGGACGGCGCCGTTTTCCAGTGTGCAGCCCTGCGCATCGCCGACCGGGTTGAGGGGGGCGAGCACTTCGACCGCCAGCTTGCCGGCCTCGTCCAGAATTGCGGCGGTGAAGCTGCGGTCAAGCTCGTCATAGCCGGGAATGGTCTGTTCGCTGATCTTGAGAACATCGTGCAAGATGAACTGCATGTCTTTGGTCGGCGCGGTGTAGGTCGGCATCTGTTTCTCCCGAGGGGGTAACGTGTGTTGGTGTTATTCGGTTGCGGCGTGCAGCGGCGCACGGTGGACCAGCATGTCGTCGACAAGCTTCATCTGGGCCTTGAGGTCATCGATCGCCATATCCAGTTCCGCGCGCTGGCGTTCCATGTCGCCGAGGCGGTCACTAGCGATATCAAGGGTGCGCTTGAGCTGCGTCGCCTGTTGATCGCCGATATAATAAAGGTCGAGGAGTTGACGGATTTCTTCGAGCGAGAAGCCAAAGCGTTTGCCGCGCAGGATCAGCTTGAGCCGGGCGCGGTCGCGGCGCGTGAACAGGCGTTTTTGCCCCTCGCGGATCGGAAACAGCAGTTCCTTTGATTCATAAAAGCGCAATGTCCGCGGCGTGACGTCATAGGCGTCACACATCTGCCGGATCGTCAGGGTCGTTTCGGTCATGGTGTCCGTGTCCGTGTCCATGTCAAACATTCTTGTCTCCCCAGATTTGCGAGTGTCAGGGGCATTCTACAAGACAAGATGACGTTTACGTAAACGGAACGTTGCGTCAACTTCATCTTGACGAAACGTCAGCCAAAATGACGCTGCGTCACGCGCAATATTCGACAGCGCGCCGTGGTGCGCGCCTATGGCGGAGGGACGCCGCAGCGGACGTTGCAGGCGGCGTTGCGGCGGGCAGGTGGGAGGTGGGGGCAGTTATGTGCCGTGCGCGGCGGTGGTGTCACGCAGGGTTTGCAGTTCGGTTATGATCTCGTCCAGTTCGACCCGGCGGCGCGCCAGTTCGGCCAGTTGCCTGTCGGCCATTGCCAGCCACGTGTTGCGCTGCAATTCGCCTGCGGGGTCGTGATCATACAGTTCCAGCCATTGGCGAATTTCCTCGAGCGAGAAGCCGAAGCGACGCCCCCGGAGAATCAATGTCATGCGGGCCACCTCGCGCGGGCCATAGAAACGGGCGCGCCCTTCGCGGTTGGGTGCCAGAAGTTCGATATATTCATAGTGGCGCAACGTGCGCGGCGTCACGTTGAAATGTTCGCACATATCCTTGAAGTCCAGGCGAGCCCCGTCCATGCCCGTCGTCCCCCCTGTCGCTTGTGCGAGCAGACTAGCAGATGTCTGGCGGCGAATGCAAAGGGCACTTACCCCTTGCGCGCCCGGGCGCGGAGGGCGACACCTAGGGACAAGGTCAGGCAGGGGACAGTTGAGATGGAGACTGCGAAGGACAAGGCGCAAAAGACGATGCAGTTCATCGCATCACTGCCGTTTTCCAAGGCATTGCAGATGCAGCCCGAGGAGATCGGTGACGGTGTGGCCGTGATCTCGATGCCGTATGCGGCCGAATTGGTTGGCGACCCGGCCAGTGGCGTGATCCATGGCGGCGCGGTTTCTGCGCTGATGGATACCTGCGGCGGAGCTGCGGTGATGAGCCATCCGAACGCCGGAGCGGGCACCGCAACGATCGATCTGCGCATTGATTACATGCGCGGAGCGACGCCGGGGCAGCGGATCACGGCGCGGGCCGAATGCTACCATGTGACCCGGAGCGTGGCGTTCGTCCGCGCGCAGGCGTGGGACGAGGATGCCACGCGGCCCGTGGCGGCGGCGACGGGGGCCTTTACCTTTGAACAGTTGCCGCAGGACGCATCATGAGGCCGCCGCCCGAGCCGCTGCACCTGATCAAGCAGCGCCGTGACAGGGCGTTGGCGGTGTTGGCGGAAGGTGTGCCGTATATCCGTTTCATGGGCATCACGTTCGACCGGCGCGGCGATGAGGTGACGGCGGTCTTGAACTATTCGGAAAAGCTGATCGGGAACCCGTTGTTGCCAGCGCTGCACGGGGGGGCGACGGCGGGGTTCATGGAAGTGGCGGCGGTGATCGAGCTGGGCTTTCACTTGTTGTGGGACGAGGTGGAAAGCGGGCGGCTGAATGCCGACGACCTGACGCCCGAGACCTTGCCACGGATGCCCAAAACGATTGATTTCAACGTCGATTACCTGCGCGCCGGATTGCCGCGCGACGCCTATGCGCGGGCGCGGGTCAACCGGATCGGGCGGCGCTATGCCTCGGTGCATGTGGAGGCGTGGCAAGACAACCGGCATCGGCTGTTTGCACAAGCCACAGGGCATTTCCTGATGCCGTCGCGCGACGGCAGCTGAGGGGGGCGCGATGACGACAGGCACCACCGCGACGCCGTTGGTTGCCCCAAGGCTGAGCCACCGCCGGGTTCTCAAGATCGCCATTCCGGTGGTGTTGTCGAACGTGACCGTGCCCCTGCTGGGGATCGTGGATACCGGCGTGGTCGGCCAGATGGGCGATGCCGCACCGATCGGCGCGGTCGGCATCGGCGCCATCATCCTGAGCACGGTCTACTGGATCTTCGGGTTCTTGCGCATGGGCACCGTGGGCCTGACCAGTCAGGCCATCGGCGCACGCAACGGCGCCGAGGTGTCGGCGTTGCTGAGCCGGGTGCTGATGATCGGGGCGGTTGCGGGTTTTGCCCTGATCGCACTTCAACTGCCGATTTTCTGGGCGGCATTCCAATTGGCGCCGGCCAGTGCCGAGGTTGAGGCGCTGGCGCGCGATTATATGGCGGTGCGGATCCTGTCGGCCCCGGCGGCGATTGCGATGTATGGCATCACCGGATGGCTGATTGCGCAAGAACGAACGGTCGCGGTGCTGGTGCTGCAGCTTTGGACGAACCTGTTGAATATCGCACTGTCGCTGGTGTTCGTGCTGGGATTGGACATGGGCGTGCAGGGCGCCGCACTGGCCACGGCGATTGCCGAATGGACGGGGCTGGTGCTGGGCCTGTGGTTGTGCCGCGCGGCGTTCGGGGTGCCTGCGTGGCGCGATTGGCCGCGCGTGTTCGACCGGGCAAGGTTGTGGCACATGGCGGCGGTGAACACCGACATCTTGATCCGGTCGGTTCTGTTGATGGCGGGGTTCACATCGTTTCTGTTTCTGGCATCGGATTTCGGGGATGTGACGCTGGCGGCGAACCAGATCCTGATGCAGTTTATGTATATCACCGCCTATGCGATGGACGGGTTCGCCTTTGCCGCCGAGGCGCTGGTCGGGCAGGCGATGGGTGCGAAGGCGGCATCGAGTTTGCGGCGGAGCGCCCTGATGACCAGCGGTTACGGGTTGGCGATCTGCGTTGTCATGGCGATCGCCTTTGCAATCGGGGGGGGGCAGATCATCGATATTCTGACGACCTCCGAGCCGGTGCGGGCCGAGGCGCGCGTCTATCTGCCGTGGATGGTGGCCGCGCCGATCATGGGCTGTGCGGCGTGGATGTTCGACGGCATCTTCATCGGGGCGACCCGCACGCGGGACATGCGCAACATGATGATCATCTCGTTTCTGGGGTATGTCGTGCTGGTTCTGATCCTGATCCCGCCGTTCGGGAACCACGGGTTGTGGGCCGCGCTGTTGGGAATGTTCGTGCTGCGCGGTGTGACGTTGGGCGCGAAATATCCGGGGCTGGAGCGGGCGGCGGCGTGAGGATGCCTCCGGCGGGAGGTATTTGGAAAGCAGAGAAGCCGGCGGATCAGAGCCAGCGCGCGCGGTCGGTGCCGACGGCTTGGGCGACGTTCGCGTGGCCATCGGCGGCGAGCAAGGCATCAAGGCCGCGCGCGATATCAGCAGCCAGCGACAGCCCGCCATAAACCAGGCCGGTGTAGAGTTGCACGGCCGAAGCCCCGGCCTTGATCTTGGCATAGGCCTGTTCGGGGGAGGCGACGCCGCCGACGCCGATCAGCGGCAGGGCACCGCCGGTCAGTTGATGCAGCCGTGCGAGGGTGCGGGTCGATTTCTCGAACAGGGGTTGGCCGGACAGGCCACCTGCCTCGGACGCGTGGGGGCCGTGCAGGCCGTGGCGATCCAGCGTGGTGTTGGTGGCGATGATGCCGTCGACACGGGGCGCGGCGATTTCGGCGATGTCATGCAGTTCGGCGTCGGTCAGGTCGGGCGCGATCTTGAGGAACAACGGCATCGTGTAGCCGTGGTCATCACGGACGGCTTTCACGCCGTCAAGCAGGGCGCGCAGCGCGGCGGGACCCTGAAGGTCGCGCAACTTTTCGGTGTTGGGCGAGGAGACGTTGACGGTGGCGAAGTCGATGACGGGGCCGCAATGTTCCAAGACGGTGGCGAAATCGGCGGCGCGATCGGTGCTGTCCTTGTTGGCGCCGAGGTTCAGGCCGACCGGAATTTCGTGATCCGTCGCGCCGAGGCGTCGGGCAATTGCTGCCATCCCGTCATTGTTGAAGCCGAAGCGGTTGATTGCGGCCTGATCTTCGGTGAGCCGGAACAGCCGGGGACGCGGATTGCCGGGTTGGGGGCGGGGGGTGGCGGCGCCGACTTCGAGAAACCCGAAGCCCGCGCGTTGCAGCGGCCCGAAGGCGGTCGCGTTCTTGTCGAATCCGGCGGCGAGACCAACCGGGTTGGGCACCGCCATGCCCGCGATCCGCGTGACGAGGCGCGGCGAGGTGATGGGACCGTGCAGGGGGCCGAGCCCCGCATTGAGGGCCGTCAGCGCGAGGCCATGCGCGCGCTCGGGGTCGAGCCGGCGCAACAGCGCCATGCCGAGGCGTTCCATCATGTCATGGTGTCCGGAAAGCGGTGCGTGCCATCGTCCAACGGCAGGTCGGCGTGCCAAAGCACATCGGACAGCCGAAGCGGCGCGTAAAGGTGCGGGAAGAGGGCGTCGCCGCGCGCGACTTCCCACTGCAGGGCATTGCCGAGCGCATCGGCGTCCAGCGCCAGCAGCACCAGCCCGGCGGCCCCGGCGAAGTGTTTCGCGGCGGTTTCGCGGGCTTGTGCAGCAGTGGAGAAGTGCACATAGCCGTCGGCCACGTCGATCGGCGCGCCGGCGGTTTCGCCGCTGGCTTGCAACTTGTCCCATTCGGGGGTGCGCAGGATTTTGTAGATCAGCATGGGGCCACGGCATGGCGCGTGCGTGGCGCGACGTCAAGTGGGCGCCGTGCGGCATGAAGCGGCTTTACTTGGTCCAAGTCTGCGGCCAATGTTCCGAAGTTCATCACCACTTGGGGGATTAAATCCATGCTCGCACGAATTTTGGGCTCGACCGCGATGGTTGCCGCACTGGGCATCGCCGCACCGGTCGCGGCGGAAACCACGCTGCACATTCTGCATATCAACGACCTGCACAGCCGCATCCAGCCGATCAACCGCTTTGACAGCACTTGCAACGCGGAAGATGACGCGGCGGGCGAATGCTTTGGCGGGGTGGCCCGCGTGGCGACCGCGATCAACACGCTGCGCGATGAACTGGAAGGTGCGGGCGAGAACGTCATCGTTCTGGACGCCGGCGACCAGTTTCAGGGCAGCCTGATGTACACGACCTATAAGGGCGATGTGGAAGCGGAGTTCATGGAGGCCATCGGGTTCGACGCCATGGCCGTGGGCAACCACGAATTCGACGACGGGCCGGAAAACCTTGCACGGTTCACGGACATGGTCAGCTTCCCTGTGATTTCGGGTAACCTTGACCTGAGCCAGTCCAACGTGCTCAACGACGACATGGTGCCCGATCATGTGGTGCTGGATGTGAACGGCATGCAGGTTGGCGTGATTTCGGCGCTGGCCACGGATACGGCAGAAACCTCCAGCCCCGGCGCGGCGATCATCTTTCAAGACGAGATTGACGCGTTGCAGGCGGATGTCGATGCCCTGACCGAGCAGGGCGTGACTATGATTATCGCGCTGACCCACGTGGGTCTGCCGCAAGATATGCGCATTGCCGAGGCGGTTACGGGCATTGACGTGATCGTGGGCGGGCATTCGCACACCTATCTGTCGTCGTCCGACCCGAACCGCGCGGGGGCCTATCCGACGATGGTCACGAACCCCGCAGGGGAATTCGTGCCGATCGTGCAGGCCTATGCCTATTCCAAGTATCTGGGCCATCTTGAGGTGACCTTTGATGACGCGGGCAATGTGATCTATGCGGGTGGCGACACCATGGTGCTGGACGCCTCGGTGACGCCGGACGCTGCGATTGCGGCGCGCGTGGCGGAATTGGCCGGGCCGATCGAAGAGGCGATGGCCGAGGTGATCGGTGAATCGACCGCCGTGATCGAAGGATCGCGCGAGGTGTGCCGTGCAATGGAATGCGCGATGGGCAATCTGGTGGCCGACGCGATGCTGGACCGGGTGCGCGCGCAGGGTATCCAGATTGCGATCCAGAACGGTGGCGGTCTGCGGGCCACCATCGACGACGGCGAGATCACGATGGGCGAGGTGTTTACCGTGCTGCCGTTCCAGAACACGGTTGCGACGTTCCAGTTGACCGGTGCCGGTGTACTGACGGCGCTGGAGAATGGGTTGAGCCAAGTTGCCGATGGCGCGGGTCGTTTCCCGCAGGTCGCCGGCTTGCGCTACACTTGGGATGCGGACGCGGAGCCGGGTAGCCGGGTCGTGTCGGTCGAGGTGGACATGGACGGGACATGGACCCCGCTTGACCCCGCCGTGATCTATGGCGTGGTATCCAACAACTACATGCGCGGCGGTGGCGACGGGTATTCCGTGTTCGCCGCCGACGGTATGAACGCCTATGACTTCGGTCCGGGTCTGGAAGAGGTTGTGGCCACCTATCTTGGCGCGAACTCTCCCTACACGCCTTATACAGACGGGCGGATCACCGAAGTCGAATAAGGACTGTTCGATCAAGCAAGGGGCCGGTGCGTGGCGACGCGCCGGCCCCTTTTTCGTGCCATGCAGCCGGCGCAATGCTGCATGTGCAAACGAACAGTGGTGAATTATGTTAGCGCTATCATATTGGGGATGAAGAGGGCTCGATCCCGAGCAAACCCACAAGGACCTACACCATGATATCGATCATTTCCCGCCTGCGCACAGCCGCTGCAAAACGTGCAGCCTATCACCGGACAGTTGCCGAGATTTCTGCCATGAACCGGCACATCGCGCTGGAGGACCTGAACATCTATCCCGGCGACGCCGAAGAGATTGCCTATAAGGCGGTTTACGGCCACTGAGGCCACGGGTTAGGTTTGCGCCCATGTGCGGGCGCATGACCTTGACCCATCCCAATGACGCGATGGCGCAGCTGTTTCAGGCCGCGCCAGCCAACAAACTGCCCGAGCCGCCCCGCTATAACATCTGCCCCACGCAAGACGTGGGGGTGGTGACGGGGGATGGCGGGCAAAGGCGTTTGCGTCCCATGCGGTGGGGGTTCCTGCCGCATTGGTACAAGGCCCCCAATGACGGTCCGTTGCTGATCAATGCGCGCGCCGAGACGATTGCGGAGAAACCCGCGTTCCGGGCCGCGTGCCGCGAACGGCGCTGTCTGGTTCCCGCGACTGGCTTTTACGAATGGGTGAAGGATGCCGATGGCAACCGGTTGCCTTGGTATTTCACCGCGCCCGACGACGCACCGCTGGTGTTTGCCGGGGTCTGGCAAGACTGGGGAGCGGGGGAGGCGCGTATGCCGACCTTTGCGATTGTCACTTGTGCAGCAGGGCCATGGATGGCCGAAATTCACCATCGCGAGCCCGTCACACTGGCCCCGGACGATTGGGCAATGTGGTTGGGCGAGGCGGGCAAGGGGGCCGCGACGCTGATGTGCGCCGCGCCCGAGGGGCGGTTTCAACGCTGGCGGGTCGACCCACGTGTGAATTCCAACCGCGCAACTGGGCCTGAGTTGATCGTGCCACTGTCGGTCTGACGGTAAGCGGTGCATGGCGCCTGCGTGCTGGCCGGAGGGGCCACAGGATCAGAAAAAAGGGCCGCACCTTTTGGGATGCGGCCCCGAAGGCGGGAGGGTCTTTGGCGGAAACCACGCGAAGGGACGGGCGATCGTTTCCAATTTCAAGACAATCCCATGTGAACAAGGCATGATTGCGGCAATCTGGAAACGATTTCAGGGAATTTGGGGCAGGCCGCGCTGATGGCTGGGGTCATGCGCCGGATGCGGACATATCGCGGAGCAGTTGACGTCTGCCGCGGCGGGTTTCAAAACGGAGCCGGATGCCATCGGGGCATTGCGGCCGGGAGCGGTATGATTTGAGCATGACCATCGGCCAGCGGGCGCGGCGCGCCGCCAGATGTGCGTCCCATGTTGCGGGGTGACGGCTGGCCTCTGAACACGGCTCTGACGCTGCTGGTCGGGGTCTGTGGTGCGGCGCTGTTTTGGTGGTTGGGCGTGCCTGTGCCGATCCTGACGGGGCCTGCGACCTGCGTGACGCTGGCGGGGCTTGCGGGGCTGCGGGTCATGATGCCCGTGCCGCTGCGCAACGCCTGTTTCCTTGTGATCGGCATCAGCATCGGGTCGTCGGTAACGCCCGAGGTAATCCAGACGGCACTGACTTGGCCACTGAGCCTGATGATGTTGATCCTGACCCTGCTGGTCAGCCTGTGGCTGTGTCGGCGGATGCTGGAGCGGGGGTTCGGAATGGACCGGTTGTCGGCCCTGCTGGCTGCGACGCCCGGGCATCTGAGTTTTGTGCTGGGTCTGAGCGCGGACCTGAACGCGGATCTGGCGCGGGTGGCGCTGGTGCAATCGATACGCGTTTTGCTGCTGACGCTGCTGGTGCCGGCGATCTTGACGATTTGGGGGGTCAGCGGCGGTGTCGTGTCGGTGCCGCCGCAGACGATGGCATGGTTTCCGATTGCGTGGGTTGCGACCGGGTCGGTCCTGTGCGGGTGGCTTTTTCAGCGGCTGCGGGTGCCCGCGGCCTATTTGCTGGGTGGCATGACGGTATCGGGGCTGGGCCATGTGACATCCATGACAACGGGCATCTTGCCGGATTGGATGACAATGCTGGCCTTCATCATCATGGGCGCGCTGATCGGCACACGGTTTCGTGGCATAGGGTTGCGCGACCTGCGCGATGGGATCTGGGCGGGCGTCGGGGTGACGTTGATTGCCTGCGCGGTCGCGACAGCGGCGGCGGTGATTGCCGCGCATCTTCTGGGGTTGGAACCTGCGATGCTGATGATCGCCTTTGCCCCTGGCGGCGTCGAGGTGATGGCTGCAATGGCCGTGCAGATCGGGGTGGAGCCGACATTCGTTGCGGCGCACCATGTGTTGCGCCTGCTGATCTTGACGATTCTGTTGCCTTATCTGTTGTCGGGTGCGCGCCGGGTTGCTTGACCGACGCGGGGAACGACGCCAGCACGACGGCTAGCGCCCCAACTTTGGCCAAGACATCGGCAAGGCGTCGGTGGTGTGGGTCTGTCTCGCATGGCGCTGCCGCTCGATGATCCAAGCCGGGGTTGGCACCGGCCTATCAATCGCCGTGCCACGCCACGTTGGGGCAAATGATGCCCTTGCAGGCGCATTTTGACCCGGATGCCCCCCCTTTGCGTCTGCCGGCGCCCAAAATTTCAATGGTATGTGGTCTGTTCGCGGGCGCGACAAGAAGGGCCCGATGGGGGGGATTTGCGGGGTGTTGAACGGGTGCCGGGCGGTCGTGCAAGCCTTTTATATGTTGACCGATCCGGGCGTATACGCTTAGATACATTCGTATCCGATGGCGGAGGAGGTCACTGGATACGGCGCTGAAATTTGGCGCGAGAGGCCGCCGGACCGCAGGAGGGAGCACCGGTGGGCAGCAATCATTAGGGAGGAAGATCGATGAATTTACCCAAGTTGGCATCCATGGCCATCGCAGCTGGAGTGATCGGTGCGACCGCCACATCCGCGCTTGCCCAGCAGTTTCCATCCGAACCCGTGACGCTTGTGGTGCCGTTCTCGCCGGGCGGATCCAATGACATCGTGGCGCGCCAGCTTGGCATGCAGCTTTCGGAAATGTGGGGCCAGCCCGTGGTTATCGACAACCGTCCGGGCGGTGGTGCCACGATCGGATCGGCCCATGTCGCCCAGCAGGACCCTGACGGCTACACGATCATGATCGCATCTGTGACCTTCACGATGAACGCGGCCGTCCGCAACGATCTGCCGTTCGATCCGCGTGCGGACTTTACGCCGATCGCATTGATCGGTCAGGTGCCGCTGGTTATCGGCGCGCGCCCCGATATGGAGGCGACCACGCCAGAGGAATTCTTTGAGTACATCCGGTCAAGCGACGCGCTGAGCTATGGTGCCACAGGGCTTGGGTCGATCCAGCATTTCGCGGGCGAGTTGCTGAACCAGGCGGTCGGGTCCAATGTTCAGGTCGTGCAATATCCGGGCGGTGGCCCGGCCATGACGGACGTGATGGGTGGCTTCATCGAATATTCGATCGGGTCGATGACCCAGATGCTGCCACAGGTTCAGGCTGGAGCGATCAAGCCGATCGCGCTGACCAGTCTGGAGCGGTCGCCGGCCGCACCTGACATTCCGACCCTGAACGAAAGCGGTTTGGACGGGTTCGAGGTGATCCAGTGGTGGGCGATCCTTGGGCCGGACGGTATTCCTGATGATGTCGTGACCACGTTGAACGGTTCGATCAACGAGGTGCTGGCGTCAGAGCAGTTCACGGCGTTTCTGGCGGCGGACGGCGGCACCCCGCGTCCCATGAGCCCCGATGAAACCGGCGCCTTCATGGCAGCAAATTTCGACCGCTGGGCCGAAGTGGCCGAGCGCGCGGGCATGCTGGTGGAGTGATCGTTTCCGGCGGCCCGGTCGATATTGTCCGGGCCGCCGTTAGCCACCTTGGCGTCGCGGGCTGTCTTTTCGCCGGTGGCGGGCAGGCGTGACGCCTTTTCCGAATTCCCGTGAAGCGAGAGCCAATGCCGCGCATCGATCCTGTGGAAATCCTGTCTGGCCTTCTTATCCTTGCGGTCGGCGCCTTCTTCTTTTTTGGCGCGGCAGAGTACCCGATGGGCAGCATGAGCCGGATGGGTCCGGGGTATGTTCCACGCGGCCTTGGTGCGATCGGCATGGGGCTGGGGGTGATCATTGCGACGGGTGCCATCCGGATGCACGGACGGCTTCCTTCGGTATCATGGCGCAGTGTGGCCACGATTGCCGGTGCCATCGCGGTGTTTGGCGTGCTGCTGCCCCGCGTCGGTCTGGTTGTCGCAACATTTGCCGCAAGCGCGGTGTCGATGCTGGGCAACAGGGATGCGGGCTGGCGTCTTGTTGCAGTAACCTCGGCCATCATCGCCCTGATTTGCTGGATACTTTTCATCTTGCTGCTGGGGCTTTCAATTCCTGCATTCTGGACAGATATCTGAATGGACCTCTGGTCAAATATCGCCGCCGGTTTCCAGATCGCCGTGTCCTTGGAAAACCTGGCTTATTGTTTTCTGGGCGTCTTTCTGGGCACCTTCTTTGGTGCGTTGCCGGGGATCGGGTCGTTGGCTGCGGTCACGATGTTGCTGCCCCTGACCTTCTACCTTGATCCGACCACCGCGCTTGTGATGCTGGCGGGCGTTTATTACGGGGCGGAATATGGCGGATCGACATCGTCGATCTTGCTCAACCTGCCCGGCACGCCGTCCAATGCGGTGACCTGCCTTGATGGGTATCCGATGACGCAGCAGGGGCGGTCGGGTGTGGCGCTTTTTGCAACGACTATTGCGTCGTTCTGGGGCGGCACCTTCGGGATTATCCTTCTTTACACGCTGGCGCCGGTTATCGCGCAATGGGCCTTGGCATTCGGGCCTGCCGAATATTTCGCGATCATGGTTTTCGGGCTGGTCGCAGCGGCAACGGTCACGCAGGACGCCCCGGCCAAGGGCATGGCGATGGTGGTCGTCGGCATGATGCTGGGCACGATCGGGGCCGATCTTACGACCGGCATCGCGCGCTATGATTTCGGCTATTTCGAGCTTCACGACGGGGTCAGCTTCATCGCGCTGGCGATGGGCCTGTTCGGGGTGTCAGAGATCATCCTGTCGATCTCTCAGAATGTGGACAAGCCCTTCATTCAGGCCGTCACCTTCCGCTCCATGATCCCGACGCGTGACGAAGTGCGGCGTTCACCCATGCCGATGCTGCGGGGGGCAGGGATCGGGGCATTTTTCGGCGCCTTGCCGGGAACGGGGCCTTCGATCGCCACCTTCATCGGCTATGCCATTGAGAAACGCCTGTCGCGTCATCCCGAGCAGTTTGGCAAGGGCGCGATCGAAGGTATCATGTCGCCCGAGAGCGCCAACAACGCCGCCGTGCAGGCGGCCTTCATCCCCACCATGACCTTGGGTATTCCGGGCAGCGCCACCATGGCGGTCATGATGGGTGCACTGTTGATCCATGGCATCCAGCCGGGCCCGCAGCTGATGACCCAGAACCCCGAGATTTTCTGGGGCCTCGCGGCGAGTTTCTGGATCGGCAACCTGTTGCTTTTGATCCTGAACATTCCGCTGATCGGTGTCTGGGTGCGGCTGCTGCAGATCCCCTACGGCATTCTTTATCCCGCCGTGATCTGTTTCATATGCATCGGTGTCTATACCGTACGAAGCAGCCCGTTCGATGTGGGAATGGTGCTGTTCTTCGGGCTGCTCGGGTATGTCCTACGGCTTTTGCGGTTCGAGCTGGCGCCGCTGCTGATCGGGTTCATTCTGGGTCCGATGGTCGAGGAAAATTTCAAGCGCGCGATGCTGATCTATCGGGGCGATTTCTGGGCAATGCTTGAACGCCCGATCAGTGGAACGCTGCTGGTGATGACGGCGCTGCTTCTGCTTTGGTCGGTTTGGGTGATGATCCGCAACCGCCGTGAACGGCGTGCGCATGCGCATGACATCGGACAAGCGGACGACTGAGGGGACGAACGATGCACATCGACTTGACTGGACGCACTGCCCTGATCACCGGGGCAAGCACGGGATTGGGCCGGGCGATGGCCGCGCGGTTTTCGGCGTCGGGCGCGAACGTGGTGCTGATGGCGCGCACTGCCGCAACGCTGGAGGAGGCGATGGCATCAATGCAGGCAACAGCGCGCGGGACGCTTTTCAGCGTGCCTTGCGACATCACGGATGAGGCTGCGCGCGATGCGGCGATGTCGCGTGCGCTGGACCGCTTTGGCACGATCGACATCCTTGTCAACAACGCCGGCAGTTCGCGCCGTGGTCCGGTCGAGGAACAAGATCGCGATGTGATGGTGGCGGATCTGGATCTCAAGTTGCTGGCCCCGCTGGGGCTGATCCGATCCGTGACGCCGGGCATGAAAGGCCAGCGTTGGGGACGGATCATCAACGTGACCGCGATTGTCGGCAAGACGCCCGACGGTGGCAGCCTGCCGACATCGGTCAGCCGGGGGGCGGGCATCACGATGACCAAGGCGCTGTCGAAGGAATTGGCGCCCTATAACATTCTGGTCAACGCTCTGTGTGTGGGCAAGATCAAGTCGGGGCAGTGGGAACGTCGGCACGCGGCACTTGGGGGCGACCAGAGCTATGAGGATTTCCTGCGCCCGACGGCGGAGACGGTGCCTCTCAAGCGCATGGGGGAGGCCGAGGAATTCGCCAATGTGGCGTGCTTCCTTGGATCCGATGCGGCCTCGTATGTCAGTGGCACTGCAATCAATGTCGATGGCGGATTATGCGCGACCACCTGAGCGATGGCGGGCTGCGCCCACCGCTGGCTGACCGCGGGATAACGCTGGGCGCGCTTTTTCGCTGCTTTCTGGTCATAGGGATCACCGGGTTCGGCGGGGTTCTGCCGGTCGTGGTGCATGAGATCGTGCGCAAGCGCGAATGGCTGGACGCCGAGGAATTCACCGAAATCCTGTCGATTTGCCAAGTACTGCCGGGGCCGAACATCGTCAATATCTCGGTTCTTTTCGGCATGCGGGTGGCGGGCCTGCGGGGTGGGCTCGTGTCGCTGATGGGGTTGCTTCTTTTGCCTGTGGCGCTGGTTCTGGTGCTGGGAACGCTCTATTCGGGTTTCGCGGATGTGCCGCAGGTTCAGGGGGCGGTGCGGGCGGTCGCGGCAGGGGCTGCGGGGCTATTGATAGCCGTCAGCTTGCGGCTTTTGTGGCCGCAACGGCGCAATCCGCTGGTTCTGGGGTTGGGTGCCGTGGTGGTCGTTGCTGCGGCTTGGGTGCGATGGCCGCTGATCTGGGTGATCTTGTGTTTCGGGCCGCTGTCCTTGCTGCTGACCTATCTGCGGATGCGGCGCGATGGATGATACGCTTTTGCGTCTGCTTGGGCACCTGTTTGTCCAGTCTCTGCTGGCGATCGGTGGCATCTACGTCATCTTGGGCGAGTTGCAACGCGTCGTGGTGGTGGAGAATGGCTGGCTGACGCCCGAGGACTTTACGTCGCTTTTCGCGCTTGCGCAGGCCTCACCCGGACCCAACACCTTGTTTGTGACCCTGATCGGGTGGCGCATTTCGGGGCTTTGGGGGGGCGTGTTGGCGACGCTTGTCTTCGTTCTGCCGTCGCTGATGCTTTCGGCCCTGATTGCGCGCGGTTGGACGCGCTGGTCCGGGCAGCGCTGGTTCGCCGTTCTGCGGCGCGGGTTGATACCTGTCACCGTCGGCCTTCTGGCCTCCAGTGCGGTCTTGCTGACACTGGCTGCGGCCGTCACCCCGGTGGCTGTGATCGTCACGGGGGTGGCTGCGGCCCTGTCGCTGGGCACCCGGCTGCCGCCTGTGGCGATCCTTGCGCTGGCGGGGGTGGTGGGGGCATTCGGGCTGATCTAGGACAGCGCGGTCCGCAAGCCCTCAGTCCAGCTTTTCGCGGCACCCGAGAGGAACGCGATATCGGTCTGCGTGGTCAGGAATTGCGCCCCGTTGCGCACGGCATTGGCCTGCCGTTCGATTGAACGGTTGCCGCCACAGCCTGCGGCGATGCCGTTGGCCGCGCAGGCCCTGTTCACGCGGGATTGCGCTGCGATGATCTCGGGCGCATCGAATTGGCCGGGCATTCCCAAGTTCACCAGCAAATCGTTGGTGCCGACATGGATCACGTCGATGCCGGGAACTGCGGCGATGGCCTCGACATTTTCGAGCCCCTCCACCGTTTCGATCATGACCCCGACGAGTGTAACCGCGTTCAGAAGCGTGACGGCCTCCGAAACGGGCACTGCCCGGTAATCAAACATCGGATATCCGCCGGTAACGCTCCGTTTTCCAAGGGGTGCGAATTTGCACGTGTCAACCGCGTGCCGAGCCTGATCAGGGGTGTTGATGTCGGGGTAGATGATGCCTTGCACGCAATTATCGAGCATCAGCGATACGTCCGGATCATCGATGGATCGCACGCGGACAAAGGGCGCCAGTCCGATCTCGATCGCGGTCTGGGCGATGGTGATGATCGTTTCAGGATTGAACACGGAATGCTGGATGTCGATGAACAAGAAGTCGTGTCCGGTGCTTTTGGCTATCCGGGCCACGTCGGCCGAGCGGACCATGCGCACGCTCATCCCGAACACGGGCTCGCCCGCCTTCAGCTTGTCTTTTACCGGGTTCGTGAAATTGCGTGCCATTCGGGAGCCCTCCTGCTCAGCCCATGTCGAGGACGCGGCTCAGGATGCCGTCGCCCATGTCGCCGTCTTTCATCAATCGCTTGCCGATCAGGTCGCGCAATGTCTCGGAGGTGCCGCCACCGAGTGTGCCGTAGCGCGCACCGCGATAGTGCCGCGACACAAGATATTCATCGGTAAAGCCATAGCCGCCGTGGATCTGGACCGCCTCGGAGGTGACGCGCAGGGCCATCTCGTTGCAGAAGATCTTGGCCGTGGCGGCAAGGAATGGATCGGGAAACGGATTTGCGCCCGCCGCCGCGCGATAGAGCAGGCCACGCCCGGCTTCGATGTCCTTGTACATATCGGCAAGTTTCCAGCGCATGCCCTGAAAATCGCCGATGGCGCGGCCGAATGCGGTGCGATCCTGTGCGTATTTCAGGCTTTCATCGAAGGCCCCTTCGGCCATCCCCAGCGAGATTGCGGGGTTCAGGCAGCGCTGCGTGTTGAAGGCGTTCAGCAGCATCTTCATCCCATCGCGGTCGATCACGAGGTTCTCGCGCGGCAGTTCGACGTTTTCGAAGCGCACCTCGTGCAGGTATTCGCCGCCCATCGTGTGATAATTGCCCGTCACCTCCAGCCCAGGCGTGCCGGCATCGACCAGAACGCAACCGATGCCTTCGCGGCCCGGCTGATCGTTGACGCGGGTGAACACCACGAACATCGCCGCCTCGGGCGCACGCGAGATCAGGGTCTTCACGCCATTGACCACGACGCGGTCATTCATGATTTTCGTATTGGTGCGGTAGTTCGGAACATCGGTTCCGGCGTGCGGTTCGGTCATGCAGACCGCCAGAATGTTCTTGCCCGTAACAACGCCCGGTAGAATGCGATCCTTGATCGATTGCGGCGCGTAGGTGGAGATGACGCGCACCTGCACGCCGACTTCGCCCAGAACGGCCATCGCGGTGACGTAGCAGCCCTTGCCAATCTCCTCCAGCACCAGCGCGGTGTCCAGAACCGGCAGGCCAAGGCCGCCGTATTCCTCAGGAACGGCCATGCCCAGAACCCCGAGGTCGGCCAGTTCCGCCATGTTTTCCCAAGGGAAAGTGCCATCCATCCAGCGGGTGCCACGCCTGATGAAGTTCGCCTGCACCACCTCGCGGACCGCGCCGATCATCTGGCGCTGTTCGCTGCTGAACGCGATTTTCATGGTCTGTGTTCCTTCATGTCGTTGGCGATGCGGTCGACCATCGGTGCGATTGCGCGGAAAACATGGACCCCCGCGGCTTCCAGGGCGGCGGCCTTGCTGGAAAAGCCGCCACGCCCGCCCGAGACGATGGCCCCCGCGTGGCCCATCATCCGGCCCTCAGGTGCTGCCGCACCGGCCAGAATAGCGTAGATGGGTTTTCCCATTGGGGCTGTGGCAAGCACCTCAGCCAGTTCTTCCTCTTCGGTACCGCCGATTTCGCCGACGATGACCACGCCGCGTGTCGGTGCGTGGTGCCGAAACGGGGCGACCAGATCGGCAAAGCGCGTTCCCTTGACCGGGTCGCCGCCCACGCCGATCCATGCCGATTGACCAAGTCCCCGCGCGACCAGCCGCAATCCCGTCTCGTAGGACAAGGTGCCGCTTTTCGACCAGATAGCCAGTGGTCCGGGCAAGAGGCACGCATCGGGCAAGAACCCCAGCTTGCAACGCCCCGGAACCGCCAGACCGGGCGAAGATGCCCCGATCCACGTCGCGCCGTGGGTACGTACGACCGCGTGCAGGCGCACGGTATCGTGCACGGGAATCCCCTCGGTCACGGTGACGATTAGCTTGACGCCAGCCTCCAGTGCCTCGGTCGCAGCGGGCAGGACGGACAACGGCGGAACCATCAGAAGGCTCGCCTCGGCACCGGTCGCGGCGGCGGCCTCGGTCGCTGTGGCAAAGAGGGGTATTCCCTCGATGCTGTCGCCCGCGCCGCGTGGCGACACACCAGCGACGATGTGCGTCCCATGGGCGCGCATGCGGCCGATATTGCGGCTGGCCGCGCGACCGGTGGCGCCCTGCACCATGACCTTTATGGCCGGTGCGTCAGGATCAATCAGGCGCTCAAGCATCACAGGCCTCGGCGCACAGATCCAGCGCCCGGTCCATGTCACGTTCGAGGGTCAGGCCGGGGTGTCCGGCGGCCAGCAGGATCTCGTGCGCGCGGTCCTGTCCGTTGCCGACAAGGCGCACGATGAACGGTACATCAAGGTCGGGGACAGCATCACGGGCGCGCAACAGCAAAGCGGCGAATTCGCCCAGTTCGGTGATCCCCGCAAAGATGTTGACCAGAACACAACGAAGGTTTTGCGCCTCCTTCAGCGCCGTCAGGTTTTCGATCAGCCGGGCGGGATCGCCGCGCATCATGCCCGAGCGGATGTCGCAGAAATTGTATGGCGACAGGCCGCGCCTTGTCATTTCGTCGAGCAACTGCATCGACAGGCCCGCGCCGGTCGCGACAAGGCCGATGTGCCCGGCCGGATCTGTCACCACGAGGTCGTATCCGTGTGCCTGTTTAAACGCGGCGTCGGCGTAGGTTCCGGCGCGGTCGGCGATCAGTTGGGCAAGTGCTGGTTGGCGGGGCAGGGCGTTGATGTCCAGATCAAGCCTCACGTCTCCGGCGATCCAACTGCCATCCGGCAGGACGAACAACGGATTGATCTCGATCATGGTCGCATCAAGATCAAGAAAGGCTTCGATCAAGATGGTCCCGGCGGCGCGGACCACGGGCGCAAGATCGGCGGGAAACGCGCCGGCAATTGCGTCCAGTGCGGCATGGAGCGCGGACGCGTCAAGCGCTGCGTTGCATGTCGCCATCCGGTCGGCTTCGGTCTCGACGTCGATGCCACCGGCTTGGGACGCCATGACGATGACCTCGGCGCGGGCGGGGTCAAGCACAAGACCAAAGTAAAGCTCGCGGGCATTCAGGATTGCCGCTTCGACGCGAATGTCGCGAACCGGGAAGCCCGCGATGGTAAGGCTGCCGATCTCTTGCGCGGCTTGCGCCAGATCCGCAGTGCCCGACACCATGCGGATACCGCCCGCCTTGCCACGGCCACCGGCCTGCACCTGCGCCTTTGCGACCCACGGCGGTTCGATTGGTGGCGCCAGTGGCGCCGCGACCGGCATCAGCGCGCCCTGTGGCACTGGCAGTCCGCGTGCCGCAAGCAGCAACTTTGCGTCATGTTCGATGAGTAGAATCGCACGTCCTCCCCGTGGCTCTCGACATCTTAAATCCACGTGTATACGTTTGTGTCCAGAAGGGCAATCCGGCTATGATTGAGGGAGACGGATATGACATCACCTGACACACCGCAAAGCCAAGAGGTGATCCTTGGCGCGGATGCGGCGCGGGACTTTGCGGCGGGTCTTTTCGCGGCGGCGGGTGTGCCGGGCGCGGATGCGGCGATTGCCGCCACCTGCCTTGTGCGCGCTGATCTGCGCGGCGTGGACACGCATGGCATTGTCCGGATGCCCACATACCTGCAACGCCTGTCGCAGGGGTTGGTGACCCCGGCGCCCCAGCTTGAGTTCGAGCCGGTTGCCCCGTCGGTCGCGCGTCTGGATGCGTGCAATGCATTGGGCTTTGTGGCGGCGACGCGGGCCGTTGATCATGCCATCGGGCTTGCCCGCGACACCGGTCTTGGGCTGGTCGGCGTGCGCAATTCAACCCATTATGGCATGGCAGCAACCTATCTTTTGCAGGCGATCGAGGCCGGTTTCGCGGCAATGATCTTTACCAACGCCTCCCCGGCGCTGCCGCCATGGGGCGGCAAGGCGGAGATGTTCGGCACAAGCCCGTTCGCGGTCGGTGTGCCAAGCCCCCAAAGCGTGCCATTCGTTCTGGATATGGCGCCCACGGTCGTGGCGCGGGGCAAGATACGCAAGGCACATCGCGAGGGGCAGCCCATCCCCGAGGGGTGGGCGCTGGACGCGGAGGGGCGTGCCACGACCGACCCGGGGGCGGCGCTGCAGGGGGTGTTGATGCCGATCGGCGGGGCGAAGGGCGCGGGGATATCGATGATGCTGGATATCTTGTGCGGCGTGCTGACCGGCGCGCGGTTCGGCGGGGATGTGAGCGACCAGTACAAACGCTTTGACCGCCCGCAGGGGGTGGGTCACTTCATTCTTGTCATGCGCCCGGATCTGTTCTTGCCGGCAGATGAAGTGGCCGCCCGGATGGCTGAGTTGGTCGGGCTTGTGAAGAGCAACCCAAAGGCCGATGGCGTGGATGAGATATTCATGCCCGGCGAGATCGAGGGCCGACGCGAGGCGGAACGTCTTGTTGCGGGTATTCCGTATCGCCGCGCGGACCTGATG
>Ga0208544_10000727_pt1 | contig 24487 bp, 20 predicted proteins | sample DEB08_DNA_9_FD_184526 | JGI IMG/M metagenome (GOLD analysis project Ga0208544, IMG submission 184526) | Aqueous microbial communities from the Delaware River and Bay under freshwater to marine salinity gradient to study organic matter... | ecosystem: Environmental > Aquatic > Marine > Coastal ... | reverse complement strand
GACCAGATGAAGTCTGCTATTGCTTCAGCGCGTGCAGAACGAAGCTTAGGCCTAGGTCTAATGGGTCTGCACAGCTATATGCAAAGTAAGCTCATCCCGTTTGAGAGTGGTGGTGTTGGCTCAGCATCACAGGCCAATGGTCGAATCATGATGCATATCAACAAGAGGGCTATCGAAGCTACAAAGGATCTTGCGATCCTACGTGGTGAGTGTGCCGACATGAAGGGGACTGGTCGTCGTAACTCCCATCTTATGGCTATTGCTCCTAATGCCACCAGCTCGGTGATGTGTGGAAGCACAAGCCCCAGCATTGAGCCTTGGTCCGCAAATGTCTTCACACACAAGACACTGAGTGGAAGTTTCGAGGTTCGTAACAAACACCTGGCAATCATTATTGCTGAGAAGTTTGAACATGCTGAGGTTATTGAAGAGGTGTGGGCTGACATCCTGGCTCATGGTGGTTCTGTTCAACAGACAACCTGGCTGACAGAGGATCAGAAAGCTGTGTTCAAAACAGCCTTTGAGATTGATCCATTGTGGATTGTAGAGCATGCCGCTACACGACAACCTTATATATGCCAAAGCCAAAGTGTGAACCTGTTCATCGAGGCTGATGCTGACATAGCCCAAGTCCATGATGTGCATTACCAAGCTTGGTCCCGAGGGTTGAAATCCTTGTACTACTGCCGAAGTAAAAGTGTTCGACGTGCTGAAAGTGTTTCACAGAAAGTACAACGTATTTCAATTAATATTGACGACAGCGCCTGTCTGTCCTGCGAGGGTTAATCATGACTGCTATTGTAAAAGATGAAGAACATATCCTAAGCCTCTTTGAGGCGTACTTCTTTACTGTTTCTAAACTAGTACACACCACTGCCCGTGAAAAGGGTTGGTGGGATAACGAGCGTAATCATGGTGAGATGCTTGCCTTGATTCACTCTGAAGTAAGTGAGGCCCTTGAGGCCTTGCGAGCTGGTAACCCTCCTGACGATAAAATTCCTGCCTTCTCTGGTGCCGAAGCTGAACTAGCTGATGTGGTCATCCGCATCATGGATATGGCTGAGGGCTTTAAGTGGGATGTTGGTGGTGCCATTGTCGCCAAGCTGCGTATGAATCGTGAACGTGAACGTATGCATGGGGGCAAGAAATTCTGATGTCGATATTTGATCATAGGGCTTACTACAAGCCCTTTAACTATCCGTGGGCATTTGAATACTTCCGTCAACAAAACCAAGTGCATTGGCTACCTGAAGAGGTGCCTTTGCATGATGACGTGAAGGACTGGAACAGTCGCCTATCAGGTAGTGAGAAGAATCTTCTTACTCAGTTGTTTCGCTTCTTCACCCAGGGTGATGTTGATGTGGCTGAGGGATACTATGACAAGTTCATACCCCTCTTCCCACAACCAGAACTACGCCAAATGCTTGGGTCTTTCGCTGCAATGGAAGGTATCCATGTGCATGCATACTCACTACTACTAGACACAATCGGAATGGAGGAGACAGAGTATCAGGCGTTTCACGAATACGAAGAGATGCGGAACAAGCACAATTACGTTGCTGAGATCTCCATCCCTAAGACGGTCAGTACTGTTGAAGACACAAGGGCAGTTGCCCGAGCCATCGCAGTCTATTCAGCCTTTACAGAAGGCCTCCAACTTTTCTCATCGTTCGCCATACTTCTAAACTTCCAGCGTGTTGGGAAGATGAAGGGTATGGGTCAGATCGTTACCTGGTCAGTACGTGACGAGTCATTACATGTTGAAGGTATGATTCGCTTGTTCCGTACAATCATTGAAGAGAACCCTAGCATCTGGACAGATGAGTTTAAGGGTCTGCTCTATGAGACCAATCGTAAGATGGTTGAGCTGGAAGACAAGTTTATTGACCTTTGCTTTATTGAAGGTGGTATTGATGGTCTGCAAGCTGAAGAGGTTAAGGAATACATCCGATACATCTCTGATCTGCGTCTATCTCAACTTGGACTAAAGCCTAACTACATGATTGAGAAGCACCCGTTACCTTGGCTCAATGCTATTTTAAACGGTGTTGAACATGCCAACTTCTTTGAGACACGCTCTACTGAGTACTCCAAAGCTAGTTTATCCGGGTCGTGGGATTCAGTGTGGAAAACTATTTCCCACTCTTTAGAAGAAGCAAAATAAATGACTATAGAAACTATCAATACAATTGATCTAGTTCGTCACAAAGAATTACTTGAATTCCTTAATCGGACAATCCCCCGGCCGCTGCTTCGTCCCCAGCGGGGGCATGAGTCAACCGAAAGCATTTGGTTTGAGTCAGGCAGGCGAGCACTGATTGAAGATTTGCTCACGTCCCTCAGGATGCAAGAAGAGCGGTCAATCAATCGAGATGTACTCAAAGATGGCTAAAGAAAAGAAAGCGAAGGTATCCAAAGCCGCCAAGAAGGTAGCTAAGGCCACGAAAAAGGTCGAGAAGAAAGCTGCCAAGGTCGTGAAGAAAGAAGTCAAGGCCACGAAAAAAGTCGAGAAGAAGGCAGCCAAGGTCGAGAAGAAAGTCGAGAAGAAGGCTGCCAAGGTCGTGAAGAAAGAAGTCAAGGCTGTCGCCAAGGTTGCAAAGGTCAAGCTAAAGGTCGAGAAGAAAGTCGAGAAGAAGGCAGCTAAGGTCGAGAAGAAAGCTGCTAAGGTCGAGAAGAAAGTCGAGAAGAAAGCTGCTAAGGTCGAGAAGAAAGAAGTTAAGGCTGTCGCCAAGGTCGAGAAGAAAGCTGCCAAGGTCGAGAAGAAAGTCGAGAAGAAAGCAGCTAAGGTCGAGAAGAAAGCTGATAAAGCTGCCGGTAAAGTAGCCACTAAGAAAGTTGGAATTGTCAAAAAGGCAGCTGCTGCTGTTGTTGATGGGGCCAAGAAAGTTGGTGGTGCCGTTGTCAGCGGTGCTAAGGCTGTCGGTAAAGTGGCGAGGGCGACTGCTGGCGTAGCTAAGAAGGTCGTTGTGACTGCAGGCAAAGGCGCTAAAAATGTCAAGAAGGTAGTTAAAACTGCCGCTAAGACTGTAGTCAAAGGTGCTAAGGCCGTAGGTAAGGTTGCCGTGAAGGCTGTTGGTGTCGCCAAGAAAGTTGGTGGTGCTGTAGTTAAAGGTGCCAAAGTAGTTGGTGGTGCTGTAGTTAAAGGTGCCAAAGTGGTTGGCGCAGTTGTTAAGAAGGTTGCTGGCGTTGCTTATGGCGTTGGTAAAAAGGCAGTAGAGATTGTAGGCAAAGGTTTAAAGGTTGCTGGTAAGGCAGCACTTGCTGTCGGTAAAGGCGCTGTAGGACTTGTTGTCGGTGCTGTTAAAGGCGCTGTCGCTATCGGAAAGAAAATCCTCAATGCACCCTCCACTAAAACACCTGTAGTTGCCCCTGTAAAATCCAAGGATAAATCCACTACCAAAGCCCCTGCTGCTGTTGCGGCCCCTGCTGCTGCACCAAAGGCCGTTGAAGGTAACAAATCAGACGAAGGTGGAGCTGCGACACTTGCACTTGCAGGTCGTAAGCGCCGTATTGGCATAGCTGCCTACTAAGGAAAATTATGAATATCGGTTCTCGCTATGAGAAAATGAAGCAAGACCGACAACCCTATTTAGACAGAGCACGGAAAGTTGCAAAGCTTACCATTCCCGCTCTAATCCCTGAGAGTGGTGCTAACAGCGCCACGCCTTTCGATACACCTTACCAATCTGTTGGCTCGCGTGGGGTAAAGCATTTAGCAAACAAGCTAATCACTGCTTTGTTCCCGCCGTCTGAACCATTCTTTCGACTAGTTGCCTCAATGGAACTCTTGGAAACATTGAATGAAGACAAGGCTAAAGTTGATGCTGGGTTAAGTATCATTGAACAAACAGTCTCCGAGAACGTGGATGAACGTGCAATGCGTGTCCCGTTAGCCGAGTCGGCCCTACACTTATTAGTGGCCGGTAACTGTTTGCTCTACCTTCCTCGTAAAGCTGAACGTATGCGAATGTTCAGACTTGATCGCTATGTTGTTCGTCGTGACCCAATGGGAACCATCCTAGAAGTCATTACGCATGAGACAGTATCACCAGACACACTTGGTCCTGAGATTGTGACGCTTGTCAGATCTCAAGAGACGTCTAATATGGGTGTGCCTCCTGGTGTAGAGGAGAAGGCTTGGGATCTGTATACACGTTGTGTCTTATCAGAGGGGAAATGGGTTGTTGATCAAGAGGTTCGTGGGATAATCCTCCCTGAATCTCGCCGGACCTATCCTAAAAAGATGTGTCCTTATATACCCCTACGTATGACCGCTGTCGATGGTGAAGACTATGGCCGTGGTTACGTTGAAGACTTTTATGGTGACCTCCATTCCCTGGAGCAACTGACTAAAGCGATTGTGGAAGGCAGTAAAGCTGCAGCACGAATCCTGGTCATGGTTGCCCCTAATGGAACCACTCGTCTTTCTGACATTCAGAATGCCCCTAATGGTGGTGCCGTCTATGGTAACGCCCAAGACATCTCAATGTTACAGATGAACAAGTATGCTGACTTTCAAGTTGCTCAGCGTACAGCCGAAGACATTAAACAGCGCCTAGAGCAATCGTTCTTACTGCACTCTGCCATTCAACGTAATGGTGATCGAGTCACAGCAGAAGAGATTCGCTACATGGCACAAGAACTAGAGACCCAGATGGGTGGCCTCTATTCAGTCTTGTCTCAAGAGCTACAACTCCCTCTAGTCCGTTTAATAATGGATGACCTACAGACTGCTAAGCGTATCCCAGTACTTCCTCCTGAAATCCGTCCTACTATTGTAACCGGTATTGATGGCTTGGGTCGTGGTCAGGACATGGGTAAGTGGCAAGCATTCTTTGCCTCGGCAGGTGCTGTACCTCCAGAGTTGTGGATCCAAGAAGCAAATGTGAAGGAGATAATCTCTCGTCTCATGAATGCTGCTGGTATCAACACTATGGGTGTGTGGAAGTCTGATGAAGATAAAGCTGCTGAACAGGAAGCTTCACTTGGTCAGGAACAGGCTTCGGCTGGTATACAAGCTGATGCTAAGGTCGCCGCTCAAGTCCCGTCCCCAATGGGAGGTGAGTAATGGCCGCACTTGACCTAGAGAGAATGACGAAGCAAGCGATGGCTGCTGGTATGCAGAATCCTGCCATGCCAGTGGGCACTCCCGGAAAAAAGAAATCTAAACTCAATACATATAAAGAAGCTGCCACACCAATGCTTGATGCCTACACAGGTGCTCAAGAGGAAGGTAAATCCATTTTTACATTCAAAGGAAAGCGGCTAAGAACATCCCTAGGCATTGGCGAAACACAAGCTGATGACTCCTTTGCAGCCTTCTTAAGGAAATTATAAAACCATGAGTACTGAACAACAAACACAAGCAACAGGCCTCCCTGATTCGATTACAGATGAAGCCGCACATAACGCAGCAATGCTAAGTGCAGTCGCTCAAAGTGAGAATACTGAGACACCAGAATTCACACTACCTGAAGGCATTAATAGCGTCGATGAGCTGATCCAAAGGTTCAACGAACAGAGTTTAAAAGCCGGTGGTCTTCCAGATCAGCCACAGGAAGATGACACAGAGGAGGACGATGAAGACGAAGAAGCTGAAGATTCTGAAGCTGAAGATTCCGAAGAATCCGATGATGAGGACGCTGATGACATTGATGAGCAACAGGCTCTCGATGACTTTGATTTCTCTGATTATGCAGAGGAGTTTGCAGATAACGGGGCACTCACTGAGGAGTCTCGTAACAAGATTCAACAAGAGCTTGGCATCAAAGATGAGCAATTGTTTGATGCGTTCCTCGATGGCATTAAAGCGCAAGTTGATGATGTGGTCTCGGCTGCTTACAAAATTGTAGGCAGTAAAGAACAATATGAAAAAGTGATTGAGTGGGCACAAGAAAACCTTACTCAGGCACAAGCTGAAGCATTTGACCGTACTATTGAGGACGGTAACTTTGACTCCTTCTCTCTACAGGTTGAGGGCCTTAAAGCACGATACATTGCTGCCGTTGGTTCCCCGACTGGTAACGAAGTAAGTGGTAAGCCTGCTCCAACTAATGGCGGGGTATTTGAGTCTACTGCACAGCTTTCACAAGCCATTGCTGACCCTCGATACCATTCTGACCCAGCGTTTAGGCGTTCTGTAGAGTTGAAACTACAACGTTCCATGTCCAACTTCTAGGGTAGCTCACACCTACCACGCTTAACACTTGTGCGACAACAAGTGAATCCCTTTTGGTCATGAAATCCTTCGTGGCTTTATAGTTATACCAATAAATAATAATAGGTAGCATCCTCTATGGCATTCCCTTTAGACCAGTCAGTATCCTTTACTGGTCAACAAAACCTCTCTGGCGAGCAACGCGCATTATTCCAAACATTATTCGCAGGTGAGGTTCTTACTGAATTTCACGCTAAGAACATAATGATGGAGCGGCACCGTGTCCGCACTATTCAGAATGGTTCTTCTGCCGAATTCCCAATGATTGGTACTGCAAACGCTCAATACCACACCCCAGGTCAATTGATCGAAGGTGGTAAGATTGCCCACTCCAAGCGCCGCGTAACGATTGATGGCTTAGCTATCTCTCCAGTGTTCATCGATAAAGTTGATGAAGCAATGCTGCACTATGACGTACGTTCTATCTACTCGAAAGAGTGTGGTATTCGTCTGTCTGAATTGGTGGACCGTAACATCCTGCGTATGGCTGTTAAGTCTGCATCTATTACTAACGAATCCCAAGCTGTTAGTGCTGGCCTTGAGCCTGTCGCTGGTGAGACCTTTACCGATAACTTCACCCTGGGTGCTGTTGGTGATGAGATCAAAGGCGATAAGATTGTTGCATCTATTTATGCAGCTGTTGAACAATTCGCTACTAAGAACATCTCTACCGAAGGCCTGACTATCTACCTTCGTCCGCAGCAGTATTACGCGCTGTTCAACACTACCGATACTTCTAAAATGTTCTGGATGAACAAAGATGTTGGTGGTGTAGGTTCATTCTCAAGTGGTCAGATCCCAACTATTGCAGGCCTGCCTGTAATGATGACCAACCACCTACCTGCAACTAACGATGCAACTGGTGGCGCATTGTCTGACTCTGATCCAGAGTGGACTGGTGCTGCTGCTAAGTATCGTGTTGACGCTGGTAAGTGTGTTGCATTGATCATGGGTAAGAATGCAATCGCAACCGTTAAGCTGTTCGACTTGGCAACTGAGATGGAGTGGCAGACTGAACGTCAAGGCACTTTGTTCTTAGCTAAGTATGCAATGGGTCACAACATTCTGCGTCCAGCAGAAGCCATTGTCATTAACGCAGCTTAATACCATAACCAAAAGGAGTGTCTTCGGATGCTCCTTTATTTTTCGGGTGAAATAATTTGTCAGTAATAACCCCCACGACGGAACTGGATGCCATCAACTCAATGCTTTCAGGCGTTGGTGAGTATCCAATAAACGATATCAATGCTGAGTTAACCTCAGCTGTAGTAGCCCGGAACGTTCTTGCTGAACAGTCTCGGCTAATGCAACAGAAACCCTGGCACTTTAACACAGAGCTTGGGTATGCACTGCCTGCGGATGTAGAGGGCAAAGTCCCAGTGCCTTCTAACATGATCGCCTTTGACTGGAAGAGAACGAACCTTGCAGATTACACAGTAAGGGGTGGTTATGTTTATGATCGAAAGAATCAAACATTCATCATCTCTACTGGCCTGGCGTCGGACATCACAGTGCTCCTTGAGTTTGCTGATCTTCCTCAGCCTGCCAAGTCTTATCTCCTGATCCGATCAACACGGGTCTTTCAAGACCGTTGGCTTGGTGACGGTGCTCTACACCAATATCAAAAAGAAGATGAAAAGGATGCATGGTTAGAATTACTACAAAGTGATGCTGCTGAAGCAGACTACAACATATTCGATAATGAACACTTCTCAATGATGGCTAACCGGAGGCTGTAATGCTATTCAATACATCACTCCCGTCACTCATTGGCGGGGTCTCTGAGCAGGCCATAACAGTCAGAGATAAGTCTACCAGTAACGAGCAAATCAACGTCATCCCTGACTTTGTCCGAGGCGTACATAAGCGTCCACCGGCCTTGTTGTTGTCAGAGGTAACAGGCATCACAGATCCAAAGCAAATCAGCACCTTCGTATTCACAACCCGTGATAAGAAGAAGTGGATGCTGTTGGTCACGGTCAGTGATGTTAAAATTTATAGCTTAGATGATGGTTCTGTAAAATCTATCTCAGGGGATAACACTAGCTTCTTAACCTATACCACGGGATTCGAGACTGGGTCAGACCTGAAATGTCTTCAGATTGGTGATGCAACGTTTGTTGCAAACCCTAACAAAGTCATTGGTCAAATAACTCAAGACAGATCATGGTCCCGTCCTAAAGGCACCTTTGGCTTCGCCTTCGTTCAAAACTCTGCACCAGAAACTGAATACAGGCTAGATGTCAACGGACACGATTGCTTAGTCACTACAGTCAAAGCAGATGCGGCGAATTATGCCAAGCTTAATGCTACCACCCAAATAGCAGCAGACCTCTTGTCTGACCTGACAACAAGCGGTGGCTACACCTATACAGCAATCAACCTGACAGACATTCGAGTTAAAGGTGGTCGTTGGGACGTTGCTGGTACGTATGTGAAGGGTACAACGTCACTACGAGCGTATGTTCTTGGATCTGCTATCTACTTTGAAAAAGATGTTGCAGGTGTCCCGGCTAAGCTGGTATTGGTGCCTAAAGACGGTCTGGGTGGTGCTGGTATTCGTGCTGGTGTAGAACGCACACAAAGCATTGCAGACTTACCACAACACTTCCTTAACGGCTTTAACATTACGATCGATGGTAACCAAGGCACAGACATTGATGATTACTATGTTCAGTATAGTGTAAGTAAAGACAAGTGGACTGAAACTCATGAGGGTTCCCTTACAGATGAAGGCATACAAGTAAGTACCTTACCTACCATAATTGACTATAACAACAATGAGTTTTCGTTTCAGGCTGCTACATGGGCAGCACAGCGGAAAGTTGGCGACAAACATAGCTCTCCTCTCCCAAGCTTTGTGGGTAAGAAATTGACCGATATGTTCATCTATCAGAACAGGCTAGGACTGGCTGCTGGAACGTCATTAGTCACAAGCCAGGTAGGTATCTTCACTGATTTCTGGCGGGACACCACACTCGTCGTTTTGGATACCGATCCTGTAGATGTCACTATTCAAGCAAGACAACCTGTTAACATTGAAGCCGTACAAACTATTAACAACCAGTTGGTATTGTTCACGGATATCGGGCAGTGGGTGTCTAACCATGGTGGTGCTTTCACACCGCTCACGGTTAGCTTTGAACAGATGACGGCTCATCTAATGGATAGTCGGATCAGGCCCGTTATCTATAATGACCTTGTATACTTTGTCCGTAAGAACCAGAACACAGGACGGTTACTCCGCTATAGATCAGGCGGTGATTTACAAGGCACTAAAGCAGATGATGTGACAGAACAATGCCCTACCTATATCAACAGTCCCTTACGCAAGCTCGCAGTCATTGACACAGCTCAACTCGTGGCGGTCCAGACACTTCGCCAACCCGATACATTGTACATTTACAAATTCCAGGAACGGGATGGTAATTTGATTCAATCGGCCTGGGGTAAGTGGCTGTTTGCGGGTGTGTCTATATTAGACATTGAGACCATTGGTACTGACATATTTCTATTCATTAAGTATGGGGATAAGTATTTCATTGAGGTCATAGATCTTTCAGGGGAGCGGTATCGGGAAAACCCTAATGAAACCTATGTGAATGACTACTTCAATAATGATTCCGGTTCAGGCCTTAATGGATATGCATGGGTCAAACTAGACCACATGCGTATTAATCAAGTAGCTACAGCTCATCCATTTACACTGGTCACAACTAGTAATGCACTTGATATCTTTTACGTTGATACAAATTATAACGAAAATACTAATGTGGTTCCGATAGACGATGGTGATGCCTCTACGATTTACTATTCTGGGGTTAGGTATAACTCACTGTATGAGTTTGGGCAACTGACCGTCCCTGTGACTTCAGGGGGAATACAAACCGTAGCACTTGGCTCCAGGGTCATGCTACAACAACTTAAACTTCACTACCTTAATTCAGGCCGCTTTAACGTAACTGTAGAGCTGACGGGACGTGGTGGCTTCACTTACGAATTCACTGGAAATATTGTAGGCGTGACATCACTGTCATCAGCCCTTCAGTTCAATGATGGAATATTTGTTGTTCCATTGGCATCTGAAGCTCGCAATGTAAAGGTTCGCGTGGAATCAGATGAATATACACCATTTGAAATACATGCTGCTGAGTTTAGGTTCCGTACACACTTACGAGGAAACCGAGTCTAATGGCGGTGTTCACAACATTATTTATTGCCAGCATGGCACTGAAAGGACTTGGTGCAATCTTAGGCGAGAAGGCAAAAGATAAACAGGCCAAGGAAGATAAGAAACAAGCCAACAAAGCTTATTCACGCGATATGCGTGACATAGGCTTAACTGCTTACACAGACAGACGGCAAACAGCTCGTCAGTATAAAGATGCTGCAATTGCATCTGCCAGGAGTACCTCCACAACCCAAAGCCAAGCAGCTGTGGGGAATGTAGGGGGCAATTCTGTAGCTAACATTGTCCAGCAATTTATGGCCGAGGGCGCTACGAATGAAATGGTTATTCGAGAGAATGAAGTTGTCAGAAAGTACCAACGCGATAACGATAAATACAATGCCAACGGAGCACGCTTAGGTCGTGGTGGGGATTATAAATATAACTTCCTGTCTGGCCTTGGTAATTTACTCGGGACAACAGCTGAGATAGCAGGTGCAGCTTCACAACACTCGTACCAAGTAACCTCAGCACGTCAACAAACAGCCACTACTTACTCAAACTCAAACACCCCTTAATAAGGAGGCACTATGGCAAGACAAGAAACCCGTGGAAGCGGTTCAGTAGACTTCCAAGTAGCCTCTAGCTCAGGCCAGAACTACCACAAACGCTTCTCCCGAGATGCTGAAGCAATGATGTCCATGTCCAATGCTGCTGACAAAGCATCAGGGGCTGTGGGTGCATTGGCTCAGCAGAAGACAGACACCGTTCTGCAGCAAGAAGATGAAGCAGCTAAGCGATCATACCAACTCGATAGACTTAACGCTGAGAACCGCTTACGGGCGGCCACAGTGGACTTTGAGAACCAGATCACGACTGATCCTACCTTGGTGTCAGGGGACGAGAAAGACCTGGAACGCTTACAGGTTAAGTATCAAGAGGTCTACGATAAGCATAGTGACGGCATTACCTATGATGACTCCATAAATCATTTTGGTCAGATGATGGGGGAGACGCTTGGTCGGGTAAAGAACCAAGCCACTGAAGGTCGTGCAGCAGAGATGCGTGTTCAGATGGGCTTCGACACTGCCTTTAACCTTGTTAAAGACTACACCGAAACAGGAGAATTGGCTGGGAAAATTCCAGAGATCTTCAAGAGCGTAACGGAGATCTTTGGTGTTACCGATAAAGAGGCCGTGAACCTTCTGATTGGTGTGCAAGGCCAGTTGATTCTAGATGGTAGCCGAGATACCACGCTTGCCCAGGCCTTACTGACAGACGACGAAGCCAAAGGCCCAGCCCAGAAGATGTCCCTGGAGCTGCGTAGGACACTTGAGCAACAGGTTAGAAGCAGTGAGTTGATGACTGAGTATGACCGGCAGAAGCTCTCGTCGGACATGCATAACGAGCTTGGTAACTTTGCTAAACAAGGGATGTTGGAAGACACACTAGGCCAATTCGATCCTGACAATAAGTATGAAGGGGTATTAACTGAGCCAGTGTTTCGCAGTTACCTAGACCTTCAAAAGGCTGAGGGAGCAACAGCTGCACTGCAGAATAAAATGGTTACCGATTATTTTAATGGTAACTTTATCTCGAGTGCAGGTACTGATGGTGACAATAACCTTGAAGCTGTTCAAGAGGGCTTCTGGTCACAGGTCGGCTCACAAAGCCCAGACTACCTTGCTCTTGTAGATGCGGAGGCCGACCCTACTCAACTTAGACAGTACGAGGACAGTTTTCGCCTGGCATTTGCGCTTAAAAACAACTCCACCGATACTCGTATGGAAACGTTCTTCAAAGAGAGTAATCCATTTGGTTCTCTGGAAGCACTCACACCAGATGATCTGAATCCTGCTACTCTATTAGCCTTTGAGAGGTACACCGTACTGAAAGCCAATGGTGCGGACATCAGTCACATACCTGAAAAAGATCTTCCGTATTATCAGGCAATGGATAACCTGACTGGCGACCAGGGTCACACGTTTATGCAAGCCTATAACCGGATTGCCCGACTGAAGCAGCAAGGGGTTGATCCCCTAAGCTTTCGACCAAGTCAAGAAGACCGAGCGACGTTGCTGGACGATGTTCAAGGCATGCCTGCACAGTTTATTAAAGCACTCTCGGATCACTACTCGGTATTAATTGCAACAGGCACTCCTGGTCCGAAGGCATTAAAGCAAGCACAAGAGTATGGCAAAGAACGCTTTCTCACTGTGGATGGGTGGGGTAATGCTGAACATATGTATGTGGACACTAAGTACCTTAAAGGTATCACTGTGCCTAACATAGAAAAACATGTTCTAGCTCGATTGGAGTTGGCCAAATCAGCCATCGAAGCTGCTCATGATATTGATGCAAGCGGGTTCATCTTACAGCAGACTGAGGATACTTGGGTGATGTTGGATGAAAACAACCGACCCTTCTTTGATGCCGATGCCAATATGCTGCAGTGGAATACCCAAGACCTTCTCGGCGTTGGTGAGGGTGTGATGTGGCAGCACAGTGCAGCTGAAGCTCGTCCAGAGATCGTTGAGGATATCGTGTCTAACAAGCTTAAAGAGGTTGAAGCTGGAAAGTTTAAGAATCAACGGGCTTTGTTTGCTGGCGTAGACGACGAGATTACTGCCTTCATGGCAACGTTACAGACGGACCAACCGCTAACAAATGAACAGGTACAGCGTAACCGACTTCTCCAGCTCGACATGCAGGCCACGGCCTATAAGAACCTGAAAGGTGCTCTTGATAAAACCAAGAGTGATGCTGAGGCACAACTAAAAGAGGTACAAGCACTAGATGAATGAGACACCTAAGGTCAACCCCTTAGTCTCGTCAAAAGGCCAACGGCCTGAGAGCTTTGATGACTCTCAGGCTCAAGCTCATACCCAGTCAATCCTAAACCCTACTCCCCCTAAACCCGAATCAGAAAAGCTCACGTTTGGCGATAAGTTCAAAATGAGCACTGATCTCGATTGGTATGGGAAGAACAACACCTCTGGTGGTAAGACATGGGCAGTGGATAACTGGCTTCCAAGCACTCAAGAGATTGGTGATTGGAGAGTTGGCCTAGATGAGAGATATTGGGACGGTATAAACAAAGCAGTCAGTAAGGAACACGCAGCTGCAATACGACAACAAGCTGTAACACATCAAGAAACAGAAGCACGGCTGTATGAAGATGGAATAGCCTCAGGCACCGTTGCACGACTCCTAGCCAACATGTTAGACCCCACTGTACTGGCAGCAACCATTGCAAGTGAGGGCCTATTAGCACCCCTAATCTTAACCAAGAAAGTGGGCACCATGGCTAATGTCTTCCGGCATGCTGGACTGGCTATGGGATCTACAGCTGCAGGTGAGGCCTTACTGGCTAAGGATAACTTTACGTATGAGACTTCTGACTTCATGTGGGCTATGGCTGGTGCCGGTACGCTCGGTGCTATGTTCAGTCCTCTCGGTAAGAATGGGACAGCTCCTGAAGTACGTAAGCTAAATGCCAGTACGGTTAAGTCCTTACGCCAAATTCAGCGTGAGATCTTATTACAGGATGTCGGGGACGGGGCAGGTGTCATTGACCTCACCGTACGTCAACAAATGATCAGCGACGAGGTGAAGCAGTTACGCAATAACACGCTTACTGATGAGCAATATAGGAAAACACTTAATGAGAGTAGTGAAGCGCGAGGTAAGTATGCTGCGTTGGCAGATAAAGCTACTGCTGTTGAAGCACGAATTAAACGTGCTAAAGAACGTGGTACTAAACGGGCTAAGAAAGGTCCAGGTAATGTTAAGCAGGCCTTAGCACAGCTTAAACGTATTGATGCAGAGATGAAGTCTCTCTACCAAGTCGTTGGCCCTGCAGATCAGATGCTTAAACAGCATGAAGACACCATGTCGATACTGGACGGTATTCGTTCCGGTTCTTTACCAGAAGCACTTGAAGCGAAGGTCTCTAAGGCTACCGTTGATCTTAGTGCCAGGAAGACTCGTTCGATACAACTCGCTAAAGCTCAGAAGCAATTAGAAAACCAGACCATCACTCCTGAAGTGTTTGCCAATATGAAACGGACCATCATCGGCACCGAAGAGGCTGTCGTATCGGGTAAGGTTGTGGATGTTGACGCTGAGGTAAGTACAGGTGAGTTAGACCTAAGTGAACGTGTTAAAGAGATCTTCAGGGAAGCTGATCGTGACATTAATAACCTGCGAGGGGATGGTGGTAAGATTCGTCGGTACACCTCCCACACTCGTAATGCCTTTATAGGCACCTCAGATAACCCTTACTCACTTATCCTAAAGCGCGTACTCATGGAAGATGGTGCTGATACAGCTGGAGAAGTCCTCCGTGAGACCGCAGAACTAGCTAAGCAACGAATCTATGGTCGATTCAACCTAGAGTTTGCTAAGGCACATGAACGGAATTACAAAGCTTGGCTTAAGCAGAAAGGAGTCAATCCGGCTCTATCTGCCTATAGGGTTAAGCTACGTGAAGAGTTTAATGAGCTGGTCACCTTAACGCAGCATGGTATGCAGGACGATCCTTTTGCTACGCAGATGGGTAAGGATATCGAGAAGCTATATGAGGAGTTTGCAGTACTGTTAAAGGATCCTTCAGAGGGCACCAACAGTACGGTCTCTGTTTCTTTAATGGAAGAAGATGCGGACCTATCAGACTACAAACACCCACGTATCTATGACGTAGGTAAGATTGATGGTCTAGCTAAGAAGCTGGGTCGAGGTAACTTCTTAAGAGGCGTTGAGGAAGTTAAGATGCGCTTTTCGGATGCCTTAACCGGCATTGAAGATGAAGCTGTTCGGTTCAGGATTGCCAGCCACGTTATTGATGCGGTACGTAAGTCTCGGTATCACTCAGGTTTTGACTTCGATGGATTGTTGCGTCTTGAAACCTCTGATGAGATATCTAAATACTTAACAGATATGACGGCCATGACCAAGCGTGAAGTGTTCGCTTTCGTTGAAGATCTAACTAAGATGCGTGATGCTAAGAAAGCAGAATCTGGTAAGTCTCCACGACTGAAAGAGCGTTTGAAAGTTGATTATAAAGCACCCTTCTTCATGGATATGATTGAGAAGAATAGTGAAAAGCTGTTCATGGGTTATATCAATAAGATGGGCGGTCAGGTTGCTCTTGCTAAGAATGGTATAAAGTCAGAATCAGAGTTTATGGAGCTGCTGGGTAAGGTACAGGAATACTCTCGTGATGTTCTCGAGCCAGAGAAAGGAGGCCTATATAATGTAGGTGCCCAGACTACAGGCGAGTTGAAGATCTTTGAGCACACCTATAAAGCAATCACAGGTCAGCCAGTTGATACCACCAGTCCAATAGGTCAGTCGATCTCTCGTGTTATATCAGCATGGGGTTATAAGCGTCTGATGGGGATGATGGGAGCCAACCAGATACAGGAAATATCAACCGTCACTGCTGAGGCAGGCTTCGTCACGATGCTTCGACAGCTACCAGCATTCCGTAGTTTGTCTGATCAGATTCGAGATGGTGACCAGAAGATGGTCGATGATCTGTTGGAAGAACTACAGGTGGCAACGGGTGGGTTTGGTGCTGACCGTATGATGCATCAACCTGGCGCTAGACTTGATCCTGAAACAGGCTTAGAGATGCCTAAAGGTCAGAAGTTTGGTGAGTATGCTGAAGCGTACTTAGGCCTAGCTGGTCGAGCGATGAATGATTACTCCTTGTTCTCATCCATTGATGTGATGTTGAAGAACCTGGCTATGCGTTCCCTCTCTCAGAAGTTCTTTGATATGAAGGACATGAATGTTGAAGATGCGTTTAAGAATACGATCTTCAAAGCAAAAGGAGAGCGTCTACAGATCCTAGGTCTTTCTGAAGAGAACTTCCCGGCCATTCAGGCACAGATGAAAGCACACGCTGAAACATACTCCTCTGGTCGTATCAAGAGGCTTAACCTGGAAGCATGGGATGACCCGGATGCTCAGAGTAACTTTATCACTGCAATGCAACGGTCTCAGAATCGAGCTGTGATGAACGTTAACATCGGGGACCGTATACACTATGGCACAGGGACAATGATGGGAGCAGAGGGGTCGGTAGGTCGTTTGCTGAACCAGTTCTTATCCTTCGTCCAGGCAGCTGGTGACAGGGTAGGTTGGGGTGAGGCCCGACACAAAGATTTGTTCATGGGTTATAAGTGGGCATTAATATCTTTGATGGCAGGTCTAACCTACATGGGTACGACACGTATCAACAACTTAGGCAAACCTGACGAGAAGAAGCGCAACAAGGAACAGTTGTCTCTTGAAAGAGTAGCTATTGCTACATTCCAGCGTTCCTCCTTTGTAGGCATGTCTCCTATGATTATGGGACCGGTCATGCAAGCCTTAGGTTCGGAATCCTGGCAAGCGGCCTCACGTTCTTCAGGCCTCCCTTCTAATGCCTTAACTGGTTTAGCTGCTGTTGATCTCTTCGATAAGATTGCCAAGACAGGTGAGGGCATAATAGATGCAGTACATCCTGAGCGTGATATGACGCAAGGTCAGGTTAAAGCCATGGCCGCACTAGTTGATAACTCGATGTACATGCGCTGGTTCATGAACCACATTTCACAAGACTTCCAAAAACAACGCGATAAATAACTAATAGGAACACTATGGCAACTTCAGCCTTTGTACAATACACAGGCGATGGTGAGACTTCTGTTTTCCCTATAACGTTCGCATACCTAGACGCGGCTCATATTAAAGCTGAACTAGGTACTATCCCAGAATCGATCACAGTGATCAATGGAGGGGCTTCAGTACAGTTTTCTGTTGCCCCTGCTATAGGGACTACGCTTACAATATTTCGGGAAACACCCAAAGTACCACTGATCGACTTTAACGAAAATTCAATCTTGAAAGAAGCTGACCTAGACTTGTCCTTGCGACAATCAATCTATGTAGCAGAAGAATCATTTGCATCCAACATCATCGCTATCCGAAAGGCTGAAGAGATTCGTGACCTTGTAGAAGCGGACAGACTTGAAGTGGTTGGACGTGAAGAACATGTGATCGAGATGGAGGCAAACGTCACTACCCAAGAGTCAAATGTTGTGACGCGGCATGTAGATATTATTGAACGTCAAGCTGATGTCATAGATCGCCAAGCTGATGTAACAACGAAGCAGGTGGATGTAACAAGCCGCCAGCTCGATGTAACTGCTCGTCAAGCAGCAGTCCTCATTACACAAGGGGAAATTGATACTACGGTGGCTGCCGAGAAGGTCAATATCAATAATCTCGGTAATGTGCGTGAGGCAGCAATTACCTTGCTTGCTAATGCTCGTGTCAAAGGAATAGATGACCTAGGCATAGCCCGAGAGTTGTCATTAAATAACCTTGGCCAATTCTGGGAAACTGATGTAGCAGATACCGGAGCGGCTCGTTTACTGAGTCTTAATAACACAGGCAGTGCTTGGGAAGCCGCTGTGATCCAAGAGGGCACTGATCGCGCACTGACCCTCACTACCACTGGTAGCGCTTGGGAGGCCACAGTGGCAAAGGAAGGGGCAGACCAATTAGTAGCTATTGATCTGCTTGGTCAAGAGTGGAAAACAGATGTAACTGATACAGGAACAGCGAGGGAGTTAGCTCTCAATATCTTAGGTGGTGTAAGGGAAGCTGGTGTTGTTGATGTAGGTGAGGCACGAGAGACTTCTCTAACCACCTTATATACAGGGTATCGAGACACTCTAAATACCATTGATTCCACGGCTGCTGGACGACAAGCTGATATTGCTGCTCGTCAACTAAATGTACAAGAGCTGGAAGTGGATACACAGTCTGCCCTGACGGCTGCCAAAGCGGCACAGGCGTTGGCCGAGGTAGCACAAGCATCAAGTGAGAGTACCTTAGCCGAGACGGAAGCACAGCGTGCTATTGCGCAAGGAGCAGCTGGGACCGCTTCAACCAAAGCACTAGAGGCTGCTTCCTCTGCAGCTAGTGCACTTGACCATCGCGACAGTTCTCTCGGATATCGTAACGAGGCTGCACAATTTGCTGAAGCAGCAACAAGTGGCATAGTCTTCTTCGGTGTCCGTGCTGTTTCCGCAGGTGATCCTCCTACACCTACCTCGAATGGTTTCTATCGAATGACGGGAACCGGTATCGTGGCTGGTGTGAGTATCAAGGAAGGGGATGAGTTGTTCTATGACCTTGCAGGGGCAACTTGGCAGAAGATTGGGCGAGATCTGATTAGTATTGCAGATGTAACTTCACTGCAGACGGCACTTGATGGTAAATCAGCAACGAGTCACGCACACGACACGGATTACTTAGGCATAACAGCAACAGCCTCTAACGCTACGAAGCTGGCGACACCACGTACAATATCCTTAACAGGGGACGTTACAGGTTCGGTTAGTTTTGACGGAAGTGCTAATGCTGCTATTACGGCTGTTGTTGGGAATGATACACACACCCATACATGGGCTAATATTGTTACTAAGCCAACAACGTTCCCGCCATCAGCGCACACTCAAGCGTGGTCAACGATTACAGGTACGCCAGCAACCTATGCCCCGACTGCCCATACGCAAGCGTGGTCCACGATTACAGGTACGCCCACATCGTACACACCATCAGCACACGCACACGACTGGACATCGATTACGAGTAAGCCTACGACCTTTGCGCCTGCTACACACGCACACGACTGGGCATCGATTACGAGTAAGCCTACGACCTTTGCGCCGGCTTCACACACGCATTCTTATACAGCGCTTACAAGCATCCCAACCTCGTTTGCACCAGCTGCACACACTCAGGCGTGGTCAACGATTACAGGTACGCCCACATCGTTTACCCCGTCAGCTCACAATCAGGCGTGGTCAACGATTACAGGAACACCCGCCACGTATCCGCCTTCCAGCCACACGCATGATTACCTGGGGTCTACCTCAAAAGCTGCTGATTCCAGTAAGCTGAATGGAATAGTAAATACTACCGCCTCAACCGGTAATACGATTGTACAACGGGATGCTAGCGGGGATATGGCTGCCCGACTGTTTAAGTCGGAATATGATTCCAATAACACCACTGTGAATCACATCATGACTCAAGTGGATACGGTATCTAACAACTATATTCGCCCGACGACACCAGCAAGCTTTAGGGCCTCAGTCACAGATGCGTATTATACGAAAGTACCTACGGGAACACGTATGATTTTCCAGCAGACATCGGCACCTACGGGCTGGGTAAAGGACACAGCAACTGCGTTAAACAACAAAGCCCTGCGTATTGTAACAGGGACAGCTAGTTCAGGTGGGACAGCTCTCTTTACCGCTGCGTTCAATACAGACCTTACGACATCCTCATCAGGTAAGCACACCCCCACAGTGACCACAGCAACAGGTGGTGCTCATACGCATACCGTCACAGTCAATAACACTACGTTGACTGCAGCGCATATGCCTTCCCACAGGCATAGTGTTACCGCTTGGAAAGACTATATGAACAGGTCAACAGCTGCGTTTGGTGGCTCGCGAGCGAGTACAAGCTATGGTTCCTGGGTAGATAATACCATGGCAACAACAGGTGGATCGACGGGGCACAATCATGGTGGATCGACTGCATCAGCCGGTGGTCATACACATACCATGACCGGGACGGAAGTGGCAGCCCACAGTCATACAGTCAAGCCAGACGTGGCCTACTATGATGTGATTGTTGCGAGGAAGTCATAATGTTTGATAAAAAGAAGCAAGCAAAACTGTGTCCTCTGATCAAGAAACCTTGCATTGAACATGAGTGCATGTGGTATCTGAATGTCCGAGGTACACACCCACAAACTGGTCAAGAAGTTGATGGCTGGGATTGTTCTATGATCTGGCAACCTGTGTTGATGATTGAGAACAGTGCCCAACAACGTTCAACTGGTGCGGCTGTCGAAAGCTTTCGTAACGAGATGGTTAAAGCAAATGAAACGAGTACCCAGCTCTTGTTAGAAACAGCCCTCACAAGACAACAAATAAGCTTTGAACCTTAAGGAGAAATATATGAGATTGATTTTTGTTAGAGAAGAAGACCATTGCCTGATCATAGTTAATGGGAATGAACGGGAGATAACCACAGCCCCGCTTAGTGTCCCGCTGAAAGTAAGGGCCATACAAGTTTATGATCAGTATACGGAAGTTGAGAACTATGATGCGACTAACGATATTACAGCAGAACCCCCTGCGTATGTCTCTGATTTAATTAAAGCTTGGCAGGCTCAAACGGCAGCTGATTTAGCTAAACTAGAGCGTGAGGTTATCGAGGCTAGGGAGTTAGAAAAGGGTGTGGACATAACCTTATAAGGATCAAATATCTATGGGAGTATTAGGAAAGATCTTCGGATCGGCGACCGCATTAAATATCAGTAAAGGGGCAATTGATAACGCTATCTACACACCCCAAGAAAAAGCTGCAAGATTTGAACGCCTCCTCGCTCTGTACGAACCCTTCAAAATAGCACAACGCCTCCTAGCCCTGACCTTCAGCATCCCTTATGCCCTCGCATGGATTGTGACGTTTATTACGTCCTTCTTTAAACCTGTGCCTTTGCAACTGGAACTGCTGGAAGGGGATGTATCTAAAATCGTCCTGGTGATATGCGCCTTCTACTTTAGTGGGGGTGTTATTGACAGCTTTAAAAAGACTAAAGAATGAAACAGACGTATGAAACTCTTAATTGGGCTTCCCAGGCCATAACTATCCCAGTAGGTGCTCGCGTCTTCTTTGGGTACTCAGTCGATGACTGGGTGCTTATAGGGACTGCATGCTTGTTAATCTTAAACCTACTATGGGTCGTCTCGCGTGTGTGGGAGTTTTACGCTCCTAAGGTCGCTGGACTATTTAAATGGATTGGAAATGTCTTCAGAAAGAAAACGTGACTACGGAAAAGAATACCGTGACTACCATGCCCGACCTGCTCAGAAGAAGCGACGAGCTATGCGAAACGCAGCCCGAACGCTCATGATCAGCAAAGGCAGAGTTAAGAAAGGTGACGGTAAAGATGTCGATCACAAGAACCGCAACCCCATGGACAACTCCTCAAAGAACTTGAGAGTTCAGTCCCAGAAGAAAAATCGTGGATGGAGAAGAGACAAATGACTACACAAGTAACCCCTAAGAAGAAGATTAAACCAGCACCAAAAGTTGAACAAGCTATATCAGACCTGCAAGCACGTATTGACGAGCTAAACAGCCGTGGCTTGATTGCCGACACAGACTTCGTTGTCTTTGAATACGCCCATGGCTATGTAGATGTCTACACTCGAGATACTGGTGAGGACACCTGGGAGTTCCGGCCTAATGGGACTGAGATTGTTCGTGACCATAGAGGTAAGGAAGTTACGTGAGAGAAGATAAGAAAGGCAGTGAGTTTGAATCCCTACTAGAGCAACTACATGTTGGACTTGCTCAACAGCTGTTCAATAGGGTGGCTTCAGGTGAGGCCTCCTCTGCAGACATGTCAGTAGCTCGACAATTCCTTAAAGACAATGGCATTGAGTGGAACCCCACCAAAGCTGGTCACCCTATGGCTGGACTGTCAAAGCTCTTACCTGAGTTTGACAAAGACACCGCACACTAAACAGGGGGCTTCGGCCTCCTACCCTCCTCGAGACAACTATGCATGATTATGAAGAAAAGCTTAAAGGAGACTTCAGGGTCTTCCTTTTTGCAATCTGGAAGCATCTAAACCTACCAGACCCCACACCCGTTCAATATGATATTGCTGACTACCTCCAAAGTGATAACAAGCGAATCATCATTGAAGCATTCCGAGGAATAGGTAAGTCGTGGATCACAGCTGCCTTCGTTCTTTGGACTTTGTATAAGAACCCACTGTGGAAGATCATGGTGGTATCAGCAAGTAAGGAACGAGCAGATTCCTTCTCTACCTTTACTCGTCGTTTGATTGAGGAGGTTCCCTTCCTTACAGACCTGAAACCTCGCCGTGGACAACGTGACTCTAAGATAAGCTTTGACGTGGCACCTGCTACGCCTGACCAATCCCCCTCAGTTAAGTCAGTGGGTATTACAGGTCAGCTAACAGGTTCTCGTGCTGACATTATTGTTGCAGATGACATAGAGGTACTAAACAACTCAGCCACCCACGGTGCTCGAGAGAAGCTGTCAGAACTGATTAAAGAGTTTGACGCAATCCTTAAGCCTGTGGCACACGCTAAGGTCATCTACCTAGGGACACCCCAGACAGAGATGAGTCTGTATAACGTGTTACCCGAACGAGGCTACAAGATGCGTATATGGCCTGCAGAGTACCCTGAGGATTCTGTTCGATATCGTGGAAGACTTGCTCCCTGGATCATGAAACAGATTGAAGAAGGTAAGGCTATCGCAGGTGACCCTGTGGACCCTAAACGCTTCACATCTTATGAGTTGGCTGAACGACGAGCATCCTATGGTAAGGCAGGCTATGCCCTACAGTTCCTCATTGACACCTCTATGGCTGACCTTGAGAAGTATCCACTGAAGCTCAACGATCTGTTGGTGATGTCACTGGACATGAACAAGGCCCCTACAGAGTTTGTCTGGAGCAATGAGCCAGATAAGGCATGTCAGACTTTGCCTACAATGGGTTTGACGAATGATAAATTCTATAGACCTTTGTGGTATTCAGATGAGTTAAAAGCGTACACAGGGAAGCTGCTTACTATTGACCCCTCAGGTCGTGGTAAGGATGAGACTGGCTGGGCCGTAACATACTTCCTAAATGGGTATGTCTTCGTCATGGCAGCTGGGGGTTGTAAGGATGGTTATGATGACGGTGTCCTTAAGCTCTTGGCATCTATTGCTAAGAAGTGGGCTGTGAATGAAGTGCTTATTGAAAGTAACTTCGGTGACGGTATGTATAAGGAACTGCTTAAACCACACCTCACTCGAATACACCCTGTAACCATCTCTGAGGTACGACACCACACACAGAAAGAGAAGCGGGTGATTGACGCTCTTGAACCAGCGATGATGCAGCACCGTCTCATCATCAACGAGAGTGTGATCCAACAGGACTACGAGACAAGTCAGGACGACCCTTCTTATTCCTTATTCTACCAAATGACACGCATCACTTACGACCGAGGCTCATTAGCTCACGACGACCGCCTAGAAGCCGTCTACATGGGCGTTAACTATTGGGTGGAGTCAATGGGTGTGGATGTTAAGAACGAGGCTGAGAAGTACAGACAGGAGCTTCTAGTGACAGAGTTAAAGTCTTTTGAGGATAACGTGTTTGGTGGTAAGGCTAAATCAGCTGTTAGTGCTCTCATGGGCTGGTAACAGCTCTGTGGAACCTACCGTGGAACCCCCATGAATGCTGGGGGTTGATTACCCACCCTTTAGAAGAAAACTAAAGTTAAAGTATAGTATAGATATAGGTCAGCATAATCCTCTAGTTCAGTACTCATGGTATCCCAGAAGGAGGCTTAGGTGTCTCTAAGCAGCCTTTATCCAGTCAGGGTATTCAAGGGTAGCTAGGGGTAGTTAAGAGTAGTTAAGGGGTAGTCTAGATTAGTTAGGCTTGCTCTGGATTAGTTAGGCTTGCTATAGATTAGCCTAGCTAAGTTCAGCTTGCTCTAGCTTAGTCTAGCTCAGTTCAGCTTAGTTCAGCTTGCTATAGATTAGTCTAGCTCAGTTAAGCTTGCTATAGATTAGTCTAGCTCAGTTAAGCTTAGTTCAGCTTAACCTTCTTGGTGTGCTTCCTACCAATAAGTACACAGCAGTGTTAAAGGGTACGTTATAAATATGTCAGACATGTGGTTAGCATTACAATAACACTAGTGTGACTGTATGCTGCGTGGTACATATAAGAATAAGAGTTAAAGAGGGTTAGGCTTTGTTAGGCTTAGTTAAAGAGTGTTGAGCATAGTCCGGGTATTTAGGCAGAAAAATCTGTTGGGTCTTTTAATAAAGATACACACGCGCCTACCCCCGTGCACCCCTACGCTCGCACACGCACACGCCTGGGCACGCACGCGCACACACACGCACACAACTGAAAGCATAAGCATTTCCTGCCCGCCCTTTCCTTCCCTATAGCTCTGCAGGGCACGCCATTGCTGGTT
>Ga0208544_10000726_pt1 | contig 24512 bp, 24 predicted proteins | sample DEB08_DNA_9_FD_184526 | JGI IMG/M metagenome (GOLD analysis project Ga0208544, IMG submission 184526) | Aqueous microbial communities from the Delaware River and Bay under freshwater to marine salinity gradient to study organic matter... | ecosystem: Environmental > Aquatic > Marine > Coastal ... | reverse complement strand
GATTTCTAGAACGCACCAAGGTTCTTTTGCCACGGAGGCTTGGGGGCACGGAGGCGTTTTTTTAGCCACAAAAGCACGAAAGGCACAAAAATTTCACAAAAATGGGTTTAGCGGGATTTGGTGTGTGCTCTGTTTTTAGGGGCTATTTCTTTGCCCCTCCATGCCCTCTGTCACCTGTTTGCCCCTTGTGGTTCTTTTTTGCCACCGAGGCAGGGAGACACAGCGCAGCAAATCACGCTGGATAAAGCAAAACCAAAAAAATAGCCCTGAACATAGTCCAGAGCTATACGAGATAGAGCAAGCTTAGAGCCTGTCTTCCCTTGTTCTGCTCAAAGATAAAATTTTATCGCTTTTGCTTGGTATTGTACACAGTACCTTGGTGGCAAAAAAATCTTAGTGCCTTAGCGGCAAATTTTAAAACTGGATCGGCACGCGTACCACTTTATTCTCCCAACCGATCACGACATGGGCGCCGTCGGCCACTTTTTCGCAAACAATGCCGAGCAGTTCCATGGCTTCTTTGGTGGTCGTGACGGGAACCGTGATGGCGGTGACGCTGCTGGCTTCGGGTTTGAAGGAATACTGTCCCCACATGTCGAGGTCCAGGCTAAAGTAGACGGTCCATTCTTTCTCGTTGACCATGGCGTACATCGTGTAGCGGCCAGCCTTGATGGGTTGATCGCCAATTTTTACATCGCGCAGGAAGGTGATCTCGGTCGCTTCGTTGGCGCCGATGCGCCACATTTCGCCGTACTTGACCAGTTCACCAAACACCGCGCGGCCCTTGGCTGCGGGGCGGGAATAGATCACCCGCAGTACCGGCTCATCGGCCACGCGTTCTTCGGGGGTCTTGGCAAAACTGCGAAAAGCCGCACGTGGCGGGTAGTAGGCCATGTCCATCGGACTCTTGTCGAGGTCGGGAAATTCCTGGGCAAAAAGACCGGGGGCTGCTGCAAAAAGTACGAGGAAGAGGAGGGTAGTGAAAAGTTTCATGATGGATTGATTGGTTAATGAATGCGTATAGAACAACAAAAAGTGCCTGGTGGTTAAGCGAAGGTCCTATATTTGTGTCGCGGTTGCCCTTTCTTCATTCCCTAAACAAGCATCATGCCCATTACCGTCAGTTACCGACACACCCCCGAATTGGCCTACGATTTTGCCATCCACTACCTGAAATCCCGCCGCTTGTTGCGCATTGGGTTACTCGTGTTGGTGCTGCTGATCATGTTGCGCATCTACTATTTGCTCAGCCAGGGAGAAGCGGCTACCGAGCAGCTCATCAACCTCCTCTTTCCGTTGGCCATGATTGCTATCTTGTGGTTCTGGCTGATTCCCTTCAGTATGAAACGCCAGATCAAGCGGGCCCACCAAAGTAACTCCTTGGGAGCAGAGCGGATTTTTATTTTTCAGGAAGATGAATTGGAAGTAAGAGCGGGTAACCAGTCTTCGGCGTTCCCCTATGACCACTTGCTGGCATTGCGCGCCTCGGCGCAGAACTACTTCCTCTACATCTCCAGCAACCAGGCGCTCATTGTCCCGAAAGGACCCTTGTCGGAAGCCGAAGACCTGGAACTGCTAGACTTGCTGCGCCGTAAAGGGGTACCTTTCAAATAGGTAACGCTTACCGAAATTCCCGGATATTCGTCGCGATCGACAGGTGGTTCACGCCGCCAGCCAGGTGGAAGTTGGTGCGGCCGTAGTCGATGCGGAAGCGGTTGACCTTGAGGCCTGCGCCGAAGGTGAAGCCCGCCAGGCTGCGGTATTCGGCCACGGTCAGCTCTTTGCGGAGCAGGTGGCTGTAGCCAAAGCGGAGGCGGAAATTTTCTTTCTTACCCATGAGCAACTCCCCGTTGAAGACGAAGTGGCGCGCAAAGTTGTCGAACCAGATGCTGGTATTGCTGCGCTCGGTAGCTACGTCGCCGAAGAGGAGGGTCGTCTCCTTGGTGTTGGGGTCGTCGTAGAGGATGTTCCAACGGTCGAAATACCGGTACACGATCGAAAACCGAAAGGGGAGGTAGCGCAGGCGCTTGCTCAGGCCCACCTGTAGCTCGAAGGGGAGGGGCTCGGTATTGCCTTCGCGGTAGGTGCTGAGCTGGCGGCCGGCGTTGCGGGCCACCAGGGTGAGGGCGAAGTTTTTGGCGGTGTCCTGGTACAACAGCCCCAGGTCGGCGACCAGCCCTACCGACTGGTAGCTCTCCAGCCGCGAAGTCACCAGCCGCAGGTTGAGGCCGCCAGAGAGGCGCTCGGCAAACTGCCGCCCTGCCCCCACGCTGATCCCGTACTCGGCCGCCTTAAACGTGCCTTCAACCTGCCCCAGGGTATTGGTGAGGTCAAATTCGCCGTAGTTGGCGTAGCGGATGCCACCCTGGAAGGTGGTCTTTAGGCGGGTGTTGTAGTAGCCCCCGGTGACGTAACCGTGCTGGATGCCAGCCGGATGAAAAGCGTGGCTAAAAGACAACTGCTCGTGCATGAGCGGGTTGAGCAAGGCCGGATTGGTAGCCGCCAGGTTGATGTCGTCATCCACCACGGCGATGTGCGTGCCGCCCAGTGCCGACACCCGGGCCGAGGGCGCAAAGTTGAGGAATTCGTAGGTAAATAAGCCGCCGACCTGGGCACCCAGCGCACCCGTACAGAACAACAATAAAGAGAGTAGTCTTAAATGCATAGTTACTCGTTTGTGGCCGCTTCCTGTTCGGCCGACCAGGTGGTTCGGCAGCGGCCGTAGTCGCAAAGCATAATGCGCAGCAAGGCCCCGGATTCGTCGTAAATTTTTAGTTCGCCATCTTCGTTGTCGCCGTCCTTGTAGGTGCCTTCGGCGGCGAGGTTGCCATTGGGGTGGTATTCAATGAAAGGACCATTTTCGTCGTTATGCTGAAACAGTACCCGCTCCTTGAGTTGGCCGTTTTCGTGGTAACCCAGCCAGGGGCCATTCATCTGGTTGTCGGTGTAGCGGCCTTCCAGCTTCAGGGTGCCGCCTTCGTAGTAGCGCCGGTAAGGCCCTTCAAAGCGGCCGTGGCGGTAGGTTTCCACCACGCTGGTGTCGCCGTTGTCGTAGAAGATCGTTCGTTGCCCTTCCAGGGTGTCGGCCTGGTAATAAGCAGTTTCCATCACGGTGCCGGCGGCGTTGGTAATACGGGTCCAACCTTCGCGGGCAAAGTCGGTCTTGCGGCGCTGGTAAGTGATGGTATGGCCGTATTCATCGGTTTCGGTAACCGATTCCAACCCGTTGTCACAAGCCACCCAAAGGCAGCTGAAGAACAGGAACAAGGTGCAATAGGCAAGCAATCTACTCACAACGCGAGGGATTTGTTACAGAACCTGAATTTACGCATTCATAACGACAAGCTGCGGGCCAGATTGTACACGTTAATATTGGCATAAAAGAAGTTGAGCCGTCTCTGAGGTTTTTCAAATAGCTGACACGCTTAAAATTAACCGCTTAGCCAGCTTTTTGAAAAACGACGGTTCAGCTTATTTTATGCTATTTCTTAACAAGCTATACCCAATTGGTAATCCTGCGGACGAATCTCCCGCTATAACGATACCACGTTGCGGCCAATACTTTCGTAGTGAAACCCTTTTTCTTCCATCATCTCCAGGTCGTAGAGGTTGCGGCCATCAAAAATGACGGGCGCCTTCAACAGTTCCTTCATGACCTGGAAGCTGGGGGTGCGAAAGACACTCCATTCTGTAGCGATGGCCAGCACGTCGGCGCCGATGAGGGCTTCGTACTGGTCGGTGGCGAAGACCACCTGGTCGCCGAAGATAGCCTGGACATTCTTCATGGCTTCGGGGTCGTAGGTGCGCACCTGGGCACCCGCCGCCAACAGCGATTTGATGGTGTAGATAGCCGGCGCTTCCCGGATGTCGTCGGTGTTGGGCTTAAAGGCCAGCCCCCACAAGGCGATGGTTTTACCCTGGAGGTCGTTGTTGAAGTAGGCCAGGATCTTGTCGTACAAGCGCATACGTTGCTGGTAGTTGACGGACATGACCGACTTGAGGATCCGGAAATCGTAATCGTATTCGTCGGAGGTTTTGGCCAGGGCCTGCACGTCTTTCGGGAAACAGCTGCCCCCGTAACCGACGCCCGGAAAGAGGAAGCGCTTGCCGATGCGGGAATCACTGCCCATACCCCGGCGTACCTGGTCGACGTTGGCGCCAACTTTTTCGCACAGGTTGGCTATTTCGTTCATGAACGTAATGCGCGTAGCCAGGTAGGAGTTGGCCGCGTATTTGGTCATTTCTGCCGAGCGCTCGTCCATCATAATGATGGGGTTGCCCTGGCGGACAAAAGGCTCGTACAGTTCTTTGATCTTCTTCTGGGCGCGTTCCGAGGTGGTTCCGATCACCACGCGGTCGGGCTTCAGGAAATCATCTATGGCTACGCCTTCGCGCAGGAATTCGGGGTTGGACACCACGTCGAAAAGGTCTTCCGACAGGTTCTTGGCCAGGGCCAGGTGCACCCGTTCGGCAGTACCCACGGGTACGGTGCTCTTATCGACAATGACTTTGTAGCTGGTAATTATTTTGCCCAGTTGTTCGGCTACCCCCAGGATGTAAGACAGGTCCGCGGAGCCGTCTTCGCCCGGAGGGGTGGGCAGGGCCAGGAAAATAATTTCGGCGGTCTCGGTGGCTGCGGCCAGATCGGTGGTAAACGTGAGTCGGCCCTGGCGGGTGTTGCGTTCGAAGAGCAATTCCAACCCTGGTTCGTAAATAGGTACCTCACCAGCTTGCATCCGGGTTACTTTTTGCTGGTCGATATCTACACAAACGACATTGTTGCCCGTTTCGGCAAAACAAGTTCCGGATACCAAACCTACGTATCCCGTACCTACAACTGTTATATTCATGTTGTCATCGTTTTTTGGGGGCCATCAGCCATTCAGGTCAAATCCTCATGATACCGGGTAAAGCTGAAAGTATATGGGCAAAGTTAATGAAATGCTTATATTTGACAAGCTCCCTGCCTGCGAAGTAATTAAAAATATCCTGTTATGACCACGGGATGACGCGGAAGCGGACACAAGTTTTGTCAAAGTATCAAAAAGGTATGGCATGCGTTCTTTTTTCAAACAGCTTTATTATGCATTTCCGGTTCAGTTGTTGTTGTTGCACATCCGCAGCAATCTGCTGTTGTTGTCGTTGTGGTTTTTTCTGCTGTTGCTGATGTCGGGCAGCCTGGGCCGCCGGTTGGGGCTGCAGTACCTTTTTCTCGATCCGGAATACCTGGGCAAGGTCGACTTTCTGAGCTTCTACATCGTGGGGTTGGCGTTGGGTGGTTTTTTTATGAGTTGGAACCTGACGACCTACCTGCTCACGGCCCAGTATTTTCCTTTTTTAGCCAGCCTGGCGCGCCCGTTTACCAAATTCAGTATCAACAACCTCTTGCTGCCCCTGGCATTCGGCCTGTTTTATTTGCTGCTCATCGGCTACTTTCAAGACCAGTACCAAAGCTGGCCCCTGAGCCAGATTATCTGGAACCTGCTCGCGCTGGTGTTGGGCAGTCTGACGCTCATCTTTGGGTATTCCGTCTATTTCAACTTCACCAACCGCGATATTTCCTACTACCAGCGGGCCGCAGCGCTGCCGCCCAACCTGGTGAGTTTGCACATCTCGCCGGGCCGCCGCAACGCCGACCTGGATTACATGAAACTGGATCGCAACCGCATCAAAGTGCTCACCTACCTGGGCGAAGACCTGCGTCCCCGCCTGGTGCGCAGTGTGGCCCACTACGAGTCGCGCCTGTTGCTCAATATCTTCAAGCAAAACCACCTCAACGCGTTGGCCCTGCAGCTGATCACCATGATGTCGTTGCTCATCCTGGGCTACCTCATCGAGTGGGAGATCTTCCGCATCCCTGCCGCTGCCAGTATCCTCATCCTGTGCAGCTTGCTCATTGCTTTTATTGGCGCCCTGACCTACTGGTTTGCCGAGTGGCGGGCCTTCGTCATTATCCTGATCCTGATAGGAATCAACTACCTGACTTCTTTTGCTATTTTCGATCACCCCAACCACGCCTACGGATTGCGCTACGATGACCAACCCGTAGCCTATACCTACGACAAACTGGCCGCCGTCAGTGGCACAGAGCAGGTAGCCAAAGACATCCGGGCGACCGAAGGCATCTTGTCGAGACGCCTGGCCAAACTGGGCCCTGCCGTTGGCGCCAAGCCCAAGGTCGTCCTCCTCTGTGCCAGTGGCGGTGGCCTGAAGGCAGCGGCCTGGAGTACCTACGTCTTGCAGGTTGCCGACAGCCTGAGCCAGGGCCGCCTGTTCGATCAAACCATCCTCATGACGGGCGCTTCCGGGGGGATGCTGGGAATGGCTTACCTGCGGGAATTGTACCGTCGCCAGGAAAACGGCGATTCGGTCAACTTGCACCAACGCCAATACCTCGACCACATTTGCCTGGACATCCTCAATACCGTGGCTTTTACCCTCGTCTCCAACGATATCTTCCTGCCCTGGAGCCGGTTCGAATACAATGGCTATCCCTATTTCAAAGACCGGGGCTACGCCATGGAACAGCAACTCAACGAAAATACCGGTGGGGTGCTGGACAAACCGCTGGCCGCCTACCGCGATCCCGAGCGGTCGGGCAATATTCCACTGCTCTACCTCAACCCGGCCATCGTCAACGACGGGCGGCAGATGGTCATCTCTCCCCAGGGCGTGACCTTTATGATGCTGGCCCCCCTGGGCCAACAAAGAGGCGATGCCTTCGAGGTCGATGCCGTGGATTTTCGCTGGCTGCTCGCAAGCAAAGGAGCCGATAGCCTGCGCTTCCTGACGGCCCTGCGCATGAACGCGACCTACCCCTACGTGTTGCCTACGGTTCGCCTACCTACCACCCCCGAAATTGCCCTCATCGACGCGGGCTTTCGCGACAACTATGGCATCCTGGCGGCTACCCGCTTTATCCAGGTATTCCAGAACTGGATTCGGGAGAACACCAGTGGAGTGGTGCTCGTGCAGATCAGCAGCTCCGAAAAAATTGAACAGATTACCGCCAGCAACGCTAAAGGCATGATCGAATCCTTGTTCAATCCACTGGGAATTGCCGGCAAGGTACTGGCCGTACAGGAATTTCAACACGACACCAATATGAGCCTCATCAACGAGCTGCTCGGTCCCGAACGGTTTGAACTCATCCGCTTCATATACCAACCCACCAACGACAAGCAACTGGAAGCTACCGTGTCATTTCACCTCACGGCCCAGGAAAAAGAGGATGTGCTCGGCGCCCTGCGCCTGGACGCTAACAAGGTGAGCTTGCAGCGGTTGTTGCAGCAGTTGGGGAATAAGTGAGGATTGCCGGGGGAAGGGACTGAATTCAGCCGTATTTTTCAAGTCTATTGAATACGCTAAAAATAACGAACATGACCATTAACCCTAAATCGATCAGGCCTTTTATTGGGGCCAGGCATTTTGAACGGTCGCGCCTGTTTTACCAAACTTTAGGGTTTGAAGAAGATCGCTTATCAGCTAATTTATCCGTTTTTAAGAGCGGCGAATTTGGGTTTTATCTTCAAGACGCTTACGTGAAAGACTGGATAGACAATTCCATGGTTTTTATGGAAGTAGCTGATGTGGCGCAATTTTGGGACGATTTACTGGCGCTGGATTTACCCGCCAAATTCGAAAATGTGCGGCAAGTACCTATTCGGAAATTTGACTGGGGAAGCGAATGTTATCTACACGACCCCGCTGGCATTCTTTGGCACTTTGGTGAATTTGCCAAATAGGTAGTGTCTTGCAAGTGGCGTTCATCAGCATCCTGATCTGCTTCTGCATCGAAATAAGCCAACTGTACCAGGCGGATTGGATCTTGGAAATCAGAAGAACCAAGCTAGGTGGACTTATCCTGGGCTTCGGGTTTCTGTGGCGTGATTTAATCTGTTATCTCATCGGAGGAATGGCCGGATTTGGACTGGAACGCCTGCTGTTGAACAGCTCTAAATCATCGTAGGTTTCAGCCTATAGCCAGGGGCGTCTGACCCTGGATGAATGGATGGCGCATGAACGACAGTCAGACTTTTTAAGGGTAATGGATTAATAGAAGACTTTGATGAAAATGGAAATAAGTTGTTTTACCCTTATGATTTGGATCCCCTCGTACTTTATCAGCATAGTATACCAGATGAAGAAAGAAACATCATTGTTGGGCTGTCGATTAAACAGGCAAGAATTGAGGCTGGCTTAACCCAGGAAGAGTTAGCTGAAAAAAGCGGCACCAGCAAACACTATATTTCCAGATTGGAAAACAACAAATCTGACATTGAATTAATGACCTTGAAAAAAATTGTAGAAGCCGGTTTAGGTAGGCATTTGAAAATTCAGATTGTCTGAAAAGTATCAAATCGTCGCAGGCTCCAGCCTGCGATGCCGTATTAGGTAGCTTCCTGGCCGCAGTCACGTTACCCATTCCCCGCTGACGCCAGGTGCCGCCTTGTGCCGTTCACCCAAAACCCAAAACCAACCCACTCCATGCCGGTCAACCGAAACAGAAGACGCTACTTTTTCCTGGTCCTGGCCACCATCGGAATAGGATTGGCCTCCAGGTCGAGATTTGTCCCTGAATTAATCTACCCCTATTTAGGTGATGTGCTTTATGCCTTGATGATTTACTTCCTGATTGGGTTCCTGTTCCCCCGAATCAGCGCTTTGCAAGTGGCGTTAATCAGCATCCTAATCTGCTTCGCCATCGAAATAAGCCAATTGTACCAGGCTGATTGGATCTTGGAAATCAGAAGGACTAAGTTGGGCGGACTTATCTTAGGCTTTGGGTTTCTGTGGCGTGATTTAATCTGTTATCTCATCGGAGGAATGGCCGGATTTGGACTGGAACGACTGTTTTTGAACAGCTCCAAATCATCGTAGGCCCCAGCCCATCGCCCTCCTCACCCATACAACTCATAAATCACCTGCTGGGGCTCGTACCCCAAATTCTCGGTCAGGTGCTGGCGCGCCTCGTCAATCATATTGCTCCAGCCACAGAGGTAGAAGCGGCGGTTGGGGTTGGGGGTGCCGTAGTGTTGGGTATAAACCTGGTGGACGTAGCCCCGGTGTACCGGAAAAGAAAAAGCCGCCGGGTCGATATCTTCTTCGCGCGAAAGCGCTACCGAATAGCTAAAAAGGGGCTGGCTTTGCGCCAACGCTGCGAATTCGTCGCGGTAGAGCAACCCTTCGGCGTAGCGGGTGCCGAAGATGAGGTGAATGGGCTGCTGCAACGGGCCCCGGCTGACCAGGTCGTGGATCATGCTGCGGAACGGCGCTACCCCCGTACCCGTACAGACAAAGACCAGCTCGTGGCTGATTTCCTCCGGCAAGGTGAATACCCCCTCGGGCCCTTTGAAGCGGATGGGCGTACCCACTTCCGCCTCCTCGAAGAGGTACTGCGTAGCCCGCCCGCCGTTCAGGTGGACAATGCACAGCTCAATCCCTTCTGCTGCCGTTGCCGGCGGACTGGCGATGGAGTAACTCCGCCAGCGATCCAGGCGCTTTTCGCCGATGGGCAGGTCCATGGTGATAAATTGCCCGGCGCGAAAAGGAAAACCCTCTTCTTCGGGTACCGCCAGCCAAAAACGGCGCGTCGTGCTGCTGGCAGGGGTGATTCGGGTAATGTGACTATCGTACCATTTGCGGGCCATAAAATGCGGTTTTTTTAGGTTGAGCAAGCGCTAAACCAACTCGGAAAAATTCAAAACAGCCGGGCACCCCTTTTCGTTGAAATAGGCGCGGGTTTTTGCTGCGGGCCACGGGCTGAATACCAACGCAAAATCACCACCCCAGGCGCCCAGCGACTTGACCACGCCGGGAAAATCAGCAAACCGCTCGGTCTGTACCCGCTCCATTTGCAGAATAGTACTGATGAAGTCTTCGTGGGCGGCCGCCACCTTGCTGGCTTCGGCCAGGGTCTGGGCGGCGAAGAACGCGCGGGTAAGGTCACTCACCTCGTCGAGCAGGCCAGCTTGTACGCCGCCCAGTTCGCGGTAGTAGCGAATGCCTTCGCGGCTGTTTTGCTTGTGCCCCTGGTAGGCGAAAAACAGCTGCTCGTGGAACGGTGGGAGCCAGTTGGCGGGGCTCACTACGGGCAGTTCCTCCGGGGTGCGTTGGTAAAAAATGGGCCCGGCGGCGGTCGCGCAGGCGATGTCGTACCCCGACCCGCCAAAGCTGTCGGCCAGCAGGCGGTAGGGGTCGGTCTGGGTTTGTTGCGCCAGCAGGCTCACTAGCGTCGAGCTGGAGCCCAGGCCCCAGTCGCGCGGGAATTCGAGCTGCACGTCAACTTGTCGGCCGAAGAGGTGCTGCGCCAGCGCCCCGGGTTTTTGCTGTTCGATGGAACGCAACAACTCCTGCAGCCGCTGGGCCGTCGGGTCGTCGCTGCTGCTGTGCAGAACGGGTTCGCCGGCTTGCAGCAACCACCGACCACTGAACCACACCTCGCCTGCGCGGGTGAGGCTGCGCCAGTGCAGTTCGTCGGCCGGGATAGCGGCTGCCGCTTTTGCTTGCAGCCGTTGCCCCAAACGGGTAGGAACCGCCAGCGCCAGCGCGCCGTCGAGGACAAAATATTCTCCCGTGAGCAGTAATTTACCGTGTGCGTACATGAGCTTCAAATTCGCTTGCATTTGCGAACGGGGCAAAGATAACAGGATCTGGAAAATCAGCCCAATCGCTCAATCACCAGCGTAGAAGTTAGTGTTGAACGTGCCGAACCCCGAATGGTACCGCTCACGGGCATCGTGTTTTCGAAATCAGCACTGGCAACCAGTGGAATATGGGACATTCCCGCCACCAGGCCGTGCGTAGGATCAAAACCCACCCAGCCCGCACCCGGCAGAAAGACTTCGACCCAGGCGTGGAGTTCAAATTCCGGATCGTCGGCATCGATGTAGTTGTAGCCGCTCACAAAGCGCGCCGCCAGCCCCATGGTGCGCAACAGGTGGATGAGCATCCAACTCAGGTCACGGCAGGAACCTACCCGGTCGGTGAAGGTCTGATCGGGCGGCAAAGGGGGGCCGGTTTCCCGGTAAATAGACGTAAAGTCAGCCTGGATTTCCCGGGTGATTTGCGTAAGAAAGTTGGTGGTCTGAAAATGGGCTGCGGCCAGCAACCGTTGGCCATAGGCCAGCAAGTCGGCACCGATGGGGGCGGCCAGCAGCGCGGTGTGCAGTACCTTCCGTTGCTGATCCGTATAGGAAAAGGGCAGCGTAAGGGCCGTGTCAGGATACAGGATAAAATGGAACGGATTGTGCTCGGCAATGGTCACCAGGGATTCCGCCCGAATCCGCAGGTGGTTGTGTTCACCGTCGAACCAGCAAAAGTCAATCAGGTTGTTTTCCCCGTCCCGCAGATGGCTAATGCCGGTGGGCGTGGGCGAAATATGCAGCGCAAAAGCGTCCACCCGCTGGTGAGGCGTCACCTGGGGGCGCAGGCGCAGGTAATGGGGCTCGGGGAATACCGGCGTGCTGAAGGTGTACTGGGTATCGTGGCTGATCTTGTACTTCATTCCGTTAATTTATCCAGCCAGTCATCTGGCAGGCTGTCAATGGAATTGCGGAGGCTTTTGCCCCAGCTGCGCGAGATGGCGGTCAGGTCTTCTTTCCGGTAGCGCTTTTCCACGATGCGGAAAGAGTCTTTTTCGTAATACAACACGTCGATGGGGTAGTCTACGTCGTTGGCGCTGATGCGGGTCGCGTCGAAGGAAAGGAAACCCGCCTTGAGCGCAAACTTCAGGGAGGAGGTGTATTTGATGGCGCGGTCGAGGATGGGCTTGCCGTAACCGTTGTTGCCAATGATCACGAAAGGCGACCCCTCAGCTACCTCCACCCAGTTGCCTTCGGGGTAGAGCAGGTAAATTTTGTGTTCATCGTCCTTCTCCAACTGCCCACCGATAATGGAAAAGAGGTTGAAATCCAGCCCTGCTTCTTTCAGCGATTTTTTATCTTCTACGGCTACCCGCTTCACTTCATCGGCAAAGGCGTTGACGACTTTGTAGAGTTTATTGAAAGGTTCCTCCTGCTCATCGATGGTCTCCCGGAAGTAGGTCATGGCCTTGTCGCGCACCGAGCGCAGACCGGAGGTCATGATGAAAAAGGTATGTTTTTCTTCGTTGACGGTAAAGACCTTCCTGGCCTGTGCCGTGCTGTTTCCGGAGGTAATGCGGGTGTCGGCAATACCGACGAAGCCCGTTTTGGTTTTAATGCCGAGGCAGTAGGTCATTTATTGGTTTTGACTTTGGTGAGCAGTAATAATGCGATCAACAGAGGCAAAGGACGAAAAAATCGCCGAGGAAGCCGTATTTAATTCCTGCTGAAAGTCATCGATAAACTCGTGAAGGCCGCCGTCAACAATTGCCTGGATGGTGGTCTGTTCCAGCCGGGCCCGCAGCGCACTGAGCAGTTGGGTGGCCGGATGGTCCGGATCGTTGGTGACACTGAGCAACGACCGCTCGGCCTGGAGCAGGCACTTGTACATGGAGCGGGGGAAGGCCCGATCCAGGATGAGGAATTCGGCAATGGCCAGGGGCGTCAGTTTGCCGTTGCTTTTGCGGTACATGTCGTAGGCCGTTACCGATTTGAGCAGGGCTACCCACTGCACCAGGTCCAGTGGCGAACCCACGGGTTGTGGCCGGGGAAGGATAATGTGGTACTTGACGTCGAGCACGCGCGAGGTCTTGTCGGCCCGCTCAATGAGGCGGCCCATCTTGGCGAAGTGCCAGCCTTCGTTACGCGAGATAGTGGCGTCGTACATGCCGTAGAGCAACTGGCAGCCATCTTTGATCTTGCGGAAAAATTTCCGGGGATCCTGCTTTTTCCAGTATTCTTTTTCGGCGCCTTTCTTGACCAGGTAGTAGAGGGCGTTGATCTGCTCCCAAATCTCCTTGGTAATTTCGGCCCGTACGGAACGGGCATTTTCCCGCGCATAGCTAATGCAGCTGCAAATGGAATTGCCATTCTCGGGATCGAAGCCCAGGAAGTAGATGACCTGGGTTTTTTCAATCTCCCCAAAACGGGTGGCATAAGCTTCGCCGTCACCGGTGGTCGTTACCAGGGGCTGCCACTGTTCGGCGACCATTGGTTGCATCTCCAGGGCGAGATTGAAGTTGACGTCGAGGAAGCGGGCGTAATTTTCGGCCCGCTCAATGTAGCGGTTCATCCAGTAAATGGTATTCGCAACTCTATTTAGCATGGGGAATATTTTTTTGTGATGACGCGGGTAAGTGTATCGGGGTTCAATCAAAACGGATGGCGCTTTGGCAGTTCAATTACTTACAGTGCACCTGGTTTTTAAAGGGGTTATTTGGCCAATACCCAGGTGTCCTTGCTGCCTCCACCCTGGGATGAATTGACCACCAGTGATCCTTTCTTCATCGCCACCCGGGTGAGGGCACCGGGGATGATCTTGATGTCCTTGCCGTAGAGGATATAGGGCCGCAGGTCCACGTGACGGCCTTCAATGGTGTCATCGGTGAGTGTTGGCACCCGCGACAGGCTGATGGTCGGCTGGGCAATGTAATTGCGGGGGTTGGCTTTGATCTTTTGCACAAATTCCTGCTGCTCGGCCTTCGTGGATTTCGGCCCGATGAGCATGCCGTATCCGCCTGAAGCGTCGGTCTGCTTTACCACCAGGTCGGCGATATTTTCCACCACGTACTGCAGGTCTTGGGGGTCGGCACAGATGTAGGTCTGTACGTTGGGCAGAATCACCTCCTCGCCCAGGTAGTATTTGATGATCTTCGGTACGTAGGCGTACACGGCTTTGTCGTCGGCCACTCCGGTACCTGGTGCGTTGACCAGCACCACGTTTCCTTTCTGATAAGCCTGGAACAGCCCGGGCGTACCCAGCATCGAATCTTTGCGGAATGCGAGGGGGTCGAGGTAATCGTCGTCGACCCGCCGGTAAATGACATCGACCCGTTGCATGCCCCGGGTAGTTGCCATATAGACGATGTCGTTTTTTACCACCAGGTCACGTCCTTCCACCAGTTCCGCTCCCATTTGCTGGGCCAGGTAGGCGTGTTCGAAGTAGGCCGAGTTGTAGGCGCCTGGGGTGAGCACCACAATGGTCACATCGCCCGCGTCGGGCACCAACGATTCGAGGGTGTCCCGCAGGTGATGGGAATAATCAGCCACCGGCCGAACCCGCAGCTTTTCAAATATCTCCGGGAAAGTGCGTTTCAAAATTTCCCGATTTTCCAACATGTAAGACACCCCGGACGGACAGCGCAGGTTGTCTTCCAGCACGTAGAACGCGCCGTCACCACCCCGGATGAGGTCGCTACCGGTAATGTGGCACCACACCTTGCGCGGTGGGTTGAGCCCGATACACTGCTTCAGGAAGGTGGCACTGGAAAGCACCAGTTCAGCCGGGATGATCTTGTCTTTCAGGATTTTTTGTTCGTGGTAGATATCGTCGATGAACAGGTTCAGGGCCACGATGCGTTGGCGCAGCCCTCGTTCCAGGCGTTCCCAGTCTTCGCTGCTAATGATGCGGGGAATGATGTCGAGGTGCAGAATGCGCTCCACGCCCTGGTTGTCATTGTAGACGTTGAAAGTCATACCCATCGACAGCTGGGCGCGATCTGTGGCGAACTGAAGGGAATGGAGTTTTTTCCAGTCCATTTTTTGCAGCCGTTCCTGGAAGTGAGCATAGTGTGGACGTACGTTTCCGTCTTCGCCCATCATTTCGTCGAAGAAGCCGCCCCTGTCGTAGGCGTTAAAGTTGATTTTCGGCATGGTTTGTATTTGCAAAGTGAATGCTCCGTTCCTGCTTGCCTAAATATAGAGAAAATATTGAAACACTCCTCAACGGGCGTTGAATTGGAGCCTCCAGCACGGGCAAGACATCGGCTAATTTCCAACAGCTAAGTACGCTGAACCCTTTGATCGCTGTGGCGGCGTTTTACCCTTCAACGTAAAGATGCGTTAATACGTTTTTACAGTGCTACCCTTCCGCCTGCGGTTCGCTTTTACACCCACCCAACCCTTCCACTTTTACCACCTTTCCACAGCCTTCATTTCCCACCTCCGCCTTCCCACCTCCGCCTTCCGACCTCCGCCTTCGCCCGCTATTCGTAGACTTTGTCTACGAATAAATATCGACAGCAGTCTGTGACTGCGGTGGCCTGCCACGTCTTCAGCGGTGGCCTGCCACGTCTTCAGCGTGGGCGATTGCTGAAAAACAGATACGCCAGATGTTGTTCTCGCCCTACTTTTACACTTTTCCCCTTTTACACCTTTGCACGCGGCTATTTCCGACTTCCCACCTCCGACTTTCAACTTTGAGCCTCCTTCCTCCTCCGGCACGCCCGGGCGTGCCACCTCCTCCAGAGGAGGACTTTTGGGCGGCCGTATTCCGGCTTTCCGTTTACACCTTTACACTTTTACACGGCCTTCATTTCCCACCTCCGACTTCGAATCACCTCCGCCTTCCAATCACCTCCGCCTTCGGCCCTCCTTTTACACGTTTCCACTTTTACACCTTTACACGGCCTTCATTTCCCACCTCCGACTTCCGACCTCCGCCTTCGAATCACCTTTCCACTTTTACCACCTCTCTAATGCATGTGCCCGCCAGCGCCGTGCACGTGGCCGTGCGCCAGCTCCTCGGGTTCGGCATCGCGGATCGATTCAATGTGTCCGGTAAAAAACAAGTCGAGGCCAGCCATAGGATGGTTGAAATCCAGCTTTACTTTATCCAGCCCCACCTCGGCGACCATCCCTTGAAAGCGATTGCCGTCCTGGTCTTGCAGGGGCAGTGAATTTCCGATTTCCAACAGGCCTTCCGGAATTTTACCTTCATCTTCGAACATCGACTTGGGTACTTCGGTCAGGATGGTTTCATCGTATTCGCCGTAAGCGTTGGCCGCCGGGATACCAAAAGCAAAAGTGTCGCCAGGTTGCAACCCTTTCAAATTCGCCTCAAAGTCGGGGATCATCATACCAACGCCGAAAATAAATACCAGCGGCTCGGCACCCTTGGTCGACTCGATCAGTTGGCCTTCTGCCGTGCTTTCGTTGAGGGTATAATGTACGTAAACTACTTTGTTGTCTTCAATAACCATGCAATGAGAATGTGCTAATTAAATATAAAAATAGGTGTCGCTGCAAAGGTAGGGCTTTTTCGAGACCCTCCCAACCGCGAATGGATCAAATAAAACACCAAGTGAATAGCGCGATAAACAGGCTCTTAAACGAGCTTTGATAGGTTCCGTTGTTACGCCATTCCCTCTTTTTAGTCCTGCTCTACCACCAACTCACAAACCAGGTAAACCGGGAGGTGATCGGAGATCAGCCGGGCTTGTTCCAGCAATGCGCACGAACCCACAAAATCTATCCGCCCGGCGCTGATTCTGGTCACCACATCCCGGTCGTAGTAGATGTTGTCGATGGCGTGGTTGAGGTAGTTCCCGGCGTTGCATTTTCTTTTCAGGGTAGTGGGGCTGGCAGCAATAGCGGGTAGGTAACCCACGGCGTAGAAATCTTCCCAAACCGGGTGTTCTTCATCCAGGTTGAAATCGCCGTTAATAAAGACCCGTTCGGTACCCAATTGGGCCTGGTACTTGCGCAGAAGAGTGATTTCCAGTTCCGGATGCTCGCTGAAGACCCGGGAATGGAAATTGACGACGAAAAAAGACTGGGTGGCACCCCGGCAGCGAAAATTCCCAATATAGGGTTCCCGAATACAATCTTCGGCCAGCGCGCTGTCGAGGAAGGGCCGACCGAGGAGGTCAATTTTTGCAGATTTCCAGAGGAAAGCGTAGCGCTCGCTCATCTGAGCCGACGGGCTGCGGGTGGGATCACTTACGCGGTAGTCCCAGCGGGTACCCCGGCGGTTCAGTTCGTCGGCCAGCCGGCCGACGGCCTGGGCGCCCCGCGGATCGCGGGCCACCACTTCCTGGAGGGCAATGACATCGTAGTCTTGTAAAATATTCGCCATAAAGGCCAGCTCCGCATCGTCTTTGCTGCCGCCGAGGTTGCTGATGTTCCAGGTGAGGAGGAGGATTTTTTCGGCCAGGAGGAGCTGCCCACTGACGGCTATCAGGAGTAGGGTGAGGATCAGGCGTACCCTGGTCTTTGTCTTCATTGTTGTGCCAGAAATTCCCGAGCTGCCGTAAAAGAAACCGTACGTTCCGAGAAATAGACCTTGGCTTCGGCAATTTGAGCCGGGCTGGCTCCCAGGTGGATGAGGATATTTTGCAGGTGCATTTTCATGTGTCCGGCCTGGATTCCGGTAGTGACCAGCGACCGCAACGCACCGAAGTTTTGGGCCAGGCCCGTAACCGCGATAATCTGCATGAGCTCGCGGGCCGAAGGCTGCCCCAGGATCTGCAGGCTCAGCTGCGCCAGGGGGTGCAGCTTGGTCAGGCCACCGACGGTGCCCAGCGCCAGGGGGATTTCGAGTTCGAAGCGGAAGATCTCATTTTCAATGGTGCAGCGGCTCAGGCTGCGGTACTGCCCGTCGCGGGCAGCGTAGGCGTGGGCACAGGCCTCAATGGCCCGGAAATCGTTGCCCGTAGCGAGCACTACGGCGTCGATGCCATTGAAGATGCCTTTGTTGTGGGTCACGGCGCGGTAGGGATCATGGATCGCTACCTGGGTGGCCAGCGCAAATTTTTGGCAGAAATGGCGCACGTTGTCGGCGGTATGGAGGGCTTTCTCCATGTCGGTCAGCGAGCACGTCACCCAGGCCCGCACCAGGCAGTCGGGGGTATAGTTGCTCAGGATAGCCATGATGACCTCCAACGACCGTTCGTTGTGCAGCAGTTCCGGTGCGGTGGCTGCCCAGTCGCGGAGGGTGACGCCAAATTGTTCCAGCACCGAGTTGATGAAGTTGGCACCCATGCTGTCACAGGTTTCGAAGCTCACCAGCAACTGGTAGTAGTCAGCGGCAATTTCGGGTTTGCGGCACCATTCGATGCGCAGGATTCCGCCACCGCGGGCTTCCATATTGGTGGTGAGGTAGGTCGTTTCCAGGCGCAACAGTTGCTCCAGATAAGGGAAGAACTGCTCCCAGCGGGCCGTGCTTCCGCTCCAGCGAAAGTGGAGTTGCCCCAGCTTGACGGTGTCGATGACCTCGGCATGGAAGCCGCCGAGGGGTTGCCAAAATTTGGCGGCCGAAGCCGCGGCCGCTACCACCGAACTTTCTTCGATGACCATGGGCACGGCGTAGGTGGTACCGTTGATGTCAAAATTAGGCGCAATGCCAAAAGGGAGGGGGAAGTTGCTGAGCGTGTTTTCACTGAAGCCGTCGAGGATGTTTTGCAGTGCCTCGTCCCGGTGCCAGAAACCAGTCAGCAAGGCCTGGGCATTGGGGTCGTTGCCGAGGAAATGGCTCCTCAGCCAGTCAATTTTTTCTTGCTTGTTCAACTTGGAAAAACCAGCTATCCTGTTATCCTGCATACACCTGTTTCGTACTTAATTGCCGCAAAATTAATGTTAAAAGCGTAGATGTATGGTCTTGGTTCAAAGATTTGACGGAAATAATGGCAGAGCGGAAGGTGGCGTGCGCTTTTTATGGGCAATTTTCACCCTGTCGGCTGTTCAGTTGGCGCTGAGCGCAGGGAAATGGCCGTAGGAGAGTTGATTAAACAAATCCCAGTCGCCCGCAAAGACGTTAAAATCAACGTAGCCATCAATCCCCTCCAGGGTGCCGCGGCTGCCGTATTGCCAAAACTGCCAGCTGCGGCCACAGGCCAGCACGGGAAGTTCGTCGCCATAACGCGCAATCCAGAGCGGATAGTCGGCAAACTGACCAGCGAGGTGCTTGTTGTAAAAATGCAGGTTGGTGTACAAAATGGGGCGGACACCGTAGTGGCGGCGGATGAGTACCAGCCAGGTCTTAAGCGCGGGTACGAGGGTGCGGGGGTTGATCCCATCGAGCACCTCGATGTCCAGCACTGGGGGCAAGTCGCCATTTTCGAGCCGCACGGCAGCGACAAAGTGATTGGCCTGGTCAACGGCCGGCGTCCGGGGGCGGAAAAAATGGTAGGCTCCCCGCCGAATACCAGCAGCGCGAATCTGTTTCCAGTTGCGCTCGAAAAGGCTGTCGGTATGCGTGGCACCTTCGGTGGCTTTGATGAACGCAAAATGCACCTCCTGCGCGGCGATCTTATCCCAGTCGACTACCGATTGGTACCGCGATACATCGATTCCCTGGATCGCGTAATCGTCCCGGCGCTCGGTGTCCTGTGAACACGAACAGCAACAAGCAATAAGAAGAATAGGCAATAATCGCAGGTGCATTTGGGGATAGTTGATATTTCGCACGGGGAGGTATTACCCTCATTTAAATCCAATAACGATGCAATCTGCAAAAAAGATGTGCTATTATTAGGGAAAACAACCATTTATTATTTTGAATAATAGGCCTTGGCAATTTCCCGACGGTTGTTAAAGAAGCACCGAAAACCCTTCACATCGCCTACTTTTGTACCAAATAGCTGCTGACCATGCCCAATCTCCGTCAATTGTTTTTAGCCCACGTTGCCCAGACCAGCGATTTTCCGCTCGGTCTGGAAATTGACCAGGCGTCCGGTGTTTACCTCTACGATGTTGCCGGCAAGGCTTACCTCGACCTCATTGCGGGTATTGGCGTGAGTAGCCTGGGGCACCGGCACCCACGGGTGGTACAAGCAGCCAAAGACCAACTGGACCGCTACCTGCATACCATCGTGTACGGGGAATTTATCCTGGCTCCCCAGGTACAATTGGCCACCTTGCTGGCCAGCCAGTTGCCGGCGCCCCTGGATAGTGTCTTTTTTGTGAATAGTGGCACCGAAGCCACGGAGGGCGCCATGAAGCTGGCCAAGCGTTACACCGGCCGCTACGAGTTTGTCGCCGCCCGGCGGGCCTACCACGGCAGCACCCAGGGCGCGGCCAGCCTCATGTGGCCCAAAGATTTTACCCAGGCTTTTCACCCGCTGCTGCCGGGTATCCGACACATTGACTTCAACTGTGACCATTGCCTCCACCAAATTACCGAACAAACCGCGGCCGTAATCCTGGAAACGGTACAGGCCGAATGGGGAATCCGCAAGCCGCGCCCGGAATGGTTGCAGGCCGTTCGGCAGCGGTGCACGGAGGTGGGCGCCCTGCTCATCCTGGACGAAATCCAGGCGGGCTACGGGCGCACGGGCACCCTCTGGGCTTTCCAGCAGTACGGGGTCGTACCCGATATTTTATTGCTGGCCAAAGGCATGGGCGGCGGCATGCCCATCGGCGCCTTCGTAGCCGCCCGCGAAGTGATGCACCACCTCGCCAGCGACCCGGTTCTGGGCCACATCACGACCTTTGGCGGGCATCCCGTGACGGCCGCCGCAGCCCTGGCTACGCTGAACACCCTGGTCGAAGAGGATTGGATCGCCCAGGTGCCGGCTAAGGAAAAGCTGTTTCTCGAACTGCTACACCATCCCCGTATCCTGGACGTGCGCAGCGCTGGCCTGTGGTTGGCCGTAGAACTGGCCAGCTTCGAGGAGGTGCAACAGGTCATCCAGCACGGCTTGCGCGAAGGACTGATCGCGGATTGGTTTTTGTTCAACGACCGCAGCATCCGCATTGCGCCACCGCTCATCATTACGGAAACCGAGATCCGTCAGGCTTGTGCCATCCTATTGGCGGGGCTGGATGCGTTGTAACAGGCATTACCAACCCAGTGCCCGCAAGGCCAGAAAAGCAGCATCCAGCGAGGAAAAATTGGAAGCATCCTGTGCCACCATTTCCAGGAAATCGGCCAGCGGCAGGGTGGAGACCGCCAAAAATTCATCGTCGTCCCCCTTGGTCATCCCCACAAATTCGCAATCGGTAGCCAGCAGGCAGATCCGGTCTTCGGTGGTGTAGGCCGAATGGATCGTCCGCAGGTAGCTGATGCTGCCGGCGCGGTAGCCGGTTTCTTCGAGTAGTTCGCGCGCGGCGGCTTGCCCGGGGCTTTCGCCGCTATCGATGTAGCCTTCGCAAAAACTGCTGACAAAGCGCTCGGGGCCAGGCCGAAACTGCCGCACCAGGATGGCTTCGCGTCCGGTCGTGAAGGCGGCCACTACGACGTAGGCGCCATTCTCCAGAATGTCGTAGTCGCGTACCGAACCATCGGGAAGGCGGAAGGTCTTGATGAGCATGCTGCGCCAACCGCGGAAGGCGTAGCGTTGGGTAACTTTTTGCCAGCGTTGCATGGGCTATTTTTTGTAGAAAAAGAGATAAAAACTTAGCTTGCCGCAAAAATAAGCTTTTCCCTTCGCAGACAATTTTTGTGGTCAGGCTAAAGCGAAAATAATACGCAACTGACAGGGAGCGTTATCTCGGCTTGACTTTAATCACAAAATGGTCGGTGAACCAAAATTTTCTATGGCTGCTGAAATTTTTCTGATCAACGACCAATTGGTCTTGCGCCCGGTTCAGTCGGTGACGGCGGCGCAAGTCTACCCCCTGATGGCGGCCTGCTACCCACCCGTCTACGCGCACCTCTGGGAAGATGGTGGGCAGTGGTACCTGGATCAGGTCTTCAGTCCGGCGGCGGTGTTGCGCGACCTGGCCGAAGCCGACACGCCCTACTGGTTCGTCGAGTGGCAAGGGCAGCGGGTAGGTATTCTGCGGCTGTGTTTGCACCTGGCGAGCCCGGAATTTCCGGATCAGAATGCCCTCAAATTGCACCGGATCTACCTGCACCCTGCAGCCCACGGACTGGGGATTGGTCAGGCGCTGATGGATTATACCCTGGCGCAGGCCCGGCGGTTGGGCAAAGCGACCATCTGGCTGGAAGCCATGGACACCCAAACTGCTGCCCTGGGCTTTTACGAAAAGCAGGGCTATACCACTTACGCCACTTTCCGGCTGACTTTCGAACAGATGCATCCGCACCTGCGGGGCATGGTGCGGATGCAACGTCAGGTAGAACTATAGAGCATTAAAAACAGCGTAGCCTTTGGCCAGGCGCCGGTCCACTTCCTCGGCTCCCAACAGGGCCATCACGTCGTAGATGGCCGGCCCTTTGGTGGTACCCGTAATGGCCACCCGCAAGATGGGGAACACATCACCAAAGCCCAGTCCGTTGACCTCCAGGAAGTTTTTAACGGTGGCTTCGATCTCGGGTACGCCGGTATCGCCCAGCGCCAACAGCGAGGCCCGCAGTTGTTCGAACAAGGGCACCCGCTCTGCCTGCCATTTCTTTTTTACGGCCTTGGTATCGTAGGTGGTTACCTCCTGGAAGAAGTAGTACCCCTGCTCCCAAAAGTCGCCGTAGACCGTCGCACGTTCTTTCATCAGGGCCACGAAGGCCAACAGGAAAGCATCGTCCTGGTGTACGCCTTTTTCTGCCAGGAGCGGTTTGAGGGTCGTGACCAGGTCGGCGTCGGGGGTATGCATGATGTACTGCTGGTTGAACCAGCGGGCTTTGTCGTAGTCGAAGCGGGCACCACCTTTGCCGATTTTTTCAATGGAAAAAGCTTCAATCAGGCCTTCCAGGTCGAAGATCTCCTGCTCGGTGCCGGGGTTCCAGCCCAGGAGAGCCAGGAAGTTGAGCACCGCCCGCGGGTCGAAGCCCGCCTCGCGGAAACCAACGAAAGATTCGGCTTCCGTTTCGCCCTGCCACGACAGTGGAAATACGGGAATGCCCAGTTTGGCGCCGTCGCGTTTGCTCAGCTTACCTTTGCCCGTGGGTTTCATGATCAGTGGCAGGTGGGCGAAGGCGGGCATGGTGTCTTCCCAGCCAAAAGCACGGTAGAGGAGCACGTGGTGGGCGGTACTGGGTAGCCACTCTTCGCCGCGGATCACGTGGGTAATCTCCATCAGGTGATCGTCGACGATGTTGGCCAGGTGATAGGTAGGCATGCGGTCGGTCTTCAGCAGCACCCGGTCGTCGAGTTCATTGCTCTGGAATTGAACCTCGCCGCGCACCAGGTCCTGGATTTTTACGATTTCATCGGTGGGTATTTTGAGGCGTACCGTGTAGGGGGTGCCTGCGTCCAGCAAGCGTTGGGTTTCGGCGGCCCCCAGGGCCTCGCTGTTGCGCATGCTGTGGCGGGTGGTGGGGTCGTAGCGGAAATTGTGGTTGCCAACTTCTTTTTCCTGCTCGCGCCGGGCATCCAGTTCTTCGGGGGTGTCGAAGGCGTAAAAGGCGTGGCCACTGTCCAACAATTGCTGGGCGTATTTTTCGTAGAGTGCTTTGCGGTCCGACTGGCGGTAGGGGCCGTAGTTGCCACCAAAGCCCGGGCCTTCGTCGGGGCGCAGGCCGCACCACTCCAGGGCTTCGATGATGTAGGCTTCGGCACCAGGCACGTAGCGCGTCTGGTCGGTATCTTCGATGCGAAGGATGAATTTACCACCAGCTTGCTTGGCCAGGAGGTAATTGTAGAGGGCCGTTCGGACCCCGCCAATGTGCAGCGCTCCCGTTGGGCTGGGGGCAAATCTTAGTCTAACCTTACTCATTTATCATGATTTTCAAAGAAAAGTTGATTTTTTTAATAAAAAGTTCCGTATAGTGGCAGCATTACGGTGTTTAAATACGTTCAAAAAGGAACTTCTACTAAATACATTTGGTTGTAGCGGAAAGAAACCAGCAGCAAGTTTGTTATAAACAAATTGAGGCAAACTTACGTTAACGAACAAAGTACAAAAGTAAGGATTTTCAATGGGCAATAGGCGGAACTCTCCTCCGAATATCTAGTCGCACGGAAATTCTCCCCCAGGTTGTTGGTACAACAAAACAAATCCTTGGTTATGGTACGTCCCCAGCGTAGCATGATCCATTTTCTTATAATCCCTGAACATTAATTTGCAAAGCTTATGTATCTTGTCAAAACGCCAAAATTTATCCAGGAGTTCTTACCGAATTTTACCTGGCGCATTCCCACCAACGAAAAAGTAATCTACCTGACCTTTGATGACGGCCCCATTCCGGTGGTCACGCCCTGGGTGTTGGAACAATTGGCTGCCTACCAGGCAAAGGCCACTTTTTTCTGTGTCGGTGACAACATCGACAAACACAGGGAAGTCTACGAACAGGTAGTAGCTGCTGGCCACGCCATCGGCAACCACACCTACAACCACCTCAACGGGTGGAGTACCGACAACCTGCCCTATTTTCACAATGTCCGGTACTGCGCCAACCTGACCCGTACGGTATTGTTCCGGCCGCCTTTCGGTAAATTGCGCCCCCGGCAGACGCAGTTCTTGCAGCGCCACTACCGCATTGTGATGTGGGATGTACTCAGCGGAGATTTTGATCCCAACATTACCGATGAGCAGTGCCTCAGCAACGTGGTTAACAACGTAGAACCGGGTTCGATCGTCGTTTTTCACGACAGCTTCAAAGCAGAAGAAAAATTGCGCTACGCGCTGCCCAAAACCCTGGCCCACTTTGCGGCGCTGGGTTACCGGTTCGAAGCCCTCAACGACCTCGAAATGGAGGCCAGCGCTACCGAGCGCAAGTCGGCTTGAAGCAACGGATAAATTGTTTGTTATTTGCTAGACATATTTTGCGAAAAAGGACTGTTACCTCTCCGAGGTAGCGGTTCTTTTTTT
>Ga0208544_10000724_pt1 | contig 24544 bp, 14 predicted proteins | sample DEB08_DNA_9_FD_184526 | JGI IMG/M metagenome (GOLD analysis project Ga0208544, IMG submission 184526) | Aqueous microbial communities from the Delaware River and Bay under freshwater to marine salinity gradient to study organic matter... | ecosystem: Environmental > Aquatic > Marine > Coastal ... | reverse complement strand
GGATATGGCTAGGTCTTGTATTGCTAATGAGCTTAATATTCTTTTAATTTGTGAATTATTCATAGTTGCTGCTTTCTATGTTTGTGAGTGTGATGATTTACAAACTTAAGCAGCAACTTTTTCTTTTTATATATTACGTTTTATTAAGTTGACGCGAATGCGCTGAAGACGTGGCAGGCGCGAGAACCCAAATGAAGCCAGCCCCCCACGATCAACGGATCACGCGCAGCTACAGCGGGTGGGCCTGCTCCTTCAGGAGACCGCTTGCACAGCAAGCAGAGGTGCGGGTGGGCGAAATCGGAAATCAGAAGTTTTGGACCGTGTAAACGTGTAACAAGTGTAAAGCAGAGGCTGCGAGTTGCGCAGTTCCAAAACAAACCCAGCGGGGCGGGAGCCAGCCTATCACAGACAACTATCATCAATCCAGATTTTCAAGGTTTTTAATATCCACCCACTAGTGTCCGGTTAAGAAAATAAGAACCACTTTAAAACATTGATTTTCAGTTTATTACAAAGGTTTTTGGATTTTTAGACTTGAATCGCTGATCTTGGCTACCCAAAAGAGGGTTACCGCCGCTATTCGTAGACTGTGTCTACGAATAAATATCGACAGCAGTCTGTGACTGCGCTACCAGCTGCAACCTGATACCCAAGCTTAAGAGTCCTCCCCCTTTCTCCCTCCCGCTTCGAAAGCGGGACAAGCTCTCCAAAGGGGGACCCTTGACCTTGCTTCGTCTTTGGGCAGATCGATTTTTCAGCGTGCTGGCGCGTGACAATTCGCTACAATTAATGACGGTCAAAAGTCCTCCTCTGGAGGAGGTGGCACGCCCGGGCGTGCCGGAGGAGGAAAGGCGCTTGAAATCGGGAGTGAGAAATCGAAAGCCGGAAATGGCCCACGCTGAAGACATGGCAAGCGCGTGTAAACGTGTAAAAGTTGGGCAAGTGTAAAGGAGAGGTGTAAAAGTGTAAAAGTTGGGCAAGTGTAAAAGTTAGGGCTGAGCGATTATTGGACAATCTCGCCGCTCTCTTGCGCGCCGCGAGCCGCCCACGCTGAAGACGTGGCAGGCTGCTGCGCTGCTCCGCCCACGCTGAAGACGTGGCAGGCGCGAGCACCCAAATGAAGCCAGCCCCCCACGATCAACGGATCACGCGCAGCTACAGCGGGTGGGCCTGCTCCTTCAGGAGACCGCTTGCACAGCAAGCAGAGGTGCGGGTGGGCGAAATCGGAAATCAGAAGTTTTGGACCGTGTAAACGTGTAACAAGTGTAAAGCAGAGGCTGCGAGTTGCGCAGTTCCAAAACAAACCCAGCGGGGCGGGAGCCAGCCTATCACAGACAACTATCATCAATCCAGATTTTCAAGGTTTTTAATATCCACCCACTAGTGTCCGGTTAAGAAAATAAGAACCACTTTAAAACATTGATTTTCAGTTTATTACAAAGGTTTTTGGATTTTTAGACTTGAATCGCTGATCTTGGCTACCCAAAAGAGGGTTACCGCCGCTATTCGTAGACTGTGTCTACGAATAAATATCGACAGCAGTCTGTGACTGCGCTACCAGCTGCAACCTGATACCCAAGCTTAAGAGTCCTCCCCCTTTCTCCCTCCCGCTTCGAAAGCGGGACAAGCTCTCCAAAGGGGGACCCTTGACCTAGCTTCGTCTTCGGGCAGATCGATTTTTCAGCGTGCTGGCGCGTGACAATTCGCTACAATTAATGACGGTCAAAAGTCCTCCCGCGCGGCACCGCCGCTATTCCTACACTGTGTCTATGAAGAAATACCAACAGCAGTCTATCCCTGCGGAGCCAGCTGCAACCAGCCACCAAAGCCGTATACCGCAAATTAGTTGTCGCCGCCGCGAGCCACCAAGTAAAAACCAGCAGCGCATGATCCAGCTAAATAATGGTGCAGTAGGTATCGGTTTGCAACCTACGCCCCGCGGGTCTTAACCCCCCAACCCCGCTTGTTGAATCCGGGTATCCCGTATCTGGTTTTCGAGGGTATCCATTTCCAATTTTAAATCAGCAATAGCCATGGTCAGTCGTGGTGGCACCATAATTCCACCATATTTTGCCTCTTCAATTTGATAGTTGTTCAATTGGGCCTGCTTGATGTTTAAGGTGGTGTAGAGCCCGGACAATTTTGTCCGTAACAATTTCCCTTCGAGTTGTTTGTCTTCGTATTGCGCTACTTCCTTGTCCGTATAGTGTTTGAGCTCCTCCTGCAGGTTCTTCAAGGTGGTGGCGTGTGCCTCTCCGGCCAGAGGAGTGGTACTTTCATCCGACATCTGTTTGGTGATGCTTTGATTGGCCTGCTTGAGTTTGTCCTGGAGGTGCTTAATGTCAAGCATCAGATCAGGCCGTCCGATGCGGTCCACCAATTCCTTCATTTCCGACAACAAAAGGTCCAGCCGGTTATTTTGAGCAAAGATGGACATCAAACCTACCGACTGTTCGTAGAACAAATCAATATCCGAGGCTTTCACGCTTTCCCTCGCGTACAGGCAGAGGGTGACGCTGTCTATGCCAGAGCCATTCGCCAGGTACGTTGAGATGGTTTCCGTAATGGTTTTGGCGGCCAGTTGGAAAGGGAATTTAGCCACCCCTGTCCCCAGGGCGGGGAAGCTTATCTTCTTTAAGCCCAGCGTTTCTGCTAGTTTCAGCGATTTTTCGACGATCGACTTCACCACGTCTTCATTGGCAAAGACGTAGTTGTCCAAATCGATGGTGATGCCGTGGAAGATGAATTTAGCGTTTAAGAGCCCTGCCGAGGTTACCGCTACGTCGCCGATTTTCATGGGCAAGTGCTTTTTCACTTCCTCCCGTAAACCATCACCGGCTTTGCTCAAAATATGAGCCGAAACGCCGCCGCCCATACTGAGATAGTTATCGTCTGAACTGACAATGGCATCGGCCGGAAACGAAGTGATGTCCGCGTACAAAACTTCAAATTTCGTATTTTCTATTTGATAGCTGGCTTGCCGGTTTTCTGGGGATTGGGTCATATCAGGGAGGCGATTTGTTTTTTTATGTCTTCCATTTTTTGTCTGTTCTCTAAAAGCTTATGCGTGATGATACTTGGTGCCAATTCGCCCCATTTGGCCGCCGCTTCTTCCGAGGCCTGCAGGTTGGTGTTATGGATCTCATAGAGTTTAAGCAAATGCTGTATTTGGTCCACATTTTTGTGCTGCAGGCTGACTTCCGCTCCCAAAATAGTTGAAACGGTGCGGTTTAGGCTCGTCGGAACAGCCTGTTCCAGCGGATCACCCAAGTCGGTAGCTGGGTGCTTTTTCTCTAATTTGTCTATTAAAATAAGGATACCGTTGGTGACCTGGTTGATCACCAGGTCGCTTTCCTTGCTGGTCACTACCCCAATCCGCTTTTCTTTCAAGATGCTGTTAAGCCTCGCCGATTGAAGGATGACTTCGCTTTTTTCGGCTATTTTACTCCGCTCCACCTCTTGGGTAAGGGCCTCTAATGCTTCCGGAAGGTTGCCTTCCGCGATCAGGGTTCTTATTCTTTGATATTGCATTGCTTTATTTACTTCGTAAAAACAAGCTGCCACAGCAGCACCAGCTCCGCTTTCCTACAATAATAGCAACTTATACCTGTTCCTGCAAGGCGTACGGTTGAAAAGACAACTTTCCGACCTTTTCCTACCAACAAAGCCCCCCGGTCATGCTTCAGCAGCAGATAACCGGAGGGCTGAGGGGCTTGGCAGCATCATGGGCGATCGGACAGCGATCCCCCTTCAGGCGCTTAGCTTTGAATCACCTGACCGCTGTGGACCAATTGTCCGTCTACGAGCACGAGGTAGGAATAGATGGCCGAGTTGATTTTTCCCAGTTGGCCTCCCTGGCCATTCCAGGGCAAGGTATAGGGCCCGGCCTCATAATAGCCATTGGCCAGCGTTTGAACTTTCCGGCCCGACTGGTCAAAAATATGCAGCTCCAGCTGGGCTGCTTTTTCCAGTTTAACGCGGAAGTTGGTGGTTTCCCGGAAGGGATTCGGGTAGCAATCAGCTTGCACATTGACCCCCGCCAGGGCTGGCGCTTGCTGAAGGTTCATTGTTGCAGGCAGTGGGCCTACGTGGAGCACCCGCATCATCTCGTGATCTTCGTGAGAAAGAATATGACAATGCCAGACATAGCGGCCTGGCTTGTCGAATCGGGCCCGGATGACCGTGATCTCTCCCGGACGGGCGGTAACGATATCCTTGGCGGCATTTTCAACGTATTCCGGCTCGTTTGTCATATCAATGGCCGCACCATAAGTAGGGTTGACAATGCGGAAGGCGCTGCCAAACGGGCCCGTTTGTGGGGAATTATGCTGGACAACGGGCTGCTCTACCAGATAGGTACCATCTGCCACTTCGGGAGGCTCGTTGTAGAGGGCGTTCGGAATAGCGCGGTCTTCCTCATATCCACTTGGATCATCAGGGCCAATGGTACGGCTATCCCACTGGATAGCGAAGCGTTCCCGAATCTCAAAGTGTACCAAATGCAGGTGGATGGGGTGGGAATCAGCCGTTACGTTAAACAAATGCCAATCCTCGACCGCGTTCAGGGCGGGATTTTCGGTAGTTGGGCTGTGCCAGGCAATCGCTCCTTCCATGGGGCGTCGGGTGGTTTGGGCCGGGTCTGTATAGGCCAGGCTGGCGTTTACGTATTCCGGCGTAATCGGCCAGAAAATGGAGTTGTCCTGGTAGTCTTTAGCCGGTTCGGCTGTGCCCAGAAGAGGTTGCAGGCGCCCAAATTCGTCCCTGCCTTCAAACAATCCTAACCTGCGTGTCCTGATCGCTTCACCGGCCGCCACCGGTACATTTGCCCCGAAGGGCGTAAAGTTGGCGGTATTGATGTTCCATACATCAGCAGGGCCACCCAGTGCACCCAGTCCCAGCGAAACGTCGAAGGCCATAATGCGGTCGGTGCGGCGAGGGTCATTGATGGGGTCTCCGAAAATGTCCTCAGCCGCCAGGTCATCGCCATAGGCAAAGTTGAAGGGGCTATCCCCGGCGAGGTTTTTCATGATGATGCGCTGACCGGCCCAATCGCTGAAGTTGAAGATCAGGTCATAACGAGCGCCTGTTTCCATCACCAGGCGCGTAACTTGCCGGGGCTCGTCCACCAGGCTCTGGTCACTGCCGATCACGGTGAAGGGCAGCGGGGTGCCTCCCATGGGGGGGGTCTGGGTAGCGTTGGGGCCTACCGCGTAAAATTCGACGACCAGGAAGCGACTGTCGCAGCCGTTGAGGAATCGCAGGCGGTAGTTGCGGGGCTCCACCGCCATCTTGGGCCAAAGCTTGCCGTTGACGATCATGTGGTCTCCAAAGAACTCCGCCAGGGCCGTAGGGCCACCGCCCAGGAATAGATTCGCGGGCAGTTGGATACCCTGGTTGGTGATGAAATCGGCGTAGAAGGGGTCTCCCTGAAAAGCAGGGTAGAAGAGGGTACCATTGCTATTGAACATCTTGTCCTGGATGGCAAAGGCTGCTTCGTAGGGGAAAACGGGTAGCCCCAGTTGGTTGCCGGCCAGACCTGTATCCACCCCATCGCGGATGATGTAAAAACCAGCCATCCCCGCATAGACATTCAAACGGGTAATGCCCAGCGTATGGTCGTGGTACCAGATGGTGCCCGCCGGCTGATCATTGGCGTAGAGGTATTCCTTTTTGATCCATTGCGGACCGGTGACCGCATAATCGGGTGAAAAGAAGAATTCGGGATTGCCATCACTGGCCGATTCCGAATGTCCACCGTGCAGGTGGGGCACGATCGGGATGCCGTTCTGGCTGATACTGTACTGGGTGTATCCTGGCAGCGAATAGGCCCAGTGCAAACTAGTGTCTACCGGGAGCAGGTGATTCGTACCAATGCCCAGTTGATTCCGCCATTTGACCTGCGTGGGTGTTCCGCTTCGCTCAACAAATGTTTTGCCGGGGTAAGTGGGCCTGTCGGCATTCCTGGCATACCCCAACATCGGCGTTAGCCGTACACCGGTCCCGATATTGGTAAATCCCATGTCGTGGATAAAGGGCTCGACGTCGATTTTAAATTTCCGCTGGTTGGCCTGTCCGACGGGCTGTAAAATAAAGCCGGGATCTAAGGCATTGGGTACCGTGTTGACGAATAGGTTTTCGAGGCTTGGATCATTCAGGCCGGTTGCCAAAGGAGCAAAAAACGCTTTGGGAAAAAGCTTTCCTGTTGGAAGCAATAAAGCAAAACCGCCTCCTGCACCTAGTCGGATAAATTGTCTTCGTTTCATCATGTCTTGGTGTTTAATAATTGAATAATATGGTTAATAGCATGCTTACGCCTGACTTTATCTCGAGAGCTTAAAGGGGGACACAAAGAGAGAAGAACGGGGTGTGCCGGACACCCGTAAAATGCTTTGACGCCTGTCTGATGGATCAATACCTATACCCCTACAAGCAAGGACGTGACCAACTCACAACTTGTTTGTTCGACGCATGAATAGGTAATAACAGCGGGGGACCACAGGGGGGGACAGCGAATGGAATGGGTTAGCGTAAAGGAGTTGAATACTAACTTTACTGATGAATATGACTTCACCAGTTGAATAAATAAATCGTTTTAAAGATACTGTTTTTTTTATTAAGAGACAATTGGACTCGAAATTTTTGATTTTTTTTTAGAGAGAAGCGATAAGCCGCCCCACCCGCTATTCGTAGGTGTGTCTACGAATGAATATCAACAGCAGTCTGTGACTGCGGAGCCCGCTGCAAACGTCCCCCCCGCTATTCGTAGACTGTGTCTACGAATGAATATCGACAGCAGTCTGTGACTGCGGAGCCCGCTGCAAATGTCCCCCCAACCCCCAACCCTCAATGCTTCCCTTCCTCATCAATAAACACCTTCAGCTGATCCAGCAGGGTAGGCGGGAATTGCATTTTCTCTTCTATACCCACGTAGATCAAGCAGATGGATGCATTGGCCATAAAAATGCTGTTGTATTTGCTTTCCCACAGCAACAGGTGCTGGTTCAGGTAATTCAGGTCGGGGATCATCCTTTTCAGGGTAGGGTTGTTTTTGAGGAGCGCCAGCGCCTCCCGGTTTTTGGGTAAAATAATGTGTTGGGTATACCCTCTGATGGCGGAATGGAGCCGCCTTTCCCGATCGTTCATTTCGGAGTATTTGTCGGAAAGCAAATCGTAAGTGGTGTCGTAGCTTAGGTCCGCATACCTTTCCTTGAGCAGTTTCACCAACGTATTCCGGAGCTTGCACTGCGCGCGCCAGGTGTTGAAGGTGGTTTCGATAATACCGGCCAACTCCATGACGAGTTCTAACGTATGGTCGGTGGAAGGCGGGGTATTTCTGACGGACCGGATGAGCCGGATCAGTTCTAATATCGAATTCCTGATCTTGTTTTTTCTCAAGGTGATGTTGCTGCTACTTTCGAGCGACAACAATTCACTCTTTACAATATCATGTATTTGCGCCTTCAGCGAAAGCAACTCATTGCTGAAGGAACCATTGTCGATGGTACTTAATTCATCAATTGCGCCCAGCAAGTCGCCGGTAATAATTTTCTCGTGGATCGTAATCAGGTTGGACTCATCCATGGCGGTCGGGTCGTTTGGTTAGTCGCTTTGCGGCGTCGAATGAGCAACTAATGTATGACTTTATTTGCAAGGACGGTATAAAAGGAGAGGTGGGAAAGGTGTGAAAGTTTTCGAAGTGGGAAATCGGAGGTGGGAAGTCGGAAGTGGCCGCGAGCACCCAAAGTAGCATACAGACTCAGCGATCAACGGATCACGCGCATTTAATCGGGCGGGCCACTCCTTCAGGAGACCGCTTGCACGAGAGGTGGTAAACGTGTAAAAGTTGGAAAAGTGTAAAGGAGAGGTGGAAAGGTGTAAAAGTGGGGTAAGTGTAAAAGCATGGCCGAAATCAGAGGTAGCCGAAATCGAAATCGGAAGGCAATAAGCCGCCGCTTTAATCACCCACCCGCAATCGTTCCTGGTAGGGGGCTTACCCCCAGCACCAACAGTACGCCTACCCCCGGATTTCCGCCCTGCGCCAGCCCCAAAAACAACAGGTGGTGCCGGGGAAATCCCCAACACCAACCTGCCTCGGCAAACCCGTCGCGAAAGACCCACTTCCCGCAGCCCCAGATCACACCGCCACTTTTACCATCGAAACCAATGACCGCGGCTTATTGCCTTTCCTCCAAACAGAAGGGCGATCTAAAATGGCCCGTACAGTACAATGACGCGCATGATTGCCAGGGGGATACCGGGTAAAAAAAAAACAGAGGAATTCAGGTGTTGTGGTTCAAACGGACAAGCATGCTTCTTCAAGGTTTACCGAAAAAAAGCATAAATTATCATGAAGTTAAGTAGTTAAAAACAACCATTAAAACGGCTTTTTAATGGCGATACAAAGAACTAAAAAAACGAAAAAAGCGAAAATGATCCAAGTCATAGGATGAAAATGATTGTTGTCAGTTTTAAAATTGATTAGCCTGATAGCTGACCAAATCGTAAATCCGCCCGCCGGGACCGACCGACTCGTTGACGTTATTGGAAAAGATGCTGAGCGCCTTGTTCCGGTCAAACTGCCATTCACCGATCTGCGGCGCATGCTGAAAAACGGATACGCCGGATGTTGTTCTCGCCCCCCGTTTACACTTTTCCCCGTTTCCACCTTTACTCCTCTCCTTTTACACTTTTCCCCGTTTCCACCTTTACTCCTCTCCTTTTACACTTTTCCCCGTTTCCACCTTTACACGATCCTTACTTCCGATTTCCCACCTCCGACTTCCCACTTCGAGCTCCCTCCGACTTCCCACCTTTCCTTTACACTTGCCCAACTTTTACACGTTTCCACCTCTCCCGTTTATACCTTTCCCCCTTTACACTTTTTCCACCTCCTTTTCCGCCGCCACCATATTCTCAATTCCCGCAATCAGCGCATCGGGGTTGAAGGAGATGCTGTTGATGCCCTGTTCTACGAGGAATTTAGCGTATTCGGGGTAGTCGCTCGGCGCCTGGCCGCACAGTCCGATCTTCACGCCAGCCTTTTTGGCCTTTGCGATCGACATCCGGATCAGTTCCATCACCGCCGGGTCGAAGGGAGAAAAAATGTCACTCAGCAACTCCGAATCCCGGTCGGCTCCGAGCGTGAGTTGGGTCAGGTCATTGGAGCCAATGGAAAAGCCGTCGAAGTAGGGTGCAAACTGATCGGCCAAAATAGCGTTGCTCGGAATTTCTATCATCATGTACAGTTCCAGCCCCTGGACGCCTCTTTTCAAACCCACTTCGCGCATAATCTGGATCACCTTTTCCGCTTCCCCGGTGGTTCGGCAGAAGGGGATCATCAATTTCACGTTGTCGAATCCCATTGCTTCGCGCACCATCTTCATGGCGGCGCATTCCAGCAGGAAGCCGGCTTTGTAGAGCGGGTGGTAGTACCGGGAAGCGCCGCGAAACCCGATCATTGGGTTCTGTTCGTTGGGCTCAAAAGCTTTGCCTCCCAGGAGGTTGGCGTACTCGTTGGATTTGAAATCGCTCATCCGCACAATGACGTCTTTGGGGTAAAAGGCGGCCGCAATGGTGGCGGTAGCTTCCGCCAGGCGCTGGACGAAAAAATCCTTCTTGTCCGGGAAATGGTGGGTGATGGCTTCAATTTGCTGCTTCACCGCCGCCGACTCCAGCTGGTCAAACTGGTACAGCGCCATGGGGTGAACGCCAATGGCATTGTTGATGATAAACTCCATGCGCATCAGGCCCACCCCTTCGTTGGGCAGGGCCGCGTACTTGAACGCCTGCTGCGGGTGGCCCAGGATGAGCATCGGTTTGGTCTGCCGGGGCAGGCGCACTTTGCGCAGGTCGATACGGGTTTCTTGCCAGGCCAGTTTGCCGGCATACACCAGGCCGGTTTCCCCTTCGGTGGTGCAGACCGTCACTTCCTGTCCGTCCTGGATGGAGGTGGTGCCGTTGCCCGTCCCGACGATCGCCACGGCACCCACCTCCCGGGCTACAATGGCCGCGTGGGAGGTGCGGCCGCCCTGGTCGGTGATGATGGCCGATGCCTTGGTGAGCACGGGGTCCCAGTCTGGGTCGGTGCGGCCGGTCACGAGGATTTCGCCCGGCTGGAGTTTGTCGATTTCCTGCGGAGAATGCAAAATGCGGGCTTTCCCGCTGGTGATGCGGTTGCCCAGCCCGATGCCCGAGCAGATGACTGTTCCTTTTTCTTTTAAGACATACTCCCGGTACTGGTAGGTATCCGGTCTTTGACTGTGGACGGTTTCCGGGCGGGCCTGCACAATATACAGTTCACCCGAAAGGCCGTCCTTGGCCCATTCAATATCCATGGGGCGCTGGTAGTGCTTTTCGATGATCAGCGCCCAGCGGGCCAGGCGAACCACTTCGTCGTCCTGCAAACAAAACTGGTTCTGCCGGTCTGGTGGGGTAGGCTGGTTCACGACGGCTTTGCCACTGGCCGCCGCCTGGTCGGTGTACACCATCGTGTGGGCTTTGCTGCCCAGGGTACGGGCAAAGACCGGTTGGCTGACTTTGTCCACAAAGGGCTTGTACACCAGGAACTCATCGGTGTTGACGGTGCCCTGCACCACATTTTCGCCCAGCCCCCAGGCGCCCGACACCAGCACGACCTGGTCGAACCCCGTATCCGGGTCGAGGGTGAAGATGACGCCCGCACTCGCGCGGTCGGCGCGCACCATCAGCTGAACCCCTACGGATAAAGCCACTTTCATATGGTCAAAGCCATTGTCCGTCCGGTACTTGATGGCCCGGTCGGTAAACAAAGAGGCAAAACAGCCCTGCACGGCGCGGTAGAGGTTGTCCGTTCCCCGGACGTTGAGGAACGTTTCCTGCTGTCCGGCAAAGCTGGCATTGGGGAGGTCTTCGGCCGTAGCGCTGCTCCGCACCGCCAGGGCGATGTCCTGGCCGTATTTGCCCGCCAGCTTTTCGAAACCCGTCCGGATGGATTTTTTGAGCACCTCGGGTAGGGTAGCGGCCAGCATCGCGGCCCGGCACTGCTCGCCAATGGCGCTCAGGTTCGAGAACGCGTCGGTATCCAATTGTGCGAGCAGCCCCCTGATTTGGTCTTTCAACTGGTTCTCCGCCAGGAACAACCAGTAGGCATCGGCTACCAGGGCGAAGCCATCGGGAATCTGAACCCCCCTGGAAGTCAGTTGCTGGTACATTTCGCCCAGCGAAGCGTTTTTTCCACCCACGAGTGGAAGGTCCTGGATGCCTATTTCGTCAAATGATCGGGTGTAGTTCATACGTCCGTTTTAAGTGTTTTTTCCCTTCCCAAAAATCACAAAAATTGTCAGCGCCCTCTTACTTGTCGTCCTTCATCATACTTCCTGGAGCGCCCATGTTTTTCATACAGGATTGCATACATTCTTCGCTCATTATGCCGCCTTTTTTCATCGATTGCATCATGTTTTCCATCATACGGTGATCCTTCATCATCTTGCCCATCATGTTGTTCATCAGGTCGGGGTTGTCTTTCATCATCTGTACCATACTACTATCCTGCATCATCATCCCTCTCATTTGTTTGTTGCCCTGCAGCATCATTTTTGCGTGATTATTCAGCATCATCTTATCCATCAATTCCGTCATCATCTCGTGGTTGCTGGTAATTTCCGTCAGAATTTTGTCGCGGGTTTGGGTATTGTTCAGCAAGGCACTGACATCTGGTTGTTGGTTACAACTGGTAATCCCTAGCAGGAGGCTGAACAACGCGAACAGGCATAGTGCGTTTTTCATTTTTCAATGCTTTTAATGAGAAATAAAAATTGGTGGGGGATTTTGCAAATAAATATACCGCTACTTCAATACAGCAAGCCTGATTATGGTCAGCTTTGGCCCTGATTTTTGTCACAGCCCTGTGTGGGTACTTGTCTTCACCGTTCGGTAAAGGATTAACGCCAGCCAGGAGGCCGGATATAAGGCGGTACACTTTTACACCTCTCCCTTTACACTTTTCCCCATTTACACCTTTACACGCGGCCCTACTTCAAACTTCCCACCTCCGACTTCCGACTTCGATCGCCTTTCCTCCTCCGGCACGCCCGGGCGTGCCACCTCCTCCAAAGGAGGATTTTAGACCGTCTTCGATTATTGGAAACTATCACCCGCCAACACTGCTGAAAACCGATCGGCCCAACGGCGGAGCAAGGTTACAAGTCCCTTTACACTTTTCCCCTTTTCCACCTTTACACGCGGCCCTACTTCAAACTACCTTTTTCTTAAGCTATTGACTACCAGTGTTTTGTGAAATATTGTTTTTGAGCTGGCAATTAAAGGTAGCAACCTCTTTTTTGGTTGGCGTGCAGCGGCGGCTTATAGCCTTCCGATTTCCGACTTCGAAAACTTCCGACTTCGAGTCTCCCTTTTACACCTTTCCCCTTTTACACATTTCCACCTTTCCACTCACCCCGGATCCCACTCCGCCCCCGACTCGCTCTTCACCAGCCCCCGGAAGGCATCGCGCACCGTGCTTTCGCCGTTGATGACGTTGAAGACCTCCTCGGCGATGGGGACGTTGACCTTCAGTTTAGCGGCCAGTTCGATGACTACGCCACAGGTTTTAACGCCTTCGGCTACCATCGACATTTCGGCGATGATGTCGGGCAGGGCGCGGCCCATACCCAGCTGGATGCCGACGTAGCGGTTGCGGCTCAGCGGACTGATGCAGGTGGCCAGCAGGTCGCCCATGCCGGCCAGACCAGCGAAGGTAGCCGCCTGGCCACCGAGGGCCTCGCCGAGGCGGGTAAGTTCGGCCAGTCCCCGGGTGATGACCGTCGCGCGGGTGTTGTCGCCGGCGCCGGCGCCGTCGCCCATGCCCACGGCAATGGCGATCACGTTCTTGAGGGCGCCTGCCAGCTCGCAGCCAATGACGTCGGTATTGGTGTAGACGCGGAAGAGCCCCGACCGGAAGATCTTCTGCAAAGCCTGGGCAATATTCAGGTCGACCATGGCAATGACGGCTGCGGCTGCCTGCCCCTGCAAAATTTCCTTGGCCAGATTCGGCCCCGTCAGCACGCCCACCGGGTGCTCGGGCAGCAGGGATTCCACAATTTCCGTCATTCGCATCCCCGTCGACTGCTCCAGGCCCTTGGTCAGGCTGACGATGGGTACCCAGGGCCGAATGAAGGGTCGGGCTTGCTCCAGCACCGCCCGGAAGTTTTGCGAGGGTACCGCCATGACCACCACGTCGGCATCGTGCAGGGTCACTTCCAGCGACGTGCTGGCTTTCAGTTCCGGGTGGAGGTTCAGGCCCGCCAGGTATTTTTCGTTGGTGTGGCGCTCGTTGATGTCGCGCACGGTGCGCTCGTCGCGTGCCCAGAGGGTGGTCGGGCAGTTCTTCGCGACCAACGATCCGACCGTTGTTCCCCAGGAACCACCGCCTACAATGGCTACTTTCAGTGTCATACGTGCTGGTTTTACAATTGGTGCAGTTCTTCCAGATAGAGGTTCCGGACGGCTGCAATTTTACTGTTCAGGTTAGCCTTCGTCCAGTCGTGGGTATGGATGGGGTCGTGTACGATGACCTCCACCAGCGCCGGATTGAAGACGTTTTGCCCCCGGGGCATCACGTCGTGCGCATTCTTGATGATGATGGGCACAATGGGTACGCCGGCTTGCATGGCCATGTGGAAGGCGCCCTTCTTGAATTCGCCCAGCGTGTAATCGTAACTCCGGGTACCTTCGGGGAAAATAATGACGGAAGTGCCATTTTTCAAACTGTCGACCGCGGGTTTCATGGCCTCAATCGACTTGTCGCGATCCGTCCGATCCAGGAAGATGGTGCCCGCCGCCGCGAGCATCTGCCCCAGAATGGGCATGCTTTGCAGCTCCTTTTTGGCCACCGCCCGGGCATCCTTGCGGATCAGCTTGATGGCGATGAGGAAATCGGCGTTGCTCTGGTGGTTGAAGATAAAGACCGCCGGCCGGTTCGACCACAGGTGGTGCTCGCCTTTGACCACCAGCTTCATGCCGGCAGCAGCGGCGCCCAGGTCGCCCATGGTGGCGAACATGGCCTCTACGCCATCCATCCACGACATGGAAGCAATACCACTGGCTACACCTTTGAGTATGGCGGGTAGGAAGATGGTACTCGCGACGCCGGTACGCAGGATATTGGTCACCTTGGAGTGGCTTTCCTGCGTGAAGCGCAGCACCGGCCAATCGTTCTTGAAAGCCAGGGACGACAGCTTGTAGTCGGGGTTCACGGGGCGGGGCTTACCCACCAGTTCCAGCAGCGGCAGGTCTTCGTAGCTGTCGGTGTAGAAGAAGCTGTTTTGTAGATCCAGCCCGTAGGTTTCGGCCAGCTCCTGCCCGGCCAGGGCCTTGCCTTCGCCCCAGCAGACCGGCTCGATGATGTTGCCGGTAAATACCCCTTTCTCTACTTCCATCCGCGTACACCGGATAATGTCAACGCACAGGTCGCGCGCAATGGGTTCTACCTGGTAGGGGGTAGCCGCCGAGATGATGGCCACGGTGTGTCCCATGGCCAGGTGAGCCGCTACCAGGGCCCGCGCTTCGGGGAAAATGGCGTGGGTCAGGGACTCCTGGTACACTTCCTCCCCGACGTCCACGAATACTTGCTCGGGCACGCCCTGCACCCCTTTGGCGCTGATGCTGGCCAAACCGGCGAAGTTGCCATTGCCCGCCGCGTAGCTGATCACCCCCGCAAACTGGCTGACCAGTTCCTGCGACGAAAATTGCCCGCTCAGCAGGCGGGTTTTCACAAAGTCTTTGGCCGTGAAGCCATCCACCAGCGTCCGGTCCAGGTCGAAGAAGGCGCCAATATGGGCACCCTGCTCGCTGGCAAAGATATCGGCCGTCAGGTTCTCGGTTTTTGAGCCCGGCACAATTTCCCGCTCTATCGGTATCTTGTAGTGTTTGTCGTGGTCCTGGTGCCTGGACAGGGTGAACCCCTGCAGGCGGTTGACCCGTTTGGCAATGTGATCGATCAGGGCATTGAAGTCGCGGATCTTGTCGGGGCGGGCCTCCGTTTGCCCGGGAATCAGGCGCAGGTTGCGAACCAAGCGAATGCCGTTTTGCAAAAAGGGCTTGGACACGGCTTCCACCCGCCGGATCTGGCCCAGCCAGTGCATCTCTTCGCCCAGGAAAAGGCAGTAGTCGATAAACTTGTTGTCTTCGAAGGCGATCTCCGGATCCCAAATCTGCAAGCCCTGGCCCACCACGCGGTAGGCTTCGATGTAGTTGTTGAGGATGACCGGCGCTACCAGCAGCTTTTGTTTTTTCAAAAATGCCGCCACGTCGCCCGCCTGGTCAAAGAATTGGTGCTGCCAGTCGGGGATCATAAAGGCCAGCTCGGCTTCGATCTCGTTGGTGAACTGGTCCTTGGGGGAATAGAAAAATTCAAACTTAAAGAAGTCCCGCAACGCCATGATCTCGGTCCAGAAGGTGAGCTGCCGCTCCGGTAGGGGAACATCAGCAATTTTCAGGAGCGCCAGTTCTACGAAGGCCCGGTGGTAGAGGTGGTGTACCGACATGTTGGCGTAGTAGGTGGCTTGCAGGTATTTCTCGCGGTTGATGGTGTATTTGGTGTGCAGCCGCTCACCTTGTTGCAGCAGAATATTGGATTGGGTCAGCAAGTTGAGCGCTTCCTGCACGCATTCGCCGATGGAGCGGCCCCGGTCGACGAGGGCGTCCAGCTTGTGGCTTTCAATGAGCTGCATCAGGTCGGCCACATTGCTCTCTACGCCTCTTTTGGTGAGGGCAAACTTGCTGAGCAACGCCGTACACACCAGCGAAACGGTCGTGATGGGCGTAATCTCATTGATCTTATTGACCAATTCGAAGGCCAGCCGCGAAACGGAACCCTCGCTGAGTATCCGTTCTTCGGCTTCGGGGACGGCCAACTCAAAATGCTCGTCTTCGAACACGTCGGTGGGCGTGCCGATGCGCAGGGAGATTTTGCCGAGGTGGTTTTTGCCCAACTGGCGGATGTAGTTGAGCATCCACTTCAGGTTCTCGGGGGTTTTCTTTTTGCCGCGGCCCTCGGCGGTCATTTCCGCTACGTCGGGAATCAGGTCGAAGACAATGGACACCGGCACGAATTTCACCTTGGTGTTGGCGTCCTGGTTGGCTTCCATAATGTATTTCAGGATCCCCATCTGTGGCCAGACGAGCTTGCCGGTGCGCGAACGCGTACCTTCCAACGCCCACATGAAATTGGCTTGCCGGTTGAGCAAACTGGTGATAAAGTGCCGCAGCGTAGCCTTGTAGACGGGGTTGTCTTTAAACGAACGACGGATAAAAATCAGGCCATTCTTGCGCATGAACTGGCCAAAGCCAAAGAGGTCCAGGTTGATGCCAGCAAAAAGATAGGGCATGGGTAAGCCGTGGCGTGCCAACACCAGCGAAAGCACCATCAGGTCGATGTACGACTTGTGGGTGAGTACGAAAGCGATGGAATTCGTGCGCATCAATTTGGTCAGGGCTTTCAACTCCAACGGGTTGATGTCGATGGCTTTGTCGTAGCCCTGCCCGACGATAAACTGAAAAGCTTCGATGAAGCCGATCCCAATAGCGGTATCGTGCTCGGTATACAATTCCTGCAGGTACGACTCGGCTTCCAGGCTGGCCTGCACCTGACTGGTACCCAGCTGCACGGACAGCCGGGTGAGTTTTTTCTGAAACTCGGGGTCGTTAAGTATTTTTGAAATTTCCGGATTGTTCTGTTTGCTCATAAAAGAAACCCATTCAAATGAAAACAAGGTAAGGGATTTTCAATACAAATTACAACGAAATCAGGATAAGGGATAGCGCCCATCGCCCGTCGGCGGTCAGCAGCGGGAATCCAATAAAACAAAATGCTTACGGGCTGGCAGCACGTATTCAACCGCACGGTTCGCAACCCGGTTTTTTGCTGGGTAACCGTGCTGTACCCCGTCGCTCAAGATCGCAAAAAACTAAAAATAGATCGTTCTTGAATTTAAAAAACGGTGGAAAAAATGGGGTAGTCTCTTTTTTTCAAAAGATAATTGGTGAAAAAATTAGAACATTCATCATTTATTTTGCGTTCTTTGCATAGGTATTCGCCTAATATTATCAAAAAAATCAGGCAACCCAAAGGAATAACATGGTAAATACAGTAAGCCGCCCCTCGATGTTTAAGCTCTTCAGTGAGCCCGGTAGAGCTGCCTTGGAGTTAGGTATCTCACTGCCTTTCAATACCATGTTCTCGGATAAAGTACAAGGAGATGGTCATCCCGTTATGGTCCTGCCTGGCTTCATGAGCTCGGAGCGGTCCACCAAAGTCCTGCGCAATTACATTGCCCAATTGGGCTACGATGTCCATGACTGGGGCCTGGGCCGCAACTTCGGCAAACTGGAATACCTGGACCTCACTACCATTCGGGTGGAAGAAATTCACCGCCAAACCGGACGCCCGGTCAGCCTGGTCGGTTGGAGCCTGGGCGGCGTTTTTGCCCGGCAGATTGCCAAGGAATGCCCCGATAGGGTCCGGCAGGTCATCACCCTGGCTTCCCCTTTTGCGGGGCTGGGCGCACCCAACAACGTGGAATGGCTCTACTCCCTTATGACGGGCGGGAAAAAAATTAAAAAAATCAGCGCGGAACTGCTGGCCGAACTGCCCCTGCCTGCTCCCGTACCCACCACCGCCATCTACTCCAAAGAAGACGGACTGGTCGCCTGGGAAATGTGCAAAGAAACCATCGAAGACGACCTCCACCAAAATATCGAAGTGCGCAGCAGCCACCTCGGCATGGGCGTCAACTTCTCTGTCCACCAGATCATCGCCGACCGGCTGGGCTACCACGAAGCCAATTGGGTTAAGTTCCGCGCCCGTGGCTTTTTTACCAAAAAACTGTTGTACCCCTCCTTGTAAGATTTCGGATGTGCTAAAATGCAAGGATTGATTGACTGCTTCCCGGATTCCCCGGATTTACTAAAACTCGAAGTTTTGGTAAATCTCGTTGGCGAACCCGGCAACAGACTACTATCCCAATTGTCGTTGGCTCCAGCCTACGATACCGTATTCTTCGGCCTCCTGGCCGGAGCGCTTCCGTTGCCGGGCGGGTGAGACCCAGGGCTGTCGAATCTGGAAATAGATAATATAATCAACGGCGTTTTCTTCTAAAGTTGGTTCTCGCAGCGACGCAGCGCAGCAACGGCTCGCGGCGAAAGAGCTTGCCACGCTTTTTAGCGTGGGCGGGGGATGGGTTCTCTTGAATGCGCAATTTCGGATAAACATCGCGATAACGTATTAAATAATTCCAGATTCGACAGCCCTGACCCGGTGCCCCCCCCGCCAACGGCGGGGGGGGCACGGCCCCAAAGCCTGTCTAAAAGGTGCAAATTGCTGTCCTTTACACTTTTTCCCCTTTTACACCTTTACACCTTTTCCCCTTTTCCCCCTCTCAATCGTCAGCCCACTGACACAACCCAAAAAACAACAAAGGGGAAGCAAGAAAGCCGCTGTTTGCGGAAAACTTTATGGCGGGCGCACAGTTGTCTTTTCTTGAAAATGCCAATTCCCCATCCGGCAAACCCCAAGATCCATGTGCCTGAAATTTTCACCAGCCACCACGTGTAATTTCCTTTTCCTTAGCCTGTTGGTGCTTACCTTCCCATTGCGTACCCATGCGCAGTCCTGTGCCAACCTGGTACCCAACGGCAGCTTCGAACAATTTAGCAACCTCCCCGACGACGACTGTGACTGGTTCCTGGCTACTGGCTGGACCAATGCCGCTGCCACCAGTTTCTGCAGCGCCCTCAACGGCAGCCCCGACTATTTTCACCTCCAGGGTACCGGCGCGTTTTCCGCCTTGCCCAGTAATTATTTTGCGAGCCTGACGCCCTTCGACGGCGCCGCCGTAATGGGGGTTGGCGGCTATCTGGACTTCGCTGCCGATGCCCGCGAATACCTTTCCATTGCCCTGACTTGCCCGCTGGTGGTAGGCGAAACCTACGAGCTACAGTTCCGCATCACCCAGGGTACGCCCAACGTGGGTGGCTATTCCGTCAACGGTTGGGGTATCGCCCTCACCGAGGCACCCTTGCTGCAACCTGCGGGCTGCAATTGCCCCATCACCGCCACCCAGCCCCAGTTTGAAATCCCCAACGTGGTCAGCAATGCAGCCTGGGAAACCTTCAATTTTACGTTCACCGCTACCGCGGCCCACGAATACCTCACCTTTGGCAACTTCCTGACGGACGCCGAGCAGACCATCATTCCCTTTGGTACCACGGGGGCTTTCGGGTTGTCCTACTGTTTTGTCGACGATTTCTCACTGGTACCTTTGGGAAGTACGCCTACCCTGGACCTGGGGCCTGATCGCACCCAGTGCGCAAACGCCGGAGAGGTAACTCTGGCGGCGGGCGCTTTTTCGTGTGCTACGTACCTGTGGTCAACGGGCCAAACCACCGCCTCCATTACCGCCCAGGCGTCGGGCAACTACGCCGTGACGGTTACCAGCAGTTGTGGCACCCAGGTCGATGAGGTCAACGTCACTGTTGTACCCGCTGCGGAGCAGTTCCTCACCGCCACTATTTGCGCGGGGGAAACTTACCCCCTCAATGGACAAAATTACACCGAAGCGGGTACCTACACCCAGACCTTTCCTACGGCCACGGGTTGTGATTCTACCGTAGTGCTCACCCTGGCCCTGGACGCGCCAGCAGTCACCAACCTGGTAGCTACCAGCTGCGCCGACGAGATTTTTACGCTCAACGGCGAGACCTTCACCGAAGCTGGCACCTACGAGCAATTGTTGCTGGCCAGCACGGGCTGCGATTCACTGGTGGTGCTGAACCTGTCGGTAGCTCCGGTTGCCACAACCCTGGTCACAGCGGGCATTATCGCGGGCGAAAACTATCTCCTCAACGGGGAATCTTACACCCAGCCGGGCACTTATACCCAGCTCCTTACCTCGGCCGCCGGTTGCGACTCTACCGTGATGCTGACACTGACGGTACAGGACCAGAACGTCTACCTGCCCAATGCCTTTTCTCCAAATCAGGACGGCAGCAACGACTATTTCAAACCCTATCTGTCTTTTAATACGGCCCTGCGCCCGCGCACCCTGGCGGTTTTCAATAAGTGGGGCGGCCAGGTTTACGCGGAAAACGCCAGCCCCGGAGGCAGCGAACTGCCCGGGTGGGATGGTACCTTCCTGGGCCAGCCAGCCGCCGAAGGCATTTACGTGTATTACCTCGTCCTGGAACAGGAAAATGGGATCCGAACTACGGTGTCGGGCGACGTCTTGCTGCTTCGGTAGAAAAAGTTGTTATTTTTAACTAATCCAACATAAATTTTTAAACATTCCCCCGTCTACCACCGGGTTTTGTTGGCGAAGCCGTATCTTGTGGCCAAAATAGCTGCATTTTGACTCCATCAACTTCCTACCTCGATTCCTTGAATGATGTTCAGCGACAAGCCGTCGTCACGACGGACGGCCCCGTGCTGGTCGTGGCTGGCCCCGGCTCGGGCAAGACCAGGGTGCTGACCTTCCGCATTGCCCACCTGATCGAGCAGGGCGCCGCACCTTGGGAAGTGCTGGCGCTGACCTTTACCAACAAGGCGGCCCGCGAAATGAAAGAACGCATCGAAAAAGTAGTCGGCCCCCGCGCCAGCAAGGTGTGGGCGGGTACCTTCCACTCGCTCTTTGCCCGCATCCTGCGCGTAGAAGCCAACCACATCGGCTATCCCACCAACTTCACCATCTACGATACCGACGACAGCAAGAGCCTCATCGGGCAACTCATCAAGGAGCTGCATCTCAACAAGGACCTGTACAATGTGAACACCGTCCGCCAGCGCATCTCCTCCGCCAAGAGCAACCTCGTAACGCCCAAGCTCTACGCCCTGAACGAGGAGCTGATGACCCAGGACCGCATGGCAAAAATGCCCGCGACCCAGAAAATTTACGCCGCTTATACCGCCCGCTGCAAGAAGGCCGGCGCCATGGATTTCGACGACCTCCTCTACCGCCTCTACGAGTTGCTGCAGTCCAACGAAGAGGTGCTCAAGAAGTACCGCGAGAAGTTCCGCTACGTCCTCGTCGATGAGTTTCAGGACACCAACCACCTGCAGTACGCCATCGTCCGCAAGCTGGTGCAATACGAAAACAGCCCCCGCAACATCTGCGTGGTGGGCGACGACGCCCAGTCGATCTACGCCTTCCGCGGCGCTACCATCCAGAACATCCTGGACTTTGAACACGATTTTCAGAAGTTCCACATCCAGGTGTTCAAACTGGAACAGAACTACCGCTCAACGGAGCAGATCGTCCAGGCCGCCAACGAAGTGATTACCTACAACCGCCGTCAGATCCAGAAACGCATCTGGTCGGACAAGGGCAGTGGCCAGAAGATCGGCCTGATCAAAGCCACCACCGACGCCGAAGAAGGCAAGCGCGTGGCCGATACCATCATGGAACAGAAAAACCGCGATCACCTGCACAACCGCGAGATCGCCATCCTGTATCGCACCAATGCCCAAAGCCGCGTATTTGAAGAGTACATGCGCCGCTACAACATTCCCTACCGCGTGTACGGGGGGCTGTCGTTTTACCAACGCAAAGAGGTGAAAGACCTCATCGGCTACCTGCGGGTAGTGGTCAACCCCCAGGACGAGGAGGCCCTGCGCCGGGTCATCAACTTTCCCAAGCGCGGTATTGGGGATACTACCGTCGACAAGATTCTCCAATTTTCCAACGACCAGGGCATTAGCGTCTGGGAAGCCGTCCGGCAAATTCCCGTCACCAGCGGTACCCGCAGTAAGATCAATGCCTTCGTCGCCATCATCGAACCGGCTCGCCGCCAATTGGATACAGCCAACGCCTTCGAAATTGCCGCGCAGGTGGCCAAGCAATCCGGGTTAGAAGATTTTTATAAGAAAGACAACTCCATTGAGGGCCTGGGTCGGGTCGAGAACTTCGAGTCCTTGCTGAGTGGTATCCAGGCATTTGTCACCGAGGAATCGGTTATTGACGCTGGCACCCTGCCCGATAAGAGCCTGGCCAGCTACCTGCAAAATATTGCCCTGCTCACCGACTTCGACCAGAACGACGCCGAGCAGGCCGACCACGTTACCCTCATGTCGGTACACGCCGCCAAGGGGCTGGAGTTCAAGTCGGTCTTCGTGACGGGCCTCGAGGAGAAGCTTTTTCCCAGCTTCATGAGCATGGATACCCCCGAAGGGCTCGATGAGGAACGCCGCCTGTTTTACGTCGCCATCACCCGCGCCGAGCGGCACCTGACCCTCAGTTTTGCCAACGCCCGCTACCGCTACGGCAAGATGAGCTACAACGAACCCAGCCGCTTCCTCAACGAAATTCCAACCCAGCACCTCGATCACGCGGCTACCTTGTCCAATAATACCATCAATACCGGTCCCGTTAATACCGGCCCGCCAGCGGCCCGGGTAAGTGGGTTCTTTCGCACCACTGCCAATGCGACTGTCCCGGGGATCGACCCCAAGGATTTCAAGCCCAGCCCCAACGACCAGATCAAACCGGGTATGGTGGTGCTGCACCTGAAATTTGGCAAAGGCAAGGTCATCCACATCGACGGGGGCATCGCCCACATCCACTTCAATGCCGTCGATAACCCGGATAAGAAGATTATGCTCAAGTTTGCCAAGCTGCAGATACTGGAATAGCACCCGTCTGGCCAGCTTCAACGCCCAAAAAATAACCTATGGCACCGCTTAAACGACTCGTAAAAATGACCTTCCGACCGGAGGAAGTCTCCGCTTTTGAGGCCATCTTTGCCGCTAGCAGCCCCCACATTCGCGCTTTTGCGGGCTGCCAGCACCTGGAACTGTGGCGCTCACAGGAATTTGATAATATCCTGTTCACTTTTAGCATCTGGGAGTCTGCCGCCGCCCTGGAAGGCTACCGCCAGTCGGACCTCTTCCGGGCCACCTGGGCACAAACCAAAGCCTTGTTCGCCGATCAACCCGCCGCCTGGAGTGTAGACGTGTTGGCGGAATTGTAATTTATACCTGCCCGCCCTGCCCCCCTCCCCGAAGCCTTAAATTGGGCGCCGAATAAACCTTGGCATTAATATACAGCTCATACATTATGTCGGTACTACAACTCGAAGATTACAATATCACCATTGGCCACCTCACGGCGGATCACGTCCGGTGGTTGGCCGACCAGCATTTTGCGGGAATCGCCGTGCTCGTAGATACCAATACGGAAGTGCACTGCTGGCCACGCCTGCAGGGCCATTTGGCGCAGTTGTCACCCGTGCTAATCCGTATTCCGGCCGGCGAACAGCACAAAACCCTGGCCACCTGCCAGTCCGTCTGGGAGCAACTTTTCCTGGCTGGTGCCGGCCGCAACTGGTGCCTGCTCAACCTGGGCGGCGGGGTCATTGGCGATCTCGGCGGCTTTTGCGCTGGCACCTTCAAGCGGGGAATGGCCTTTGTGCAAATACCAACTACGCTGCTGGCACAGGTCGATGCGTCGGTGGGTGGCAAGCTGGGCATCGACTTTTACGGGGTGAAAAACAGCATCGGCATTTTTCAAAACCCACGGGCCGTATGGGCCGATCCCCATTTTTTTCAGACCCTCCCGCCGCGGGAACTGCGCTCCGGCTTTGCGGAAATCATTAAACACGCACTAATCGCTGACCACGACCAGTGGCAGGAACTGCTGGCTACCGAAGACCTGAAGGCCATCGACTGGGCCAGCTGGGTGGCGCGTTCCGTAGCGATCAAGCAGCAAATTGTGGCGCAGGACCCCCACGAGCACGGCTTGCGCAAAGCCCTCAATTTTGGCCACACCATTGGCCACGCTATCGAAAGTTTTTTTCTGGAAACCCCCAACCCCCTGCTTCACGGAGAAGCGATTGCCGCCGGCATGATCTGCGAAGCCTGGTTGTCGGCCCAACTGGTGGGGTTGTCCACCGCCCATATGGAAGCGATCACCGGACTCTTCCTGCGGCTTTACGGCCATCGGGCCGTACCCGTTGCGGCCTTCCCTGAATTGCTGTCGACCATGCGCCAGGACAAGAAAAATGAAGATACCCGCATCAATTTTAGCCTGGTACCCGAGCCCGGCTACGTACGGGTGAACCAGACGGCCACGCCAACGCAGATTGAAGCCAGCCTGGTGTATTACAATGGCCTGGCGAGCGGTGGATAGACCTCTCCGCCCTGACTTTTACACTTGCCGAACTTTTACACTTTTCCACGCAGCCTGCCACGTCTTCAGCGTTGCCTGCCACGTCTTCAGCGTGGGCCACCCGCCTCCCGCGCTGAAGACGCGGCTGCGCAAGCGGTCTCCTGAAGGACTACGGCTATAACACAAGTTGCAGCCTACCAATGTTTGGCTTCCGTTAATCTTATCGTTCACGTAATTTGACCGCGTTGCGGTCATTTATTGGGACCTCTATAGAGGTCTAAGTATGTTAGAAGCAGTATGATTAGTCAATTTGTTTGACCCGACCCCAGCGGGGTCGCATTAAAACAACGCATAACCGATAAGAAGATGCTTTTTTCGTCCGTTGGATGGTCACCTCTTTTGTCAGAGAATCA
>Ga0208544_10000722_pt1 | contig 24619 bp, 18 predicted proteins | sample DEB08_DNA_9_FD_184526 | JGI IMG/M metagenome (GOLD analysis project Ga0208544, IMG submission 184526) | Aqueous microbial communities from the Delaware River and Bay under freshwater to marine salinity gradient to study organic matter... | ecosystem: Environmental > Aquatic > Marine > Coastal ... | reverse complement strand
TTTAATTATATTTATTTAATAAAAATAAATACGAACAAAATACTGTTTTAAAGATAAAAATACTTTTAATACAGAATATTATTTCGTGTAATTTATGTATTAATCAAAAATTTGAGCGAACCTAGCGGTATACCCATTCAGTCTTTTTAAAGCAGTAGATGCCGTAATGTATCCGCTTTCCGCAGAAGCATAAAAATGACCGTTTGATATTGCTTATAACCATAGCAAAAAGGGTTAAATATCATTGCAACCTAAGCCTATAAATAGTCTCTAAGCGATGATTTTATTTCAATTGGTAGTTATCGCCCTTTTTAACAAGGCATTTTTAGCGACCATTGTTATGTGAGACAAAACCCCTGTTTGTTCCGCTAGAACCAACTTACTTAAATCAGTTGATACTGAAATGTCTATTTACTGTAATCTTTATTTCCGCAAATACTGCTATTTTTGAATACGCAAACACTGAATTATGGAATTTATATAATGTCTGATTTTTATTCAGTAAATGCTGAGATACATAAATAAGTGGATACAGATATACGCTATTGCACAAAGACGTATCTCCGCATTTCTTTGCATACTGAAATACATTTTTACGGAATTGGGGAAACAAGTGAATTTGCAGTAAATACAGACTTACTCAAATAAGTGGATGCGGAGATACGCCATTGCACAAAAACGTATTTCCGCATTTCTTTGCATACTGTATTGAGTAAATACTGATAAGTTTAATTACAGATGCACTGAAATACGTTTTTTGCGAAGTATACTCCTTTTTTCCTTATATACTGTAATACGCTTTTACTGAAATAAATAAATAAATTTTGTAAATAATGTACATTACAGCAAATACTGTAATTAGCTAATGATCTTGTTGTGAATTACCGAAAAGGCGGATTAATTTTTTAAGAAATGAGCTCAAATTTAAAGAAAGAGTTTTTAAGCGTTTGAGAAGGTAAAAAACAAAAACTGGGCATAAGATGCAAGATAAAAATTTATCTGCGCTTAAATCTTAAAAATATGCCTTAGAAATGAATCTATCTGTTGATAATTAAAAGAAGAAATCAATTTTCAAAAAAAGATTGATTTTTTTAATGTATCCAGAGTGAATAATAGATAAACGCTGTTTCTCCTTCTTGGGAATGTATAAAAGGGTGAAATATAAAATTATAGAGATACCCAAAATAGCTTAATTATACGGAATGTAGTTTTTGGAAAGTATTCAGTATTTACTGAATTGTAACAACTTTATAATTTTTAATGGTTTCTAATTTTATTTTTTTAAGTTAAATACATTTATAGATGTCTCGTAATTAACTGACTATCAATTTTTTAATTGTTTATTTGCAGTATTTACTGAAATAAGTGTTTCATTTTTTACTAATAACAGGAAAGAATCATTTCAGTATTTGCTGAAAAAAACTTATCTTGCAATTAATTAAGTTAAGCAGTCCATTTGAAGTAGTAAGCGAAAAAATTAACCTTCCACTTATTATTAATCAAAGTCCTTAACTATAAAAAGGAAGCAGATAGAGTAGGGGGGAGCAACAAAAAAATATTTATGTTGACCGTTTAGTCTTTCCGCTGCTATAATTCTAACTATTAATAAAAACAGTAATCAAACTTGTATGAAGATTGGCGTATCTAATTTAAAAGGAGGTGTTGGAAAAACGACAGTATCTCAGAATCTAGCGGTTTGTTTGGCACATTTAGGCTATAAAGTCTGCTTAGTCGATACGGATAGAAACCAGAATAGTATCGAATGGTCAGGCGTTAGAGATGATGGTTTACCGCCAATTCTAACCGTTGGAGTCATTGATGCAAAAGCATTAACTAAAAACGTAGATCGTTTAGATTTGGACAATGATTTTGTAATCATTGATGGAACACCAAGTCTATCGGAAATGACGACTCGTATTATTTTAGCGAGTGATTTGATGCTTATTCCTACTCTGGCAAGTGCGCATGATATTCGTGCCATGCGTCAATTTGTAGAAAGATATGAGCAAGCCAAGGAGTTTAAAGAGAACATTCCTGCTTATTTTTTCTTTAATCAGTTCTCTCCAAACTTTAATATCCACAAGAGTATTAAGGGGATTTTAGAGAAATACGGCATTCCAATTATGGAATGCAGCTTTAAAGAACGGGTTGCTTATATAGAATCAGCAGTAGATGGAAGAGGTGTTTATGAGTTTTCAGATGATAAAGCTAAGGCAGAAGTAGTTCAATTTACAAAAGAAGTACTGGGAATCGCAGAAGAATTAGGCTTTATTGGGGGAGAGTAATTACTCTAATATTACATTATTTTAATTCTAAAAAATTGATTAAATACAAAATATCATGGCGAAAGGAAAAATAGATATGTCCAAATTATCCCTTGGAGCAGCAAAACCACTTAAAAAGAAACCACCTACGGTAGCCCAAAAGGAAACAGAGGTAGATGATGTGGCGGTACAAATGATTCACGATAAAAAAGAAAAGAGGGTTGTACCACCTCCTCCTCCAAAAAAGCCGATTGTTAGAATCACGGTAGATGTCTATAAATCTATGCATAGAGCTATTAAATTACGGGCAATGGATAATGATGTGACGATTAGAGAATATATTATTAGGCTGGTTCAAAAGGATTTGAAGAAATAAACGCAGTATATACTGTTTTCAGTAAATAAGTAAAAGCATGAATGAACTGATAATCTTATTGTTGAATAGAAGAAGGGTCGGTCTCGTTTTATAGCCATGTTCTTTTTGATAGGGTAGATTTTTTTACAGTCCATTATTCATCATCAATGAAAGACGCTATTTTATAGTCAATCTATGGAATAGCGTCTTTTGTTTTAAATAGAATAAGCGATAGAGGTTTTCTATTCTTCCATTGTTAATGACAATAATAGTTTCTTAAGCAAAGCAGAAAGCGCTGAATGCTCTTTTTTATTAAAAACAGCTACAGCTAGATTAGCCTCCTTAAATCTTTTTTCTATGGCTTTATCAATAATTTTAATTCCTTTTCCTGTTAATCCAGCTAACTTAATCCGCCCATCACTTTTATTGGAAGCCCGATAAATCAACTCTAATTTTGTCAATCTATCCAATAATGCAGTCATCGCTCCAGAAATTATTAAAACCGATTCCATTAATTGTTTTGGGGTTAATTCATAAGGTTTTCTTGAGCGGCTAATAGTTGCTAAAACATCTTTGTTAAAAGAAAAAGAACTTTAAGGATAAAAAGATAGGCATCATTATTTCTGGTGGAAATGTAGATTTAAATAAATTGCCATTTTAAAATATGATGGATAAGAGATAGAGGAGATGTTCTAAACGAGAAAAGCCGATTGATATAATCAATCGGCTTTTCTATTAGTCTGATGAGTCTAGATTACAGTTGTTAATAAAGATATTGGTCCTATTAAAATGGATTTTATTTAGAGATAAATAACTCTTATAAATTTTACTATTTCAAATAAGGACACCTTGTTGAACGGTATTCTTTTCACCCTGAACTAATGTTTCTATGAGAATTGACGAAAAAGTTTAGAAACTCGCTACTTTTACGCTCCGCTAAATTTGTGGACTCATAAAATAATATTTCGCTAGGTTCGCCCAAAATTAGTTAATAAAATAAAATATTATCAAAATAATATTTTGATTTATGTTTAAAATGCAGAATTTTATTTATTTTAAATAAACTCTTTTCAGGTTATTATTTTAGGGTTAAAAATAATATTTTAATTATATTTATTTAATAAAAATAAATACGAACAAAATACTGTTTTAAAGATAAAAATACTTTTAATACAGAATATTATTTCGTGTAATTTATGTATTAATCAAAAATTTGAGCGAACCTAGCGATATTTAGTTAAGAAATCGTATTATTAATTTTAATTAAAATATTGCTTGTTACGGCTGTTAGCCTAAGTAAAAATGTAAATTAACTATTGAATGCTATTATTAAATTAATAACTAAGTAAAGGTGAAAGAAAATTACTATAAATCAATTAAAACCTATTACTATAACTCCCAATAGAAAGCACTTCCCTGCATAAAAACTCAAAAATAAATCAGTCAATTAAATTTAAAAAATTCATTTTAGAAATAAGATGACTGGCCGAAGTGCCAATTTGAATCGTAATAAAACAATATAAATTGACTTTGCTCGCCCGAGAAAACACTTCCTATAACCTACTTACATTTTACTTTCAAACAACTAGAATCAAATTAATAAAACGTTTTTAATTATCTTCTTTGTATTGACACAAATATAGCGATTAATTTTGAATAAACAAATATTTATAAAATTATTTTGGTTTTTATTTAAATCTTAAATTATAATGTATTAGATAATCATGCAATTGCGAAATATAAATATTAGCGTTTATTTCAATATATCTGAATGTGGAATGTGAAATATAGTCTCTCGGTTGATGATAACCCCCTATGCTACCAGTTACCTGGAACTTGAATTAATTATATCAAAACGGATTGACCAGCTTCCTACTAATTGGCTGTGATAGATTTGTGAGTCTTTAGATTTGAGTTTATGGCAGCTGGTAAATCATACTGAGTAGACAAACTTGTCAATATTTTTACAGATAATACTCCACGGATTACCACATTTTTAACCAGTAAATAGCAAGCGGCAATTATTAGTTTAAATTAATTATCCCACCAGATAGGGGGACGCAAAGATAGCTTCGTCTATGAAGAGAAATTAATAATTAATCAAAAAACTAAAAATATTATCCAATGAAGTTATCTTCTTTTTCTTTAATCATCGCCATTTTTGCTTCCTTTTTATTAACCAATTGTACCAAAGAAAATACGATTTTAGAAGTACCGACAACTGTAGAGACGCCTACCAATCCTATACAACAAGAAGGAAAAAATATAAACACTAATAATAGTCAGGAGTTAATCGAATTTAAAAGCTATTTGCAAAAAGAAATGCAAACACAACATATTCCTGCTTTATCGGTACTTATTTTTGAAGCGGACGAAATTTTATACGAAGGCTGCTTTGGAAAATCGAATGTAGAAAAAAACACGGCTTTACAAAATGACCATTTATTCTTATTGGCATCAGTTTCCAAAGTAGTGACCGCTACTGCTTTACTCCAATTATACGACCAAGACCAATTTGATTTAGATGACAATATTAACGATTATTTGAATTTTGAGGTAGCCATTCCAGGCTATACAAAAGATATTACTTTTCGGATGTTATTGACCCATACATCTGGCATTGCAGATGGTGCAGCTTTGGATGACCAATATTATTATGGCGAAGATAGCCCTGTTGAATTGACGGACTTTTTAGCAAATTATTTGACACCCAATGGTGAATTTTATGATAAAAAAGATAATTTCCATGACTTTGCGCCTGGTAGCCAACACGAATATTCCAATATTGGCGCAGCATTAATTGGGGCTTTAGTAACAGAAATTGCTGGAATGGATTTTAACGATTATTGCAAGCAACATATTTTCAATCCACTAGGCATGACCAATACGGCTTGGCATTTAGCCGATATCAATCAATTCATTGTTCAACCGTATGATTATATCAATGGCAAAAATGAAATGATTGAACAGTATACTTTTACGGATTATCCGAATGGTGGATTGCGGTCAACCGCAGGAGATATGTTTAAATTTTTAAGCGCTTTTGTTCAGAATGGGCAGTCCAATGATTATCAATTATTAAAGCAATCCACTATTGAAGCGATGATAACTTTGCAAATTCCGAATTTGAGTGAAGAAATGGGGCTGCATTTATTTCAGATGGATGAAACAGCAAATCTTTGGGGACATGATGGGGGAGAACAAGGAGTAGCTACGATTATGGCATTTAATTCAGATTCCCAAATTGGGGTGATTATTTTAGCCAATCAAGGAGAAGCAGATTTAGAAGAGTTGTTGGTGGAAGCTTATGAGGTAGGAACTGGATTATAAAAGGTATCAGGCTAGATGTATTTGCGACACACCTGAGATTTAATACCCAACCCGTTGGCAGAAAGTATACTTTTGCCAATGGATAATTATCACCTTAGGTGTTGACGTCCGTTTTGAAACCAATTATTCATTTTATTATTATAACTGAACACCCAAAAAGTATGAAAAAATTAATCAGTAATTGGACAACTGTTCTTTCTTTTTTACTCCTACTCCCAATTTTTGACAAAGCCGCAACTATTACTAGTGATACTGCCATTTTTGAAACTTATATTCAAGGACAAATAGCTACTCAAAAAATACCTGCATTGTCCATATTAATCTTTAAAGAAGGGAATATTTTATATGAGAATTATTTTGGAACATCCCATATTCAACAGAATATTGCCCTTGAAAATGACCATTTGTTTTTATTAGCATCGGTTTCTAAAACCATTACTGCTACCGCCTTACTTCAACTATATGAAAAAGATTTGTTTGATTTAGACGATAATGTCAATGATTATCTTTCCTTTAATGTAGCGATTCCCAATTATACCAAGGCGATAACTTTTCGGATGTTGTTAACCCATACTTCTGGAATAGCAGATGGAAGTGCATTGGATGACCAATATTATTATCGAGAAGATAGTCCCGTTGCTCTGGAATATTTTATAGAAAACTATTTAGTACCCAATGGTGCTTTTTATAATGCTAATCAAAACTTTCATGATTTTGAACCGGGTAGCCAACATGAATATTCTAATGTTGGGACGGCTTTAATCGGTGTATTGGTTCAGGAAATATCAGGCCTAAATTTTAATACTTATTGCAAACAAAACATATTTACTCCTTTAGAAATGGCTCATACATCGTGGCGTTTAGATGAAATCACGCAGACCATTGTACAACCTTACAATTATAAGAATGGTCAATATCAATCAGTGGAGCATTACACTTTTACTGATTATCCGAATGGCGGACTTCGGTCTACAGGGAGAGATATGTTTAAATTTTTAAGCACTTTTGTTCAAGGTGGCATAGGTAATAATTATCAACTTTTAAAACGGGCAACCATCCAAGCGATGATAACTCCTCAAATTCCTTCTATAGATAATGAAATGGGCTTGCATTTATTTCACCTAAATTCAGCTAATAATTTATGGGGACATAATGGGGGAGAGGAAGGAACTGCTACGATTATGGCATTTAATCCAATAACAAAAGTCGGTGCTATTATTTTAGCCAATCAAGGAGAGGCCAATTTAGACAATATATTAATCGAGGCCTACGAATTAGGAATAGAACTAGCCAATAATACGATAGCAGATTGTGCAAATGAAGAAATAAATGTTTCCAGTATTACGCAAAATACCTACCATGCCAGCAATGCTATAAATAGTACAGCGGTTTTCAACATGGAGTCTATTATTTTTAAAGCAGCTAATACGATTAATTTATTACCTGGATTTCATGCCCAAGCCAATAGCAATTTTTTGGCGACAATTGCGGATTGTTCAATGGCGGCTAATGAGAGAACCTCCTTAGTAACCAATGAAATTAAAAGGACTGTTCCATTTTCAGAAAAACGAATCTTAAAAGTTTACCCAAATCCTTTTTCTCATCAAACCACTTTGCAAATTGAGCTGGTAGAAAATGCGACTATTAGTTTGTTGATTTATAATCAAGTGGGAAAATTAGTACAGTCATTGATAATAAATAGCCATTATGAAAGAGGGGAGCATGTAATCTTTTTTGATGCAGCAACTTTACCTACTGGTATATATTGGGCACAATTAGTACAAAATCAATCCATTATTAATACCAAAATGGTGTTAGTTGGAGATTGATGCGCTAAATGGAATTTTAAAATTTAAACCTCCTTTGGCTCGACAAAATAGAAACACCAAAAATAAAAAACCTTTATTTTTCCTTTTTTAAATTAAAATAAAAAGCATTCACTTCATCGGAGTTCGCTTCCATAATATCAGGACGCCCATCTCCATTTAAATCTTTTATCAAAATATCATAAGTAGCGAATTGGTTTTTACTTAATACTTGTTTAACCCATTTTTTTCCATTGGATTCATTAAAAAAGACGGTATTCGCTGCTCTTGAATTTCCCACTACAATATCTATATCGCCATCTAAATCTAAGTCGCCAACAGCTAGTGAATAAGAACTACTTTTACTGGTATCAAATTGAATCTGCTCGGTAAAATGGAGTTGCCCATCACCAAAATACAAATGATTGGCTTCCCTAATATTTGCCGTAATAAGGTCTAAATGACCATCCGAATTGAAGTCTGCTATCGCAATAGACCGTGTTTCATCCCTTCCTGTTCCAAAGGGTATTTTTTTATCGAATACCAAATGACCATTATTTAGATAAATGTAATTTTGTTGCCCATCTCGATTGGCTAAGATTAAGTCCATATCCTTGTCTCCATCCATATCTTGAACTACTACATCTATAGTGGAATCTTCTTTAGTCCCAAAACCTATAGACTTGGTAAAATTACCTTTTCCATCATTTAAACAAATTTCATTTTCTCGACCTCTGTTGGTAATTAAAATATCGACATCTCCATCCGTATCAATATCCGCTAAGGTCAAGTTCCTCGTAGGGGCATAACGTACCCCAAATTCACCCCCAAAAGAAAAATTGCCATGACCGTCATTGAATAAAATGGTATTGGGCGCAAAATCATTACCAACGGCTATATCTAAATCACCATCTTGGTCAAAGTCCGCTAATTCGGTAGCGTAACTCGTCTCACTTTGAAGATGCATGGGTTGAGAAACATTGAATTTACCATTACCAGAATTAAAGAATATTCGATTTTGTTCTGGCCAATGTCGTCCGTTGGCTACCACCGCATCTATATCTTTATCTCCATCTAAATCGCCAAAACTAATAGAGGCAGTTCTCGCTTTTTGCGTCCCTAGAATCAGCCGACCTCTTTGGTTAGTAAACTCAATAGATTGGCTGTACATATTTGTAAAAAATAGCGCAAGCAGTAAAGTGTAGATATATTTCATAGACTAATTTTAAGGATTGAATTATTGAAGGATATATGGATTGAAGCAACTTTTATCCACTAGAAAAAAACAGAGTTAGCAGCTACTTTTAGATTTAGAATTTTTAATTTTACATTTTTAATTTAATAAATTTACTCCCAATAATCCCGCAGTAGCTCCTGCATAATAGGGTAGGAGATATCCGTATCTCCACAATCCATCCGCAGCTGAATTAATTCTTTTTTCATTTCTTTAATAATGGAGGCATAAGCTACATCCTCATAAGCATTATGCATTTCTTTAGGGTCTTTTTGCAAATCAAAAAATTCCCAAGCAGGTGTAGTCGTTTCTTTATGCGTACCTAACTTACCCAAAGGTTGACCATAGAAAAAAGCTAATTTATAACGTTCATTGCGAATGCCAAAATGAGCAGGCCGATTGGATTGATGCAACCAATAGCGATAATACATGGAACGGCGCCAATTAGCAGGGGTGTTGCCTTTTACATTGGCTCTAAAACTTCGACCTGCTAAGAAATCGGGTGCTGGAACACCTGCATAATCCGCAAAAAGAGAAGGGAAATCCATATTTAAAACCATATCCCCATTTCGAGTACCTGCAGGAATTTCCTTGGGGTATCGCATCACAAAAGGCATTCTTAGAGCCTCTTCGTAAATCATTCTTTTGTCAAACATGCCATGTTCCCCTAAAAAATAGCCTTGGTCAGCCGTATAAATGACAATGGTATTTTCTGCGAGTCCATTTTCTGCTAAATAATCTAACAGTTTGCCAATATTATCATCAATTGCTGCACCTGAGCGCATAAAATCTTTGATGAATTTTTGATAGGTCTTTTTTCTTGCTTGCACTTCATCTAAACCAGCTAATGAAAAAGGCAATTCAGGATAACGAGTTCGTTTGCCTTCGTTTAAGTTTTTAGTATCATTAATATAGCGCTGTCCTAAAATATCTAATTTTTGACCAATAAAAGTCCGTCCATTGCTCTCCTCACCAAAGTCTAATAAAGAGGCTGGTTCAGGAATATCCACATTTTGGTAATGATTATTATACCGTGCAGGAAAATCAAATGGCTCATGTGTGGCTTTAAAATGAGTCATTAGAAAAAAAGGCTCGTCCTTATTTCTATTATTTAGCCAGTCAACTGATAAATCGCCAATCACATCTGCTGAAAAACCTTTATGCTCGATGCCTCCTTTATTGCCATCTTCCCAATTTTCTATGGTTTTTAGAATAGGGTCATGATAGCGACCTTGGCCAGGTAATACATTAAAATAATCGAAACCAGTAGGTTGTTTCTTTAAATGCCATTTACCAATAATTGCCGTTTCATACCCACTTTTTTGTAAGACCTTAGCAATGTTCATACTATCGGGGTCTAGTACCTCGGATAAAGTATACACGCCATTTCTATGGCTAGGTTGTCCTGTCAAAATAGTTGCCCGACTAGGCGTACAGATTGAATTAGTACAAAAAACATTGTCTAAAACAACTCCTTCCTTTGCCAATCTTTTGATATTATCATTTTTGACGACGGCTTCTAATACACCACCATAAATTCCCCAAGCCTGAGAAGTGTGGTCATCAGACATAATGAAGAGAATATTGGGGCGATTATTCGTTGTGTTAGTCGCTTGATTAGCACAAGAAAAAGGCAAGCTAATGGCTACAAGGAATAACCAACAAAATATATTAAAAAAAAAGTGGATGGAATGCTTCATTTAAATTGATGCTTTTTATATTTACGATTCTCTCCCCTAAAATCCAACATTAAGACAGCGAAGTCAATTATAACTTATTCGTAAATTAGTCAATATGTTGAAGTATTACGCGCTCTTTCCATTAATTTTTCTGTCCTTTTTGAATCAAAGTATCGGACAGACCCAAAAACAATCCCCCAATATCTTATTTTTCCTCATTGATGATATTAGAAATACCAGTTTAGGTTGTTATGGGCATCCGATTATTCAAACGCCCAATATAGATAAATTAGCTAATAAAGGAACTCGATTTACCAATGCATTTGTAACTACTTCCATTTGTGCGGCAAGTCGGGCATCTATTCTAACGGGACTTTATGAGAGTACGCACGGCTATACCTTTGGCAAACCACCGATTATCAAAAAACAAACGGATGATAGTTTTCCTAATCAATTAAAAAAGGCGGGTTTTCAAACAGGATTTGTCGGAAAATGGGGGATGAAAACTGAAGTGAATAGAAAAAGTATGTTCGATTTTTTTAAACCCATTAGCCTTTACCCTTATTTTAAAAAAATCAATCCCGAATTGGAGGCACATCCATCTGGGATTTGCGAAAAACATGACCAAGATTTTGACCCTACTTTTATCCCATTGCCAAGTAAATTAAGGCATGTAACAGAGGTATGTGGAGATAAGGCGCTTCAATTTATTCAGCAACAGGAAGCCGATACCCCATTCTTTTTACAGGTTAGTTTTAACGCTGTTCATGCCCAAGATAGTGATAAAGAGAATCATTATATGGCCGCTAAATCGGTTGATAATTTGTATGAGAACATTGCAGTTATGCCTACTCCTCGATTGGATGACTCGGCTATTTATGAGGCAATGCCTGATTTTCTAAAAAAATCCCTTAATCGACTGCGGTATTTTTGGCGTTGGGATACCCCTGGAAAGTATCAAAAAAACATGCGGGCTTATTTTAAGATGATTAGTGGTGTGGACAAAGTGATTGGTCAACTCGTAGCAGTATTAAAGGAAAATGGAATGGATAAAAATACTATTATTATTATTGCTGGAGATAATGGCTACTACATGGGCGACCGAGGTTTTGCTGGTAAATGGTCGCATTTTGAAGAATCTTTGCGAGTGCCACTTTTGATTTATGACCCAGCACAGCAGGGTGGTAAAGTTGAATCGAAAATGGCTTTGAATATTGATATTCCAGCTACTATTTTAGACTATGCAAAGCGATCGATTCCTGAAAGTTATCAAGGCAAAAGTTTAAGACCTCTCATAGAAAATAAACCGCATAAAAAATGGCGAACATCTTTTTTTGTAGAACACCGAATGAATCACAAAGCCATTCCGAAATGGGAAGGCATTCGAGATAAGCGCTTTGTTTATGCGAATTATTATGAACAGCAACCTGCTTATGAATTTTTGTATGATTTAGAAAAAGACCCCGACCAATTAGAAAATTTAGCAAAAAACTCAAATTATCGGAAGGTACTTAAGAAAATGAGAAAAAAAGTTAAGCGGAAAGAGCAGATTTATTTTTGAAATGATTTTAAACACGGGAAATTCTCCGTGTTTAAAATTTGACGGCTTGGCATTAAAGATATTAGAATTTTAAACCATACAAAAATTAGAATAGAGATAAAGAGATTGTTCAATTAACTGTTTTTTGCAAAAATTGGTTGTTGAAACCAAGGTTTTAACTGCCTACTGCCACTGTTGACTGCCTACTGTACTAAGTCTTTTTAATAGCCTTATCCGATAGTACTTGTAATTTTTGAATCGTTCTATTTCTTTGTAAAATAGGATACATATAATCGTAGGTATTTTGTAGAATTTTTTGGCGTTCTTTAATATCTTCTACATCCCATTGAATTAGTAGGGCAGCTAAGAACTCTAGATTATTCAAAACGGTTAACTCTAATACACTCGCATAATCTCGCTGGTTTCGGTCAGTCGGTTTATCCGTGTTATGTAATCGCCATTCTTTGGAAGTATTACCAAACACAATTTTATTAATCATATCTGCTTCTGCGGCAAATGGCAATCGACTTTTATAAGGTTGCGGATGGGTTAATAATCGCTCATCTACTTGGGACAGGATAGAGCTAACTAGTAAAGAATAATTACCAGAGGTCAGAAATCGTTTAACATTAAAAGGGTCGCCTAATTTTAAATTTTCTGCTGTTTTTAATCGCTTAAATTCAGTAATCAAATAAACTTTAAATTCTGGACTGAGCCAACTCGCAAATTCTAATGCAATATCTTCATGTGCCCAGGTGCCACCATATTTACCTCGCTTGACTTTAAACCCAATGGCATTCGTATAGGCCAACCATTTAGAAGGATACATAGAGAAGCTAGGACTGATAAATTCTCTTTCGACTTGTTCCCATCCTTTAAAGTCCTGCTCCTGCAGGACTTTAAAATTGGGGTTATTCATTTGCTCCCATACTTTTAAAAAACCTAAGGTAGACCGACTATGCATCCAATTTTCAATGGTTTTTGCTGGACGTTCACTTCTTTTTCGAGCTAAATCGGTGATATTTAAATAATGTTCATCCGCTATCTTGGAGAGCCGAATCATCAAGCCATTTACATTTATCTTTTTATCTGCCATTTTTTAGCGGTATCATTTTCTTGTCTGCCAGTCGCATTTGACCAACTTAAACATTGTGTAGTATTAAATCTATACCCCGAAAGAAAGCATCAAACGGTAGGGTAAAGATAAGGTTTTTTTGCTAGTTTTTTAGGGCATACTTTCGCTAAATTAGCGTGCAGATGATGACATTGAAGTGCAAGAAAAAAATCTAAATTAAATCCAAAATCACCTAAATATTGGATTAATTTAGTTGATTATCTTAGGATTTCGTTTCTTTATATTAAGTTGTGTAACATTAGAAGACTAATTTAAAAAAAGAATTATCCGTTGGGCATCTAATCCGTTGGGAAAAAAGAATGTCCATCCGATGTTGGTTTTCACAATCCATAAAATAAAGCTTTAATTATTACTAAAAAACAAATACAAAAAATGAAAAACCACTTATTTTTTATTGGCTTATTATTATTGGGTATAGCCTGTGCTAGCCCAGAAAAAGAAACGAATACTAAAGACGAAAAACCTCCAGTAATCGCCCCTTTTGAAAAATTAGATACCATTGCGACCAATGATTGGTGGAACCGTCAACCGAATAAAATTATTGATGTAAAAGTGCCAAGGGACGAAGTTGTTGCCTTTGGTTTATACACGGTTTCAAATAACACTTTAAAATTATCTGCCCAGTTATTTCCGCTATATCCAGCTGAAACTAGAACCGTTCGATTGGAAACGAAACAGGATAATCAATGGGTAGAAATTCAACAACAAAAAGTCAATGATATTGGCTGGTCCGCCTTGTTTAGAGTAGAAAATTGGGATAGTACTCAAGATATACCTTATCGGTTGAGGCACGGAGAAAAAGCTATTTTTGAAGGCTTAATTAGAAAAGACCCAACTGATAAAACGGAAATTATTTTAGCCGCCTTTTCTTGTAATAGTAATAAAGACCGAGGAGATAGAGCCAATTATATCCGAAATGTCAATCATCAAGACCCAGATTTGCTCTTTTTTGCAGGGGACCAATCTTATGACCATCAGGAACATACGGCTGCATGGTTAAAATTTGGGATGCAGTTTCGGGATATTATTCGGACTCGACCAACCATTACAATCCCCGATGACCACGATATTGGGCAAGGTAATATTTGGGGCGAATACGGCAAAAAAGCTTCCTCAATGGCGGGTAACGATGGTGGCTATTTTTTCCATCATGAATATGTGAAAATGGTCGAGCGTTGTCAAACCGCTCATTTGCCAGACCCTTTTGACCCTACGCCTATTCAACAAGGTATTGGTGTTTATTATACCAATTTAATAGTTGGTGGCGTAGATTTTGCCATTTTAGAAGACCGAAAATTTAAGTCAGGCCCCAAAGGAAAAATACCTCAACAAGGCCCTAGACCAGACCATATTCGAAACCCTAATTACGACCCAAAATCGGTGGATGTAGTAGGTCTAGAATTATTGGGTGGTCGGCAATTGACGTTTTTAGAGACTTGGGGCAATCAAAAAGAAGGAGTCGATATGAAAGCGGTTTTATCACAAACAGGATTTTGTGGAGGGGCACATTTACATGGCCAAAAAGAAAATCGTTTACATGCGGATATGGATTCCAACGGTTGGCCACAAACAGGTAGAAATAAAGCATTACAAGCCATCAAAAAAGCGAATGCGGTGCATATTGGTGGTGACCAACATTTAGCCACAGTTATTCAGCATGGTATCAATGAATTTGAAGATGGCCCTTGGGCATTTATTGTGCCTGCTTTGGTTAATAATTATTATAGCCGTTGGTGGTGGCCAGAAGACGAAAAAGCTGGAAAAAACAATAATGAAATATTGCCTTGGACGGGGCAATATTTAGATGGATTTAATAATAAAATTACGATGCAGGCTTATGTTAATCCAGAAAATCCTTCCCGTGGTAGTGGCTATGGCTTGATTCGATTTAAAAAGGCAGACCAGCAGGTGGTTTTTGAATGTTGGCCCAGATCAGTCGATGTTTCTCAAGATACAGCACAACAATTTGTGGGCTGGCCGATTGTCGTGAATTTGGATTAGACGAAAGTAAATTCTCAATATACTTAAATTTTGGACACAGAGAACTCGGAGAAGACACAGAGTTGCACAGAGAATTACCTAAAAATAAACATTGTGCGCTCTGTGTCCTTTTTAGCGTTTTGAGAACTTACAGACGAAATACATAAGCAACAGGTGTTTTTTAGTAGAAAAAAATGGTTCGTGTGATTACTTTTTTGAATGATAGGAGGCATAATTCACAGCGTTGTATTTCTATTGACCGCCCGAAAGTAACACAACACTGTGAGTTGTGCCACGCCTGAAGACCTTGTGGTAAATATATGATGAGCTCGTTACTTAATAACGATGAAAAAATAAAATGGGCAACTAAAATCCGTGAGGAATTATACCGCCTTATAACTTGAAAATCCGTTCCATTGTCATCCATTTCTCCCCATCCTTAGCCCATGGCAAAGCCTGCTGAAAATCCCACATTAACTGTTCCCATTCTTGTACTTTTGGATTATTGGCGTCCATAGCTGACTTTTTAGCAGCGTTATAAGTTTCATCCACTTCCATTATCATAAATAGTCGATTGCCAACTAAGTAAATTTCCATATCGGTAATGCCTGCAGCTTTAATAGATTTGATGATTTCTGGCCAAGTATTGCCAGGTTCATGGTAGATTTTGTATAATTTAATTAAAGTTGGATTGTCTTTTAAATCGCAGGAAAAACAATACCTTTTATCGCTCATATTAAATTGATTTTAATTGTTTAATATTTTACAAAAGAAGGCGATTCTGGTAGATAGATAGTCAGGTGAAAAATTGATAAAGTAGAAATTATCAATTTTTCACCTGACTATCTAAAGAATTGCCTTCTTTATAGTGGATAATTTATGTACAAGGATTGAATTATTGTCTTACTTACTTGGAAAAACTTTAAATACTCGATAGCCATATAAAGCAACAACCATAAAACAAAACATCGGCAGTATAAAAGAAAAATTCACTTCAGGGACGCCTAAAATACGGGTATCTGTATAGCCTGACCCACCAATATCTAAAATCATCCCTTGGGCTAGTGGCATAATTGCACCACCAACTATTGCCATTACTAAAAAAGCGGCGCCAAATTTTGCATCCTCTCCCATGCCTTCCAAGGCAATGCCATAAATCGTTGGAAACATAAGCGACATACAGAAGGAAATCATCACTAAACTATACTAGAAACGGTCAAGTTTTGTGAATTGTTAAGAAAATCTTAACAAAAATATAACTATTTGATTATCAATGTTAAAACTAACGTTTTGCAAGCATAAATCTTGGATTTAAAATCAAAATACTTGACCGTTCAGAGTATATACAAACCAGTCATGCCTTCTAAGAAGATAGTCCCTAGGGTAAAAACTATGGCTAATAAGGATAAATACATCAATAACTTTCCAGCATCGATGTATTGTAATAAGAAGGTACAAACCCAGCGACCAATTAAGAAGATAACCAAAGCAGTCATAGCATAAGGGACAGCAGAGCGATTATCAATTCCTAAGGTTTCAGCATATTGATAGATGTAAGTCCAACACATAATCTGTGCGCCTACATAAAACATCTGTGCAATCACCCCTTCTCTAAATTTAGGGACTTGGAAAATCCGCCCAATCGTGTTACCAATACTTTCTCCTGTATCGGCCTCCTTCTTTTCAGGCATTTTAACAATGGCGATTAGTACAAAAACAACAATAATGGCTAAACCGAGAATTACATAGGGATTTCGAATCACCATTAAATCAGCACTCCGAACACTCGCCTTGGCTGTTTCAGAGAGCGTATCATAAATTGCATTGCCACTCGCATCTATATCATCCGATTGCAAAGACCCTAAAATAAAATTTTGCGCAATATATAAGCCTGATAAAGCACCAATTGGATTAAATGCCTGTGCTAAATTCAATCGTTGAGTCGCTGTTTCCTCTGGACCCATGGCTAAAATAAATGGATTAGCGGTCGTTTCTAAAAAAGCTAATCCAAAAGTTAAAATATATAAAGCCATCAAGAAAAACGCAAATTCTTCATAGGCAGCAGCAGGATAAAATAATAGCGCGCCAATAGCATAAAGTGCCAAACCTAATAAAATTCCTTTTTTATAAGAATATTTTTTGGCAAAAATAGCGGCTGGTAAAGCCATCGTAAAATAGCCGCCATAAAATGCCATTTGTACCCAAGAAGCTTGTGTATTATTGAGTTCTAATACCTTTTTGAAGGCGGAAACCATGGGATTGGTAATGTCGTTGGCAAATCCCCATAAGGCAAAAAGGGTGGTAATTAGCACAAAAGGCAATAATAATTCCTTTGGTACAACAGGTGTAGATTTTGATTGACTCATATTTTTTGTTGGTTTTGATGTTGTAATGAGAGGACCTCTTTTTTACGTTAAAGACCTATCCAAATGCAAATATCCTCCATCCACACTCATAAACTGTCCCGTTGTATGGGAAGATTTATCAGACAATAGAAAAGCGACCATATTCGCCATTTCTTCTTTGGTCGTCATTCGATGTTCGAAAGGGATTTTTTTGATAATTTCAGCTTCTTTTTTCGCAGGATTTTCAAAAGCACTGTCTAGCCATTTTCTGTACAAAGGCGTCATTACTTCTGCTGGCAAAACCGCATTGACTCGAATAGAGTAGGGGAGTAACTCCGCTGCCCACTCTCTAGTTAAACCCAATTGTGCGCCTTTGGAAGCAGCATATCCAGAAGTCCCTCCTTGTCCTGTCAATGCTACTTTTGAACTGACATTGACTATTGACCCTTTGCTTTCTTTTAGATAGGGTAGGGCATAATGTACTAAATCATAATAATGAAAAAGATTTAAATTAATGGATTTTCGGAAAGCCTCGGGACCACTTTCTAAACCTGCTCCGTCATTTACGCCTGCATTATTGACAATGCCATCAATTCTACCATATTTTTTAACAGTTGCATCAATGACTTTTTTACAATTTTCAACTTCTTGCAAATCCCCAAAAATGGCGTACGCATCCGTGCCACCTGCTTTTAACTCGGCAATAAAATCGGTGGTAACTGCGCCTTCAGAACGAGTAGCGACCACGACAATTCCTCCTTCCGCAGCAATAGCTCGGCTAATTCCTTCGCCGATTCCCTTGGAACCGCCCGTAACTATGTAAACTTTACCTCTTAAATTTAAATCCATTTTTATTAGTGATGAGTTGAGTTATAAGTGATGAATGATGAGTGGGGCGCTAACTTATAACTCACCACTTATAACTCATCATTTGGTGTTATATATTATAAAAGTCGAGGGCATTTTTGCCCCATATTCTTGCATGCTCTTCAGGGGATAAATGCTGGGTATAGTGGGCTAAAATTCCTTTTACATTTTGGTAACTCCCTGCTATTAAGCAAACAGGCCAATCCGAACCAAACATGATTCGGTCATTAGGAAATGCATCAAAGACTATATCCAAATAAGGGATAAAATCGGATAAGGCCCATTTTACCCAGTCTGCCTCTGTTATCATACCTGAAACTTTGCACCAAACATTAGGGCATTCGCCAAGGGCACGCATATAATTTTCCCAGCCATCCACTTTTCCTCTTTTAATGTAAGGTTTAGCAATATGATCTATCACAAATTTCTGTTCAGGAAAATTTTTAACGGTTATTAGTGCTGCTTCTAATTGTGTGGGAAAAATTAAAATATCATAGGTGAAATTATAGCGTTCTAAACAACTAATGCCGTCTTGAAAAGCTTTTTGTAGCATAAACTTAGGGTCTGGTTCTGCTTGTACGATATGCCTAAATCCTTTGAGTTTTTCAAACTGGGAAAAATGCGCCAATCGTTCTTCCAGATTAGCTGCGCTTAAATCTACCCAACCAACTACTCCTTTAATAAAATCATATTCTTCTGCCAAGGCTAATAAAAACGCTGTTTCTGTTTCTGTTTGGTCAGCTTGTACGGCAATACAACCATCTATACCGTTTTTGGCATAAACGGCTTGTAAATCTTTAGGTAGAAAATCTTTTTGGATAACCGCCATTTCTTCATTAATCCAATCGTGTTTGACGGGATTGTAATACCAAAAATGTTGATGCGCATCTATGTTTATTTCTTTCAAGTTTTTCGATTTTAGTAACAGATAAAAAGGATCCTATAATTTCAGAGCTACTTTCAGGGCAACCTATTGGATTAACTTGCCCTAAATTTAGGTAGTAATATCCGATTTTAGTAGCAAAATCTAAAATAAAATGAAGTTCATCGTTAGTGAAAACCAGGGTAATTTGAAGGAAAAGAAAAAGTACGTTAACTATTTCTAGTTGGGTGGACCTATGGGTTTAAGATTTTTTATTTATTTTTGAGTTGAACAATTATTAGTTCCCCTTAGAAATCAAGAAAAAATTAGGATATGAGAAAGCTAACACCTGCCTACTGGTTAATAACCATTTTTTGTCTATTTATTCCCTTATATGTAGTAGCGCAAGCCAAAAAAATACCTACCCAAACATTAAAAGAACTTAACGATAGTATAACAATTTATGGCTTAAAAGCAGCAAAAGCTTACGAATTGGGCAAGTACCAAACCGCCTTAACTTATTATCAAAAGACCTTAGATTTTAATCAAAAAAAAGTAAATCCGCTGGATAGTGTAATAGCTAGCAATTATATTGATTTGGGTAAAACTTACTTGAGGGAAAAAGAAATAGCGCAAGCAGAAAAGCACTTTCAAAAAGCAGCAGTTATTTATGCGCTTCATCCTACTGATTATGAATTTGAAATAGCTCGATTAGAAGGCTTTTTTGCAGCTATTGCTTTTGGAAATAAGGCTTATGACCTGGCAGAAACGAAATACCAAGAAGCAATTTCTAAAATGATTTCCCTAAAAGGCATTGATGCACCTGCTTTAACCTCGCTTTATACTGGTATAGGGATAACTTACGCTGTTCGGAATGATTACCCACAAGCCCTCAATTATTTTAACAAATCTATTCGGATACTTATTGACTTACACACAGAAAATCACCCAGAAGTAGCTGCTGTTTACAGACATATAGGCAAGGTTTATTATGAGTTGCGGAATAAGGCTAAAGCTAGAATCTATTTTGAAAAAGCAGTAGTCATTCGACAAAAAACAAAGACGACGAATCATCCTGATATGGGAAAAAATTATGAAGCGCTGGGTTATTTATACGAAACAGAGCGAGACTATACAAATGCTTTGAAAATTTATTATAAAACGCTTGACCTTTATCAAAAAACACTCCGCCCAGACCATCCATCTGTTGGGTTTGCCTATTTTAACATTGGTTCCGTGCAAGGGGATATGGGAGACTATGAGGAAGCCTTGGGTAATCTTGAAAAAGCATTGAAACTGATAGTCGCAGGAGAGGGAGAAAAAAGTATTGAGACTGCTTCCGTTTATGCTAGAATGGGAGAATTGAATTATTATAATGGGGATTATGAAAAAGGCTTTGTAGGGGTACAAAAAGCAATAGCCTCCACAGTTGGCGATTTTGACGGGGCAGAGAATCCTGATACTAATCCAACCTTAGATAAGGTAATATTGAAACGAACCTTACTTGAAATGATAGACAAAAAAGTAGCTATGAGTAAGTATCATTATCGGACGAAAGACCCAGATATACGTTATTTAAAAAGAGCTTTTAATGCAGGAGAAGTCGCTGTAGAAATGATTAATCGGAATAAGTTAGATTATCAATTTGACGGCGCAAAACAGCAATTATTAAAACAGGCATCAGGCTTAGTAAAAAATACCATTAATGTCGGATTGATGTTAACAGATTTAGAAGATAACCCTGTACATCTAGACCGACTATATCAAGTTGTCGAAAAGACAAGAGGTACCTTATTGCAAGCTGCTATGACGGATACCAAAGCAAAACTATTTACAAATATTCCAGCAGCTATTCAGGCGAATGAAAAAAGATTAAAAGATGAGTTGGGGGGCTATAAAAATAGTTTAAACAATTATTTATCAAAAGGAGCTACTAATATTGCGCTTAGAGACAGTATAGATAATGAGATTTTTGCAGTAACTCGTTCTTTAGATTCTATTTATCGACAATTAAAAACCAATTACCCTGAATATTATCATTTGAAATATGATTTAGCGGTGGCAAGCACAGAAGAGGTTACTGCTTCGTTGAATGAAGAAACAGCTTTACTGGAATATGTATTGAGTGATACTACTTTATTTGCTTTTGTCATCACAAATGATGGGGTAACGCACCATAAAAATAAAATAGATAAGCAATTTTATCAACAATTAAAAGATTTTAGAAATTCGATTAATGGGAGTCATTTAACCCAAACAGCTAGAGAACAAGAAGCTAGTCGAACAACCTATATTACTAACGCTTATGAACTATATGAGCAATTATTAGCGCCAATACTTGAAAAAATAGGCACTAAAAAAGAACTAATTATCATTCCTGATGGACTGATGAGTTACCTCCCTTTCGAGGCATTGATAACTGTCAAACCAGTAGCGCCTTATGATAGTTATGATAATTTGGCTTATGTGTTGAAAGATTATAGGATTCGTTATGAATATTCTGCTACTTTACTATTGCAAGCGCAGAAGAAGCGGGCAGAAAACATGGAATTATTTGCAGGATTTGCGCCTGTTTATAAAGGGACAAATTTAATAGCAGCTAGAGGTGAAAGTGTAGATAGTTTATCATTGAAACCCCAAAGTTTCGGTGATTTTAGAGGCGGGCTATCTCCATTGACCAATAACCAACCAGAGGTGAAAAATATAGCCAATATTATTGGCGGCAAAGCGGTTAGTGGTAATTTAGCGACAGAAAGTCAATTTAAACAAGCAGCAGCCAATTATAAAATTTTACACTTAGCAATGCATGGTTTTGCGAATGATGTGCAACCCAATTTTTCTCACCTCGTTTTTTCTGAAGAATCCCCAATGGATACGGTAGAAGACCGTTTTTTATATGCTTACGAACTGTATAATATGAATTTAAATGCAGATTTAGCCGTATTAAGTGCTTGTGAAACGGGCGTTGGAAAATTGCAAAAAGGAGAGGGCGTCATGAGTTTATCAAGGGCTTTTAAGTATGCAGGCGTCCCAAATGTTATTATGTCTTTATGGAAAGCAGATGATGCCAAAACTAAGGACTTGATGATTAATTTCTATGAAGCATTCAAAAACGGCGTCTCAGATAGTGAAGCCTTAAGAATGGCGAAATTGTCGGCAATTGCCAAGGCAAAAGATAATAAAGAAGCAGCACATCCATTTTATTGGGCAAATTTTGTTTATATCGGGAATGGTGCGACTATTGATTTTGAATCGACTAATAACTGGGTTTTTTATGGAGGTTTTGGAGGTGTTTTGGTCTTTTTATTAGGATTTTTCCTTTGGCGACAGGGGGTGAAAAGATAAATGTTTGGACGGAGCGAAGAATTTGCTAAATTTTAGAATTTAGTAAACTCCTAGAACGAAACCAAGATTTACTAAAACTTCAAGTTTTAGCAAATCGAGGCTAACTGGAAATAATTAATTTAATTGTTGCAGTATAATTGCTGCCTGTTTTTGTTCAGGATGCTGACTAGTAGAAGCAATTTCTCCTAAAGCAATTTTTGCTTGATTCACATCTATTTTAAGAAGCACCAAAGCTCGTTTCCATTGTGCATTTGGAATATACGCGCCATCTTTGACTGCCTCAAAAGCAGCAATTGCGGCTTCCATTCGATTTAGTTTTAGCAAAATCAATCCTTTCTTAAAAAGTAAATTCCCTTGAATTTCTGATTCAAATTCAGTATCCAATTGTTCAATTTGGTTAATAGCCGCTAAAGCTGTTTCAAATTGTTGACTTTGGTAGGCTTCATTGGCAGTTGCCCAAGCAATTTTTAATGCTTGCGTTTTTCCTGCTAAAGTATCGCTATCATTCGTAGACCGAAGACCACTACCACCTGCCAATTCATCAGGAAAAGACATATTTGCACTATATAAAGACTCGGCAGAAACGCCTTTATTATTATTTAAAAACAGAACGGTGCCCACTAAACCGACTAAGGCAATTCCCGCAGCGATGGAGAGGAATTTTCTCCTAGAATTAGGTTGAGCATTTAGCTGTCGAATAGTAGCGGTTGTTTTGGCAGGTTCTGTTGATTTGGCGTCACTTTGATTGGCTTGTAGTACTTCGCCAATCGTCTTTTTAAAGTCGATGACATCTGTTTCTCCCAATAAATCATCCATTTCTCGAAATAATTCTACTTCTTGTCTTAATGCTTCATTAGTCGCCAATTGTTTTTGGAAGGCTTCTAATTCTGCTCCAAGGAGACTGCCATCGAGATAGGCTTGTATCTGAAATTGTAATTGTTCGCTAATCATAATCAAAAAGTTTTAATTTGGATAACTGAGGATTGATAATCAATTTCAACCCTAGTGCCTATAGTGCCAATTCCTTATGACGAACATCGGCTTTCACTAATTTTACTAATTCATTTTTGCAAAGATATTTTCTTCTTCTTGCATATTCTTCGCTGGCATAATTCATCGTTGCTGCAATTTCCTTGAAACTTGTCTTTGTAAAATAGAGATTGAGTACTTTCTGACAGTCTTTTCCTAGTTGCGCTAATTTACTAGTAAAAAGGGTATATTTATCAGATTTAGTTATCGCATCTGTGATTAAACCGTCTTCTTTATCACTTAGTGGTACAACTTCGATAGATGTGACATTAAAATCTGCTTTTTTTGTTTTTTTATACCATAAATTTTTACAAACCGTAAAAAAATAGGTATTAAAAGTATGTTGAATTTCCAGATTATTATCCTTTAATCTTCTGAAAATGGAGAGCAGGGCATCTTGAAAAACATCCTGCGCATCCTCTGTTTTACCACTATTCCGTTCCACAAAATTGCGAATCGCAGGAAAAAATTGTTGATAAATTTCATTTATAATTTTATGGTCATTCTGCTTAATACCATTTAAGTATTTATTATTAGCACTCATAGTTTCGATTAATTAAAAGGAATTGGTTTAATATGAATGATATTTGTTTGGGTAAGTAGTTATATAAAGGGGGAGGGAGACATTTTATATCTCACTAAGAAATTTAGGTTAAATATTTTTTATTAGTGGTACAATTTATAAGTCTTTGACAGATTAACTTGTATTGTTGCGATGTTACCGTGTTGCCTTGTTGTCGATAAAACATGGCAACAACGCAACATGGCAACCTTAAATATTAGGGTTCAACTACATATTTTACGGAAAATATATATGTTAATAAAATTCTACCATTGCACGAGCTTTAA
>Ga0208544_10000718_pt1 | contig 24686 bp, 20 predicted proteins | sample DEB08_DNA_9_FD_184526 | JGI IMG/M metagenome (GOLD analysis project Ga0208544, IMG submission 184526) | Aqueous microbial communities from the Delaware River and Bay under freshwater to marine salinity gradient to study organic matter... | ecosystem: Environmental > Aquatic > Marine > Coastal ... | reverse complement strand
TTTGCCCACGTCTTGGCATTGTGCTCGTTACTGTTTAGTTTCTGGAACAGCTCAGCTGCTTTAGCAATAGCCTCGCCGATGTCTTTGTGTGCAGCGACTACCCCCAATTGAGTTTTCTTACTCCGCGTATTCTGCCCAGGGCGCTGAAGTTGCTTATCAGAAAAACTATCACTCGATGGCTGCGGGGAAGCCTTTTCAACCAACTTGATTTGGCCCTCACCGTCTCGAACCAGTAACAGTGATGCAGCATCGACATTGAGAGAATCGAGGCGCATAGATTGACCTACCAAATCAAAGCAAAACCCATCCATGCTGAGTGCGTTGATACGATAAGGCGGCTGATCATTACCAGGCGTCTGCAGGCTGAAGTCTTGAAGGGCTAGTTTGCCGTTGGTTACTCCTAGCTCAGGTGTCACGGCAAGCGGGCGAAATCTGTAGTCAAAGGACACATCTATGACGCCACTAGCGATCTCTGCGTTAACCATCGTGCTGCCGAAACGGGAAAAATCAGGAAGTTTCAGCGACTTTAGTGAGACACTGCCGACCGAGCTTAGTGGATCGAGGCGCAATGAGCCAGTGATCTCCAATTGTTCATCAGCGGTGGTGGCGAGGCTGAAGCGGTAGGGGTTGTCATTATGGGCATCGGTGCTTAGGTCCTTCATGACAAAGGAAATATCTTTGGCCTCGCGTTCAAAGCTGTGGTCGGCTGTCTCGATCTGTAACTGTAGGCCAGCATTGCGAACTTCAAGTTGTCCTATTAACAGTGAGGGGATGACAAAGGGTTCGGAAGGATCTTTGGCAGGGGATTGCCGCTTTGAGCCAAAAAGGGAGGCTAGGTTGAGTTGGCCAGATTGACTGATATGCAAATCACAGTGCGGCTGATCCAAAATGAGTTCATGCACCACATAGCAATCACTGAAAAACGAGCTTGGCTGCAGATGAACTCTGAATTGGGCAAATGATGCGGCGACCTTGCCGTCGCTTGTCGTGCCCGTGAAATCCTCAATCTTCAGCTCACAGGTGAAGGGGTTGAAGCGAAAGCGCTCGACCTCCATGGTGCCGAGGATTTTGTCATTCACCTTGGCGAGGGCGATGTAGCGAAGCGCTAAGGGCACTGCGAGAAATCCACCGACGAGGTAAAGGCAAAACAGGCAGAGCACACTGATGACAATACGTCGAGCCCACCGGCTACCCGCCAGAGAGGAAATAAATTTTGGGGTTTTGCAGTTCACTTTAGAGTCAAGATACACGGCTTTTCTATGCCGTGAAGGTGAAAATCAGCAGAGGTACAGGCGGCGATAAGCTCGGCTAAGCGCATGGTTTATTGGAGAAGATGCAGTCTACATTTCCGCTTCAATAGGAAGGAGAGAGAAAATCCAGTCCTCGATGCGTTGCATACGAGACCCTGCTGGCTGGCTCTTGAGGCTGTGGTCGTCTCCAACCCAGAGAAGGCTGCCGTCGGTCTGTTTCTGAACATGCCAAGCATTACGTCTGTGAAAGTCTGGACGCATGGCCTCACGTAATTGGCGGTTGAATTCTTTGCTCTCGATGACAAGTCCCATTTCGGTATTGATGCGCAGGGAGCGGGCGTCGAGATTACAACTTCCGATAAAAACCTTATCGTCATCGATAATAAGGGCCTTAGCGTGAAGCCCTAGGCTGCGATTACCCGCATCTCCTCGCATATGACGGCTACGGTCTTTACCCTCTGAGCGAAGTTCGTGAAGGTCGGCCCCGTGGTCGATGAGTTGCTTGAGGTGGCGGCGGTAGGATGCGTGGGCTGCCGTGTGATTATTTGAGCGCAAGGAGTTGGTGAGAATGCGGACTTGCACTCCGCGGCTCTCAGCGCGCTCTATCGCGGCCTCCAGTTGGGGTGTAGGAATGAGGTAGGCTGAAATGAGGACAATTTCTGAATCGGCGCTGTCGACGAGTTTGCGGAGATCGTGAGCGACCTGAATCGGAGCTTCACTGGCCTTGGCCGGATTTTTGTGAGGTGGGCGATCGACGAGAAGGGTAGGGTAGCCGGCTACTGCGGATCTTCCCGCTATCATCCAGGCAGCATGGCGGGATGAGGCAGCCTCTTGTTTTAAGACTCCAGGAAAGGGTTTTAGCGATTGTCGGTAGGAGCTGAGACTCAGCTTTGATTTGCCCGTGCCGGGTAGATTCTCGGCGGGAATGGCCCAGTGGTCGTTCCAATAGCGGTCAAAGGCTTTACTGAGAATGCGGACGTGTTTGCCTCCGGTTAGGACCTCAAGGTCTCGGAAGTTCATCTTGGAGTCGTGGCCGTAGTATTCGTCTGCGAGATTACGCCCTCCGACGATGGCAGCACGGTTATCGACAACGAGGATTTTATTGTGCATGCGGTGATCAACGCGTGAGAAGTCGCCGAGGTTGAGCAGTATGCGCATGGCGCTGCCGCCGCTGCGTCGTGCGTAGGGGTTATAAACCTTAAATTCGACGTTAGGGTGTGAGTCGATGGCGTGCACGATGGGATCCTTTTTCTGCAGAAAGGAATCATCCATTAACATGCGCACCCGCACGCCGCGATCAGCAGCTAGGAGAAGGCGCCGTAGAAGTTCCTCGCTCACGGGATCATCACCGAGGAGGAAGGATTGTAAGTCGATGCTGGTGGTGGCGCTATCGAGGGCACGAAGACGCCAATCGACGGCACTGGGTCCATGGTCGAGAAGCACAAACCAGTCATCGGAGCGAAGGCTGGTGAGGGCGTTCCAGGTGGGGGCACTTGCTGGGGGTAAGGCTGGTTCTGCTGGTCCTAAGAAGGGATTGATGTGGCTGCTACAGGAGCTCAGCTGCAGCGTAGCAGCTGCCACTATGGTGAAAAGAAAAGGGCGTGTTGCTTTCATGTGATTTTAACTGAGCGGCGTGTAATACAGGCTTTAATAATCCATGGACCTGTCCAGCCGTAAGATCCAGCCCGCCTCGCCAGCTTTGAGTTTGTATTGGAGCTGGCGGGTTTTGCCGGTTGGTTTGCCACTGAGTTTGCTATTGGCGTCATTCTGATGGTAAAGTGGGAAACGGCGCAGCAAGGCGCCTTCACCGATGGCGAATTGATCGTGGCCCATATAGCCTTTGGAGTTTGCCTTGTCCTCCATCAAGTCGGGAAGAAAGATGGGCGTGAGGGATTTTTTCCGATTGCAGGCGTAGGCGATGAGTGAGCCATATGATCCACTGCCGGCACCTCGAACATAGACGTAAATCTCGGGAAAGCCGTTGGCGTCGAGATCCTCGACCTCAGCATTAGTGATGGAACCTTCGATCTCGACGACGATGGGATCGTTTTTCCCCTCTAGGCCAGAGGGGGTGATGGTGAGTGTGTTGAGGGAGCCCTGATTGGGACATTGAATAAGAAAGCTGACCCCTTGTAGGGATATGCTCTCTTCGAAGCCTTTGTTTGAGATCTGCACGGTTTCTTCAGCTGTGGAACAAGATGTGCAGGCGCTGAGTATGAAGAGAGCCAAGAATGGGATGGGTGTAAATTTCATGGGTGTGATGATGGGTTGATTTTTTGGACGGTTTTAATTTTAGAGCATTGGCAAAGCCATACCATGATTTTTTTGGTTTTCATGTGATTGTCAAAAGAGATCAATTTGAGGGTGGGTTTCATCTGTGCTTGTTCATGATGACATTTTAGCGAAGCTTGCGGGCATGAAGCCTTATGTGAAGCTCGGTGAGTCAAAAATGTCTGATGGCACGGTGTTTTCTCTGCACAAACATGATGATAAATTTTACCTCAAGTACAATGGCTTTGATTTGATGAGCACAGCACTGACTTTCTCTGAGGAGATGCTTTCTGAGGTAGGGCTGGCAAAGCTACTTGAGGGCAAGGCAAGCAGGCCCAAGCATCCCACGGTGTTGATCGGCGGTTTGGGCTTGGGCTTTACGCTCAAACGCGCGCTGCAATTAGTGGGTAGCCCTGCGACGGTGGAGGTTGCCGAATTGATGCCGCCCCTCATCGAGTGGAACCGGACATTTCTTGTCGAGCATAACGGCCCTTTATTGGAAGATCCTCGGACCAAGATTAGCCAAGGAGACCTTTTTGATATCATCAATGCGAAGAGCAGGGGGAGCTATGACGCGTTATTGCTGGATATTGACAATACACCAGACGACTTGATTACGGCGGGTAATGGGCGGCTTTATTCGCCTGGTTTTCTGGCAAAAATTCGCGAGATATTAACACCTGATGGTTGTGTGGCCTACTGGCTCTCAGAGCCTGCGCCGAAATTCAGGAAATGCCTGATCAAGGCGGGCTTCGATGTTGAAGAACATGCAGCCAAACCGCATGAGAAGTCAAAGCGAGCAAGGCACTGTATTTACCTAGCTACGCGAAGTCAGTGATTGTCGATGAGCCAATTCCAGGGCTCTCGATCACAAAAAACAAACAACAGAAGGGGATGAGTAATCTGTTGTTATTGAATGGGAGTTTTTTCATCAAATTCTGGCGACATGGTAGACGCCATGTCCATATTCGATCCGAATAGCATCTTTTGTTTTTTCAGTTTTGTATGTTTTTTCTCTCTTAATCAAATCATGGATTTCCTCGGAAATAACGAGCCCGTTAGTTTTTGCAAAACGATTGATTTTTGAGCTTTGGTTTACCGTTGATCCAAAGATGTCATGGATGTCATTTTTCGAAGCAAACATCACGGAGCCATAGACGGCACTTATACGATAATTAATCTTAGGAAATGACTTTTTGGACAGGCGACTATTTAACGCCTCGTTTGATGCGATCATATCCAAACAACAATCAATGGCGGGTATGTAATCATTTTTTGATACCGGATATGAGGTCTCGAAATAATATAGAATTGCATCACCCATGCTCTTAACAATCGTGCCACCATGGCTAACAATGATCTCGCTCATTACCTGATCGAACGTGCTGTATAATTGGGCTGTTGCAGGCTCAGATAACTTTGAAGTGATGAGCGTGGAATCTTGAATGTCGATAATGCAAACGACGACGTGTTCACTATTATCGGTAAATTTAAGCAGCGATTCCTCCTGCCGCCTAATGATGTCCATATCGCCTTTTATCGCAATGGCGTCTGCCGCCTTCTCTTCTTTGAGTCTGGCCGTGGTAACGAAGCCTCTGGTTAGGTAGAATCCTAGGACAGATAAAACAAAACCTACCAGCAGGACGATGAGGTTGATGGTTTTACTTTTTCCGCCATAAAATAAAGGTAGATAGTTTGCTGCAGGTTGTCCCTCAAGGGTGACGATCCAGTTTTGATCGTAAATGTCTAGAGTGGTCGAGTGGTTGAAGCGGACAGGGAAAGCTTTGTGTTGGCCGTTTTTATGTGAATCAAATAGTATATTTTCTTCGGATTCATGCTGGTCATATATTTTCATGTGCATGTTCTCCAAAATTTCAGGCTCTAATAACTCGGTAATAAAATCATCCATCCTGATGACGGCGTTAATAATCCCGTCCAATTCTCTGGGCAGGTTTTGCTTGTCGATTCTCTCGTTGGTGAAAAAGGGGACATTCATCAATAATCCACTTTGAATGTTTTTATCACCTTCTTGTACGAGGGTTATTTTTCTCGTGAGGGAGGTTTTTTCACGCTTCCTTGCACTTTCGATAGACTTTTTTCTGATGTTTTCTGAGTAAATGTCAAAGCCGATAGCTTTTTCATTTCTGTGGTCTAGGGGGGTTAAGAAAACGACGGGGAAATACTCATCACGAAGACCCTCAGGCTTGATTCTATAATCTACCATGCCATATGTCTGGAGCAGGGCTTTGAGGTCATCGATGTCCTTTTCTGAACTGAGATGTTGCACATATCCGATGCCTTGGAGCCCTGGATAGAGGTTCTCAAATTGTAACTTATCGAAGTATATTTCCCACTCTTGAAGGCTCACTTCTTTGGAGGCCATAAAAAAGGACTTCACTCCAGTAAGTAAGCCCTCATAAGACGAAACCCTTTTGATAATTAGCTGGTGGATTCTTTCAGCTTCAAAATTAAATTCTGCTTTTGCATTTTTGTGCTCTGTGTAATTCAACACAGACCAGACGAAGCTGGTAGCAACAAGTCCCAAGATAAGGGCGATAGATGGTTTGCGACTTGTCATTACAGGGTTGTTTTTAAAACGGTCTTTTCAGATTTTTCACCAAGGAATACGATATTGAAGTCCTAGCGCAAGATTGGTGATGTCACCGCGGCGGTATTCATTGATGCGGTATTCTGCTACGGCATAGAGTTGTTGGTAGAGGCGACAGCCGAGCTGCGCTTCGAGCACAATAGGGGCGCTGGGGGCGCCATCTGGTTTCTCTCCATTGATGGTGTGATCGACAAATCCAGATAGATAAAGTCGATCGCTCCAGTAGGGGAAAGTCATGCGAAAGACGTGTTCCATTTGCCAGACTGAGGGGGACTCGTGGTCGAATTGGATGGCGTGAAAATTAATGGAGTAGGCTAAGTGTAGGGAGTCAAAAAAATCCTTTAGTCTGGATGTGTCATCGAGTCGCCAGCGAAAACCAAGGCGTAGCCGATCATTCTCAGAGCCAGATCTGAGATTCCATTGCACGGTTAAGTCCAAAGGAGAGTCATCTTCGATTTGCCAGCGTAAATTTTGTTCAGAGTAATATTGATTGTTACTTGAAAATGGATTGCGCGAGTCATTGCCGGCAATGTTGGTGAAGCTGAAATACTGCAGACGGGCAGGTAGGTTCACCAAGGCGTTGACGGTGAGGAAAGTATCCTGGTCGACATCCGTGAGGACGGGGTAGTAATTTAAATCAATAAAACCGGAGGTCTTAGACTTGTTTTGCCCCGATGAGATACCTGTTGCGATCAGCAGAATGGAGATGGCGGATAAAATACGCATTACTTAACTACTTAAGCATATTAAATATAGTCGTGTTTTGCAATGTTTTAATTGAGGAGAGGGGCCTAGCTATTCGCTTTTTTTTGGTTTCTCTGCTGGGGCTTCCACCCGAATGAACTCGATGGCAGTGAATTTGTTCATTTGCATGACGGGGATATTGAGCATTCCGTCTTTCACCGTGAAGATTTTGCTTTCTTCATAACGAGCGTCGAGGTCGCTGCCATCTTGAGGGCTGATGTTCTTGGTGATGATGCGAGCTTGGTAGCTATCGCCGTCCTTGAAGCCTTCGCCGCGATAGTCTTGTTGAGAAAACTTGTTGTTGTAGTGCCAGCCGTTTTGAATGGTGGCGGGGATGGCGACTTTGACCCAGTGTTTTGCCGTGGCGCCACTGGCGTAGATGAGCACCATGAAGCTATTACGGGTGCGGTTGTAGGATGAGATCCGATAGCGTTCAGGGCCGGTGAAGTCAGGGCCGAATACGCCGATGTCATTACCTGCTTCGCCCGCCACGGCGTGACGGATGACCTCGTCATTACCACCAGAGATCTGTGCATACCACCTCCAGATATAGTAGTGCAGGTGGTTTGGATCTGAGGGGTCGATGTAGTCCTCAATGGTGAAGGGGAACTGGAGTTTCTCATCCATGAGCTTGATTTCAAAGTCATCATCATTTCCTCGGACGACGACTTTGGAGGTGACGATGTCAGCACCACCGTGCTTTGAGGGGATGACGATCTCGGGCATGAGCTTCTTGATTCTGCCGTTATAGTCGTGGCGTTTAGTCAGGCCCATCGACCAGCTGCTGGAGTTGTCTGACCAAGGAAAGTTCATGGTGTTGAGGCCACGCTGCAGGCATTGGCCCATGATGGTGATTGCCCTCAGGTAGGCATCGAGCTCGTTGCGTGATCCGTCTCCATTGACGTCGGCCGAGTTGTGGGTGTCGTCCCAGGTGATCCATGATTCTGCGGCCATGACGGATTTTCCTCGGTGCCCGTAGTCATCGAGTTTTTTGCGGGCGAGGTCGTAGTTGCCCCAAACGGATGCCACGTAGGCGCCATCGACGGTGCCATAGCCATCATTCTGGTCAGAGACGTTGAGGTTAAGTGCGTCGATCTCTTTCATCATTTCAGATGAAGCAATGAGCTGATCATAGAAGTTGTTAATGGCGAGCCCCCCAGTGGCGTTGAGCCCGTCGACTGTGTCACAGCCGAAGCAGGGCGAGCAGCCTGAGGTGGAAATGATGACAGGTGCGGTGGGAGCTTCGCCATAGACTTTGCGGATTGAACGTGCGCCTTTGGTGAATACCTCGGAGATCATGTAGTCCATGTCGCCATCGTTGAGATGCATCTTAAGGTTTGCTTCATGGGCGAGTTGGTAGGCGTGTACTCGGCCTTTGAAGTGCCGAGCGATGCGTTCTACAAATGCCGCGTAGTGACCTTCTTTTGCCTGCACGCCACCAGCCTTGCCCCCCACGGCAGCCCAAGCTGGGCAGTGCCAGAATACAAATTCACACTTAAGCCCTTGAGCAATACAGGCATCAACAGCTTGCTCGATAGTTTGAAGGTAGTCTGACATATGCTTAGCATAGTCGGTGCTCTGTTCGCTGGGCTCTGAGGCACTCCATGCGACCCAGAATTGCGCGTAGCTACTGTATTTGGAGATAATCGGCCTTGCTGCATCGTAGGCGTTGTTTTCTGGCCTGCCACCATAAGGCTGCCAGCGCACTCCGATATGCATATGGTTGGTGGTCCACTGGTAGTCAGCTGGAGTATCAGTATCGTAGAGAAACTCAGCGATTTTAGCGGGTTTTTTGGGGATAGTTTTTGAATGCTGATGTTGCTCTTGTTGCTCTTGTTGCTCTTGTTGCATGTTATCCTCAGGGCTGGCAGCAGGAGTAGAAGACGGGTTGGGGCTAGATTGTGTTTTTTGAGTCGCGTTTTTCTGCGCTTGATCAGTTTGACTGCATTGCAGGAGGGAGACGATGGGTAGAATCGCTACGAGGAGAAGGGCAGGGCGAGTAGGGAAGAACATAATAAGTAATGAATAGTGGATGGAGCGGAGATTACTCAAAGAGTGGCGTAATGGTGTAGCCTTTTTCTTCAAGCAGGTCCTGCACGGCAGTTTTTCCGGTGTAGTGTGCGGCTCCGACGGCAAAGAAGTGGCATTTTTCTGGGGCGGCCTGCATGAACTCGTTGGCTTTGTTGGCCATGTCAATGTTGCGGTCGTCGAGTAGGGCTTTCATTAAGCGTTTGGTGAGTTCGGGGTTGGAATTCATTTTGGCCATTTCGGCGGTCATCATGTAGGCGATCTCATCGGTAGTCCCGGTGAGGTAGACGTTGAGCATCCTCTCTATTGATTTGATTTCGGCATCCTGCTCGGCGATCATCATATCTAGGGTGTCAGAGAGCATGATTTGTTGTTCCTGCTCAGTGAACTTGTCGAATACGGCGACTTGGGAGTCAGCACTCTCGAGAGCGTCGGTTTTCTTGTTTTCCTTAACGGCTCGCTGATAAAGCACCTGATCGAGAGCGGCTTTGCCCATCAGCTGACTTTCTATAAGGGGCAGGCTGGCGGCGACGGCCCAGGTCTTGAGCGCATCGAAAGGTGCCGCGCTGAGAACTGGGTTAATGTCTTTGAGGACCTTGTTGAGTTTGTTGGTAAGCTCTGGCCCGATGGCTTCGGTGAGCTTTTTGGCGTCTTTGCGCATCACAAGTGGGGCGACTTGAAGTTGTGCGCCTGGGTCGAGGTTGATCTCGGCGTAAAAAGTATCGGATGCTTTAAAGGCGGCCTCAACATTCGGGTGGAGATTGAGCACGCGAGGGTCTGAAAGGTGGATGGTGCCGAAAAGATAAGAGGGGTTTTTTAGTCCCTTACCTTCAACTTTAAAGAGGCATGCTTTGACTGGGTGTTTGAGGGCGGCGAGGTCGGGCTTCTCTTCTGCATGGGCGAGAAAAGGGAGCAGTAAGAGGATAGAGGCGATGATTTTTTGCATGATGAGTGATTACTTTGGATGCTTGTTTTTTAGTGTAAATAAAAAAGGCCCTGACAAGGAAAAATCTTAACTAGCCTCTTGGGTGCGAAGGAAATAAGAGGCTACCGAGTGAAGGTGCGATTGCCTGAACGAGCACTTTATAATGGACTTGATGATGTGTGCTCACTCAGCCAGAAGTTGGCTGGAAGATGCGCAATGAGAGGGGGCGCAATGAGAGGGGGCGCAATGAGAGGGGGCGCAATGAGAGGGGGCGCAATGAGAAGAAGGTGTACGAGGAGCCCCCACACATGAGGCTCCCCGCACGGTTTTCTGTCGGCAATGAAGCCGGAGAAAGGGGTTGTCTGGATACTCGGCTTCAGGGGTATTGAATCGAGAATTCTTGTTAGCAGAAATTGTTGTTAACGAGGTTTTTTTTGGGTGCTTGGCTTGTTAGCTTATATTTTACAATGCCTTCAGCTCGACATGTCTGTTAGCACTAACTGAAATCTATCAGATTTTCTTCGGTAATGTCAACAAGTATTCTTGTTATGTCGCGCTTTTGCGGCGCTGCTCATGGGTTTCCACTTCGTGCTGAACAGGTTTTGTTCCTTCAGATCGAGTGGCCGCTGTGGCACTGCTGAGATATTTGTATTTGCTATTTTAAATGAGTGCAGCTTTGATACTTCATTATGACTAAGATCGTTTGTTTGTTTTGTTTTTCCTTGCTGTTGCCGGCTTTGTCTCTGGCCGCGCCACCGCAAGATCAATGGTTGGAGAAGGTGACGAAGGGTGTCGAGGGGATGAAACTGGAGAAACCTGATACAGCCCGTAAACTATTGGTCTATTCTGTCACCCGTGGCTATCGGCACGGTTCGATACCGACGGGGAAAATAGCGATGCGTTTGCTGGGCGAGAAGACCGGAGCATTTGAGGCTGTGATCAGTGATGATTTGGCAAATTTTGAGCCCGGGAAGATTGATCAGTTTGATGCGATTTGTTTTTTGAATACCACAAAGGACGTTTTCAAGCCGGCAAAGGACGAGTGGAATAAGATGAATCCTGAGCAGCGGAAAGCAGCGCTTGCAAAAGAGATGCAGTTGCAAAAGAGCTTTATTGAATACTTGAAAAGTGGTAAGGGTTTTGTCGGAATTCATGCCGCGACAGACACTTACTACTCGTGGAGTGAGTATGGCGAGATGATTGGTGGGTATTTTAATGGCCACCCCTGGAATGCGGGCACGCCTGTGAGCGTGATGGTGGAGAAGGGGCAAGAGAAGCACGCATGCTGTGCTCATTTGGAGGGGAACAATCTGAATTTTAAAGAAGAGATCTACCAGTTCAAGGAGCCCTATGACCCAAAGAAGTTACATATGCTGCTCAGGCTTGACCCAGAGCAGACGGATTTCAGCAAGGGCAAGCGTGCTGATAAGGATTATGGAGTCAGCTGGATTAAGCATCACGGCAAGGGTCGTGTGTTTTACAGCTCTCTAGGCCATAACGATCACATCTTTGCTAATCCAGCTGTATTACAGCATTACCTGAAGGGCATTCAGTGGGCTTTGGGGGATCTGGAGGTTGAGGTGAATATCCCAGAGTGATGTGGCGCATCATCCAAACGATTGGTAATCTTTTTTGGCTATGGACCATATTAGGCACCGCTTGGGCGTGGTTTTTCCCGGATCATTTCACATGGTTCATTACAGGGAAGTTTCCGGGTACAGACGTGCGGCTGATCAACCTAGGCTTGGGCGTGATCATGCTGGGCATGGGGCTTACCCTGAGCGTAGATGATTTTAAGGCGGTGTTGCTCAGGCCGTGGGTCGTCGGCTTAGGTGTGCTTGCGCAGTTTCTGATCATGCCCTTGTTGGGCTGGACGGTGGCTACCCTCTTTAATTTGCCGCCCATGCTCAAGCTGGGGCTTATTCTGGTAAGTTGTTGCCCAGGAGGGACAGCATCCAATGTGATTTGTTATCTGGCCCGGGCCAATGTGGCCTTGAGTGTATTGATGACGATGTGTTCGACGCTCGCCGCCATTGTGCTCACTCCTTTGCTGACCAAGTTTTATGCGAGCGCTATTTTAGACGTCGACGCATGGGCGATGTTCCGCAGCATGGTGACGATCGTCTTATTACCCGTTATCGGAGGCATTGTGCTCAATCGGATCCTAGGCCATAAACTCGATGGCGTCAGAAAGATTTCACCGATTGTCTCCATTCTGGTCATTGTGCTCATTGTCGGCGGGGTAGTGGGTGCCACAAAGTCGAATATCATCGCTTACTTCGGTATCTTGCTGGTGGCTATTTTCATCCTGCACGCACTTGGTTTCCTGCTGGGATACGGGGTCGGCTGCATGACGAGGCTCGCAGAGGGAGACCGGCGGACCTTGTCCATTGAGGTCGGGATGCAGAATTCAGGACTGGGCAGTGCTCTCGCCAAGCAGCATTTTACGCTGCTAGCGGCAACACCATGTGCGATTTCGGCAGTCTATCACTGCCTTATAGGGAGTTTCCTCGCCGCGATATGGCGTGCAGCAAACCCAGAAAAAGAGCCTGAAGCTGATAAGTCCTGAACTTTTACTCAGGCAATAGCCGAGCTTAGCTTATTTTGCTGAGCGCCGTGCTTGAACTGCTTTGGCAAATTCTTCAAGCATGCTCTCGGTGGTCTGCCAGCCGATGCATTCATCCGTGACTGATTGGCCGTAGGTTAAGTCTGCTAAGCTACCTTTGAGTTTTTGCCCGCCCTCAACAAGGTTACTTTCTACCATGACTGAGGTGATGGTTTTATTGCCGTCTGCGATTTGTTCGCATAGCGACTGGGCCACTACTGGCTGATTACGGTAGTCCTTGAGGGAGTTACCGTGAGAGCAGTCGACCATTACTGACTTAGGAAGTCCTACAGCCTCTAGTTGGCTAGCAACTTCACTGATGCTTGCGGAATCATAGTTTGGACCTTTGGAGGATCCTCTGAGAATGATGTGGCATGCGTCATTGCCTTTGGTGGAGACAATCGCGGTGACCCCTTGCTTGGTGACGGAGAGGAAGTGATGCTGTCCGGCTGATGCTTGAATGGCATCGAAGGCAATCTGGTTGGATCCCCCTGTGCCATTTTTGAAGCCGACAGGCATAGAGAGGCCAGATGCTAGTTCGCGGTGGATTTGAGATTCTGTAGTACGGGCGCCAATGGCCCCCCAGCTAATGAGGTCTGCGTAATACTGTGGTGAGATGGTGTCTAAAAATTCGGTGCCGGCAGGCATGCCCATTTCGGCAAGTTCGATCAATAATTCACGGGCGATGTGAAGACCGTGGTTGATATCGAATGAGCCATCAAGATGGGGGTCGTTAATGAGGCCTTTCCAGCCAACAGTCGTGCGTGGTTTTTCAAAGTAAACACGCATTACAATGAGAAGGTCAGCGGTGAAACGCCTGCTCGTTTCTTTCAGGCGGGTCGCGTATTCGATGGCGGCTCCTGGATCGTGAATGGAGCAGGGGCCGACAACAACCATCAGGCGATCATCTTTGCCCTTGAGGATGCTTTCGCTATCTTTGCGGGCAGTAGCAACGACTTGAGATGCGTTTTCTGATGCTGGTAAATGGTGTGAGAGCACCGCTGGAGAAATCAAAGGTTTGATTTCATTGATGCGGAGGTTAGATGTCTGGAAGTCGTTCACGGGTTTTGTTTAAGGTTAAAATTAAAAATGCCAACACTCAAATGCGGGGCTTTCTGTATTCTGAGTCTAGATGGATCCTTGGCGTGTTTCACCCTCTTCGTTGGCTTGCCAGTATTGACCGCTATCAATGTCTAAGCAAGTGAGCCAGCCATGACGACACGCGGAGGTATCAATGCATACAGCGTGATCAAGCTTGAGCGGATAGCCTTCTACTTGTGGGGTATGGCCACAGATGATTGTTTTGCCCGATTTGTGAGGTTTGCTCTCAAAGACTCGCTGCCATAAGGTAAAATTTTCCTCTTGTTGTTCGAGGTCGGTTTCGGGTTCAAGGCTGGCGTGTACTAAGATATGATTTTCTGTCTCGTAGTATGGTTTGCAGGATTTGATGAAGTCCCAGTATATTGGAGAGATGTCGTCGGCGCTAAATAGGGGAGGATGAAGCCCAAAGGACTGCATGGTAGCATCGCCTCCATTGTATAGCCAGAAGTAGCGCTCTTGTTCTGAGAGGAGCGCGTTCTCCATCATCACTTCATGATTGCCCTTCAGGTTGATGAGCTGATAGGTTTGGCCAAGTTCAATGAGGGAGTCGATGACTCCTTTGGAGTCTGGGCCCCGGTCGATATAGTCACCCAGAGTGACAATAACGTCATCACTGCGGAAACCGACATATTCGGATAAGGCCTTGAGTGCGATGTTCGATCCGTGAATATCTCCAATGGCAAGGGTGCGCATGACTGGTGGCGATTAGGCTTTGAAGGAAATGGAGCTTCGTATTGATGAAGTCCTGTAAGGACTGAAGAATAAGGTAAATATCTTAATGCTGATATTTCCAATTGCCGCGGCTCAGAAGTTCAATTTTGGTGCGGGTGAGGCCGTTCTCATAAAACCCGAGGCGTCTGGCACTGCCAGCGGTGACATCGATGACGCGCCCTTTGATGTAAGGACCTCGATCGGTGATGGTGAGGACCTCAGAATAGCCATTACGTAAATTGGTGACCTTGACCTTGCTGCCCATCGGCCACTCCTTGTGCGCAGCGGTGAGCGCATCATTATGCAATGGACGACCGCTCGCAGTTTGGGTGCCGTAGTTGGTCTTAATATTATACCAGGAGGCAATGCCGTGCTGAGCAGCGATAGGCGTGGTTGTTTCAACAGTCCCTACAAATGCATCTGAAGTATCAGCACTGGCTGCATTTGAGGAGGTAAGCATATGGGCAGCACAGCCACAAAGGCCGATGCACAATGCTGTAATGGAGATACACTTGATCATAGTAGATGATTAGACGTTGAAAAAATAACTTGGCTTGATGGTGTTCGAAGTCAGTCGTTTTTGAGCACCCGGATAAAGGCATCTTGGGGGATGTTGACTTTGCCGATAGCCTTCATCTTGGCTTTTCCTTTTTTCTGCTTTTCGAGCAACTTGCGCTTTCTTGAAATATCACCACCGTAACATTTGGCGGTGACGTTTTTACGCATCGCGGTGATAGATTCACGGGCAATAATCTTACCGCCAATGGCGGCCTGAATGGCTACGGTGAAGAGTTGCTGGGGGATGACCTCCTTGAGCTTCTTGCAAAGGTGACGGCCGTATGGGGCGGCTTTATCGACGTGCACGATGGATGAAAAGGCATCAACAGGTTCGCTGGCGATAAGGATGTCCATCTTGACGAGTTTGCCCGCTTTGTAGCCGGCGTGTTCGTAATCCATCGAGCCATATCCACGGGTCATGGATTTGAGCTTGTCGTTAAAGTCGATGAGGATTTCAGAGAGTGGTATCGTGCAAGTGAGCATGACGCGTTCTTCGTCGATGGTCTCAGTGTTCTCCATGTCGCCTCGTTTTTCCATGACGAGTTTCATCATTTCACCAATATAATCACCGGGGATCATGATGTAGAGCCTGACCACAGGTTCACGGATTTCTTGAACTTCCTGTGACTCAGGAAGAAGGCAGGGATTATCGATGATGACTTCCTCGCCGTTGGTTTTAGTGACCTCGTAGATTACGGAGGGGTAAGTGGAAATGATATCCATGTTGAACTCTCGTCGGAGCCGTTCTTGGATGATTTCCATGTGCAGTAGGCCGAGGAATCCACAACGGAAGCCAAAGCCAAGTGCCACCGATGATTCTGACTGCCAGGTGAAGGCGGCATCATTGATCTGGAGCTTGCCCATGGCGAGCTTGAGAGCTTCGAAGTCGGATGAGTCAACGGGGTAGATGCCAGAGAAAACCATTGGCTGGATTTCCTTGAAACCTGGAAGTGGCTCGGGACATGGGTGGGTGGTGTCGGTGATGGTGTCACCGATCTTCACCTCGTCAGCGGACTTCATATTGGCAATGACGTAGCCAACATCGCCTGCGAATAGCTCATCACGCTTGGTCATGCCTGGTGTGAAGACACCGACCTCTTTGATCTCGTAGGTTTTGGGGGTATGAAAGAGCTTGATGCGGGTGCCACGTTTCATGCTGCCAGACATGACACGCACATAGGAGACCACGCCGCGAAACGGGTCGTAAACGGAATCGAATACGGAGGCGCGTAGTAGCTTATCCTCATTCTCGATGGGAGGGGGGATGCGCTCAACGACAGCTTCGAGTATTTCCTCAATACCGATGCCGTTTTTCGCGGAAGCTGGAATGGCTTCGTCCGCAGGGATGCAAATGATGTCCTCTAGCTGCTTGTGAACCTTGGGTAAGTCAGCCGAGGGCAGATCGATTTTATTGATGATCGGGATGATGGTCAGCTCTTGCTCGTTGGCGAGGTGAAGGTTTGCCATGGTTTGAGCTTCAACACCTTGAGCGGCATCGACGATAAGCAGTGCGCCCTCACAGGCGGCTAGTGAACGTGAAACTTCATAGGAGAAGTCGACATGTCCTGGCGTGTCGAGCAGATTGAGTTGGTATGTCTTTCCGTCTTTGGCCGGGTAGGACATGCTGACAGGGTGAGACTTGATGGTAATGCCGCGCTCGCGCTCAAGATCCATGGCGTCGAGGAGTTGATCTTGTTGATCACGCTCAGCGACGGTTTTGGTGAACTGCATCAATCGATCCGATAAGGTGGTCTTACCGTGGTCGATGTGGGCAATGATGGAGAAGTTACGAGTGAGTTCGGTAGACATGCGGGTGAGCAATCACAAATTTTAAATAAGAAATAAGAAATTCTCTAGCCTTTGATCTCCATGAGCATCTGGGCATTGTTGGGGAATTTCTTGAGGAAGAAGAGCAGTCTCTCCATCGCTTCTTCAGGGCGGTGGCCTGACAGACCTCTGCGGATGAGATTGATTTTGTAGAGAAGATGTTCTGCCATGATGAGTTCCTCACGGCGTGTGCCTGATTTGAAAATATCAACAGCCGGGTAGATGTATTGTTCGGCAATGCGGCGGTCTAGGACGAGCTCCATATTGCCTGTTCCCTTGAATTCTTGGAAAATAGCTTCGTCAGCGCGTGAGTTGGTTTGAATGAGAGCGGTGGCCAATACAGTGAGTGAGCCGGCAGTGCGGGTATTACGAGCTGCCGCGAACAGACGGCGTGGCATTTCAAGAGCTCCCGCGACGATACCACCAGACTGGTAGCCGCGGCCTTTACTAGCTCCGCCCATTGAGCCGTTGTATGCGCGCGCCAGGCGGGTGATGGAGTCCATGAGGACAAGAACATCTTTACCTCCCTCGACAAGGCGTTTGCAACGCTCGATGCACAATTCAGAGATGCGGCAGTGGCTGCGCGCTCCGTCATCATTCGAGCTAGCGTAGATTTCAGCACCCGGTAGGCAGCGGCGAAATTCGGTGACTTCTTCCGGGCGTTCGTCGACCAGTAAAATGATCAGGTGGATGGAGTCGTCATACTTCTCCTTGATGGCTTCAGCCATGTGCAAAAGGAGGGTTGTTTTACCCGATCGAGGTGGAGATACGATCAGTCCTCGCTGGCCGCGGCCAACGGGGGCAATGATATCAAGCACGCGTGTGGTGAAACGCTCGGGCGTGGTCTCAAAGGCAATGCGGCGGTCGGGATTGATGGCCTTGAGCTCCTCGAAGTGGGGGAGCTTGAATGCCTCCTCAGGAGTAAGGTCATTGATCGCTTTGATTTCAGTGAGTTGCGGGCCACGAGGGCCGTCTTGGCAGCTGCCGTGTATCCAGACACCTGCGCGCAGACCGTGTTTGCGAATAAAGTCTGGTGGCACAAAGACGTCTTCTTTGCATTGGGTGAAATTTTTCCCGGGCACGCGCAGAAAGCCAAAGCCTTTGGGGGCGAGCTCAAGCATGCCATTCACATCGACGGGATCTCCGGTTAGGACAATCGGCTTGCGTTCCCGTTTAGAGTTGTCGCGGGGGGTATCTCGGGGGTTGTCTCGGCGATCGCGCCTATTTTTATTATTACCTCGGTTCCGGTTATTGTTATTGCGCCTTTTGTTGGAGGATCGAGGCTTCTCGCCTTGATTGCCATCTGAGTCACTGCCTGTCTCACGATTTGGTTTGTTGCCCGAGCCTTTCTTGACTGGTCCGAGGCCCTTGACGCGCCCCATACGTGGTTTGTCGTCGGAGTTCTCGCGGGATTTGTCACCGGACTTGTCGTCATTGCGGCCTTGAGAGTTGGAGTTCTCGTTAGGCGAGGGTGTTTTAGGACTTGGGTCCTGTTTGGCTTGGTCGCTCATAATTCAGCAGATAAATACTTCAAAGAATGAATAGTATAAATAGAGATGGTTCGAAGAGATGGTTGGTAGGGATAATTCGCAGAGATAATCTAGCTTGCATCAAGTCCTGTTTGAGCTGGCAGCGATGAAGCGGCAGCTGTGATCAGAGTGAGAAACAACGAATAGAAAATGTTGTGTATGTGTGTGCTGTTAGCACAAGAGGCTGTCATTGGACAATAGGCTACGCCGATATTGTGTGATTTCACTTACTGCTGGGGCGTGCAAAATCGCTATCCCTGAGAGGTGATATCTTGAGTGACGGGAATTGGCGAAAAATAGAAGTTCGTTACCCGAGAATTTCCGGAGGAGAACCGTCTGCCAAATCGTCCAGACACAAGGAATATGTATGAAATCCCTTGAATTGGCAATGACTTTTTATGCAGAAAAAGAAGATGCCGCATAGCAAAGCGTAGAACCTTGCCTGAGTTTGTTGTTATTCAGCGGCTGAGCTTACCGTGGGATGGTTGTTTGCAGTATGATTGAATCAGCAGCTGCGAGCAGGGCTTGGCTTGCTCGGGGAAGTAGCAACGTATCGCCTTCTTGATGAGTTCTACCGTCGCTGGATTCGAGCTTGCCACTGACAACGGTGACAATAGAGAAACGTTCCTGGTCGGGGTTGCCAAGCATAGTGCCTGTAGAGAGATTCAAGCGATCAACATGAAAGTAGGGGCAGGTAGCGAGTGTGTTGCCATTAGGCTCATCCATCCCTGGTTCGACATCGGAGAAGTCGATGCAACGGATCGATTGCTCGACATGGAGATCACGCGGCACGCCATCGAGTCCCAACCGATTCCAGTCAAACACACGGTATGTGGTGTCCGAGTTTTGTTGTATTTCGTAGATGACGAGGCCGGCGCCAATGGCATGAAGTCGTCCCGAAGGAATGAAGATCGAATCTCCACGCTGGGGCGCAATGCTATGAACAACCTGGTCGACGCTACCTTTCTCGACGGCATCTTGGAAGTCGGCTTTAGTAATGCCGGCCTTGAGTCCCACATAGAGTTGAGCACCCGGGGTCGCGTCGGCAATATACCACATTTCTGTTTTGGCTTCTCCTCCGAGCTCTGAGGCGATTTCTGCGGGCGGGTGGACTTGGATGGAGAGCTTATCACGAGCATCCAATATTTTGATAAGCAGCGGAAAGCGGGGAGAGTCTTCAAATCCGGATCCGAAAATTTCCTCGCGGCTGTTTTGCCAGAGCTCATTGAGTGAAGTGCCTTTCAGCGGCCCATGGTTGACAATGGATTGTTCAGCTGGCCGATCGCTCATCTCCCAGGCTTCGCCATAAGGAATGTCAGCAGCTGGGAGTTCTCTTTCAAAAATCTTCTCCAGCTCATGCCCGCCCCAGACACGCTCCATGTAGAGGGGTTTGAAAGTAATAACATGCATGCCCTAGGACATAGCTAAGACAGTCCATTGTTCCAATAATAACTGAGAAAAATATTCGTATCTGCAGTCAGATAGACTATTTATGTGCATGGACAATTCGATGGCTCAGAGCGCCGATCCAGCATGGATCAAAGCGGAGAACCTGCACCGTGGATACTCAGTGGGTAAAAAGCGCATCGAGGTGTTGCACGGGATTGATTTGCAGATTCAACGAGGTGAAAAAGTGTTTCTCTGTGGGCCGAGTGGTGCTGGTAAAACAACACTGATGTATATTCTCGCTGGGCTTGAGCAGCCTGAACAGGGCAAGGTATGGGTTGATGGGCAAAATCTCTATGCATTATCCCGCCGGCAGCAGGCTCGAGTGCGAAACAAATGGATGTCCTATATTTTTCAGAACTATTACCTGATGCCCGAGTTGACGGCATTGGAAAATGTGATGGTGCCAGCCATGATCAGCGGCAAAGACTCGGTGGATAAGGCAAGAGAGTCACTGGAGCGTGTGGGCCTGGGGAATAGAATCGATCATTTGCCGGCCGAGCTCAGTGGTGGTGAACAGCAGCGCGTTGCCATTGCCCGTGCCTTGGTCAATTCGCCGCAAGTTATTTTTGCCGACGAACCGACAGGGAACCTAGACTCCCGCAATGGTGCGCAGGTTATGGAGATGCTTTTGGCGTTGTCCGCTGAGGATGGTGCCACGCTGGTAGTGGTCACCCATGACGAGGCTTTAGCGGTAAATGGAGATCGGAAATTGGTTATCAAAGACGGGGTGATCTCAGAGGATGCTGTCATCGCTTGAAAAATTGCGTTTTCATGATGCTCAATTCATGCTTTAAACCGCTGCGCGCACTGATAACTTGCAAACCATTAAATACTAACTCCGCATGAGTGACTCACAAAAAATCTGGTTGGATGGCCAAATGTTGGATGAATCTGAAGCTAAAATTTCAGTATTCGATCACGGCCTGCTGTATGGTGATGGTATTTTTGAAGGCATTCGTTGCTACAACGGGCGTGTTTTTCGTCTGGTGGAACACGTTGAGCGTTTGTTTTTGTCTGCGCGCGCTATCCTACTCGATATGCCGTGGACCGAGCAGGAGGTGTGTGACATCGTTTGTGATACGATCCGTGCTAATAATTTGACGGATGGTTATATCCGTTTGGTGGTAACTCGCGGTAGCGGCGGTCTAGGCCTCAATCCTTACCTATGCAAAAGGCCTTCGATGTTCTGTATTGCGGCTTCAATCCAGCTCTACCCTGAGGAGTATTACGAAAAAGGCTTAGAGTTGATTACCTGCTCTACGCGTCGCCCAAGTCATGCGACCTTAAGCCCGCAGGTGAAGTCGTTGAACTACCTCAACAACATTATGGCGAAAGTCGAATGTATTAAGGCAGGGGTGATGGAGGGGCTCATGCTCAATGACGCGGGAACGGTTGCTGAGTGCACAGGCGATACCGTTTTCATTGTCAAAAAGGGTGTTATTGTCACTCCAAAGATTACGGATGGAGCCCTTGATGGGATTACCAGAGGGGTGATCTTTGATCTTTGTGATCGCTTTGATATTGAGCTTATCGAAGATACGATTACTCGTTACGATGTTTATACCGCAGATGAAGTTTTCCTGACGGGAACGGCAGCTGAAGTTATTCCTGTGGTTAAGGTAGATGACCGTCCTATAGGTAATGGTGAGCCTGGTGAAGTCTTCAGGAAGATGTTGGCAGGGTTCCGCGAGGAGGCGGGTACTACAGGCACACAAATCTAGTACTTTATCCCTTGCCATGTTGTAGCAGGCTCGGTGATACTGGACTTATGCCAGTTAAAGGAGCGTTAGAAAAGTACTTGGTCAAGCCGGGGCAAAAATTAAATCTCGCTAAACGAGAAACGGATGACAAATCGCTCTTCGATGGCAACAAAGATGAGCACGAGCCCTTTTTAAAGCAGCTCAGGGAGGATCTCAAGATTCAGCAAAATCACCTCTATGCTGAAAACAAGCACCGCTTGCTAGTGGTCATCCAGGCGATGGACACAGGGGGCAAGGATGGCACGGTGAAAAGTGTTTTTTCTGATGTCGATCCACAGGGTATTCACGTGGAGCCTTTCAAAAAGCCATCTGAGGACGAGTTGGCACGAGATTTCTTATGGCGTGTTCATGCAAAGGTGCCTCGAAATGGTCAGATTGTGGTATTTAACCGCAGCCACTATGAAGATATACTCGCAGTGAGAGTAAAAAATATTTTCCCGAAGTCGGTTTGGGAACCTCGCTACCAGCATATTGTCGACTTTGAGCGAATGTTAGCTGACGAGGGCACAACGATTGTTAAAATTTTTCTGCATATCTCTAAAGACGAACAGAAAGAACGATTGCAGTCGCGTTTAGATAATGTGGTCAAGCACTGGAAGTTTAATCCCGATGACTTGAAGGACCGGGCACGTTGGGACGACTTTCAAGGGGTCTACGAGGATCTCATAGAAAAAACATCAGCCGAGTGTGCTCCATGGTATATCGTGCCGTCAGATCGAAAATGGTATCGCAACCTTGTCGTTGCTCGAATCATCGTCGATACGCTGAAGGATCTTGATATGAAGTTCCCCATTGCCGACTGGATGGCCGAGGATATCGTAATCGACTAACATTGTGAGTGCCTACTCAGAGGAGTTTTCCATACGAACTCAGGGGAAGGGGACCTACGAGATCACTGACCAGGTAGTCCACGCCGTGGCAGGGGCTGGGGTGGAGACGGGCACCGTCACCGTGTTTGTGCAGCACACGAGTGCCAGTCTGGTGATCATGGAGAATGCAGATCCGACGGCGCGGACAGACTTAGAGGCATTTTTTGATCACTTAGTTCCAGAGGATACGCCTTATTTTGTGCATACCTATGAAGGTTCTGATGATATGCCGTCCCACATCAGAATGGCTCTGACTCGCTCCAGTGAGGTGATCCCCGTGATTCGAGGCAGAATGACGCTCGGGACTTGGCAGGGTATTTTTCTGTTTGAACACCGGCGCGCCGCGCACAAGCGGCTCATTAGCGTGGTGGTACAAGGTGACTAATGGCGTGCTGCGTGAAGTTGATGCGCTGAGTAGAGTAAGAGGATCTATTTTAAGGTGCGGTAATTTTCATTTCTGAGCGTCACGCCGAGAGCGTCCAAATGCTCAAGTAAAGGCATGACGATTTTACGCGTAGAGTCCAGATGTTGGCGTAGCTCACTGGCAGTAGCTTGTCCATGGCTTGAAATGAAGGTTTTTACCTTTTGAGTCGCGGCATCGAGCGCAGCAGAGGTAATGACGATCTTTGGGTCTAGTTCAATCACTTGACCAGAGCGAATGAGGAACTTCATCGCCTGGTCCTGTGCGGGTGTGTTGATGAGGTCTGATTTGTTGGGTGGGTTAAGGCCCGTTTGATCAAGCTGTGTGACGATTGATTGGGCAATCTTTTCGATCTCATCTGGGAGTGTCAGCCGGTGGTTCGGATGAGCGACGCCTTGTCCGCTACCTTGATAGCCTTTGGTGCCCAGCGTAGTGATGAGGAGCTCTAAGACCTCTTCAGGGCAGTCGATTTCCTTTTGTAGGTTATCGAGTGGCATGCTGGGTAGGTCTTGATGCTGTTTGTGCCAATCGCGTATGGATTTCTCAGCTTGGTCCTGCAGGCTTTTCCACCACTTGCTATGAATGAGCAGATCATTGTGGCGGATGACACTGCCCTCAGCGATGAGCTTTTCGCTGGTTTCACGAATGGTGTCAGGATGAAAGGGGTGATTGCACAATACCTGCTGTGCCTTGAGTATTTTGTCTCTGACTAGGCGGGTGCGGATGTAAACAGCAGGATCATTAGGCTGTGCAGCTCTGGCATGAAGGAAGGTTTCTCGGGACTCGGTGCGGAAGCCTTGCCGTGTGGGCAGCGCGTCGAGCACGGTGCCGCCAGCGAGTGTGCTCTGCTGAGAACCATCGCGAAGAACGATACGGTCACCCGTAAGAAGAAAGAGGGGGTTTTCTAAGCGCAGCTGAGCTAGGCAGTCTTCACCTGGGTTGAGATGATTGCGATCATGCAGGATGACACGCGCTCTGCAGCGAGCAGAGCCGTGATGGATCATCACCGTTTCCATGTGTTTGAGGGCTCGAGGTTTGATGCCTGGAATAGGCCGTGCCAGACGTTGTAGATGGATGTCGAGGGTGTCAGTGGGCACGCCACATGATTGAGTTGTGAGAGTGAGGCCGCGCTTGGCGCCTGGTTTTCCCGGTGCGTCAATAGGCAGGTCGGGAAGGTTAAGGGCGGTGCGCATACCCGGCAGTGCCCGCTCGAGGGCTTGGCTATGGCTTTGAATGTAACGAACCTTGGCCGGAATGCCGACAGGTTGGGCAATCAGAGAATCTCCGATATGAATGCTGCCGCCCGTGAGGGTGCCCGTGACCACCGTGCCGGTGCCTTTGGGGGAGAAGATACGATCAATGGCGAGGCGTGGTTTGGACGCGTCTTGTTGCGGTTGGCAGCTCTGAAGGTTCTGAGTGATCGTGTCCTTGAGTTGATCGATGCCCTCGCCTGTGATGGCGGAGACGGGTATGATGGGCGCTTCAGCAATCGAGGTGTCTTGAAGTTCGTCGCGCAGCATTTCCACGCTGAAGGGCACATCCTCGCAGAGGTCAGCTTTGGTGAGAGCAATGATGATATTGGAAATGCCGAGATAGGTAAGAATATGTAAATGCTCTTCTGATTGTGGCATCCAACCATCATCGGCTGCGATGATGAACAGTGCGATATCGAGTGCCCCAACTCCGGCAACCATATTGTTCACGAAGTCGGCATGCCCAGGCACGTCGACGATGCCGAGCTCATAGGCTTCCTCTTCATGAGTAAGAGAGAGGTGAGCGAAGCCTAACTCAATGGTTACACCGCGTGCTTTTTCCTCAGGAAGGCGGTCTGGATCAGAGCCGGTGAGACACTTGACCAAAGATGACTTGCCGTGATCGATATGACCGGCAGTGCCCAGGATGAGATGATGCATCACGGGCTAACCATCAGAGATACTCCATGAACAATCAAGCGATTATCCTCTGATATAGTTTTCTGCATAGGCTTATTCTTCGGCATGCTTTTTACGTTGCTCGTTGGCAGCTGCATT
>Ga0208544_10000716_pt1 | contig 24740 bp, 32 predicted proteins | sample DEB08_DNA_9_FD_184526 | JGI IMG/M metagenome (GOLD analysis project Ga0208544, IMG submission 184526) | Aqueous microbial communities from the Delaware River and Bay under freshwater to marine salinity gradient to study organic matter... | ecosystem: Environmental > Aquatic > Marine > Coastal ... | reverse complement strand
TTGGGTAACGCTGCCTTGGGTGAAGGCATTGCTGTTGATTTATTCTTCACCTTCTGGGGTTTTGACATTATCAACAACAAGACCATGGACCATCTCAAATTTTCACCGGTGGGCAATACAGCGACGCACATGCCGGCGGCGCTCGGTCCTCTACCGGGTGTTACCTCGTTCGCAACGCATTCACTCAAGAAATCCCTCGCTGAACTTGACGTTCCTGAAGTGCGGGATTTCCTTGACCTTCTCAAAGATTCGGGTGCAAATATCTGGGCATGCCAACTCAGCGCTGACATGAACCATCTAGTTAAAGAGGATCTCTACGAGGGCGTTGATGCAATCATTAACGCTAGCGCTTTTATTGAGATGACCGACGGAGCGCAGTTGCTCTTCATTTAGGCAGCGTGAAAACAGGTGAACTAGTGATCTGATCCGGCTATTTGCTCGAGCGCATGGATCACAATTTCCCCAAGGACAGCGGCGGCATCGCGAGCGCCACCGGGAGAACCGGGGACATTGATGACCAGTGAGTTAGCCAACTGCCCCGCGATTCCCCTGGACAGGGATGCAGTTGCAATCCCATTCCCACGGCCATAAGCGCGAATCGCCTCCGCGATTCCCGGTATTTCTCGGTCTATCACCGACCGGGTGAACTCCGGCGTTTGATCTGTTGGCGAAATACCCGTGCCACCGGTTGTCACAACGAGCGAGTGACCTGTTTCAACCGCTCGCACAATCTCGGTGGATACCCCCGGACCATCAGCGATGATCACCGTGGGTGAGCAAACCAAACCGAGTTCGGTCAAGGCTGTTGCCAAGATTTCGCCGGAGGTATCAGCTCGAAGGCCCTGGGAACCCCGGGTAGAAACAGTTATTACCTGCGCCGTGAAGTTGCTCATGCTCACTGTTCACTCATTTTCACTGCGAATCCAATGGCCTGAGCGCCCACCCTTTTTTTCCAACAACTCGACGTATTCAATACGAGCAAGCCGATCAAGGCCTTTGACCATATCGATGAGTGCCAGGGCTCCAACGGATGCGGCCGTCAATGCCTCCATTTCAACTCCGGTCCGATCAGCGGTCTTTACCGTCACGGTGATCTCGACTCCCGTTGTATCAAGTGACAAATCAACGTTGACACCGTGGATTGCCAGCGGATGACATAACGGAATCAGTTCACTCGTCTTTTTTGATGCCGAGATCGCAGCAATACGTGCTACGGCAAATGCATCACCTTTCGGCATATCCCCTGCGCGCAAACGACTAACAACTTCATCGCTCATAGAAACCCGAGAACGAGCAGTAGCCGATCTTTCGGTGACACTCTTAGCGGTCACATCCACCATGTGGGCATCACCTTGATCATTGAGATGCGGGAATGCGCTCATGTCAAATCACCTCTCACATCAATTACCTGAACCTGCTCTCCATTGGTAATACTGTCAACACCCACCGGAATCACAATGAGTGCATCTGCTTGCGCGAGTCCACCAAGAACATGTGATCCCTGTCCAGTACCCACAAGTTCAACCTGCTCCTCGGCCATAAAGCGACCTCGAGCAAACTGCACCTTGTTGATTGGTGATTGCAATTCACCCTTCAACGTTGCCGACCGATGCGGGCGCTCCAACTGCTTCAAGCCCCGCATCTTGCGAATTGCCGGGCGAATGAACACCTCGAAGGAAACATAAGCGCTCACCGGATTACCCGGAAGTGTGATGATCGGGATCGCAGGCTCACCAACACTGCCGAAACCTTGTGGCATTCCCGGTTGCATTGCCACTTTGTGAAACTGGGCCGTTCCCAGCTTCAGAAATGCAGATTTAACGGGATCGTAGGCACCCATACTCACTCCCCCGGTTGTGATGATGAGGTCAGCTCGGTGCACTTGGTCCTGCAGGATCTCAATTAACGCGTCTTCGTCATCTTGTACAGGTGGAAGCCTGTATGCGGTGGCTCCACTGTCATTAGCAATTGCAGTAATGAGGAAACTATTTGAATCCGAAATCAAACCGTACTTGAGCTCGGTCCCAGGTTCAACGAGTTCACTTCCTGTCGCAAGAACCGCAACCCGTGGCTTAGGGATCACGGAAATGACACCGTGTCCCACCGCCGCGATCAAAGCAATCTGACGCGGACCGATGAACGTACCCTTTGTCAGCACTAGGTCACCCGCCTGCACGTCTTCACCTTCACGACGCACACAACTTCCCACCTCAATTGGTACCTGAATCCGGACAACCCCGCTGCCACCATCAGTGTCCTCAACACGAATCACGCTGTCCGCGCCTGCCGGCATCGGGGCGCCGGTCATAATTCGGATGGCCTGACCACTTTGCAAAGTTTCCAATGACTTGAACCCAGCAGGGATGTCGTCAATCACGGGTAGCGAAATCGGCACACTCTCACTCGCATGTGCCAAATCTGCGGCAATTACCGCGTAACCGTCCATTGACGAGTTATCGAAGGAAGGGAGTGGCCAACGTGCATAAATATCTTGGGCAAGTACGCATCCATTCACGTCTGAGATGGGCAATTCCATCGCGGGAAGTTCACTGACGCTGTCAAGGACAAGGTCGAGGTATTCCGCAACGCTAAGCATGCGATAACTCTACGCTCTGAGACTCTCCGAACTGCAGAATTTCCAAAGCAAGTCACATTTCCCAGACGATTGGGTAATTTCCCGGACCAGCCAATTGGCGACCTGGCTGCGAAGGTCTCATTCTGCTGGTAACCTTGGGTGACTCACATAACCAGGGAGCAGCCCATGTCGACCGAAAGTGAAAAAGCAGCCGAGGTCCTCCGTGCCGTTTGGCAGGGAACTCCTGGAGCCATGACTGAAATGGACGAGGAATGTACGCCGAACAAGGTGTGTCGGAACATGAAAGACGTTTCATATGATGGCTTCGCCGAAGAGGGCGTAGACATGGCAACCGCCTGGAAGAACAAACTGGCAAGAGAAGGCAAACTCGGTTCGGCCTCGCTGGGTGAGCTCGTCCTTGGCCAAGTGGACTAACTTCCATGGCGTTCGAAGAACTAACAGTTTCGCAGCTCACCAGCGATCTGGCAGATCGTGGTTATATCGCCGATCGTGGTCTAACGACATCTCTACTACTGTCACTCAAACTCGGTAAACCTTTGCTCCTTGAGGGCGAAGTAGGCGTTGGCAAGACGGAACTCGCTCGCACTGTTTCCACGATGCTGGGCCGAGATTTAATTCGACTGCAGTGCTATGAGGGCATCGATATGCATCAAGCCCTGTACGAATGGGACTACGCCCGCCAAATGCTGTTCGTGCGTTCCCTAGCCACGGATGACGCCTCTGACGAACAACTTTTCGGTCCGCGGTTCCTGCTCGAGCGGCCGCTACTCAAGGCCGTTCGAGCAGGGGATCAATGTGTTCTCTTGATTGATGAAATCGACCGAGCCGATGACGAATTTGAAGCATTCCTTCTTGAACTACTTGGTGATTTCCAAGTTACCATCCCCGAGGTGGGAACGATTAGTGCGCAATCCCGGCCTATTGTCATCCTTACTTCGAACCGAACTCGGGAACTGCACGACGCTCTCAAACGCCGTTGCCTTTACACCTGGATCGGCTTCCCCGAAAGCGAACGCGAAATCGAGATTGTTAGGTCGAGACTCCCAGAAATAGGCCCAGCTCTCGCGAATCAGGTTGTCCATGCTGTCAATCGACTTCGCGCGATGGATCTCGAGAAACTTCCCGGCGTAGCAGAAACTATTGACTGGGCGGAAAGCGTCAGCGCGCTAGGTGCAAAAACTCTTACCGCTGAAGTCGCAATTGATACCCTCGGTGCTGTCGTCAAGGATCGCGATGATTTGGAGTTTGCCTCTCGAAGTATTCAGGATGTCATCTCTTAGCGGGTTCGACGAACTTCTCGTGGAGTTCGGTCAGACACTCAGACATGCGGGGATATCGATTGGTTCAGACGACATATTGACCTTCTGCTCAGGAGTTTCCCAACTCGACGTCAGCGACCTGATGGACGTTTACTGGGCTGGTAGGGCCACGATGATCCGGCGCCAAGACCAAGTCCCTATCTACAACGCGGTCTTCAAACTATTTTTTCTGGACATCGAGGAAGCCAACAAAGACGCCCGAAAGCTCACTCTTCGATCGTCATCTACCGTTGGCGCCACCCTCGAGATTCCGAACACCGAAGAAGGTGTTCCCGGTGATATCAGCCCCGATGAAGTCAAACTCGGTTACCTAGCGAGCACCTCCGACGTTTATCGTTATAAGGCTTTTTCCGAGTGCTCCGAGGACGAAATTCGCCAGGTGCGAAAACTGATCTCTCGTATGCGCGTTACCCCGCCTGTGCGCCGAACTCACCGGACGACTCGGAGTCGTAAGGCCGCCCGACTCGACCTTCGACGCATGGTGCGCGAGAGCATGCGCAAACTTGGCGAGCCCCGCGACCTTGCTTACAAAAAACGAAAGAACAAGTTACGTCCATTAGTACTGATCCTTGACGTTTCGGGCTCGATGGCGGACTACTCCCGCAACCTCCTGCAGTTTGCTTATTGTGCGCGGCGAGCAAATGCCAAAGTTGATGTCTTTTGTTTTGGAACCCGTCTCACCCGCATCACACGATCCCTAGATCGCCGTAACCCTGATGAGGCTATGCGTCTGGCTGGCGAATCGGTATTCGACTGGGACGGTGGCACCCGAATCGGCGACTCGATTAAGGAATTTACCAAAGACGCCCGCCGGTCACGACTAGGCCGTGGAGCCGTTGTTGTTATTTGCTCTGACGGACTTGACCGGGGTGAACCGGCGGCACTATCGCAAGCTATGGAAAGCCTCTCGCGAATTGCATACCGAGTTATTTGGGTCAACCCGCATAAGGGCGATGTCGTGGATTATGTACCTGCATCACTTGGCATGATTGTCGCTGAACCTTATATAGACGAGGTGTACTCAGGTCACAATCTTGCTAGCCTTGAGCACCTAGCCAATCGACTCTCGAAAGTGAGATAAGCGTGAGATTCAGTGTTTCTATCCAGGCGGAGGGTGACCGCGAAGTGACTCTCGAAGAAGTAGTGGAATTAGCCGATGCTGTCGCAGGATTGGACGGAATCGCCTCCGGCTACGGCACCATGGGTTACGGCGCACAAATAGTTGTGGAAGCTGATGGCTCCAGTGAAGCTGCAGATAAAGCGATAAAACAGTTCGCGCAAGCTGTCGAAAAGACTTCGCTTCCTTTGTGGCCGGTTACCAGTGTGGAAACCCTCGGTGAGGACGAAGACTTTGGTGATCTGGATAGTGACCTTCAGTGATTCGACTCGGTAGTTTGGCCGGTTACGCCTTTGAAGGCCCCCGGACCCTTGCCGGCTGGACTCCGCCAAAAGAGCCAGCTGTTTACGCCATCCTTACCAAGTCAAAGCCTGAGCCTTCACAGGAATTTTCAGTGATCTACGTGGGACATGCAGATGACCTCTCACAGGTTGGGTTTCCTTTCAAGCACGCGAGAACAGCCGCATGGTTGGAGCGCGCTGGTGGCAAGTTCAACCTGCACGTGTGCTGGCTCAATGCGCCCGGGAGCAATCGCTCGCACAGAGAACAGATAACGCGCGATCTCGCTTCGGTTTACAACCCAAGTTGCAATGAAGAAAAGTTTGACAAAGCTTGGAAAGCCGAGTGGATTGGAAGCTACGACGCCCCCGTTACCGATCCACTCACGACCGGTCGCAAGCCGAACTAATCTATGTCGACGCCCATAGCCTCGATCATGCGCGAGCGCCTGGTACCCATTGCTGGACGGTTGACACCATCTGCTTCATGATCTTCATGCACGAAAGTTGCTCCAACAACTATCCCCTCCCCCATTCCGTACAGCAAGGGAAGAGCACCAGCAACAACACGACCAGTGCTGTTTATTGAAGTGAGGCCTGGCTCAATCAGTGCAGCATCATTTTTAATCGCCCAGACTAATTCGGCTGACTCTTCAAGATTCGCAGCAACTTTCTTTAATTGCGATCCGACGATGAACAAGTACACCGCTAACCCTGCGATAAGCAGAGCAACGTCAATCACTGACCACCACTGCAATGAACTCATGAGCGCACCTTGTCTAGTACTCGTCCGAGGAATAAATGATGTTCAAGACCCTCCGCCAACACTGCTTCCACTCCACCCGCGGTGACGCCAATGAGTGCGGTATCAGCGGTGTTGTTCTTGGCTGCTTCTAGGGTGGCCTTGATTTTTACCACCCTTACGTGAATGCGATGCACAAATATTACGAGGAGCGTGAGTAGTGCGGCTACAGCCACAACAACCACAATCCCTAGAACGTTTGCAATCATCCATAACTGTTCAGTTTGGGCATCCATGTCATCCTCCTAACCTTGTACGGCCGCGTTTTAGCCCAGCGATGACTGCCAATGCAGATGTTATTGTTTCGTTGAGGCCGGCAAGTCCAGCTGTATTTGTCTCAGCTTGCTCCAACCCCGTTAGAATTTTGCCAGCCTGCGTACCGATTTTCCATGCAATTACCAGAATCGGAATAACGAGCGCAACAACAACGAGAACGACAACAAGGCCAATGATGTAACCGATTAGCCAACCTTCATGTCCAGCGAAATCCATGAACCCTCCTTAAATCGAATTGGCAAAGTCGCGGACAGGGGCCAAACTGGCATTAACTGATGCGACAACCGGAACAACGGTCGAGGTCTGGGCAGCAATCACCTGAACTCCACCGTCGAGCGTGTCCAAGGTCTTCTCAGTCGCGGCAAGGTGACCTATCGCGCGCGCGAGACCGAGTGCAGCGGCACCGATAATCAGTGCCCCGAGAATGAGCGTAATAACTGCATCAATTGGCATAACTTCTCCTATCCCAGCAACTTAGAAACCGGACCGGCATAGCGCACCGCACCGTTGGCTACTTCTTTTATTACATCATCTGTTGTTGCAAGTAACGCTGGCGTGTTGTGCAACGCACCAATGAGTGCAACACCACCAGAAAGCGTGTCTTGCGCCGCAGCTCGAATTTGCTCGAGCGCTGCCAGTAACCGGTTAAGCAGGGCCACAAGCAATGGCACCACCACAATCAGGAGAATAAGATTTCCCAGCATCCATAGACTCATCTAATTTACCTCCGGACTAACGGCTAGGTGCCGATTGATAGGGCAGGAAGAAACGTGCGAACACCCGTTTTGCAGCCATAGAAAATGCACTGAAACCGATTGCAAGACCACTGGCCGCCTTGGGTCCCCCAACTGACATCGGATCGCGACCCTCGGCGATCGCGGTCATCCGCATTTTCATGGATCCCGCGGTTTGGGTTACAAGAACCCCGGTGAAGTCCTTTACCAATCCGCGACCGTATTGAGCCGCGGCGCCTGAAATGGCAAGGTCCATGCTCATATTTACCCTCGTCTGGCCACCAAGTGGAACGAGAGAGATGTCAAGCATTGCGCTAGCTGACCCACGACCCTTTTTATCCGCGCCGGAAGCATCGAGCACGATCACCTTCCGGGCGTCGTCGCGGCTCTTAATTTTGACTACTCCGGTGAACTCCAACTTCACCGGACCGGCCGAGATTGTGACATCTCCACGGTATTCGTCGTCACTTACCTTTTCAGTGAGGTCCGCACCCGGAATGCACATAGCAACTAGGGGAATGTCATCGAAGAAATTCCACACTTGTTCGACTGGCTGATCCATGTCGAAGGTTTGGGTAATTAACATGTGACCTCCCGCTTGATGAATTTTTCTGGATCTTTTTCAAACGCGACCCGACACCCGGGTGCGCAGAAGTAGTACGTAACTCCGTCATAATCGAATGGCCTGTTTTCTGGGACTGCGGCAACCGTCATATTGCAAACTAGGTCAATAACCTCTTCAGGTTCGGTCTTGATCGAAGGATTCATCGATACCGGTCGTAATTCTCCCGCTGCGCGCCTTTGGACTAATTCGCCGAGGATCGCCACAGCTATTTCGCGGTGCGTGGTGTGTCCCAAGTCAAGGCCCACCGGGACGTGAACGGTTGACAATTTTTCCGGTGATACGCCACGATCCAACAGGTAACCCTGAACTGCTTCACCGCGTTTGGCCGAGGCCACCAGCCCAACAAATGCGGGGCTTTCGCCCAAGGCAGTCTCCAAAACTTCTTCATCGCCGTGCCCCTGTGTAGCCACAATCACGATGCTGCCCGAATGCACCATTTCCGCAGTGAACGCCGACCCATCGATTAACTCGCCCTGCCAGCCAACGCCGCGAACTAATTCCAACAGGGTCATGGCCATGGGTGAGCGCCCAACAATCACCACTTCGGGTGCCACGAGAACAGGCTCAATATAGAGCTGTAGTGCCCCTTCACTTTGGCATGACATGGGGATTGTCAGGACCCCCTCAGGGACATGCATTCCAGCAAAATCAGCATCTTGACCAAGCCAGATCAAAGAGGGCTCGCCTGCAGCAAGAACTTTTTTTGCTTCTCGGATCACAACCGGCTCGGCACATGCGCCACCGATCCAGCCGTGAAGTTGACCATCTGCGGTGATCACCGCTTTTGAACCATGTTGGCCCGACGAAGGCGGCTTACGCCAAACAACTGTGGCAAGCGCATAGGACTGCCCGGTGCGTGCGAGTTGAACCGCAAGTTCCATGACGTCCATACCGCTGATCGTTTCCTTCATGTTAGTCGCTCAGAACCGGTGGCATTCCCGAGACATCTTGCCCCGTTTGCAGCGCCTGGTAAACACGGTTTGGCATGAGTGGCATGTCAACATTGCGAACACCTGTGTGCTCAATGGCACTCATCACAGCATTCACGAACGCGGCGGGCCCCGCCACCGTTGCGCATTCGCCAACACCCTTAGCCCCAATTGGATGGTGCGGGCACGGAGTGACCACTTCATGCAACTCAAAACCAGGAGTCTCCCACGAAGTGGGGATTAGGTAGTCCATGTAGTTAGCTCCAATGCAGTTACCTTCTTCGTCGAAAGTCATGTACTGCATGTTCGCCATGGCGTATGCCTCGGTGAGTCCACCCATTACCTGCCCTTCGACAATCATTGGGTTGATTCGCACACCACAGTCGTCCACGGCAACGAAGTTCAAGACATCCCATACGCCAGTTTGTGCATCGACTTCTACTTTGCAGAAATAGGCTGCGAATGGCCAGGTCAAGTTGGGGGGATCGTAGTACGAAGTATTTTCTAATCCCGGTTCCAGACCGTCTGGCACATTGCTATAGGCGGCGAGTGCACAATCCTGAATGGTCACGCCGCGTTCTTGATTACCGCGAACGTAAAACCGCCCTAACTCCCACTCAATATCCTCTTCAGAAACCTCAAGAAGGTGGGCTGCGATTTTGCGTGCCTTAGCCCGAATCTTGCGAGAAGCCATAGCGACGGCAGCACCAGCGACCGGTGTTGATCGAGATGCGTAGGTTCCCATTCCGAACGGCGCCGTGTCAGTATCGCCTTCTTCCACAACAATGTCGTCGGCAGGAATTCCGAGTTCGTGGGCCACGATTTGCGCCCACGTTGTCTCGTGACCCTGGCCTTGAGTCTTCGCGCCCGTTCGCAGGATTGCCTTACCTGTCATGTGCACGCGCAATTCAGCGGAGTCAAACATCTTGATACCGATGATGTCGTATTCCCGACTATTTCCCGCACCAAGTGGTTCGGTCATGGTTGAAATTCCAATACCGAGTAACTTGCCGCGCTTACGAGCTTCTTCTTGCTCCTGCTTGAAGGTGCTGTACCCGATTGCCTCCAATCCAACATCGAGGCATTTTTCGTACTGACCGGAATCGGTGAGGAAACCAAAAGCGGTGCGATACGGGAACATGTCGTCGCGGACCAAGTTCACTCGACGGAACTCTGCTTGATCCATGCCGAGGTCATTTGCCGCTGCATGCATCATTCGCTCTTGGAAAAACATAGCTTCGGTGACCCTGAATGAGCATCGATATGCCACACCTCCCGGAGCCTTGTTCGTGTAGTAGCCCTCACTGACAAGGTGACCGGTAGGTATGTCATAGCAGGCAAATGTTGAGTGCATCAAACCAATTTTGAACTTCGTAGGTTGAGCATCAGCGAAAAAGGCACCGTGATCAGAAATCGTGTGCATGCGCATTCCGAGGATTTTTCCATCTTTTCGAAGGGCCAACTCTCCTTCAAGATAAACATCGCGACCAAAACCGGTAGAAATTAAGTTACTTGATTTGTCTTCAACCCACTTGACGGGGCGTTCAGTCAGGATTGACGCAAGAATCGAAATAACGTATCCCGGATAGATGGGAACTTTATTTCCAAATCCGCCACCAAGATCGGGGGAGATAATCCGGATCATGTGCTCAGGTAACTCAGCAACCATGGCCACCGCAGCTCGAACAATGTGAGGTGCCTGCGAAGTCATGTAGACGGTTAATTTCCCGCTGGATCGATCATAATCCGCGATTGAGCCACAGGTTTCTAATGGGGACGGATGAGAGCGGGGATAGTGCAGATCAATCTTTGACACGACATCTGCCTGCGCAAAAGCTCGGTCGGTTGCTTCCTTGTCGCCAATCTCCCAATCGAAGATCTTATTTGACGTTTGGTTCTCTTTGTCGTCGCGGATCAGGGGTGCGTCGGGGCTCTGAGCCTGAATCGGATTAACAATAACCGGTAACTGTTCGTATTCAACCACGATCTTGTCGAGTGCATCTCTGGCGATGTACGGGTTGTCTGCAACAACCGCTGCGACCTCTTGTCCCTGAAAACGAACCTTGTCTGTTGCGAGCACTGCTTGTGTGTCATAAGAAAGGGTTGGCATCCAGGCCAGGTTTCGAGCAGCCATGGTCTCTCCGGTCATGACAAGTCGAACTCCGGGAACCTCCCAAGCCGCACTGGTATCAATAGATTTAATGCGGGCGTGTGCCACTGGGCTGCGCAGAATTTCCACGTGCAACATTCCGGGCAATACAATGTCATCAACGTAACGACCCTTACCACGGATGAAACGGTTGTCTTCTACACGGCGGCGACTCGCACCCATGCCACCAATTTTGAGTTCGTCGAGCGGTGCCATCATGCCTCCTGGTTTTGTTCGCGCATTTTCTTTGCAGCCCAAAGAACTGACTTAACGATGTTTTGGTAGCCGGTGCAGCGGCACAGGTTGCCAGACAATGCCCAACGAACTTCATCCTCGGTTGGATCGGGATTTCGTTCCAGCAGCGCCTTGGCTGAGAGCATCATGCCGGGAGTGCAGAACCCGCATTGGAGACCGTGCTCCTCTTTGAATCCTTCTTGAATAGGGTGCAATTCGCTTGCGGTAGCAAGGCCTTCCACCGTTTCGACTTCTCGACCGTTTGCCTGAACCGCTAATACGGTGCAGCTCTTAACGGGACGGCCATCCATCAACACCGTACATGCGCCGCAACCGGACGTGTCGCAACCACTGTGCGTTCCAGTGAGTTGCAATGCTTGGCGCAACAGGTGCGCGAGGAGGAGTCGTGGTTCCACATCAACGGTTCTATCCGTTCCGTTTACATTTACCGTGATCCGGCGAACTTCCACTCCTGCAGCAGGCGCTGCCTGTACTTCGTCATAGAGGCTAGTCATGTTCAGGCTGCTTTCTGCTCGCTGTTGGCAATGTTGGACAGAATCCGGGTGACAAATGTTTCCACGATGTGGCGCTTATATGAAGAAGATCCCCTGTGATCGGTGCGCGGTTCCGCTGCAGCAGCAACTGCCTCGGCCGCTTCTTTAATGCTCTCCGAATTCAAGGACTTACCCACCAATACTGAGATTGCATCATTTGCATCAATGGTCCGGCCACCGACTCCAGCAAGTGCACAGCCGGCACGCGTCACAATGTCACCGTCAACGTCCAGGGCCACTGCAACCGAAGCAGTGGCGAAGTCACCGACGCGACGCTCCAACTTTAAGTAACCGCCGAGAGCCTTCCCCTTAGCCGGCGGAACGATCGCTTCTACGGCAACCTCATTAAACGCGAGGGCATTGACAAATGGCCCTAGGACGAAGTCACGTGCTTTAATTTCCCTGCGACCATTTGGTCCCTGTGCAATGATTTTTCCTCCAAGGGCAATCATTGTTGCGGACCAATCACCCTGCGGGTCAGCGTGGCACAGTGAACCAACAAAAGTTCCGCGCGTACGCACGATTGGATCTGCCACAAGAGAGGATGCCTGAGACAACGTGGGGAAATTTCCAAGAATTTTGCTAAATTCCAAATCCTCGTGTCGACATAAGGCTCCAATGCGCAACGTCCCGTCGGGATCAACGCGGTGGTACTCCAGACCGGGAATCCCGTTTATGTCGACCACGCGCGCTGGAGATGCGAAGCGAAGTTTTAGCATCGGGATCAGGCTCTGTCCTCCTGCTAATACTTTTGCCTCACCGCCATTTTGGTCAAGTATCGCAATAACTTCTTCGACCGAAGTTGGTGCGTCGTAGGAAAATCGTGACGGATACATTCGTTCCTTTCCTCTCTTAGCGACCGCTGTCGGGGACTGCTGTTGGCATGGAATCTGCATCGGGATCAGGGCGTGGCTCTTGGTGCGGCGGCCAAGGGCCTTGAACGGGTTGGCCCGCAACTTTCAGGAATTCAACGAACTGTGGAAAAGCCCACACCGTTGGGCTCGCGCCAGTTTTCGGGGCGTTTTCAATGAGAGCAAACATTCGCGGGTTTCCGCGTTCCTGCCCTGAAGATTCAACCGGCATATTTAACCCCTTGAGCTCACTTGCATCCATGGATACCTGACAGATGTTGAAAGTATTGCAAGCGTAGGCCTCGGATGCAGGATTTGCAGGGAAATTCTAAATTATTTTTTTATTGCCGATGAACCGCGATTGCTTCGGCCACAATCGCGACCGCAATTTCTTCGGGCGTGGCAGCATTGATATCAAGACCTGCAGGTCCATGTACTCTGGACAAATCCGTCACATCACGATAAGCGAGCCAGTCGGCCCGGGAGTTCTGCATTGCCACCGAACCCAGCGCCCCTATGTACCCCGCATCACTTCCCAAAGCGGCCATCAGGCACCCCGATGAAACTTCGACATCATGACCCAACACAACCACAGAATCGACCGGAGACAGGGTGGCGGCCAGCCCTGCCACCGCATCGGGGCGCGGCTCAATGACAACCTTCCATTTAATTAGGGCGGCCTGCGCGGCGAGCGCGTCGGCGACAGGTCCGCCTCCCGCAACTATCAATCGGGGGGTTGGGGCGAGAACCGTTGTAATTGAATCAATTTCCACGTTAACCAACGGTCGCGCATCTGCGCCGCCGGGCTCAATATTTATAGCCGTAACCATATCTTTCGACATTGACGCTACAACAACCAAAGAACTGTGATTAAGTAAAAGTGACCAAGTCTGGGATGGGAACTGTTCCGCGGGAACTACAAGGAACTGCACGGGGGTTCCTGCGGGGAGTTCGCAAATGAGGCTTTCCATCTCACTCACTACATGGTCCACCAGACGACCAGTGGATAGGCGCCGGGCTGCCGCGTCGGTCAGCAAACCATCAAATGCGCCGGATGCTAACCGGCCAATCCTTCCTCCACCCGGGGTTAAGGCCAATGCTTGATCGGATGCATTCGGCAACACCATCCAGGCAACATCCGCTCGTGTGCCCGAACGAACACATGCTGCGACACTCAAAGCGATGTCATACAACTCAATCACCTCTTCCTGAATTTGGTTCCCATATCGACCCATTGCGAATAAATGGATGATAGCCAAGCAGCGGCACAATACAAGTTGTTTGAATAACTCCATGGAATGGACTTAGACTTGGATCACGATGCGAGAAGTAATCACTGAACTATTAGCCGCTCATCAATCTGGTGGCGCTGCGATGGCCACCGTTGTCCAAACTTGGCGCTCCGCTCCCAGACCTGCTGGAGCATCGATGCTGGTCACACCCGAAGGTGAAGCTGTTGGCAGTGTTAGCGGCGGCTGTGTTGAAGGTGCTCTCTTTGAAGTCTGCAACGAAGTAATCGCAGACGGCACTCCCCGATTCGAACATTACGGGGTCAGTGACGATGATGCCTTTGCGGTAGGACTGACCTGTGGCGGAATTCTGGAAGTTTTTATTGAGCCAGTAAATCAAGACACCTGGCCAGAACTGCCTGAGGTAGCCGCTCGGATTGACCGAGGTGATCCCGTTTGTATCGCAACGATCATCAAGGGTCCCCATTTTGTTGGCCGACACTTAGTGATTCACCCTGATTCAACGGCTGGTTCACTGGGGACGGATCGCCTCAATGACACGGTTCGAGACGATGCACTGGGCATGTTGGCCGCAGGGCTCACGGGAACAATTGAATATGGACCCGAGGGTGAACGCCTCGGTGAAGGATTAACCGTATTCGTTGCGAGCTTTGCCCCGCCTGCGCAAATGTTTGTTTTTGGTGCCATCGATTTTTCAGCAGCTCTGGTGAGAGTTGGCAAAGTGCTCGGTTATGTCGTGACAGTCTGCGATGCTCGCCCAATTTTTGCCACGGTCAAACGTTTTCCTGAGGCCGATCAGGTTGTAGTTGATTGGCCACACCGCTGGCTTGAACAACAGGAAGTTGATGAACGAACCGTTATCGCTGTCCTCACACACGATCCAAAGTTTGATGTCCCCGCTCTCAAGGTCGCATTAGGAACCAAAGCTGGCTACATAGGTGCAATGGGTTCGCGGCGAACCCACGAAGATCGAGTGACCCGGTTGCGAGAGGCTGGAGTTTCCGATTCTGAACTTGCGCGCATACATTCACCAATTGGACTCGATATTGGCGCTCGCACTCCCGAAGAAACCGCAATCAGTATTTGCGCCGAGATCGTTCAACACCGCTGGGGCGGTGGTGGTCAACCACTCGCGCGCACAAGCGGGCCAATTCACCCAGGTGCCCCGCGTTGAGTGTCACGGTAAATCTATATGCCGCGGCGCGTCATGCAGCTCAGCAAAATTCACTCACCGTGGAAGCTGCATCCCTTGTCGAAGTTAAAGCAGAGTTGATTCAACAAATTCCTGGCTTGGCATCGGTGATCCCTCAATGTTCCTTCATTGTCGACGGTCATTCATTTGGAAGATCGGGCGACTGCGATGTTCGTGCGGGGCAACACATTGATGTTATGCCGCCATTTTCTGGCGGATAAACTCATCCACCAATTGCGCTCATGGGGCGGTCAGGCTTGATGAAGCCAGGATCATTTATTCCATGTCCCGGTAACTTTGACTTAGTAACCGACTCAATTATTGCCTGCACTCCTGCATGGATATCTGACTGAGGAAGGCCCGAGCGCAGAATCGCGCGCACATCTGTTTCGTCACGGGCGAAGAGGCAGTTTCGAAATTGGCCATCGGCAGTCAACCTCAAGCGGTCACATGCTGCACAGAACGGTCTGGTCACACTTGCGATAATCCCCACTGTTTCCGGCCCACCGTCAACGTAGAACTCTTCCGCTGGCGCAGATCCTCGACTTGGGACAGGGGTCAATTCAAACTCACGTTCAAGTTCGCTCTGGATTTCATCTGCCGTGACCATGACTGGACGAGCCCACAGGTCACCGGCATCCAGTGGCATTTGCTCGATGAATCGAAGATTCCAATCATTGGCTAATGCATGCCGCAGCAGAGGAATTGCTTCGTCGTCATTCACTCCTTTGAGCAGGACCGCATTAACTTTGAGCGGTGTAAGACCTGCCGCCTTTGCCGCCTCGATTCCTTCAATGACGTCATGGAATCGATCACGGTGAGTCATCTCGTTAAATCGTGTTGGGTCAAGCGTGTCCAGTGACACATTGACTCGCGCAAGCCCAGCGTCTTTGAGCTCTTGAGCGACCTCGGCCAACCGCAGTGCATTTGTTGTTAGAGAAATACGAGGCGGTTGGGGTAATTCGTTTATTCGACGTACTACATCAACAATGTCACGACGCAAGAGTGGTTCACCACCCGTCAGTCGCACCTGAGTGATACCAGCCTCAACACAGAGTCCGATTACCGTGACGAGTTCATCAGTTGTCAGGAGTTTGTCGTTCGCGATCCAGTCCGAGAAATCCGCAGGCATGCAGTAGGTGCAGCGCAATGAACAACGGTCGGTTAATGACACGCGCAAATCACGATGCACACGACCATAAGTATCAACGAGTTGTTTCGTTCCATTCACGCGCAATTCACCCACTCGTCGGTTCCATCGGCAAAAAACTGGTGCTTCCACACGGGAAGCTTCTCTTTTACTAGGTCAACTAAAGCACCCGCCGCTATAAATGCATCACCGCGGTGTGAACTAGCCACAACTACAACCAATGCAGCCTGGCCAATTGGGATCTCACCCACCCTGTGGACCACGGCAATTCCCGTGACGTTTGAGTCTGCCGCAAAGTCATTGACGACCGTTTCTAAAACCTCCTGTGCGGATGGGTGACCTTCATAGGTCAAAGAAACCACCTTCCGCCCATGGTCGTGGTCTCTCACATCTCCGCTGAATAAGACAACCGCTCCAGTGGTTGCATCACTTACCAGCGCTTTCATCGCCTGAGCATCGATCTCTGACTCGCTCACTTCGGCATGGTGAACAACGGCTGGCATAGTCCGCTCATTATGGTGGAGCATGGTCGATTTAGCCAATACAGCCTGTCTCGTTCTTGCTGCAGGGAGTGGCCAAAGATTCGGTGGGCCAAAAGCGCCATTCGTTTTCGAAGGTGAACGTCTCGTTGATCGTGGTGTTCGCATCCTGCGCGAAGCAGGACTAACCAATGTTTATGTTGTGCTCGGCGCATGGGTTGGTGACGTTCCGCAGGCAACGGTGATTGAAAATCCCGACTTTTCTTTGGGCATGTCCTCTAGTTTGCGCGCCGGGCTTGTATTCCTCTTGACCCAGGAACCTCAACTTGATCGAGTCGTCATCACTCTCGTGGATCACATAGGACTCAGTGCCGCAGCCATCACCGAGATTACCGACGCGCAAGGGGATCTCATTCAAGCAACCTACGAGGGCGAAATCGGTCACCCCGTTGTCATTGGGCGTGAACATTGGTCAGCACTAATAAACGAGATTGCCGGTGACATGGGAGCCAAGAATTACCTTACGAGAAATAACGCCACTCGAATTGAACTCGGGAAATTTGCAACCAATACCGATTTGGACCACCGACCGACTTAACGCATCACGGTATTTCTTTTTCCCTTCGCTCCCATGAACACGGTGAGCAGTTGAACGGTATCTTCACCCTTATTGATCCCGTTGTAATTGGTCTTCACGGCCTGCATTGTTGAACTACCAGCTGGAAATTCCTTGGTGACACCGGCTTCATACTCGACGGTGTAAGTGCCGCTGAGAACATAAACAAATGTGGGGACCGGGTGCAACTGCCAACCGGTTTCCTGACCGGGTTCTAGTGTCGTGATTGCACTGGACACTTGCGCAACACCCTTTTTGGGATACACCAACTTTTGATCAAGAACCGTGATCTCTTGGTCGATCATGAGTTGTTGAGTCCCTATGACTTCGACGGTATTTGGTGCATCAGGTGAAGTATCTGCTGTGTCACCGCCCCCACCACATGCGGTCACTAGAGTTCCTACTAGCGCCAGCACAATTAGTCCCCGTGCGGTCGGACCTGATTTTGATAACAACACCGTAACAACCTAACCCAATTTGGGAGTTCACGAGCAAAAAATGCCATTTTTACCAGGATTCCTCACCCCATCGCGAAGTGTTCCGGTTACCCGGTGGCGCTCAGAATCACGCTGGAGTTCCAAGCCCAGCACCCTAGCGATTCTGATTATTGGGTTGTGGATTTTCGGTACGGGCGAGGCACTGCTGATCATTTCAGATCTTGGAGTTGGCCCCTGGACCGTCTTCGCTCAAGGCCTCAATGTCAGGACCGGGCTGAGTATTGGGGCAACCACATTCATTATTAGCGTTGTTGTACTCCTCGCCTGGATTCCGTTGAAGGAACGCCCAGGTCTTGGCACTATTGCCAATGCGATCGTGATTGCAACGGCACTTCAAGTGATGAGCACGATCCTGCCGCATCCGACAAACACAGTTGTGAAATTCCTCGTTGTGATCGCGGGGATCGCATGTGTGGGAATTGGTAGCGGGTTGTACCTGACCACGAACTTGGGCCCGGGGCCCCGTGACGGCATGATGACCGGAATTCACTTTCGCACTGGATGGCCTGTTGCCCGGGTGCGTTTGGGTATTGAAATTGGCGCCTTAACCGTTGGCTGGTTCCTTGGTGGAACAGTGGGAATTGGAACAGTTCTCTTTGCAGTGCTCGTCGGCCCCTTTGTGGCCTATGGCCTAAAAGCAGTCGGTGTTCTTGCCGGAGCAAAGACGGTAATCGAAACCGATGAAGAACCAGAACTGGATGCTTAACCGGTAAATACGTGCCAACAAAAAAATGGTCGCCGTGAGTATTTCACCCACGGCGACCATTAACCCATCAACTTGATGGCGTGAACTATTTACGCAAGATCAAAACGATCGAGCATCATGACCTTGTTCCAAGCGGACACAAAGTCACACACGAACTTGCCCTGTGCGTCATTGCCGGCGTAGACCTCAGCGATTGCGCGCAACTGAGAGTTTGAACCAAATACGAGGTCCACTCGGCTGGCCATCCACTTGAGTTCACCGGTTGCACGGTCTGTGCCTTCGAAAAGGTCGGCACTTTCAGTGTCCTCCGTGACCGGCTTCCACTGCGTTGACATATCGGTCGTATTGATGAAGAAGTCGTTGGTCAACGTTTCCTTCTTATCCGTCAAGATGCCCACCTGTGAACCATCAAAGTTCGCATTCATGGCGCGCATGCCGGCAACGAGCACCGACATTTCCGGTGCACTGAGTGTGAGCAGATTCGCTTTGTCCACGAGCAGCTTCTCAGCCGGACGCACCAAGGCCTTGCCCAAGTAATTGCGGAAGCCGTCAGCTACGGGCTCAAGAACCGCAAATGACTCAATATCTGTCATCTCCTGGGTTGCATCGGTGCGACCTGGTGTGAAAGGAACCGTAACGGTTTCACCGGCGTTACTGGCAGCTTTTTCAACTCCAGCGCAACCTGCAAGGACAATGAGATCAGCCATGGAGACGGTCTTGGCACCTGCATTGAATTCCTTGGCGATTCCTTCGAGTGTTCCCAGCACCTTGGAAAGTTGGGCCGGGTTGTTGACCGCCCAATCACGCTGTGGTTCCAAGCGAATCCGGGCACCGTTTGCGCCACCCCGCTTGTCAGTTCCGCGGAATGTTGATGCTGAAGCCCATGCGGTGGACACGAGTTCGGAAACGCTCAATCCACTAGCCAACACCTGTGCCTTGAGTGCGGCAATGTCGGCATCATCGATCAATGCACCCTCAACTGCCGGGACGGGATCCTGCCAAATGAAGATCTCACTGGGAACCTCGGAGCCAACATAACGGGTGATCGGTCCCATATCTCGGTGGGTCAGTTTGAACCACGCTTTTGCAAAGGCGTCTGCCAACTCGGCGGGGTTTTCATGGAAGTGACGGGAGATCTTTTCGTAGATCGGATCAACCCGCATTGCCATATCTGCCGTGGTCATCATGGGTGCATGACGCTTATTGGGGTTATGCGCGTCCGGTACATCTTCCGAACCAGCGCCACCCACCGGTGTCCACTGTTGGGCACCCGCAGGGCTGTGGGTGAGCTCCCATTCGTGTCCGAACAAGGTGTCGAAGTAACTGTTATCCCACGTGGTTGGTGTTGGCGTCCATGCGCCTTCAATGCCACTTGAAATCGTGTCTTCCCCATTACCGGTTCCGAAGGAGCTCTTCCAGCCCAGACCCATCTCTTGCAGCGGGGCGCCTTCAGGCTCTGCACCAACGTACTTACTGGGATCTGCGGCGCCGTGGGCTTTACCGAATGTGTGTCCACCCGCGACAAGGGCAACTGTTTCGTAGTCGTTCATTGCCATGCGGGCGAAGGTTTCTCGGATGTCTCGCCCTGAAGCCATGGCGTCAGGGACTCCGTTGGGGCCTTCGGGGTTGACGTAGATCAAGCCCATTTGAACTGCTGCTAGTGGATTTTCTAATTCCCGATCACCCGTGTAACGGTTGTCGGCCAACCATTCATGCTCGGCGCCCCAGTAGGTTTCATCGGGCTGGAACACGTCAGCGCGTCCGCCACCGAATCCGAAAGTCTCAAAGCCCATTGACTCAAGGGCGACGTTTCCGGTCAGAATAAATAGATCTGCCCACGAGAGATTCTTGCCGTACTTCTGCTTGACCGGCCAGAGGAGACGACGAGCTTTGTCCAAGTTGACGTTGTCGGGCCAGCTGTTCAGAGGCGCGAAGCGCTGCATGCCGTTTCCGCCACCACCGCGACCGTCTGTGGTGCGGTATGTGCCGGCTGAGTGCCATGCCATACGAATGAAGAACGGGCCGTAATGACCGTAGTCTGCTGGCCACCATTCTTGTGAGTCGGTCATGACCTTGGTGAGGTCTGCTTTTACTTCAGCAAGATTTAGGGTTGCGAACGCCTGAGCGTAATCAAAATCCTCGCCCATCGGATTGCCGGATGGTGGGTTTTGATCGAGGACTCGCAGGTTCAGTTGATTGGGCCACCAATCGTCATTCTGCGTTCCGCCAACACCTGCTCCATGCATTACTGGACATTGCGATTCAGTGCTAAGTGCTTCAGTGCTCATAGAAACTCTTCCTTCTGCCGTGGGTTACCTACATTCTGGCTCACAATTTCCCATAAGTCTAATGAATAAAATTTTATGTAGCATAATCTGAAGTTATGGACTTTGATCGCCGAAAATGGCACCCGACCTACCCCCAACTTCGAGCCTTCGTTGCAGTAACCCAGGAGGGCAGTTTTGGTGCCGCCGCCAATGCGCTTGGCATCAGCCAACCCGCGGTCAGCGTCCAAATACGGGATTTGGAAGCTGCGCTTGGTTTCCCCCTACTTCAGCGAGGATCCCGAGGTGTCGAACTCACCTCGGTCGGGGCATCCCTAATCCCATTCGCCCGACGCGCACTTGAAGCCCTCGCTGATTTCACCACAGCATCAGCACCACACGGAGTTGACTCGGTCCTGCGGTTGGGTGCTATCCCAACGCTTGCCCCATATTTGTTGCCCAAAATAGTTGCCGGCCTTGGCAGCACAATCTCCCTTCAACTTTCAGAACAACGCACGGACGTCCTTCTTAATTCATTGCGTGACCACTCAATTGACATAGCCCTTCTCGCGCTTCCCATCGCACCCTCTGACATTGAAACTTTGGAACTCTTCACCGACACATTTCACCTCGCAGTTCCTATCGACCACCCTTGGGCTGGGTCAACCGGAATCGACCTCGGTGACGTTAACGAATTCCCTGTGCTTTTAATTGAAGATGGTCACTGCCTCCGCGGTCAAGCCGAAGAGATTTGCGCAAACGCCAAGATTTCGAATACCTATGATGTAGGCGCAGCTGGGCTTGCCACGGTGTGTCAAATGGTGGCCGCCGGCAACGGAGTAACTCTTCTCCCCGAGTGCGCTGTTGAACTCGAAGCCCGAATCGGTACAGGTATTGCGATAGCGAGCATCGCGGATCCTCAACCATTTCGCACAATCGGCTTGGCTTGGAGTAAAAATGCAGTCCAGAAGGATCGACTATTTGAACTCTCAGCAATTATCAAACAATTGCTCATGCCAATCTTGGCTCCGCACACTGAGTAAGATCTCCGTATGAATCCGGAAGATGAAAAACCTCACACCGACTTCAAGGTTCGGGAATTACGCAAACTTCGCTTCTCCGCAACCCTGCAAATTTTTGCTGCAGTATTTTTTGCCGGGGCCGCATTCATTATCGGATCAGCCCAAGGTTGGGGGCTCATGTCCGCGGTTTTCATTGCACTAGCAACTGCCAATATTGTCTTCTTCATTTATATTCGAAAAGCGATGAAGTCACTTTAATTACGTCAACTAGGAATTAAACGCGAGCAAGACGGCAGCACCTAGGGCCATTAATACACCCACACTTTGCAATCGATTCATGCGCTCCTTGATCACCACTCGAGCAAGGACAACCGTTGCCGCTGGGTACAGCGAACCAAGTACAGCGACAATGGACAGAAGTCCACGTTGGCTCGCCAATTGGAAGAGGCCGTTTGCAGTCGAGTCGAGAACTCCGGTGATTATCGCAAGTTTCCAGGGAAAAGTTGACTTATTGAACGACCGAACGACCACTACGACGAACGTGATCATGATGATCGTCGAGAACCAGCGTCCCAGGGTTGCAACCCACACACCTGAATCAACAGGCGCCAGTCCAATAATGGTGAGGTAAAAACCGATAGCAATCCCAGATGCGATCGCCAAGCCGATTGCAAAAATCGGTGTTCTTCCATGATGGTGCGCCGACTCGCGACTCACCAGTACGACTGCAATTACGGCCAGTCCCATACCTGCGAAGGCATACGCTGATGGCTGCTCTCCTCGAAACAGTCCGACCACAACAGGAACGGCGCCGCTCATCACGGCCGTTATGGGCGAGACAACTCCCATTTGGCCACGGACCAAGGCTGCATAGAGCAACGTAATCGCAATCGTGCCAACTAAACCTGCGAGTAGCGAGATACCAATGAGGTCGCTACTTAATGTTCCGGGAACAACAAAGATCGCCAGGAAAGTGATTGCGATGGCGCCGGAAGGGTAAGAGACAGCGAGTACTTGAGTAGCACCGGCACGCCGAGCGGCAAGTCCACCCAGAAAGTCGGCTACGCCCCACGACAAACTAGAGATAAGTGCGAGCAGCGCTGCCACGCGCACCTTCTTTCCTGTTTTACCGGCCTAATTAATAAGGGCAACCGGCAAAGGTTAGTGCAACCTGGTGCAACGTCTTGCTTTAGATCAACACCTCACCAAGGAATTCGCCTTCTGATACACCCGGCAAAATTAAATAGGCGGCCGAACCAATCGTGGTGACCCACCTATTCATCGCATCTGATTGCGCGATTCGATCCTGCATAGGAATAAATGACTTAGTGGGATTCTTTGTATACGCCGCAAAAAGTAACCCCACGTCAATGGAACCGTCGGCCAGCTCAACGTTGTAGTTGTAGGGACGGCGTAAAATCATCTCTTCGATTGATGCCGCGTGCGCCACCCGGATATGCGCATTTCGTGAAATAACCGGCAGACCGTCCGAGCCAAGAGCATCAAAGTCAACGGGGTCACTTTGGTCAACCCCCGTCAGCGGAGCACCTGTTTCTATTGAACGCCCGACAACTATCTCTTTGGCACTGCGATCCAATACATCCCAGTCGTCCATCAACATGCGGATCCTTCGCAGCACCAAAACGGTTCCACCGTCAGCCCAAGAACCGTCATCAATCCAAACGGCTTGAGCATATTGATCAAGGGTCGGGTTAATCGTTCCATCGACCTGACCCATTTGATTTCGACTTGCCGTACCACCTGCCGTAGCGGGTGTGGGTGACAAAAAGCCCGACTGCACCCATGCGGTCGTGGTTAACGTAGACAAGTCTTTCGTAATCATCCGATGCGCGTGGGAAAGGGTCAGCGGATCATCAGAGCCAATCTGGACTACAAGATCACTCTGCCCCCACTGAGCATCCAATGCATCCGTCTTAAACGCTGGTATCTCGGGGAAAGAAGTAGGAATGTCAATACCAAGTTCCTTGATGAATGATCGACCCAATCCCAATGTGATACTCAATCGAGCCGGGTTTGCGGCAATCTCGGGCTCAGTATCACCCAGTGCACCTTCGCCTTGCGTTAGACGAGCAGCGTCATCCGTGAGAATCCGCCCAATGGCTTCTAGAGCATCCCTGCTGGGATCGTTTACGTTGAGCCCAAGGAATTTTGTGTACACCTGGGCAGTCGTTTCTACACCTGCTTGGTGCACACCATAAAAAGGCGTCTTAATCTTCGCGGTCGAACTGGACTCCTTAGTCACAGGTTGAGCAATTAATGGGCTCTCATTCGCACTAATACCGCCGAGTGCGTATCCACCGGCGCCGCCAACGATTGCGGCACCGGTGAATGCGAAGAGGCCTCGACGGGTAATCCCGTTGGTGGCCATTGATTTACATCCCTGACATGCCGGAATGTGCTGGGTCATACGACTCATTGGCACCAGCGAAGACCTTGCCTAATGCCCTAAAGCGAAGTTGCTCGGCGTTTGAACCAATCAACATAATTGGCACCATGGTTCCGGCGGTTATTGGCTTTTTCAAGTTCATGAACATTATGTGATCCCCACCCGGCTTGAGCTCAACCGTTTTTCCTGCAGGGATCAATAAGCCGGTCGCAAGTTGTTGCATGACCATCGTGCCCTCGGCGTTCATCGTCATCTGGTGCAACTGATCAAGTGTTGAAAACGCGTTTGATCGAGCCGCAATTATCCGAATGTCTTTCTTAGTCGGATTCGTAATCATGCCAAATGCGGCAGTCATCCCACTGTCCGCGATCTTCACCCACATGTCTTTGGTCTTCAATGGTGATGAACTTTTAGGAAGGGCTTTTGACCAACGAGCGGTGGGTAGACAGACGTAGGATTTGTCTTTCACAATTACTGAGCCACCGGTCATAGCTGGATTAATGGCACAGGTTGAACCTGGCTTTGGCGCTGAAACAGCATTTGCTGCCCCAAGTCCGCTCGAACCAACAAGGAGTACAACTGAAATTGACAATATTGATACGATTTTTTTCACAAGAATCCTTAAATAAGTTTGAATAAGTATTGAACAGAAGGGTCTTACGCACAAAGTGCGTATACAGTGCGGGAGCACAA
>Ga0208544_10000715_pt1 | contig 24775 bp, 16 predicted proteins | sample DEB08_DNA_9_FD_184526 | JGI IMG/M metagenome (GOLD analysis project Ga0208544, IMG submission 184526) | Aqueous microbial communities from the Delaware River and Bay under freshwater to marine salinity gradient to study organic matter... | ecosystem: Environmental > Aquatic > Marine > Coastal ... | reverse complement strand
TAGAGCAGATTTAGCAGCAGGAGCTTATGAAGTAACGATAGTAGAAGTAGGAACGGATTGTAAGCGAATAGTTAATTTTAATTTAGCGGATTCTTGCCCAGATTGTTTTATAGCAGAGGCTAAAATTATCAAAGAGCCTGACTGTGAAGTATCGAATGGAGCAGTAGATATTTTGATAACAGGCGCAACGAATACTTTGGAATATCAATGGAGCGATGGCATTTTTTCTACAGGGAATAGAGTAGATTTAGCAGCAGGAAATTATGAAGTAACGATAGTAGAAGTAGGAACGGATTGTAAGCGAATAGTTAATTTTAATTTAGCGGATTCTTGCCCAGATTGTTTTATAGCAGAGGCTAAAATTATCAAAGAGCCTGACTGCGAAGTAGCCAATGGTACGGTAGCAATTATGGTAACAGGCGCAACAAATTCCTTAAAGTATATTTGGGAAGATAGCACGTTAATGGATTCCGTTCGTACTGATTTAAGTTGGGGCGATTACATCGTAATTGTTCAAGAAGAAGATACAAATTGTGCAGACACGCTCTCTTTTACTTTAGAGAACCCAATGCCTCCTGTACTTCTAGTTACTCCAGATACCCTTTGTTCAGATACTACTAGTATAGGAGGATTGCAATATGAAGTGATGAATTGTTTTGTTTTGCCTATTGAAATACAAATCTTAAATGACTCGAATCAAGTAATCAGAACTATTGATAAGGATACTTTGGGCAGCGGCAGAATTGAAGGTTTATTGCCTAATCAAATTTATACGTTCATTGTTATAGATGCTAATGGGCAAGAAATTAATACACAAGAGTTTGAAATAATTATTCCTCCAAAACCTGATTATAATTTATACAGAGATACCATTTTATGTGAGGCAATTGACAGTATAGAAATCGGGGTGGAATTAACGGGAGAAACTACCTTTTTCTGGTCAACCACGCCCAATTTTGAAGATACACTAAGTAAAGAAGCTGTCTTACAAGTTCCGTTTGGTAGTTACTATATTGCCTTGAATACTGGATGTATTACGATGGATAGTGTGATTATAATAGACGGTAGCATTATGATTGATAAAATTGAACCCGACCCACTTTGTATGCCGGGAACGACGACTTTGAATGTCCTTAATTTAAAGCCAATGCAAATTTTGTCTTATGATTGGACAGCTAAAGCACTTATTACCTCGCCTACAGATACAACCGATTCGCCAGTAGTTAATGTTAATGAGACGACTCAATTTAATGTGCGGATTAACAATCAATTTGGTTGTGAATTATTGGATTCTATGACCGTAATGGTCTTTGATACCAATTCATTGACGGATATTCGGGTACTTCCTAAGGAAGAAAAAATAGGTGCGGGCACCACTGCAGAATTGTCTTTAAGTGAATCTTTACCTACTGGATTTATCTTTGAATGGCAGGAAGACCCTACCTTAGTAGACATGGGAGAAACTGCACTTGTTTCTCCAACAGTGAATGGTACTCGATATTTTGCAACAATTTTTAGTGAAGAAGCTCCTCAATGTGCTGTGATTAGAGATACGGCAATTTGGATTAGTTGTGATGATGATGCCCTATTTATGCCGAATGCTTTTAGCCCGAATGGAGATGGTATTAATGATGTTTTATATGTTAGAGGTGCGGACGATTTTATATCGATGAATCTAATTATCTATAACCGTTGGGGCGAAAAAGTTTTTGAAACTTCTGATCCTGACTTTGGTTGGGATGGGCGTTTTGAAGGAAAAGAACTTGGTCCAGATGTTTACGGCTATTATTTGACCGTTACTTGCCCAAATGATGTGATAACGAGACAAGGCAATGTTACCTTGCTGAAATAACTTAGGTGTCGGGTATCAGATGGAACGAAAATTCCTGTCTGATACCCAATACTCGAAATAACACCGCAACAAGGCAACACCGCAACACCGAAATTTACCGAACTAACTCATTCACCTTTAATTTATACAACTTTCCAATCGGTACCAAATGCTCACCAATCGTAATTCGATTCCCCTCAATACTATGAATATGTTTAATAGCCACTGCAAAAGATTTATGTACCTGTAAAAAAGCCTCACTATTTAAGGAAGTCAGCACATCAGAAATTTTTTCTCTAATGGTAATGATTTCTTGTGTTGTCACTACTTTTGCATAATTACCTGCTGCTTCAATATATAAAATTTCGTCGATGACTACTTGAATATATTTTTTATTACTCCTAAGGAAAATAGTATTTTGAGCAGCCGTAGTTCCAGTAGCATTAGACCGATTCGTGGGAAGTGGAGTAGTGCTGCTAACGACCTTATTAATAGCCGTTAAAAACCGACTAAAACTAAAAGGTTTTAGTAAATAATCGACTACATTTAATTCATATCCATCTATCGCATATTCTTGATATGCCGTTGTTACAATAACACTTGGAGGATTGGAAAGTGTTCTTAAAAATTCAAAGCCTTTTATTTTAGGCATATTCAAATCTAAGAAAATTAAATCGACTTTATTGCTGCGTAAATAGTCCAAGGCTTCCAAAGCATCATAGCAATTTTTGACCAATTCCAAATTGGGTAATAAATCACAATATTCTTGGATAATATCATGGGCGATGTATTCATCATCAATAATTAAATATTTCATTATTCCTGTTTTAAGTGATTCGAGTTGCGGGTTGCGAGTTACGTGTTGAAAGGGATTATTAATTAATAGCTCAATAAATGATTTCAAAAACGAATTCTTAGATTTCAATTACTATCACCTTAACTCGCAACTCGCAACCCGCAACTCGCAACGATTTAGAAATTATCGAACAATCAAGACTTATTACGTATCAATAATTCTGCTTTATACACATTTTTAGTTACTGAAAAAGAAAGTTGATGTTTATTAGGGTAAACCAATTCCAACCGTCTTTTTAAATTTTTTAAACCAATGCCACCTGCATTAGTAGCTGCGGAAGTATCAAAATTATTGCTTACGGAAAAATAGATTTCTTTGGCGTTTGCACTAATATTAACGCTAACAAAAGCATCTTTTCTTAATTTTTCGACCCCATGTTTAAAAGCATTTTCTAATAAAATTATAAATAGTAAAGGCATTATTTGGATGCCTTCTTGTTCGATTTGTTCCTTAAAATCAATATGGATGGCTTTATGATACCGCATTTTATGTAGCTCAATATAATTTTTTAAGTAGTCGATTTCTGCTTCCAAAGTTACGGCTTCTTTTTGCCCTTCATAAATACTATAGCGCATCATATCCGATAATTTTAGGATTAATTCCCTTGCCTTCTCTGCATCTTTTCCAACCAAACCATATAAATTATTGAGCATATTAAAAAAGAAATGTGGATTTACCTGACTTTTTAAATGCAATAATTCCGTTTTAGCTTGTTCATTTTTTAGGTTAATAATTAACTTAATTTGCTTAAAAATCCATCGAAGGACTAAAAAGAAAAGTGTTGGAAAATAAAATAAGCCTGTAAAAACTAATGCTTCTTGATTATCAAAATGTTCTAGAACGATTAATAATAGGAAAGTACCAATAGCAAAACACCAAAATGCCCAATTTAATAAGGCCTTTCTATTAATCGTCGTCACTCCATGTTTCCTGATTTGGTCATTACTAAAATGCAAAGCACTCAGAAATAAAGTGGTGAAAAAAGGAATAGCAAATAAAGCAGTAAAGGGAGGATTAACAAAAAAAGATTCAATGGCCCCGATAATACTTAAACCACCAATTAGGAATAAGACTGCCCAAATTTCCTTACTAATCCAAGTTAGCGTAAAGGATAAATAATGATAACGTTTCAACAGCCAAGAAAGCGGTATATAAATAAAGACGGCAAAAGCGACTGCCATAATTAAACTACCAGTTCCTTCAATTTCTTGTTCAAGAATAGCCGCAGCACTTATAAAGAGCAACAGAAAGAGCGCAATAAAGGAAAATACCCGTTTATATCTATCGAATGTTGAAATCATACTCAAATATAATGCAGCTAAATGGATAAGTCAAAGAAGTTGGTAAACAGCCGTTGCTTGAGGGTCAACGGTCTCGAATATGGGACAAAAGTACTTATTATTCCCCTTTGTGTTTTATAAACCACCTAGCAATCCGTTTATCCCATTTATTTTAAAAAGCGATGAATGGTCAATAGGTTTGTAAAAAATCGTAGGAATGTTCAAGCAAAGGGTAGCCAATTAAGTGCTACCCTAAGCTTTAAATTGAGATTAAGATTGAAATTTATACCAGAATTGCTTTAAAAATTTACATAAACAACGAATATGCATACACTAGAAATCACCAATCTTTCCAAGACTTATGCCAATGGCGTACAAGCCTTACAAAACATTTCTCTGACTATTCCGACAGGTTTATTTGGATTATTAGGCCCGAATGGTGCTGGGAAATCTACGCTAATGCGAATCATTGCCACCTTACAAGAAGCAGATGAAGGTGTCATTAAATTTAGTGGGACAGATATTGCTAAACATAAAAATGCGCTTAGAAAAGTCTTGGGTTATTTGCCACAACAATTTGGTTTGTATCCAAAAATATCAGCAGAAGTATTGCTGCATCATCTAGCCGTTTTAAAGGGATTAACAAACAAAAGAAATAGAAAAGAAATCGTCAATGCCTTATTGCATAAAACGAATTTATATACTGACAGAAAGAAAAATTTAGGTGGTTTTTCTGGTGGCATGAAACAACGATTTGGCATTGCCCAAGCTCTTTTAACCAACCCAAAACTCCTCATTGTGGATGAACCAACTGCTGGATTAGACCCCACAGAAAGAAACCGTTTTCATAATTTATTAAGTCAATTAGCAGAAAATACAGTGGTGATTTTATCTACTCATATTGTGGACGATGTGAAAGAATTATGCACCAATATGGCGATTATCAACCAAGGAAAAGTGCTTTTACAAGGAAATCCACAAACAGCTATAGACAATTTACAAGGTAAAATATACCAAAAAGCCATTCAGAAAACGGAATTACCCGACTATAAAAAAGAATATGAAGTCATTGCAGAGAAATTATTTTTAGGCAAACCTATCATCCATATTTTGAGTGATACAAATCCTAATAATGGATTTATGCCTACTCAAGCAGGTTTAGAAGAGGTGTATTTCGCACAGATTTTTGGAACTGCTTAAACTTATCACTCATCACTTATAACTCATCACTAATCCATGTGGTACGAAATACTTAAATTTGAATTAAAATATAGAGCTAAACGCTGGGATACGTACCTCTATTTTGCCGCCTTATTTGCCTATGCTTTAATAGCCGTAGATTTCCTATTTGGACAAGATATTAACGATGTTAAGCTAAATGCACCTTATCTTTTAGCTTTAACAATGGGCATCGTTTCCGCCTTGTGCATGATGATGGTATCCATGGTGATGGGTGTCGCCGCTTTACGAGATTTTGACCATAATATGGAATCCCTAATGTTTATCAATCCGATTAAGAAAAGCGATTACTTAATTGGTCGATTTGTAGGCTCTTTTTTAGTATTACTCTTTATTTTTAGTGGCTTACTTTTGGGCTTAATTGTGGCTGATTTTATGCCTTGGCGTGATGAAGCAGACCTACTGCCTTTTTCCTTATGGCGATATTTGCAACCCGCTTTATTTATTGTTTTGCCCAATTTATTTTTTGGTAGCGCCTTATTTTTTATAGGCGGGGCTTTAAGCCGAAAATTGCTAGTCGTTTATACACAAGGCATCTTGTTGTTGACGGTCTATATTCTAAGCTTACAATTAACACAAAATAGTGACTACCAATTATTAGCAGCTTTGATAGATCCATTTGGTTATCAAACCATCAAAAATATGGTAAAGTACTGGTCAACTGCTGAACGAAATACCCAAATGATTCCAATCAGCGGATGGTTATTATATAATCGATTGTTATGGATGGGAATAAGTTGTATCATTTTGATCATAGGGTATTATGGATTTAGTTTTAATGTGGTAAGGGATAAATTTAGAAAAAATGCTTTATGGGCTAGAGTACAAGGTAAACAGGAAACAGTTTTGCCTACATCGAATTTATTTACAAATATGGAAGCAATTCCTAATCCGATGCTATCTGAAGGTTTCCTTTCTAAATTAAAACAACTCCAATACCATTCTTTATTCTACTGGAAATCTATCCTAAAAGAAACCCCTTTTTGGGCAATTGTCATTTGTGGGATGGCGATTATTTTTATCAATTCTATTAGCTTGGGGACTTCCTATGGTGTGGATAGTTATCCCTTGACTTATATTATCGTAGAAGATTTACAAGAAATGTCTATTTTCTTCTTTTTAATCATTTTGATATTTTATTCGGGAGAATTAGTGTGGAAAGAAAGAGATACCAAACTGAATGGCATTTATGATGTCTTGCCTGTTTCCACATTGATTCATTTAACGAGTAAGTTAATTGGTTTGCTATTGACTTATTTAGTATTGATGCTAGCAATTATTGTCGCAGGATTAATTTTTCAAACGCTTAGAGGATATTATCATTATGAATTAGACGTCTATTTTACAGGCTTCCTTGTTGAAATTTATCCTTATTTGGTACTATTAACAATGGTTTCTTTTTTCTTTCAAGTAGTCGCTAACCATAAATTTATTGGCCATTTATTGGTTGTTTCCTTCTTGTTTTTTGTACTGATTGGCTCCCAAATATTTGATTTTAACCATGGATTATACAGCTATGGAGCAGGAGATTTGGGCACTTATTCGGATATGAATGGCTATGGGCATTACTGGCAACCTTATGTTTGGTTTATGCTTTATTGGTTTGCCTTTTCGGCTTTATTATTCTTGATTGCTGTTTTATTTACGGTAAGAGGCAGAGAAATTGCCTTTAAAAAACGATGGCAATTAAGTCAAGAAAGGTCAACTGATTTTTTTAAGATATTGAGCATCGGTACTTTATTGCTTTTTATCATTGCTGGTAGCTATATTTTTTATAATACCAATATTTTGAATACTTATGCTTCCATAGCAGCCCAAAATGGGTATCAAGCTACCTACGAAAAGACCTTTAAAGCAATCGAATATGTACCCCAACCTAAAATTGTAGATGTAAAACTAAACGTTGAATTATACCCTTATGAAAGAGATTATACCATTGAAGGGACTTATATTTTAATTAATAATAGCGATACGATAATTCCTGTTATTTATGTACAAAAATTGCCTTATGATGGAATAGCATTAACAGAAATTACTTTTTCCAAGGAAACTACGTTAGATAATAGGATATATTCCAAAATAGATGGTTCGGAAAGTGCTTCCAGAACTTCAAGTTCTGGAAGCAATAAGCCTATTACTCAAGAGGAATTCGGTATGTATAGTTACATGCTAAGTGAACCACTCCAAATTGGTGATTCCTTAAAAATGGCATTTAAGCAAACCTATACCACTAAAGGTTTTACAGAAAGCATTGACAAAAGAATTGTATATAACGGCACTTTCTTTGATAATTTTCAACTGCCTTCATTCGGCTATAATGCCCACATAGAACTGGAAGACGAGGATGACCGAATAGAATATGGTTTATCCCTAAGGACTAAAACGGCGGAACGCAATAATGGTATCGCCCAAAAAGAAGCTCGAACTGGCGATGATAGCAAAGCCATTAATTTTGACATTACGATTGGCACAGCTAATGACCAAATAGCCGTTGCGCCTGGCCAATTACAAAAAAAATGGACAACTGCTAACCGAAATTATTTCCATTATCAATCAACCGAGCCGATTATCAATTTTTACCCAATAACTTCTGCGAGATATGAAATACTGCAAGATAAATGGATACCCGAAAGTGGCCGAATAGATAAAACAGTCGATTTGGAAATTTATTATCACAAAGGGCATACATACAATCTTGAAAGAATGATGGCATCTATGAAAAAATCCTTTGGGTATTACACTCAATATTTTGGAGAATATGCTTATCAACAAATGCGGATTGTCGAAACCCCTCGATACTTGAATCGGGCACAATCTTTTCCAAGTATCGTGACTTATTCGGAATCAATGGGATTTATCATGGATATTGATGAAGCAAAAGATATAGATATGCCCTTTTTTATAACCGCACATGAAATGGCGCATCAATGGTGGGGATTACAAGTGGCAGCAGCTAATGTCCAAGGACGAAAAATGCTTTTAGAATCTCTAGCACAATATTCCGCTTTGATGGTTTTCAAAGAAACGTACCCCGAAGCAAAAGTCCAACAGTTATTGGAAATAGAAAGAAATCGCTACTTAGAGGGTAGAGGAGTAGGCAGCGAACAAGAAATGCCTTTAGCAACAGAAGACAATCAAAAATATGTTTATTACGGAAAAGGGACTTTAAATTTATATGCCTTACAGGATTATATTTCGGAAGATAGTGTGAATCTTGCTTTGAAAAGATTTGTCAAAGATTGGAATAGCTTTGATGGAAAATTGGCGAAAGATAGGTATGCCACGACTATAGATTTGTTAGCTTACTTTGAAGCAGTTACTCCTGATAGTCTACAATATTTGATCAGTGATTTATTTGAAAAAGTAATCCTCTTTGAAAATAGTACCACAGCAGCCACTTATAAAAAAATATCAACTAATCAATATCAAGTCGATTTAGTAGTCAGTACTAAAAAATACACGATAGATAGCCTAGGTCTGAAATCAGAAATTCCTATAAATGACTGGATAGACGTTGGTGTTTATGGAGAAAATGAAGATGGAGCGGAAAGTTTGATTTATTTAGCAAAACATCAATTTGCGAATACCGAAACTACCATAACTATTACCGTCAATCAAAAACCTAGCAAAGTAGGCATTGATCCGTTCTATAAATTGATAGATATAAAAAAGGAAGATAATTTAAAGATACTGATACGAGAAAAGTAGCAACGGATTGAGGCGGACAAATTATTAGCTGATTGGCATTACAGAAAACATCCGTGGTATTTCATATCCGTGTTAAAAAGAAATTCGTGGGGAAATAAAATTCGTGGGGAACATCTGAGATACTATTTTACCCGTGGTATTTATGCTATACATTATCTGAATAAGACTGTCCAAACTACGGTAAAAGAAATTCCTGGGGAAAATAAAATCCATGGGGGAAAATTCGAGCTAAAAAACAAATAATGCCAAAGGACGAATCCGACGGCATTATTTGAAGTTTTCAGACTGAATTGTTTAATATCGGTTTTGGTAATAGTTCTTTTTTAAATTTTTCTAATTTTCAAAACTAATCAGGTCTAATTGAAAATTGATACCTGAAAATTTTAATCCCGATAGCTATCGTGGAGAAAATTAACAAAGGTTCAAGGTTTTAGCAATTCAGGAATTGAATCGCTAAACCTTTGAACTTATCAAGCAAACATACTAAATCTTTGCTCTGTGAGGTACTTGTGGTATCTGGTAATAGGTACGAGTAGTTCCTTAGTCAATCTGGCGGCGAAACGTTGTTGTTATAAGAGAGTAGTGTTTGGTTAAGACCATTCCGCAACCGATAACTGAAAACTGATAACCGACAACTGCTTAAGCCAACTTCGCCATATCTCGAATCAAAATACTTCTTCTATTGAAGTAAATTAAATCTAGTCGTTTTAATTCATTTAAAACAGAAGTAACGGTTTGTCTAGACGTTCCTGTAATATTTGCAATATCCTGCTGTGTTAAACAATGCTTGAATAACATTTCAAATCCAACTCTTCGACCACGCTTTTCAGCAGACTCTTTGATGAAGTCAATAATTCTCGCTCTAGCATCTTTAAATACTAAATCTTCTAATCTATTCTCTACTTCTCGTAATCGCCCACCCACATAATTCATGATAGCGATGCATAACTGGTGGTTGGTAGCGATTAAACGCTGAAATTCAGTTACTTTTAAGGTATATACATTCACTTCTTCATTCATCGCGATGGCATAATCTTGTCGATTTTTTTCGCCCATTAGGGGTAATTCACCGAACATAGCCATTGGATGAAGTATATTTTTAATTACTTCTCTGCCATCATCAGAATGACGGCCAATCTTTACAATGCCTTTTACTAAAAAGAGCACTTCTTTGGAAGGGTCACCAATCTTGTATATATAATCGTATTTTTTCACTTTCTTAAACTCAACAATTGATAAAAGTTGGTTCATTTCGTCCTCTGCAAGAACGTTAAACAATGGAAATTGCTTGAAGAAATCTAAACTAGTTGAATTTTTCATAACTCAAATTTAAGTAGGTTAAGAAAATCTCCAATTGATAATATACTACTATTACAACCGGTTTTTGATGGTATAAATATCTGACTTAATTGTAGGTAAAAAAAGTACAAAATTTGACGTTTGTATACCCTTAATTTAAAATGAAATACCAATAAGTTGCTGATAATCAATTGAATATTGTTCCTTTTTTGCTCCGTTTGTTGACTGAAGCGAGATTGATGAATTAATTTTTTTTAAATAAAATCTGAAAATTTCATTGAATCTTACCCTAAAAGCGATAAGATTTGTCAAAAAATTAAGGACATTGTATCAAAAATAAATCGGCTTGTCTAGTATAATAAAGGGGTAGGATGGAGTTTTATAGCCATAAATTAGCTATCCTACTTATCTAGAAGGCGGTATTATTTTTTAATACGAACATTTGAAAAAGGATTTGTAAGCGTTTAAGAAAGGACATTATTTTTTTCGTAGGCAGTACTGAATATTTAAGTTCGGTGTAGTTAACTGTTTAGTTTAGGTTGAGCAGACTTTTAGCTGCCTGCACAAACCGTAAACCAACTATTTAGTGTTTGTTGATTGCTTTGTGCGTATGTTTATTCGAACTTAATAAAATCGGTTTTTGCTAACTTCATTGAAAATAAACTCAAAAGAAAATTTTGGACGAACTTCCTTCTTTATTTATTGTCAACTGCCTTTAGGACGGTGACTTTTTAAAAAGTCACTTTTTTTGAAAAAATTTTCGCTATAATTTTACAGAAAGGTGATTTGCTTAAATTTCGATGATTTCGATAACCTCATCTGCATACTAAACGACATCGTTTCTTTATAAATTATCTAAAATTAGCATATTAGGATTGTTTTAACAGAAGTACTTGTTTTCTTAACTTTTCTTTTACAGATGAACTAGATTATACTGAATTTTTAAGATATACGATAGGATTCAATTAATTGGAAGATTACTTTTTGACACCTTTAAAAATAGGTATTTTTTAAAACGCCGTATTGGGTGATTAAATGTAATAATAATGGGTATGAGCCTCCTTTACAAAAAATGATAACCGTGGATAGTAGATAGGTAAGAGGAAATGAGGATTGGACGGGATTGGAGAAGTAAGTTTTAGAAAGAAAGGGTAGCTGAAAAACAGCTACCCTTATATCTTCTATAAATAATCGTTCGATTAAGGAAAAATCCCCATAGCCAAATAATCACTACCCATTTTCTGAATAGCACTTACAAAGGCAGCAGTTCTTAAATCATTTACCTTTTTCTTTTTATTCATAATTTCCCGAATCTGGCCGTAAGCAGTAACCATCGTTTCTTCTAAGCCAGAACGGACTAAATCAATTTCATCTCCACCTCTGGTCAAGAAAATCTTTTCTTGGATGCCAACGGTTTTACCTGTCATTTCCTCTACTTTATTAAGCAAATTCATGTAGGTATTTTGATTAAATCGTTTGTCCATTCTACCAAAACGCATGTGGGATAAATTCTTCAACCACTCAAAATAGGAAACGGTAACCCCACCTGCATTTAAAAATAAATCAGGAATAATCACTTTTCCTTTCTTCAATAGAATCTTTTCGCCATCTGCGGTAATTGGTCCGTTGGCAGCTTCTGCTATTATTTTAGCTTGAATTCTATCTGCATTTTCTACGGTGATTTGATTTTCTAAAGCCGCAGGGACTAAAATATCACACTCGAAATCAAGGCCATACCATCTGTCTTCCTTAGCTAATTCTGTAGTAGCTCCAGGGAAACCAAGAAAAGTACCATGTTCTTGTCTGTAGGCAATGATTTTATGGATGTCCATGCCTTTTGGATTATAAATAACACCTTCTACCTCGGCTACACCGACGATTAAAGCACCACCTTCATCCTGAGAAATTTTAGCGGTATAAGACCCCACATTTCCAAGACCTTGGATAATCATTGTCTTTCCTGCAATACCAGCCGTCAAGCCGATTTTCTTCATATCCTTGGCTTGGTCAACAACGGAGCGAATGCCATAATAAACACCTCGACCTGTTGCTTCGACTCGACCTTTGATACCATTTAGGTTGGCTGGTTTACCCGTTACACAACCAGCCGCATCAATATCGCTACCTTTAAAAGTTCGGTAGGTGTCGTAAATCCATGCCATTTCTTGGCTACCTGTTCCATAATCAGGTGCAGGGACATCAATTGCTGGACCGATGAAATTACGATTAATCAATTCCATCGTGTATCGACGAGTTACTTTTTCTCTTTGGAAAGTGGTCAATTCCCAAGGATTAATTTTAACCCCACCTTTAGCACCGCCAAAAGGAACGTCTACAATCGCACATTTATAACTCATCAAAGTAGCCAAAGCCATGACTTCCTCTTGGTTAACGTGATTACTGTAGCGAATTCCACCTTTGGTAGGCGTACGATGATGGGAATGTTGTACCCGATAAGCTTCGATAATGCGGTATTCATTACCGAATTTTACAGGAAAATTCATTCTGTAGATAGCATTACAATGGCGAATTTGTGCTAATAAGCCAGCATGTAAGCCTGTGTGTGGCGCAGCTTTATCAAAATACTGCTGTACGCTACCCAAGAAATTTGGTTCTTTCTTAGCCATTTGAAAATTATTGTGGTTAGGTTTATAATGATGACTGCTAAAGGGCTATTTAACAGCTCATCTTGAATTTGGTGAAGAGCGAAAAAAATAAAACGGAAAAGTATAAACTGAAAAGTAGATTAACAGTTGATTTACTTATCTTTTGCCATTTCTTATGCATCACTCTCCTAATTGATTTTCTAAATTTTTAATTTTTCGTTCTAACGAAAATAAATAAATAATGATGCCAATAAAAATGGTAATAATAACGGCGACTACTACATAAATTTTACCAATGCTCTGCATAAAATCTGGATTGGTTGTTTGGGCAAATGTAGTATTAATTGTCAATATTAGTGAAAATAAGAATGATAAGCTTATTTTTAATTTACTCATTATTATTATAGTTTAGAGTTTTTGTAATTGAAGTTTAGATTGAAGTTGAAGTTGCACTTAGTCTCTATCCAATAATTTATCCGCCAATAGTGCTAACCTGTACCGTAAATCAGAAATCCAGAAACCTAATAAAGTCATGCCAATAATCGCTGGATAAAAAGCCATCCGCATGGTATTATCTAAATCTTCACCGCCAAACCCAGGGTTTCCACCATTGCCAGGATGCAGACTATCGACTAATCTTGGAATGACAAATAATAAGGGAATAATTGAAGCAAAGGCAAATATATTATAAACAGAAGTTAACCTTGCTCTTTTTATTTCGTCCTGAAAAGAACCTCTTAGCACAAAATAAGCTAAGTATATTAGCATGAAAATAGCGGACATATTCAACTTGACATCCATCGTCCACCAAGTTCCCCAAGTATTTTTTGCCCAAATTGAACCCGTTGCGCAACCTAATAAGCCGTAAACCACCGCAATACTAATTAAAGAATAGGCACGATGATCATCGTTGATATTTCCTTTGTTTAAATATTTAATACTATAAACAACGGCTGCCGTTAATAAGATAAACATGGCGAACCATAAGGAAACATGAAAATAAAGATTACGGATTGTTTCTCTTAAGATATTCCTATAGGGAAAAGAAATTCCTTCCTTTTGATGTAAATTTTCTATGGAAGTATTTTGCCATAATGCTTGCCCCTTGATAGAATCAACGGTTGTTTGCTTGATAAAAATTGCACTTGGCAAAACGGAAGCGCCATCTATTTCATTATCAGTTACTAAACTTAACTCTACTACTTCATCTTTTGATGGTAAAAAGGCTGGAATATCAAAAGTAGCTTTTAGTTGATTGGAAGAAGTGGTTGTAATAGAAGAAGCTAATAGAGATTGATTGTCTAATTTTAACCAAACCCGTTGTTCTTGAGTTTGATCAAAATGTGTATTATAGCCACTAATATCTAAAGTTAGAGTACTTCCTGTTTGTCCGTTAATCGGATAAACACTAGGTAATCCTGGTTTTAGCGGTGTTAAGATGCCAAAAAGAAAGGCATATAATAATAAGAGAATGCCTAATATTTTCCACCAATTACTTTTCATATTTTTTTATTTGTATACTTTTCATCCAGTAACTTCCCGTTACTTGCTGAATTAAAAACCAAGACGCAAATTACTGGATGAATCAAAATCAAAGACTCAAATTACTGGATAACGGAAGTTATCGAGTAATAGGTCAATCTTTCCATAAAAAAGGAAAGAGAATCAGTGCCAAACCTAATAGAATACTATCTATCGCTAATAAAGTATAAATATCGTTTAAATAAGCTGTATCTCGAATTAGCCCTAAAGCATTTGCAGATAAAGTCATCAAAGTACCCAAAATAGGAATCACAATTGGAAAAGTTAGAATTGCCATTAAAGTTGAACTATTATCTGCTTTAGAGGCAATCGCTGAAATAAAAGTAAAAGTGATAGAGAATCCAACACTTGCTAAAAATAGAATTAACCAAAATAAGCCAACTCTTCTTACAGGACTTTCATAAACAAGGGTCATCGCCATATAAGTTAACACAGTTAATAGAAAAAGTAAACCAATATTATAAATGATTTTAGATAGTATAATGGCAATTGGATGTGCCAATTGATAATAGTATAATTGTCGTTGACTATTCTCTTGAACAAAACTCTTGACAACTGCATTGACGGAGGCAAATAGAATAATTATCCAAAAAAGAATATTCCAAACAGGGGCAGGAATATCCCCTGTACTTATAAAAACTATAAAAACAGTAGAAACAACATATAAAAGAATCCCACCAATGGCATATTTTTGACGCCATTCTAACAGTAAATCCTTTTTGATTAATAAGATGGTTTCTTTAACTACTTGCATGGGGCAAAAGTAGTAAGACTCTTGACAATGGCATACGAATTGGACGATTAATTCGTCATTTCCATGTATTATTTTACGGTAGCTTGGTCTTCCTGCCAGAGAAAGGAAATTTAAGAAAAGAAAAGATGCCTTTCTAACGGCTAAGGAGCTGCACCAAAACAAATTATCCGAATTAACGGATAGAAGAATAAGTTGGAAAGATTGTATTTAATTCCCTACGGATTTATTAATCCCACAGATTATAGTTGCTCAAATCATTTTGAGCCTTATTTTTCAGTATTACTACGCCATAATTTTCACCTCCTCAATTGATGCTTCAATGGCTTCAATTTTCTGACGGAATATTCTTTTTTGTAAATGGATTTGATATAAACTATAGGAAAAGAGTGGAAGAAAGAATAAAAGCCCCCATTTAAGGAAGGGGATAAAAATCCAAAAAATAAGGAGAAGGAAAAGCAATAGCGTCCATCTAATTAGGAATTTTGTTAAGGTTGCTTGGAGATAGGCATTACCTGCTTGTTTGGTCGAAATAAGCGTTTGTTCGAGCTGGGATATGTCTGAATCCTCCATATTTCTTAACTTAGTAGGCCTAATTTGGCTCGGTGATGTTTACCAAAGAAAAAATAATACAAAATAGACCAATAAGTAAAACCTGTAAAAATTACGCATTTTCAAGTATTGTTCATTTTCTGGAAATAAATTCCCAAATAAGCCTTTAACTTCCTGAACAAACCAAGGTTTTATATTGATGGTCCAATCATCTGTTTGATAGACTATTTTGCGAAATTGACTTCGATAATAACTAAGCGGAAAACTCCAAATCATAAATGCCCAAAACCAGAAATTGGTGGTCATATATTGTGGTTTGTTACTGGTCGCTCCATGTTGCCGTGTTGCGATGTTGCCTTGTTGGTTCGTCGTAACACCGCAACAAGGCAACAAGGCAACATCGCAACATTTAACTTACCCTCGATTACTAATCTTCAATTCTGCCAAAAACAAAAATAAAAATATCATAGAACCAAAATAAATTAAGTCTTTGGTATCCAAAACACCTCTAGAAATGGAGGAGTAATGTTCTGGTATACTTAGTGTATTAAGGATGTCCCCAAACCAACCTGAGAAAGAATTACCTACAAAGCCCAGTATAAATAAGAAAATTACATTAATCACTAAGGCTAACAAAAAGGCAACGATTTGGTTGTCCCCTAAACTACTGGCAAAAATGCCAATACTTGTAAAGGCGGCACTTAAGAGTAATAAACCTATATACCCACCAATAATTGCCCCATGATCGGCATTGCCCAATTGAACGATGGTAATATAATAGGGTAGCGTGAAAGCAATCGTAATACAAACCATTAGAAAACAAGCCAAAAACTTCCCTATAACTAATTGTCGATTACTGATATTTTTAGTTAATAATAATTCAATCGTGCCACTTTTCTTTTCTTCTGCTAACTGTTTCATCGTCAAAGCGGGAATCATGAATAATAAAAACATGGGCGCCCAATTGAAAAATTCATCCAAGGTTGCTTGTTGACGAATAAAGACATCATTGCCTATCAACCAGGTAAAAGCACCAATAAAAATTAAAAAAATAGATAAAATAAGATAGCCAATTAAGGAATTAAAATAAGAATTCAATTCTTTTTTTGCGATTACCCAGATTGGATTCATGATATATGTTAGGTTTAAAGGTTTAAAGGTATAGAGGTTTAAAGGTAGTAAGGTGACAAGGAGGTTTATGGAGATTCAAGGAGGAGGTAATTCCCGCCTTTATACCTTGTAACCTTGTTACCTTTATACCTCTAGTTTAAGGTCAAATCCCTAAAAATATCTTCTAGTTTCGTTTCAAAAGGGATACATTCACTAAGCACCCAATTGTTTTTAACACAAAGCTCGAAAATAGCTTTATTAGATTGACGTTCGACGACGCTTTGAATTTCAAAACGATTATGAGTAGCGTCTGCAAAATCAACCATGGCTACCGTCTCTAATTTTTGCAGTTTTTCGTAGATTTGGTTAACTTCTCCTTCGTCAATTTTTATTTTTAAGACTTGCTGCCCTTGTGCTTGCTTACGTAAAGTAGAAGCCGTACCATCTGCTACAATTTTTCCATGATTGATAATTAAAATACGGTCACAAGTCGCTTCTACTTCTGGTAGAATATGCGTACTTAAAATAACCGTCTTTTGCTTACCCATCTGGCGAATTAAATCCCGAATTTCTATAATTTGATTAGGGTCTAAACCTGTTGTCGGTTCATCTAAAATTAAAATTTCTGGGTCGTGAATCATGGCTTGCGCTAAACCTACTCTTTGTCTATACCCTTTGGATAATTCGCCAATTTTTTTGTGTTTCTCTATATCTAAACCGCATAAGCGCACCATTTCTCGAATTCGATGGGGCACTATGCTTTTAGAGACGCCTTGTAAAGCAGCACAGAATTCAAGGTAATCAATGACAGGCATATCATGATACAAAGGGTTATGTTCGGGTAAGTAACCAATATGTTGACTCATTTCGCCCGATTTGACCGATTGACCACCAATTAAAACATCTCCTTGTTCGATGTCAATATAATTGGTAATCATTTTCATAGTAGTGGTCTTCCCAGCACCATTGGGCCCTAAAAAACCTAGTACTTCCCCTGTTTTTACAGAAAAAGAGATGTTATCCACAGCTTTCTGAAAGCCGTAGCTTTTGGTCAGTTGCTGAATTTGAATATCCATTTGTTAAAACAGTATTTTAAAAACGGTTAAAGAATTTATTTTGATTCACCATATAGCGTGTATTATACACGGGCTATTAGGAGGAGAATTGAAACTTAAATTTAAGTAGTATGGTAGTTTTACGACTCAAACGGGGCAAATATAATAAACTTTTGAAAGGATACAAAGTCTTTTTTAAGAGATTGTGATTCCTGTTTTTTACGAGCTAAAGACTCAAAAATTGGTTAATTTTTTTTGATTATGTAGATAAAGATTTTACTTTCGCATTACTAATCACTAAATCTTAATCTCATTATGAAAAGCATTTATTTTTCTTTTTTGTTTGCGCTAATAGGCTTAGTTTTTACCAATTGTCAGCAAGGCAGTTCTAATGCTATTCCTGCGGATTTAACTGGATTTACCACTACGGAAGTTGCAGGCGGTGCTGGCTTAAAGGCAGAAAAAAAAGACGCATCTGGTACTATTTTAGAGGAAGGTATTTTAATTAATGGCATGCGAAATGGTTCATGGGTAACGTATCACCCAGACAAGGAAAAAGCCATTAAAACAATGGCCAATTACGTGAATAATGAATTGAATGGCGTATTTTTGACGCTATCTGATCGTGGACAAATTGAAACTTTGACGACTTATGCCAACGGGGTTTTTGATGGAAATTTTGCTAAATTTCGTTTCGGCAATGTAGAAGAGTCAGGCACTTATGTAAATGGTCAATTAGAAGGAGTCTATAAAAAATTCTATCCAACCAGAAAAATTCAAATGGAGGCGGAATATAAAAATGGACAACAACATGGCTTTTATAAGTATTATGATGACCAAGGAAATGTCGTCATGGAATACCAATATGCGAATGGCGAAAAGGTCGCAGGAGGTATGAAAGAATAAGATGGAATTTGATGTGAAATTCTATTATCTTTACAGTTCACAGTTGCGGGTTACCAGTTGCGTTCTTATGTAACTGGTAACTCACAACCGAAAATGAGAAAACTAAACGCCAATAAATATGGATAATGACCATTTATTAGAACGCAATCAGCGATTGTACGATGCTGCCTTGCCGATAGCTTATAAAGAGGCAATTCCCTCCAATCTCGATATCTTAGATATTTTTGAAATAGATGGAACAGGTTTTGACTTTGCTAATAAATGGATAACTACGCTTCTAGGTCAACGAACTACCCACTTTACTATCAATCCTCCAGTAATATCCACTCACAAAATAGAACATTTATTCTTTAAAGCTCGGAATACGGAACGCTTAAAAGGGTATAAGAATATTGGTTTTGGTTATCCCATATTGGCTAAAAAAGATAGACAGGCTGCTTCTGGTTTTTTAGCAGTGCCTATTTTTATTTGGGATATTCAATTAGAACCAGACCGTTTGCAAGTCAATCAATGGCAAATATCCGCAAGAAAACCTATAGCCGTACGGATAAATCCAGTTTTAGAAGGATTAAGACCAGAAGTGACGGAGTTGATAACCACTTTTAATAAACGTTTGAATAAGCGTGGGGTCACGATGGATATTTGTACTCAATTCTGTGAAACGCTTGCTGAATTAATGGAGTATCAAAATGAACCATTAAATTATAGTATTGAGCAGTTTCCAGATATAGTTGATTTAGCGACGATGCAGCAACCTGGTGCCATTATTTGGTCAGGTATTTTTTCTATTTTTCCACCGATTCATTTTTATACCTTATCTGATAGTATTTTATCTAAAGAATATTGGCAAGCACAGATAGCTGACGATTCTAAAAATAGTTATCAATTTTGTTATTTACCTGCTGATCACCAGCAGAAAGCCGCTCATTTAGCAAGTTTAAAAAACAAGTTTGTTTTGGTAGAAGGTGCAGCTGGAAGTGGGAAAGATTATACGATTTGTAATGCTTTAATCAACCAATTAGCAAATGGGAAAAGCACTATTATTGTAGGGCAATCTATAGCCGCACTTGAAAAGATTACTGATAAATTGACACAAGAAGGATTTGGGGAGTATGCTTTTTTATTTAAAAATAGCGAGTTAGATAAAGATAACCTGATAGAAAATTTAATTGCAAGAGCAGATAAAACCAAAAAACAGAAAATAGCTAGATCATCCAATTTTTCATCGACTTACAAACAGTTTACTAAAGTTAGTCAGCAATTGGAACTTACTGCTGGAAGCTTTGCTAAAAATGTTTTTGATATTAATAATTGGACAGAAACGGTAGGCTTATATTTAAAAAATAGCCGACAAGCGGGTAAAGAATTATTAGACACACAGTTGAATACGAATGATTTTGAGTTTAATTTTTTTGAATATGAACAGCTCAAAGAAAAGATTGAAAAAAGTGAGGCATTATTCCAAGAAGCTTTTTCTTTTCACCATCCATTAAATGATGTCGATGACGCTCATTTTACGGAAACATCTTTGCAAGAAGCCAAAAATAAATTGCTGGCTAAACTCAATAAATACCTCAATAAAACTCGAAAAGTCCAAAGAACTTATTTTCAAAAAGTAGGATTGTATAAACAAGAATTGGAAGATTATTATGAAAATTATTACGAAAATCTTCAACGACAAATAATAGAAACCAAGGAATCGATTGACCAATTGCAATTACAATTTGGTCATGAGTACGATAAGACAAGTGTTGGGAATTTAAAAATATTGAAGACTTTTTCTGGCAAATCTAAAAAAGCGCTGACTTTAAAATCTGCTATACTCACTCAATTTGAACAACTAAAAACCATTCATTTTGAAAAACCTGCTTTTGATTTTCAATTTTTAGAAACAGCTACGACTGGGAATATCACTATTTTAGAGACCCAATTAAAAGATTTTGAACAACAATTGCAGGATTGGAAGACAACGAACAGATACCTGATTCAGGATAAAGTAAAAAATCTGAACAGTAAAACGGTGTTGTCTGGAATGAAATCAGCCGAACAAATTGCTACTTTAGAACAGACTGTGGAGACTTTGGTCAGAACGATTAATAAAAGTAAACTATTTAAACAGGCATTCAATAATAATGGCATGACTTTGCAGTTGAAGCAACATTTATTGGATGAAATTATTGAAAAATTAAATAGTACCATTTATAGCATAAGAGATTTTGATGTTTTTTTTGAATGGCAAAACCTTGGTGCTTCCTGTTCTGTAAAAGAGGCAAAGACGGTTAAATCGCTCATAAAGGTTCGACCTAAAAGCTGGATAGCCGCTTTTGAAGCTTGGTATTTTCATAATTTGTTAACGAAGGAGGGAGGCCAAAATATCAATTTTGAACCTTTATTAGCCGCTCATTTGCATCATTATGAACAACTAAAAACACAGACACCTGCCTTTATTCATGCAACTTGGCAAAATATACGAACACGGGCTATAACAGCGACAAGAAGCAGTGATAAGAGAAGTTTAAATACTTTTTTGAAAAAGGCGAAAAGTAAAATAGCTTTTATAAAATACATGAATATCCATCTTGCGCGAATTCAACGTTTTTATCCGATTATTTTGGTGACTACGGAGATGGCAAAAGAATTATTTACCCCACCAATAAAAGCTAAATTTGATAGCTTAATCATCAAGGAAGGTGCGGAATTAACTAAAGAACAGGGAGGTAGTTTGTTGAATTTAGCAAACACCGTCCAAGTTTTTGGTAGGGGCATCGAAGAGCAATCCTTAGCACCCAATTCTTTCTGGTATCTTGCCCGTTCTTTGGCAGGAAAACATGTATTACTAAAAAATCAACATAGGAGTAAAGCAACGCCAATTCTAGCGTTCAATAATGCTGCTTTTGACCAACAATTGGAAGTCTATTTAAATGGACAAGTAGACCAAGAAACGCTACAAATCTATGAAGTAAATGGTGATTATGATGAATCCTTAAAGACGAATGAGGCGGAATGTCGATATATGTTATCCCTTTTAACTGGAATTAAAGGGACGCCGCAAAATACTTACCCTAAAGTCGGTTTTGTTTGTGCAACTGTAGAGCAGCGGAATTTATTTGCGGGTTACTTGCTGAAAATTAAACAAAATCAGGCAAATGGAGCAGATAAAATTAAGCATTTAGAGCGAAATGGAATGGGCGTTTATGCCTTTGAAGAATTGCAAGGGCAAGTCTTTGATGTTTTGATTATTTCGTTTACTTACGGGGTGATTAATGAAGTTGGCGTATTGACAAAAGATATACAATTTTTAAATACACCAATAGGGCAAAAACGTTTGCAACAATTGCTGAATAGCGGTACGCAAAAAATAGCTGTTTGCCATTCTTTTCCAAAAACTTTTGGCCAACAATATAGGAATAAACAACCTAAAAACGGCCTTTCTGTTTTAGCTAATTTCTTAGCATTTGGCAAAGCAGTTGGTGCAGGTAATACGGTTATTGTACATGACATTATTAACCGATTAGCTGTTAATAAGGGGAATCCTCAATTAGATAATAGCGCTATTTTTTTAGCAGAGGTAGCGAATTATTTAACTGCTTATTTTGAACCTTCCCGAATTCTTAGAAACTATAGCGTTAAAAATAAAATCTATCCCTTGGTGATTAAAGGTAAAGAAGCAGGTGAATTAAATTATATTATTGAAGCGGACCAGTTTTCTAGCAAATCAACTGTTTTTTCTTTTATTTGGCATCGCCAAACAAGTCAAGCAATGGAAGCAGCTGGCTATAAAATAATCACTATTTGGTCAAGAGATTGGTGGCGAAACCCAGAAGCAGAGGCTCGGAAATTGGCTAGTAAAATTATTAGAAAGGAAGCTAAATAAAAGGCAATTCTCAATTTCCAATTTCCAATTTTCAACCACCTTCGGTGAGAATTTGAGCATTTGCTAGATTTACCTTTAAACCTCATGACCTATTTACCTTTATACCTCTATTTATGGACATCGAAACATTCAGAAATTATTGTTTATCCAAAAAAGGCGTGGAAGAAACCTTCCCTTTTGATGAATCGACTTTGGTTTTTAAAGTTCTACATAAAATGTTTGCTTTGACAGGTTTAAATAATGAAGTATTTGAAGTGAATCTAAAATGTGACCCAGAGCGAGCCCTTGAATTACGAGAAGAACATGCAGAAATTCGGGCAGGTTGGCACATGAGTAAAAAACATTGGAATACGGTGGAATTTGAAGGCAATTTGACCGATAGTTTATTACGTGAGTTGATAGACCATTCTTATGATTTAGTCGTGGCTAAAATGAAAAAGGCAGACAGAGAATTTTTGAAGAATTTGTAGATTGGGAAGAGTGTGGCTTTAATCTGATGTACTGTGATTAACCCAGAATGGGTTAAATGTAAATAACCCCGTATGAAAATGCGGGAAACTGGTCGATTATGCAGTATTCCCAACTCTGAAAGAGCTGAACAGTAAATTAAAGTTACATTCATTTGGAACTATGATAAGGTATTGTTAATCAATGAAATGAGTGTCAAAAAAAATGAAAGCCTATTCCCTAAAAGTACCTAATACTAGTTTACGCACGCCACTATTTGAAAATTGAAAATTGCGAATTGCGAATTGAAAATTGATAACCCTTACCTTTGTGCCTTTTTCTACGAATACTAATAAATGTCAAATTCTACGAATGCTTCCAATCCTAAAAAACGCCCTTATTTAATCGTTGGACAAGGTATTGCAGGGTCGATGCTGGCTTGGTTTTTAGAAAAGGCGGGGGAATCGTTTATTATCATTGATAATAGTCACAAATACGCTGCTTCTAAGATTGCTGCTGGAATTATCAATCCAATTACAGGTCGTCGATTTGTAAAGAGTTGGATGATTGAGACATTTATGCCTTTTGCGAAAAATACTTACCAGGAAATAGAAACCGCATTAGATGTCCAAGTTTGGAAAGACATGGATATTATTCGTTTCTTTATTAATAATGCGGAAGGGAATAATTGGTTGTCTAAGACGACTTGGGAAGGCTATGATAAATTTCTAAAAACGGAGAAAACCGCAGATTATTTGACTGATTTTATTTTTGATGCAGGAGGTTATGGAACAGTGAATGGGGCAAAAGTAGATTTAGGTAAATTGGTAAAAGCTTTTAGAAACCACTTTCAAGAAAAGGAGGTGTTACGTTCCGAATTATTTGAATACGACTCGCTAGTCGTGCAGGAAGACGGGGTGAAATATAAAGATATTCTTGCAAAAAAAGTGATTTTTTGTGAAGGTTACCGCTCTTATGCCAACCCTTGGTTTGCTCACTTACCTTATGAATCGGCTAAAGGAGAAGTTTTAATTTTACGAATTCCGAGTTTAAAAACGCCTGACATTATCAAAAAACATCTTTTTATAGTGCCCTTAGAAGATGACTTATTTTGGTTTGGTTCTAATTATGAATGGGACGATTTGACGGATGAACCAACGCAAATAGGAAAGGCCGATTTATTGAGACAATTGAAGGGCATCTTGAAAGTAGACTATGAAATAGTGCATCATTTGGCTGCTGTTCGACCTGTTTTAAAAGATAGGCGACCTGCCTTAGGTTTGCATCCGAATCACCCAAACATTGGTATCTTAAATGGATTGGGGACTAAAGGAACTTCCCTTGCGCCTTATTGGGCAAAAGCATTGGTGGAGTTATTGGTCACTGATAAAGCCATTCCATCGGAGGTTGATGTGCAACGATTTAAAATAGCTTAGCAGGCTGCACAGAATAATTGCTTAATTTTGGCAGGAATTAGACAAGGGCAATAGCTTCCTTATGGTCGCTACTGCGTGTAGCCGAGGATATTCTCGGTCATTATGCAAAAAGAGATGGTGTACCAAAGGGGGTGATGGTGGGGGATACTTTCAGGGCTATTGACACCCCACATCTTTTTAGAAGAGCAGTTCTTTGACATATAAGACATCAAAAAAAAGGATTTTATGTAGCTATTGATCTTGGTTAATTGCATAAATTTTAGTATATTATAGTAATTGAGAA
>Ga0208544_10000714_pt1 | contig 24780 bp, 17 predicted proteins | sample DEB08_DNA_9_FD_184526 | JGI IMG/M metagenome (GOLD analysis project Ga0208544, IMG submission 184526) | Aqueous microbial communities from the Delaware River and Bay under freshwater to marine salinity gradient to study organic matter... | ecosystem: Environmental > Aquatic > Marine > Coastal ... | reverse complement strand
TCAGTTCCTTCTTCGAATTGGAGGAGATTTGGCTTTTAGGCTTTGCGTTGGCTGGTGTGGCTTCGCCAATGTGCCAAATAAGCGCAGCGATTCACGAACACCATAAAAAACAATTATGGCGTGAGTCAGTGCGGGTTGGCAGAGGAATTTCTAAAAATACGAAGCGGAAGCTGTCAGCTTATTGAGGCTGTCAGTTTGATGGAGTTCTTGATTAATTCGGTTAACGGTCAATGTTTTAGCTTTCTTTTTTTTGCATGAAGCATGACGGTTTGCCGCTTGGCGTTCGTGCGGAATTTCAAGGCACAAAACTGTCAACACAGCACCAAAGCCCTATAGGAGCGATGCACTTGAATTTAAGTATGCCACCCCTCATGACGCCAAACGGCTATTTGCATACGTAATTATTTGTTTTTCCAATAGTTATTCAGTTTTTTAATTGATTCTTTAAATGCTTTTTCCATCCGAACTGAAACGTCAATTAGAAATTCGTTCATTTTATTCCAATCACTTTCTTCAAAGTAACTCACTCCATCAAGTTGTTTCTTAATTCGTGACGTGACGTTGTCATCCATTCTTTCCCACTCCAATTGTCCGCCAAAATCTTCTTCTATTTTATCTTTCATAGCGTAGAAGTAGTCAAATATTTCTTTGTTTTCTTCCTTGTTACCACGATTGATAAAAACTTCACCACGACAATAATTGCTGGTCGCCACGAAATTCAAGTTTACCCCGCTCATACCAATTCCTTTTCCTATCCAATTGTCTTTTGAAGGTGAGTTGTTTGCGAACAAGTTGTTAACTTGATTACTTGCATTTATGAACTGTTCCCAAAATTTCAGCCGGATATGGTGTCTGCTTTTTAGCGTTTCTTGAACTTCAATTTCTTCTTGCGCTTTTGTCGCAATACTTATTGCAAAGTCTTCTGTGTCTTTGGTTGGTAGAATTTGCTCAACATTTAAGAAAAGCTGTTCACCGAAAGCATAAGGTGTCACCTTAAAACATTGAAGTCTAATTTTAAAGTTCATTAACCATAAAACGGTCGAGGTAACTTCTCTCCTAAAATTAGCAGCAACAAGAACTAGTCTTTGGGAGCTTAAACCTTGATTTAATACGATTTCTGAAATGTCTTTATTGTCATAAAATTCTGAAATTCGGTCTTGTGCGATTGCTGAAGTCTCCAAAAAGTCTTGGTAAATTTTTAAAATGTCTTGTTTTGTCAGACTTGCACAATAAGAAGCGTATTTGATTACTTGCCAAGTAACGTCCTTTCCTGAGTCGTCAAGTTTGTTTTCTATGATTACCAGGTTGCCAAATTTGTCTAATGCAAGTAAGTCAAGTCTTTCATTTGTTCCATTAAATCCACTGAACTCTTTCTGGATGATAAGAAGTTCTTCTCCAAGTGAGTTTGGGTTGTTAGCAATCCATTCTTGTAAATGTTCTCTTTCCCGAAATTTTAGTTCGGAAAAAGTCATTTCTTTCAGTTTAGATATCCTGTTTTTCTCTTTGTCTATCAGATACATTTTGGTCATCTTTTATTATGTGTGCGAACGTCTCGGCTAGCTGCCGTGCGACGTTTAGGAGCATGGACAGGTAGCTGGTGTTGGGCGAATTTTAAAAAGGTAAATCATCGTCATCAATTACTGCCTCCAATGAACTATCCTCTATTCTTCCTTCATTTTCAAATCTATTCTCAAGATCCTGAATAAATTTAATGAGACTGTTGAGATTATTGAATATGAGGATACTCTCTGAGTAAGTAACTATTGATTCATTATCGTGGGCAAAACTATGATTGTTTCTAACATGGTTGAATGCATCCAAAATACTGATTGAATATTTCAATATTTTCAATGTAATATCAGAATCTATTCTATCATTTTCATCTAACCACTTAACATATTTTCCAAAGATTGCATTTAATGATTCTTTTCTTTGATACTCAATTTTATGTTTCTCGCACAAGCTTCTTACGTAACTTACTATATAGGTATGTAGCCTGTCGAGACCTGCTTCAGGTTGATTTTTTCTAATATAACTCTTAATTGAATCCGCTAATAGTTTGTAATCTCTAGTGTCTTCAATAGGGCGTATAGCATCTACTTCTGCTACACCGATCTCATCACGAAGTCTAATGCCAATTTTATAACACGCTTCTATATCTTCTTCACTTGCAGACTCATCTCTCTGTATACGTGTTTGATCTATCACCTTCTTATATTCAAGCAACTTAAGGATGCAATCACCCACCAAATAATTATTCTCCTTCTTCCAAAACTCTCTTAATCTATTCGCTTTAGAACCACTATATTCATTTAAATACTTGTCATCGTAAATCTCAACTCCCAAAGACTCAAGAAAGAAGTCCTCAAAAGTCCTATTCGAAAAGTCCAGAACGTAACCATCTCCCATCTCGAAGACTCTTTCCAATCTTATTTTCTCGATTCGGGTTAATTCGGCCATAGTTGAGTTAGTTGAGTTTTTCTAACAGCAATTACCAATTTTGGATCAAATAAGTTCATTTGCGATAATGCTGTCTAACTTGTCCATTCTGTGTTGTTTATTTTCTCTTGCCATGTATTAACATTTTTCCCTAATTGTTCTTAAATACTATCACTTTTTTAGACCACAGGATTTCATTTTTTTTAATTTCTTAGTCCACTAACCAGAATATTCAACGAATCCTAATCTGTAGATTTGAATATTCCTTTTGTAAGTCCAAGACTTTTGCGAGCAACTTATTTACGAGATTAAAATCAGCGTTTTGGGTGTCAATTGTCAGCATATTTTTTTTACCATGCATTAAGTTGTTTCTCATTCTGTAGGTGATGTATAAAAGTGCCCTGACCATTTGGGGTAGTCGATTTTCTCGTCCTTCAAGAAAGTCAATGACTAGTCTTTCTACTTCCTGCCCATTCCTCCTCAAGTTTAGGAATTCTATTTCTTCCTCTTCGAATTGGTATGCTTGCTTTGCGTATTCAATGAATTCTTGGAAATCATGTAGTTGGAGCATATTCCCATTCGCTAGCCGATCAACGAGATTATCAATTTCTCGAATACTCATTGACCTATTACCTGCAACTGATTCAAATATATTCCAGATTAAAACAAAATTCCTGATACTTTCAATCTCTGACGTACCGTAAGTGATTTGCCCTTCAAAATACCTGCCTAGCCAATTTATTTCGTTAAAGTTCATGATCCTTATTTTATTTTGCCCAACTTATTTATATCACGCCATATCCCCCTTTTTGACGTACTTCCACAAAAAGCCCCCTCCAACCACCCCCCAAAACCCATACCCCCACCAATATTAAATAATTCAATACAAACCACCAAACCCCAAGCCCATTTTAAAAATTTATTTCTCCGCCCCCCCTAAACCCCCAACAACCCATTCTCCCGCAACACCATCCAAGTCTCGCTCTCCCGAAAAGCAGCAAAATCCCCCAGCCCAGCCGCCGTATAGCTCTCCGCCAATTGCTGCAGGGTGTAAGGGTTTTCGAAGTCCGGTTGCAGTTGGGGCAGGGTGTTGGCCAGCCAGTCGGCGGTGGGGGCGGCGGACTGGAGGGCCCAGGCGATCTTCTTGCCCTGGAAAACCAGCTCCGCAAACGGTACCGACTTGCCTTTGCGGCGTTTGCTGAAGTACGACACCGTGGCCGTGCCGCCCAGCCAGACCATTTTGTGGTGGGGGCGTTCGCGGGTTTCTTCCTCCGCCGTAATGGCCAGGTAGATGAAATCGGGTGCGACGGTGGTGGGGGGCACCCGGAAGTCGAACCACTCCTGGTGCGCAAACTCGAAGCAGATGCCGTGCATGTAGTTGAAGAGCGACTTCTTCAGGCCGGCGCTGAACAGCTCGTGGGCTGCGCCCTCGGGATCGTCGTGGTAGAGGTCGTTGTTGGCAAATTTGCCCAGGCCGGGGCCCACTTCCAGTACCCGGTAGCCGCCGGGATCCAGGCCTACGGGGCTGTGGGCCGTCATGGCAAACTGGTGCCAGAAGCCCGACTGCAGGATGCCCTGCTCAAACAGCTGCCGCACCATCTCCAGGGCGTCGATGGTTTCCTGAGCCGTCTGCGTCGGGAAGCCGTACATGAGGTAGGCGTGCACCATAATGCCCGCGGCCGTGAAGTTGCGCGACACGCGCGCCACCTGCGCCACCGTCACCCCCTTCTTCATGAGCGCCAGCAGGCGATCCGAGGCCACCTCCAGGCCGCCGGAAACGGCAATGCAGCCCGAAGCCTTGAGCAGCAGGCAGAGGTCTTCGGTGAAGCTCTGCTCGAAGCGGATATTGGTCCACCAGGCAATGGTGATGCCGCGTTTGATGATTTCCAGGGCCAGGTCGCGCATGAGCGCCGGCGGCGCCGCTTCGTCTACGAAGTGGAAGCCGTGCTGCCCCGTTTGGGCAATGATGGTCTCGATGCGGTCGCAGAGCAGGGCAGCATTGACGGGTTCGTACCGCTTGATGTAGTCGAGGGTCACGTCGCAGAAGCTGCACTTGCCCCAGTAGCAACCGTGGGCCAGGGTGAGCTTGTTCCAGCGGCCGTCGCTCCAGAGGCGGTGCATGGGGTTCACGATCTCGATCACCGACAGGTACGTGTCCAGCTTAAAATCGGCGTAGTCGGGCGTACCCACATCCCGCTGCGGCACGTCCAGCTCGCGCGACCCGTTGATGTACTGTACCACCCCACCTCGCAGGGTAAAGGTGCGCTTGAGTTCGGCCAACGGGCGCTCGCCCCGAAAATATTCGTAGAGGTGCCAGATGGGCGCTTCGCCGTCGTCGAGGGTGATGAAGTCGATAAATTCGAATACCCGCTCCTCGGCCAGCGACCGCAGCTCGGTGTTGGGGTAGCCGCCGCCCATCAGTATTTGGGTCTGGGGGTATTCCTTTTTGATCAGCTGTCCGCAGCGAAAAGCGCTGTACAGGTTCCCCGGAAACGGGACACTGATGGCCACTACCTCCGGTTGGTACTGCGCCAGTTTGGCGCGCAGCAATTCAAACAGGAAATCGTCGATAAACGTCGGCTCCTGTTGCAGCGCCGCGTACAGTTCGTCGAAGCTCGTCGCCGTGCGCGACAGGCGCTCGGCGTAGCGGCTGAAGCCAAAGTGGGGGTCGATCAGCTCGGCGATGAGGTCGGAAATATCTTCGAGGTAGAGCGTGGCCAGGTAGCGGGCCTTGTCGCGGATGCCCATGGTGCCGAAGGCCCACTCCAGGTCGTCGAGCTGCTCGAAGCGGCCGGCTTCCGGCAGGTAGTCGCCCTCGCAGATGACGTGGGCCAGGGTCGGGTTTTTGTCCTGGAGGAACTGGATGACGGGGTCGATCGTCTGCAGGTAATAGCGCTGCAGGCTGATGATGCGGGCGGCGTTTTCCGTGGGTTCAGCCGTGGGCGGAATGGCCGCAAAGAGCCGGGTGAACCCCGCGCGGGAAAACACCTTCAGGATGACCTCTATGCCCAGGTCGGCCTGGTTCGAAGCCACCCCTTTGGTGGCCAAAAAGCCTTTGAGGTAGGCCGTGGCCGGATAAGGCGTATTGAGTTGGGTAAAGGGCGGCGTAAGGAGCAGTGTTTTCAAGCGGATACGTTTGGTACATCAGGGGGGTTCAACGGAATAAAGACCAGCAACGCCTACTTCTTCACCCGTTTGCCGTCGCGCTCGAGAATAAAAGCATTTTTGGCGTGGGAGCGGCGCAATTCAGTCAGTGTCTTTTGCAGTTCGGCCTCCGTTTCGTAGCGGACACTCACCCCTACCCGGGTGTTGTTGCCTTCTTGGGTGGAAACCGGCGAATAGCCTTGCTGCGCCAGTTTGGCCAGCAGTTTCTGGACATTGTCGGGGTTGCCGAACAGCCCGACGGCAATGATGGCGCTGTGTTCTTCGGGGGCCAGGGTCGGGGCTTCGGTATCAGTGGGTTCGGTAGCGGGCGCCGTGGGGGTATCTGCGCGCGTTTGCCCCGAGGCAGCAGGGGAATCCGGCGATGGGTTCGCGTCGGCCAGATCCCTGGAAGGGCTGGCGTTGAGGCGTTCCCTGGGCACATCGGCCAGCGTGGCGTTGGTGGATTCTTCGGTTGGCCAGAAGGCCAGCACGGCGGCGACTAAAACGAGCAGTCCGGCCAGGCCCGCGAACCACCAGCGGTAAGGCGCCAGCCAGTGGGCCACGTTGGCTGCCGGTGAAGGCGTAGGCGGCGCTGCGGGCCGGATGGGCGGTTTGGGAGGTGGCACCACCGCGCTTTTCTCGGCGGCTGAACGGGGAATAGCCGTTATGGCAACGGGGCGTAGACCGTAGGCATCGGTATTGAAATTCTGGTTCTCGGCCACGAACTGCAGCTGCTGTTCAAAGTTGCGAAAAAACCGACCCACCCCCGGAAGCTCAATGATCTCGCGCCGGTCGAGGGCGCCCTTGATGGCGGCTACTTCCTGCTCGATCCAGGCTTTGGCCTGGGCCAGGGTCCAACGCTGGCGCGCCACCAGGTAGTTGGTCAGGATGCCATCATCCATGACCAGGTTGTCGTTGAAACGAACGGCTTTGGCCGGCGGACTGACCTGTCCCTGCACCTGATCGACGAGGGCCGGGGCGTGCGAAAGCTCAAAACTTCCCAGTCCGGGAATATTCAAACGATTGTTTGCGTATAGCAAAGTGGCGATGTGCTGACTCAGTTCCTCACGCATAATCCGGTTTTTATCCTGCTGTTCTCAGCACAAGATAAGGAAGTTGACATAAGAGCTTGTTTAAAAATTTAATTTGGCCAAAAAAAAATATACCAAATCAAAAAAAAACAAAAAGGTTAATGCTTCCTGATTTCCAAGGATTTAAGAACCTGGCGTCGGCATGAAAATTTCATTTAGCCCGCTAAATTCAATTTTAATCCCTTAGCCAGAACCTCAAATCGTTGGAAATCAGTTCGCAAAATTTTTAAACAAGCTCTAAAATCCACAACCGCCTAACCGACAAACTTGTACCCCACGCCGCGAATCGACAAAAAGTACTGCGGATCCTTGGGGTCGGCCTCGAAATATTTGCGGAAGGAGAGGATAAAATTATCGATGGTGCGGGTGCTGGGATACACGTCGTAGCCCCACACCGACTGCAATATCTGCTGCCGGCTGACGACTTCGCCCTTGCGGTCGATCAACAACTTCAGCAACATGGCCTCTTTTTTGGTGAGGGTGAAGGTGCTGGAATTGACGTTGGCCTCGTAGGTCGCAAAATTGACGGTACTGTCACCAAAGGCATAAATTTCGGGCGTCACTTCGGGTGCCTTGCTGGTGCGCTGGATGAGGCGTTCCACGCGCAGCAACAGTTCCTCCAGGTTGAAGGGCTTGCTCAGGTAGTCGTCGGCGCCTTTGCGCAGGCCGGTGATGCGATCCTGGGCCGTATCCTTGGCCGTAAGGAAGATGATCGGGACTTCGCGGTTGGTCAGGCGCACCTGCTCACAGACCTGGAAGCCGTTCACTTCGGGCAGCATCACGTCCAGGATTATCAGATCGAAGTATTGTTCGTGGCTGTATTTGAGCGCTTTTTTGCCATCACCGGCCGCTACGACTTCGTAGCCTTCCAATTCCAGATTGAGCTTCACGGTTTCCCGAATATTTTCTTCGTCTTCAACCAAGAGTATTCTCAACATCACTTTTTCTTTTTAAAGGTGCTACCGGCTCAGCGCCCACGGGCAATTTTATCGAAAAAATCGTGCCTTGTGGTAGGTTGTCCAGCACCTGAATAGTGCCGTGGTGAGCCCGAATTATTTCGCGCACAATAAACAACCCCAAACCGGTGCCTTTGGTTGTGCGGGTGTCCTCGTTTCCGATGCGATAGAACTTGTCGAAGATGCGTTTTTTCTCCCGGCTGCTGATGCCGATACCGCGGTCGGCGACCTGCAGGCGGAGCTCCTTGCCCACCTGGTCCAGCTCCACGCGGATGTGGGCGGGCGGCTGGGAGTATTTGATGGCGTTTTCCAGCAGGTTAAGGAGGACGGAGGTCAGCGCCTGGCGGTCGCCGTAGACCAGCGGCAGTTGCGGAGGAGCAACCAGGGTCAGGTCCAGGTCGGGCTGCTGTTGCAGCTGGTCGTGCACCAACTTTTCCGTTAATTCCACCAGCTCGAGGGGTTCCTGGTGGAATTGGTAGGCACTCTCCAGGCGGGCCGACAGCAGGAGGTCTTCCACCAACTTGTTCAGGCGGTCGGTTTCTTTGACGCCACTGCTACTCAGGCGGGCCATTTGCTCGGGTTGCAGGCTGTGGCCCCGCTTCAGGAGGGTTTCCAGCGCCAGGCGGATACTGGCAATCGGCGACTTGAGTTCGTGGGTAATGGACAGCAGGAAGTTGCGCTGTTGCTGCGAGGCCAACACCTCGCGCTGGTAGCCGCGGTAGATGAGGTACATGCCCGCCAGCAAGCTCAACGACAGGAAGATCGTTTCGCCCAGGATCATATTCTCCTGCCGGCGGTAGTCGGCGCGCAGTTGCTGGTAGCGGTCCGAGGCGTAAAATTCTTCCGGGTTCCGAATCAGTCCTTCGGCAGCCAGGCCGATCTGCTGCAGCTCCATCTTGGCCCGGAAGGCATCGCGGTTTTTGGTAAACAGCAGCACCGACCACCAAATGAAGGCCAACAACATGTAGACCATGACGAAGTAGGTGAAGCCGCGAAGTTTTCGATCTTGCATGAATTAATTCAACTAATTTCCATTCCCGCCTCCCTGCGCTTTCAGCGCCTTGAGGCGTTGTTCTTCCGCCTGAATCTGCTCCTGCAACTGGCGCAGCCGCTCTTCGGCCGCTTTGTTTTGGGATTGGATGCGAATGCGGGCGGCTTCGACGTTGGTTTTTTCGGTATTGATCTGCTCGGCGTTGTCGGCTTTGATCTTGGTAATCTGCTCGGTCGCCTGGCGGCGGGCCTCGTAGATGGCTTCGGAAGTTTCTTTGCGGGCGGCGTTCAGCTCGGCCTGCATGGCCTGCCGTTCGGCTTCGGCTTCGGCGTTGAGGGTCGCCTTTTTGGTGGCGGCTTCGGCGCGGGTAGCTTCCAGTTCCTGGCGCACCCGGTCGCGGAGCACCTGCATTTCCTGCTCGGCGCGGTCACGGGCGGCTTTGATGCGTTCGGCCGACGCGGTCTCTTCTTTGGTGGCGGCGCTGCGGGCCGTCTCAATGCGCGCGGTGGCATCGCGTTGGGCAACAGCTATGGCCTGGGCCTGGCTCTCGCGGGTTTGCTGTACGGTTTCGGCCGACAGGCGGCGGGCTTCCAGTACTTCCAGGGCCAGGCGTTCCTTCTCGCTGGCGGCGTTTTGGCGGGCCGTTTGCACTTCGGCGGCCAGGGCCTGCTGCTGGGCGGCTTTTTCGTTGGCCACCCGTTCCCGCTCGGCGGCCAGCTCGTTGGCGATGCGCTGGCGTTCTTTCGCACCTTGTTCGGCCGCCAGCTTCACCTGTTCGGCTTCTTCCTGGCGAATTTTTACGATCTGCTCAGAAGCCGTCCGGCGGGTGGTGGCTACCTCATTGGCGCTTTCCTCCTGCACCTGGGCGGCTTTCTGGCGGGCCGCGGCAATCTCCTGGGCTACTTTTTCGCGCTCGGCGGTGAGTTGTTGCGCGGCCCGGGTGCGGGCTTCCTGGATTTCCGCCGCGGAACTGTTGATCATTTCCGCTTCTTTGGCTTTGGCGTCGGCGATGGCGCGGGCGGCCTCTTGCTCAATGGTCTGGCGGCGGCTGGCCGACTGGGTCTGGGCGGCGGCTACTTCTTCGGCGTAGCGGTCCTTGGCCACCGTGGCCTGCTGCTGCGTGGCGGCTACCTGGTCGGCAGCGGCGGTACGCGCTTTCGCAATCTCTTCTTCGGCGCGCTTGCGGGCGGCTTCTACTTCGGCGGCAGCCGCCTGGCGGATCTCCTCCTGGCGGGCTTTGTTGACCACCAACTCCGACTGCGTTTCCTCCTGAATTTTTTTGATCTCGGCCTGTGCCCGCTCGCGGGCGGCCTGCACTTCGGCCGCTATCCCCTGCCGTTCGGCTTCGCCACGGGTGCGGGCAGTGGCTACTTCGCGGGCTTCCTCTTCGTTGATCGACGCGATGGTCTGCGTCGCTCGCTGGCGGGCAGCCTGTACTTCGGCGGCGGCGGCCGACTCCTCTTCCTGGACTTTGGCCTTACTGGCAGCAATCGCCGCGGCAGAATTTTCGTTGGTCGACGCCACTTCGGCCTGCGCCCGTTGCTTTTCCTGTCCTACTTGTTGTTGGATATTGCCAATTTCCGCTGATGCCCGTTCCCGGGCTTCGGCTACCGAAACCGCCGCCGTTTCTTTTTCTTTGGCTACATTCTCCCGCAGTTCTGCGATCGACGCCGCCTGCTGTTGCTCCACCAGCGCTTTCCCTTCGGCGGCTTTGCGGCGGGACTCGGCCAGGTCGGTCGCGATTCTTTCTTTCTCCAACACGGCGTTTTCGCGAATCTGCGCCACGTCCGCTGCCGTCTGCTCCTGGATTTTCAGAATCTGCTGACTGGCGGTTTGCTTGGTTTCGACCACCTCCTCCGTCGTGCGGTTTTGTTCGAGTTTGGCCTGATCGCGGGCTTTTTGAATGATGGCCGTCGTTTCATCGCGAATACGGCTCAATTCCGTGGTCGAGTTTTCGCGGGCGCTGGCCACTTCATCGGCGTAGGCGGTCTTGGCTTCGGCCAGCCGCTCCCGGATACTTTCCAATTCTTTGGCGGCGTTATCGCGCGCTTGTTTGATGGCTTCGGCCGATGCCAACTGCGCGTCCTGGATCGCTTCCTGTGCCCGGGCCCGCGCTGCCTGTACCCCTTCGTTGATGTTGGCAACTTCTTCACTGGCCTTGCTGCGGGCCGCCAGTACCGCTTCGGCAGAAGAAGCCTGGGCCGCCTTCACCGCTTCCTGCGACTGCTGGCGGGCCAACAGTACTTCTTCGGCGTACTGCTGCTTTTGGATGGTCGCTTGCTCGCGGGCAGCAGCTACCTCTTCCTGGATATTGCTTTTGATCTGATCCGCTTTGCGGCGTTCGGCTTCAATTTCGGCGCGCAGGCGATCTTTGGTCTCGGCCAGCTGCCGGCGCAGGTCAACCAACTCCTCATCCGAACCCGCGGCCGCAGGAGCAGCCGCATTGGTGCGGGGTACGTTGCTGGTGGTCGCAGCCGCTGAGGTGGTCCGCGTAGCGGAAGAAGCAGAAGGAATCAGCAAACCCGCTTCGCCTTTATCCACCACTTTGGCAGGGTCAATGATCGCCGAAAAGCAGGCGGCCATCTCATTGAACTCGCGCAGGCGGTTTTCCGTCAGGGTAAACTTGCGCATCTCGTTGCTGATGTTGTTCTTCAGGTAAATGGTGGTGATATCCATACTGGCAAACCACTGCACGGCAGCCATGTCCAGTTGCAGGACATTCGTTTGAACCGGAATGCCGCCATTGCGGTTCATCTCCCCCATCCCAATGAAGCGATAGCTGCGGCGGGTCTGGTTGATATCCATGAAGATGACCTCGTCGTCCTGGTTAAATTCCACCCCTCCGCCATTGGACTCCATCAACGCGGTAATCCCTTTGTCATCGGCGTTTAAACTGATCGCGTAGGAATAATTCCCCCTGACCACGAGCGTCGTCAGCGTAGACCGCAGGATTTGGGTGCCCCCAATAATCCGATTGTCGGCAATACGCTGGTCGCAAGACTGAGCGCCCAACGTCAGCTGGCCGCAATGGAGCACCAAAAAAAGAACAAAAAGTAAGGTAGATGGCTTCATACGGTGGTGGTTTTTTTATTTTCGAACCTGCTCAGCACAACTGCTGCGCACCGACCAAAAAAATAATTCCTGAAATTTAAGCAATTTCAGGAATGATTGTAGTACTAGGGATAGGAAAAGTGTGTACCGACCGGTACTTGTAAAACATTTATGGTGGTATATACTGGCCGCCAGGTAGTCAAAAAAAACTGCCTGCTATTCGCCAGCACAGCCCGCCCGCAGTAGCTGGAGCCTGGCCCAAACTTGCTTCGCATCCCGTATTAACGGCCGGATCGGCCAATTATTGCGCCGGATAAAAATAGCACGCCCAACCCAAAAACTCGCACCAGACCTGGGCTTAATCCCTGCTTAACCGCTTTTTATCCCCAACGATGCCGCACAAAAGCTAAAAGCCGAACCGGGAACTAACCCAATTCGGCTTCTGGCAGACCTAAACGTTAGGACCTTCCTTAAAGGCGGCGACGCTCTTTGATACGCGCCTTCTTGCCTACCCGCTCGCGCAGGTAAAACAACCGGGCACGACGAACTTTACCGTGCTTGGTAATTTTAATCTCTACGATGTTGGGGGAAGCAATCGGAAAGATCCGCTCTACACCAACACCGTTAGAAATTTTCCGAACGGTAAACGTGCGGGTAGCACCTTCACCTTTAATTTGTATTACATCACCGCGAAAGTCCTGGGTACGCTCTTTGTCCCCTTCTACGATCTTATAGCTTACGATTACATTGTCACCTGCACGGAAAGAAGGTAGTTCTTTCGCCTTAGACAATTGCTCGTTTACGAATTTAATGGCATCCATTGTTAACCTGTTTTTTAGCCGTGCAAAGGTATATTTTTTTGTTGGATAAAAAACCATTTGCTGATTTTTTTCATCGAATGAGCGTAATATAACTCTTCAGCTCAACGGGCTTTCCCCTGGGATCTTTGAATTTAACCCCCACCAGGTACACCCCGGCGGGTTGTTGCTGTCCGACATTGTTTTTTTGGCCGTTCCAGCTAGCCGTTGGGTCGCTGGTATCGAACATGGGTTCGCCCCAGCGATTCCAGATGACCATTTGGAAGTCCATAATCCCTGGCAGGATCCCCACCCCTTTAAACGTATCGTTGTTTCCATCGCCATTGGGGGTAAAGGCATTCGGCAAGTAGTACCTGATCTCGGGAATGACATCAATGATCGCCGTGGCGGTATCCGTGCAGCCACTGGGGTGAGCAACCACCTGCGTCACCAGGTAGATGCCCGTGTCGGGAAAAACAACGCGGGGGCTGGGAAACGCGCTGCCCGGTGGCCCCCCCCCGAAGTCCCATTGCCAGCGGATCGCCCCCTGGGAGGCATCCGTAAATTGTACCTCCGGAAAAAGATTACTGGGTTGGTCGGGCGCGTAGGAGAACCCCGCCACCGGCGAAGGCAGAATGGTGATCAGGTTGTTAAAGGTCGTATCCGTCGCACAGCCAATGGGCGACGTAATGGACACCCTGACGGTGTAAGTACCCGGCTGCTCATAGGTGTAGAAAGGGCTAATGTCCGTGCTGGTACCGCCATCGCCAAAGTCCCAGTTGATCAGGTAAGTCGAATCAATGGGAAAGGACAGGTTGTTGAAGAACAGTTCCGCTGGTTGGCAGGCGATGGCCGCACTCGGCGAGATCACGATCAGGGCAGGAACGGGGAAATAATTTAAAATCTGGGTCTTGCTCGACTCACAGGCATTGGTGTCGCGCACCGTCAGGGTGATGGGTATATTGCCGGGATCCCGGTAGACGTGGGTCGGATTTTGGACGCGCCCAGTCTGGCCATCACCAAAATTCCAGCGCCAGTCGGTCAGGCAGCAAGAACCGGTGGTCGATAAATCGGTAAAAATGACCGGACCAGCTACGCAAGTGTCGTAGGCAAAGGAGAAATCAGCGTCAATGGCCGGAAAAATATTGACGAAAATCCTGGCGGTATCCCCGCAATCGGTATTTTCGTTGAGGATCAGCCGCCCCTCGTACTCCCCTACCCCAGGAAAAGTAACGGATGGGTTCCACTCGTTAAACGTCTGGGTTTGTCCGTTGCCGACTTCGAAAGTCCATTCAAAATTATCGATGTACGTCTCCTGGAAACTCTGGTTGATAAAATCGATGGTGTAGTCGCCACACGAATTGACGACGAACTCCTGGTCACTCAACTGAAAATCTTCCTCAATATCCGCCACCACCGTCGGGTCACAGTTGGCGACGTTGAACTGAAAATCGCGGACGATCCTGCTCAACAGCACCCCATTGCGGTATTCGGACACACAGACCCCCACCACAAACTGCCCCTGAAAAGTGGGGCGACCGGTAATGATGCCCGTAGAGGGGTCGATGCGAATGGTAGGGCTGCCACCCATAGGCGCGCCGGGCGTATAATTTGGCGCCCGAAAGGTAACCTCGAAGTAAGGCGGCGGACAGGCTGGAATAGGATTGGCTCCCCCACAGGTATTGTAGAAAAGTGGATCCAAATTCGGGCCACCGCCGAGCAAGGGCGCGCAGAACTCATAAACCAGCAAATCACCGTCCGGATCGGTAGCCGAGTGGTCGTACACCAGCGGGGCGTTGTTACAGATAATAATGGGCGGATAGGTATCAAAACTGGGGCTGCTGTTGCAAACCTGCTGGGCCTGCGGCGTCAGCTCCACGGCAAAGGTAGCGCCAGAAGATTCCGGCGCGATAATATTATTGATCGTGACATTGCGGCAACAACGCTGGTACGAAACAAAATAGCTGCTCGTAGATTGGGGCAAGGTGAGGACAAACTGGTAAACCCCCTCCTCCCCGCATACATTCGGGGGCACCAGGCAGGGGTAATCGGGCTCATCAATGGGCGACTGCGACTGCAGCGGAATACTGACCTGCTGAAAGGGCGAAGCCTGGGATTGTCCGCTGCAATTGTTGGCGCTGGTGCAGCGGTAGATTCCAATTTCCGCCACCGGATCGAGTTCCGCACAGTTCGTACAGTTGCAGTCCCGGTAAACGCGCAGGGTGAACTGGTAGCGATCATTACCCAGGCATTCGTAGGTCATGACCCCGCCCACGATGTGGCGAGCCGCTAGCCCGTGAGCCGTTGACAAAAACAATAACATCCATACCAACCTCCTGACATTCATAATTCTACCATTAAGTTTAAGTTTACCTGATCAAAGTCACGAAGCCCTTGTAATTCAATGGCTCTCCCCGCGGGCCCAACATCATGGCCTCGTACAGGTAAATACCCGTAAATTCATCCCGGCCCGTATTCCCCTTTCGGCCGTTCCAACCCACGAAGGGGTCAGCCGAAGAAAAGACGGGTTCCCCCCAGCGGTTCCAGATCTGCATTTGAAACTGTTTGACCCCCCGGATAAATCCCTTGGGGCGAAATTCGTCGTTCAACCCATCTCCGTTAGGGGAAAACGCATTGGGAAAGAAGAAAGTTATTTCTGGTTTTACATCTACGTATTGGGTCAGCGAGTCGATACAACCACTGGGATGGGTAACCACCTGGGTAATGTAGGCCAAACCCGTGTCCGCAAATACGTAGGAGGGGTTGGGCTGTAAGCTGGTAGCTTCGCCATTGAAATCATAGAACCAGCGGTAGGTGTCCCTGGCCTCGTCCGCAATTTGCACCTCCGCCGCAAAATTGGTGAGCATCGTGGGGGAAAAACTAAAGCCGGATGTCGGCGCGGGCTCCATGAAGATCAGGTCATTGAACACGGTATCGGTGGTGCAGCCGATGGGGCTGGTGATGGCCAAACTCACGGAAAACGAACCAGGTGATTCGTACAGGTAGGTCGGACTCAGGTCACTGCCGGTGCCGCCATCTCCGAATTCCCAGTCAAAGGTGTAAGTCTCATCGATGGGGAAACTGAGGTTGTCGAAAAATATTTCGGCGGGCACACAGCCCCGGTAATCGCTCGGTGCAATGACGATCAGATTGGGTACGGGAAAATAATTGACCGTTTGGGTGCTGTTGTTCGTGCAGCCGTTCTCGTCGACAATTCCCAATTCAACCACAAAGCTGCCCGGAATAGCATACTGGTGACTATTGGCCACCAGGTCTTCGGCCGCTCCGTCGCCGTAGCGCCACTGGTTCGACACAATGGCTTGCCCGCCGGCGGTCGTGCTCAGGTTGGAAAACACCACGGGTTGTGCCACGCAGGTGTCGTAGGCGAAGGTAAAATCGCTGGTTAACTCCGGGAAAATATTGACGAGAACCCTGGCGGTGTCCCGGCAAACGGTGGAGGTCGGATTGACGACCATTAGTCCTTCGTAGGTGCCCACCCCCGGAAAGTTGTAGGAAAAGTCGCGGGTGGTCCCTACCACCGCCTGCCCGTCAATTTCAAATTCCCAGCGATAGGCATTGATATTGGCCAACAAGCCCGATTCATTGACAAAATTCACCTGGGTGTCGCCGCAGGAAGAAACGATAAAATCGCCCCCTGCGGTAAGTGAATCCCCCCGGATGCCGGCGAAGACCGTTACTTCACAGGTGGTCACATTGAACTGGAAATCGCGGCGAACGGTACTCAGCAGCACCCCATTGCGGAATTCCGACACACAAACCCCGACCACAAACTGTCCGGTAAACTGAGGCTGCCCGGTCATGAGTCCGGTCGCTGAATTCACTTCCAGGTTCGCCGTTGCGCCCAGCGGGCGGCTAACGGTATAAGTGGGGGCCAGAAAGGTGACATTGTTATAGGGAAATGGCAAGTCCGGATCGGGTGCAACCCCATTGGGGTCCCCTTGTCCGCCAGAGTTTCCACCCCCCAGAAAGGGGCTACAGAACTCGTAGACCAGCTGGTCGCCTTCGGCATCAACGGCCGAAAAATCGTAGCTGAAAGGCTGCCCGGCGCACAAAATGGCAGGGGGGTATTCCGTAAAGGTCGGGCTGCTATTGCACAACAGCTGGGCCTGTGGCGTCAGCTCCATATTATAGGTCGTGCCCGAAGATTCGGGGTTGAGGATATTGGTGATGGTGTTGTTGCGGCAGCAACGCTGGTAAACCACATTGTAAGCCTGGCTGACAATCGGCAGGTCCAGTGTAAAGATGTAGGTTCCACTTTCGACACACACATTATCGGGAACGATAATACAGGGATTGTTGATGTTTTCGGCAATATCGATCTCCTCAATCGTGGGTGCCTCGAGGTAGAAGGTTCCGTATTCGTTGTTGCCCTGGTAAACGGTAACGTGCATGTTGACCACAAAGGTCGGGCTGTCAAATTCAGAGCCCCCGCTTTGGCAGTCGCGATACACATTGATGGTGAATTCGTAGGTGTTGCTATTGGTAGCCGGATCGTTGTTGGTAAATCCCAGGCACCGGTAAGTGATTTCTCCACCGATCAGGTGAGCCGCGTAGGACTGCCCGGCAATGCCCAGCAAAATAGCCAACAGAAAGAACCGCAGGAGTAAGGTGTTTTCTTGCAAAACTTTATTTTTTTTGTGGTTAACAAAACAATACGCCCGAAAAAATCAAGTTCATATAAGCGTAGATTATCAACTCGTAGTGTAAAACCGGCCAAAGTGGAAAAATCGTATATATTAACACCACCTATAGCCTTTTAATTCCTATCCCAAAGACGGCGCTGTGCCTTTTGGGTAATTTGCTTAGCCAAATTACTCACATTATCCGGCAAAACCAGTGCAAAAATTCAGGTTCGTATAGTATTGGACATATCCTTGCCCCAATTGCGTTGGGTCAGTGGGATAAGTGCTGTTGTTTTATCCTGGTTTAATACAACTATTCAGTTGCCCGTAAAACACCCCAGTTATACGTGTATGCTGTGATTCAAACTGTTTTTTATGCTCATGACTGCTACACAAGCTGCTGGCTTTATGATTCAACGCTACGATCTGGAAGGAGCCGCACGAATAATCGAAAACGAAGGACTGGTCTTATTACCAACCGATACCCTCTGGTGCATTGCGTGTGCTGCCGACGATCCGGTAGCGGTGGAACGGCTGCGCCGCTTAAAAACCCCCAGTTTAGAGCAGCCGTACGAGATCCTCTTTGCTTCGTTGGACATGCTCAAGGCTTATGCACCGCGTCTTCATCCCCGCTTAGAGACCCTCCTGGTCTATCACTTGCGCCCCTTGACCATCCTTACCGAGGCCAGCCCGGTGATCAGGCCGCACGCCATTTTTGCTGATGGCAGAATGGCCGCCAGAATTACCCGTGACAACTACTGCCGAAGCCTCATCCAACTCGTCAACCGGCCATTGCTCACCAGCATTGCCCACTACAGCGGCAGCCCGTACCCCAGCCATTTTGGCCGCCTGCGCTCTGATATTGTTGAAGGAATAGACTACGTGTCCAAATACCGTCCTAAAGAAAGTGCTACTGCCCGGCCAACCATTATTGTCCAAATGGATGAGCTGGATGAGCTGGATTTCTTGCGCGAGTGAGGGGCCGAAAAGCCAGCATTGCTTATGCGCCACGTAATATTTAAGAAGAGCGGCATAAAGCTGAGGTCTGGCAAAATGACCGCAGCGCGGTCAAATTATGTTAGCCCTCACACCGCCAATGCTTTCCGACCCCAGCGGGGTCGCATTAAATGACCCCATGACCGATAAGCTGCGGTCATTTTTTAAGACCTCAGCGTGATGGATACCTTTTAAATATCGCTCTTCCTAAAGAAGGGGTGGCGCATGAGCAATTCCAGGTTAAAAGCTTGCTGGTTTTAAGGTTGGAGAGATGTGTCTTAACCGTAGACGTTTATGGCGCTGGGTGCAACAAATTAATAGTAATTCCCCTGCAACTTGTGTAATAGCCATACCCCTTCAGAAGGCTCAATACGCCATAAATTCTACGACCGGTGTGGCTTTACCCGAACAGGTCACCTGGATGATGTTCCCGTATTCCGATTCGGCAAATGCCGGATAAGCGTTGGTACCATCCAGGAGGCCGGCGAGTGTGGGGGTGCTGTTGGAATGGCCAACCACCAACACGTTTTTACCGGCGTATTCCCGTTGCAGCTGGGCCGCGAAAGCCGGCAAATCTCCCGGGGCATAGATTTGAATGGCCAGTCCTTGCCGGGCAGCTACCGGTTGGGCCGTCAGTCGGGTACGCTGAAAATCGGTGCTAAAAATAGCATCCAACTTAACCTTTGCCAGGCGGGCGGCCAGTTTGTGGGCGCGCTCCTGGCCCGCGGGGGTCAACTGGGGGTCGTCACCCGCCTCTTTCTCGGCGTGGCGCACCAGGTAAATCGTGAGCGTTTCCCGGGCCTCGGCCCCGGCCTGGGAACGGGTATCTCCTGCCGACTTACACGAAGACATCAGATTGAGCAAACCAAGTAACAAAACGAAGCGAAGCATAGTAAATAATTTGCCTCAATATCGCTTTTTTTCTTCAACTTCACCCCTGATGGAAATCAATTCCCATAAGACCCCACCCCTGCGTACCCGGTTGGCGCCTACCCCCAGTGGGCTGCTGCACCCCGGCAACGGGTTGTCCTTTATCCTCACCTGGGCCATTGCCCGGGCCCAGGGTGGTACCATCCTCCTGCGCATCGACGACCTGGACCAGGCACGCTGCCGGGAAGCTTACGTGGAAGATATTTTCCGCACCATCGACTGGCTGGGGATCGACTACGACGAAGGGCCAACGGGGGTAGCTGATTTTCAGGCCAACTGGTCGCAACACCTGCGCCTCGACCACTACCAGCAGGCACTGGAGGAGCTGCGCAGTTCCGGCCAACTTTTCGCCTGTGCATGTAGCCGCAAAGCAATACGAGCGCTGGCGCCTGATGGCCCCTACCCCGGAACCTGCCAACAGAAATCATTGCCTTTCGACCAGCCCAACGTCGCCTGGCGCATTTTTCCTCCCCCTACCGCTGCGGCGGTACAGCTGCGGATCTGGCAACAAGGATTAACCCGCGTCACCATCGACCAGCCCGACGCATGGGTGCTGCGGCAAAAAGACGGTTTTCCCGCTTACCAGATCGCCTCCCTGATCGATGACACTCACTATAAGATCAACTTTATTGTGCGGGGGGCCGACTTGTGGGACTCGACCCTGGTGCAATGCTATCTGGCACAATTGCTCGATCATACGACCTTTTCCGACGCCGTATTTTACCACCATCCGCTGCTCCTGGACGAAAAGGGCAACAAGTTGTCAAAAAGCCAGGGCGCCGATGCCCTGCAATCCTGGCGAAAGGCGGGCCAGTCGGCAGCGGTGCTCTACCGCCTGGCCGGTCAGCACCTGGGGTTGCCGCACCCGGTGCTGGATGCGCAGGCGCTGGTGCAAGCCCTGCAGTCGATTAATAAAAAATAACTTATTTTTGGTCCCTTTATCCACACGACCCCCTTCCCCATGTCTCGACGCAAATGGTATGATTACGTTCCGCATCCGGTGGTGATGCTCTTTATCATCATCGTGTTGGCGGCGGTGATGACACACGTGCTGCCAGCAGGTGTGTATGACCGCGAAGTCATCGATGGTACCCAGCGGGTTGTCCCGGGTTCTTACCACCGGGTCGCGCAAGCGCCCGTAAGTTTTTTCGGTATTTTCAAAGCTTTACCAGCAGGTTTCGTGACGGCAGCGCCCGTCGTTTTTGTGGTGCTGGCCAGTGGCATTATGTTTGGTATTCTCGAAAAAACAGGGACGGTAGAAAATACCGTGGGAACGGCCATTCGCAAGTTGGGCTTACAACGGCGGTACCTGCTGGTTTTCCTGCTCACCTACCTGTTTGGCCTGTTGGGCGTAGTCATCGGCTACGAAAACAACATCGCTATGGTACCCATTGCGGCAGTCGTAGCACTCGCCCTGGGTGGCGATCTGATGTTGGCGGCGGGCTTATCGGTGGGCGCCATTACGGTAGGCTTTGGCCTTTCACCCATCAACCCGTACACGGTCGGCATTGGGCATAAAATAGCCGAAATGCCCCTCTTTTCGGGGGCTGGCCTCCGCACGAGCCTTTGCTTTCTGGGGCTGACCCTGCTGGCGTGGTACAATGTCCGTTATTTTAAAAAAATCGTTGCCGATCCGGCCAGCAGCCTGGCGCTCAATTTGGATACGGCGGGCTTTCAACTGTCCAGGCCGTTGGACCAGTATACCATCAGCCGGAACAATGCGCTGGTGGGTTCGGTTTTTCTCGGTGGCATTGTGGTGATGCTCTACTGCGTTTTTGAGTACCACTGGGGGCTGGCCCAAATTTCGGCGATTTTTATCCTGATCGGGATTGTCGCCGGACTGGTGAGCCGCATGTCGGGCACTGAGCTGAGCGAAACGGCCCTGAAGGCGGTCGCAGTGGTTGCTCCGGGTGCTTTTATGGTTGGTTACGCCACGGCCATCAAAGAGGTACTGGAAATTGGCCAGATCAACGACACCATCTCGCATCACCTTTCCCTGTTGCTCATGGGCTTACCCACAACCGTTTCGGCCGTAGGCATGAGCATGTGCCAGAGTATGATCAACCTGATGATTCCTTCGGGCAGTGGCCAGGCCCTGGCCACCTTGCCCATTATGATCCCACTGGGCGAAGTGCTGGGACTGACCCGACAAACAACGATCCTCGCTTTCCAGATTGGCGACGGGGTGACCAACCTGTTCAATCCGGCGCTCGGCGGCCTGATCGCCATGCTGAGCCTCTGCCGCATACCTTTCGATCGCTGGTTGCGGTTTATTCTCCCCCTCACCGGGCTCTTGCTCTTATTGGCGTGGGCGTTTCTGGTGGTGGGCGTTTGGGTGGGCTATCGTTAACTCACAAGTATTTGGACAATAATAAATTTACATTTTTTGACTCAAATGATTAGCTCGAAACCGCTCATTATCAATCGCTTATTCCTTCGCTAATAATTTGAGCATGTAAATTTATTATTGTCCCGGCTTTTTTTGTAAAAAAACTATCAAACAACAACGCATGGTAAACGCACGCAGCTTACTCGCCGACCTGGTCGCATTTCCCGTTTTGGGTGGCGAAAGCAATTTGTCGATTCTGGAATACATCAAAACCTACCTGACCCGTCACCAGGTTCCCTTCCAGCTGGTGCCCAACGAGGAAGGGACCAAAGCCTCGCTGCACGCCCGGATCGGGCCACCAGTAGATGGCGGCATCATCCTGTCGGGGCACATGGATGTGGTGCCGGTAGCCGGACAAGACTGGGCCACCGATCCTTTTGTGCTCACCGAAAAGGAGGGTAAGCTCTACGGCCGTGGTAGCTGCGACATGAAAGGGTTCCTGGCTTGTGTGTTGGCAGTGGTTCCGCAAATGGTGCAGGCCGACCTGAAAAAACCCATCTACCTGGCGTTCTCCTACGACGAGGAAGTTGGGTGTATCGCTGCGCCTGCGCTCATCCGGGCCATTACGGCCTATTACGACGAAAAACCCAAGTACGCCATCATTGGCGAACCGTCGGAACTCCAACCGGTGGTGGGCCAAAAGGGAATCTGTGTGTTCAAAACCACGGTCCTGGGGTCGGCCGGACACAGCTCCCGGATTCGGCAGGAAGTGAGTGCCATCCACGAGGCGGCCCGGCTGGTGATGTGGCTGGAGCAGAAAATGAATGACCTCGTAGCCGCCGGGCATACCGACGACCGCTTTTCGCCCAACCACTCTTCCCTACACGTAGGAAAATTCAACGGGGGAATCGCCCACAATGTCATTGCCGACAGTTGCTCCTTCCTCTTGGACATTCGCGTAATTCCGATGGATAAAGTAGCGGATATTTTGGCCGACTACGAAGCGTTTTGTCAGGCGCGCGTCCAGGAACTGCGCCAACGTTTTGTGGGTGCCGATATCCGCATTGAGCTCTACCACCCCAACGTTCCCGCCCTGGATACCCCGGAACACCTGGAGATCGTGCCTTTGATCCGGCAACTCAGTGGGCAGCATACCCTCACCACGGTGGCCTATGCCGCCGAAGCGGGCCAGTTTGCGGAAGGTGGCTTCCAGAGCGTGATCTGCGGCCCGGGCTCGATTGAACAGGCTCACCGGGCCAATGAGTTCATCAGCATCGAGCAACTGGACAAAGGGGTGGCCTTTGTGGAACGAATTACAACATACGCCTCCGAGGCTTAAAAACCCGCATTCGCATTGCCATTGGCGTCGCCTGTTTTCACGGCCACAAAATCGGGCATGGAAAACCCGGCGTTCAGGTTGAACGTGATGCTGTTGTCGCGAACAGCGGTGGGCCAGGGTGCCAGCGGGTCGGCAAAAGACGGGTTGGCCACAAAGAACTGCCAGGAAGGAGCGCCACCGTCACCAAAATCAGGCGTAATGGTGAGGATCAACTTCCGGATGCGGATCATGTCCAGGGTCGTCATGGAATTGCTCAGGTTCACATCACAAGCCAGCATTTTGTAAGGCGGCATGGTATCGGTACCGAGGATATGTTTCTGCATTCGGATCAAGTCGGCGGTGGTAACACCGTTGCGGTACTGGTCTTCGCCTTTGGTGAATGCCAACCGCAGTTCGCCCTGAGCCGGCAAATTAACGGGAAGCGTCAGGCGGCCTTCCTGGCCCGTTTCCGTGGTAGCCAGCCATTCATTGTTCAGGTAAAAGGTGACCGCGACCCCAGCCACGGGTTCCTCGTCATCGGTGGTGACCAAAGGACTTCGGATGGGGGCCAGGGCATCAAGTTGCAGCGGAAGCGTCCCCAGTGGATCGAGCCAGTTTTTCAGTCGGCTACCGTCGTCGGGGCCTTCCCAGGCCATGGACAAGCGGCCAAAAAAGCCGAGGGAATTGTCGCAGGTAGTGGTGCCGGCATCGCCGTTCAGCTGCCCGACCACCCGGTGGTGTTGATCCAGGAGCGCCGCGCCGGACGATCCCACCTCAATGGTACCGTTGCTGTAGCGAACCCGGAAGTGTTGGTTGGGGGGCGTGGTCACCCCGTTGTTCCAGATGATGGAATTGGCAAAAACGGTAGCCGGTGTAGTAGACAACGAAATTTTCTGGATATCGCCGCGGGGATGGTGAAGGACGGCGGCCGAATCGGGTGGCGTGCCGCTGCGATCCCAACCCGCAAAGTACAATTCCATATTGAAAGTCGTCTCCGGAAAAATATCGAGCAGCAGAAAATCCATGGCGCGGCGGCCGGCGAGGGAATCGCAGCCCAGAACCGGTCGGTAGGCGGGTGCAACGGCAGGGTTCGGGCAGGTTTCGGAGGCAAAATAAAAATCGAAGCGCCATAAATCGTAGAGCGGGGTATACCCGTCCATACAATGGAAAGCCGACAAGAAAAGCAAGCGGCCGTCCTGGGCCGTATTATTGAGCAGGGTGCCTGTACAATAGCCCGTTCCTTCCTCCACCACGACAATGATCCGCGCTACGGCGTTGCGTTCGGCTTGCCACTCATCGCCAGCCGGGCAAACAACGTTGTCGTGGCAATCGCTGGAGGAACCAAAGCCAAAGCTGAGCAATTCCTTTTCCGTTCCTTCCTTTCGGTAAACGGCATCGATACGCCACAAGTGGAAAGGCACCGCAAAGTTATCGGCGGGTGCCTGGTATTCCACGATCAATTCGTTGCCGGTGATGATGCCCGTCAGGAAGCGATCCGAACGGGACTGGCTCTCCTGGGTGTAGGCACCCAGTACCTGCTTGCTAATGGGGGAATAGACAAAGAGCTGGCTGCCGGCCGGCAGGTCAAAATCTTCGTAGAAGAGGATCAATCCCTGGGCTTTTTCTACGGTAATCCGCAACTGCCACACCTGAGTACCATCGGGCAGGAGGGTCCAGTTGCCCGCATTTTCAGTGCTGATATCCAGGGGAATGGGAGCGGCGAAGCGGTTCATCTGATTCTGCTCATCTTCGCGCTGAAGTTTGGCTACATCAAGGCCTTTCAAGTGCAGGGAAGGAGCAGGTAACAAGGCATTGGCCTGCTGGATACCTAAAGGAAGACCGCCGAAAGCAGGTTGGGCAAAAGCCAGGATGCTGGTGAACAGCAGAAAAAAAGCTGGTAATAGAACTTGTTTTATCACGGGACTATGTTTTGGGATAGTCAAATTTAAGAACTATATCCGTAACTACAGACTGGTGCTGGTAAATTTAGGGAAAGGTGGGTAGAAAAGCACCCGGTTGGAAACGGGGGATGGCCGACTTTTTACAACGGTTTAAACCTCGCGAATACGTGCATCATGCTTGCCACGCTAAAAAG
>Ga0208544_10000713_pt1 | contig 24838 bp, 19 predicted proteins | sample DEB08_DNA_9_FD_184526 | JGI IMG/M metagenome (GOLD analysis project Ga0208544, IMG submission 184526) | Aqueous microbial communities from the Delaware River and Bay under freshwater to marine salinity gradient to study organic matter... | ecosystem: Environmental > Aquatic > Marine > Coastal ... | reverse complement strand
TGCGTGGATTGCCGATCTGAAAGACGCTATGTAACGCGCCCGTTGTCTTTGGGTCGCTGCGTCCATATTTGAGGGGCAACCACAGCACAGGACCTTATGATGCCCACGCCAAACCCTGCCGCCCTTGATTTTTTGTTGACCCGTCGTTCACGACCTTCAAAAACGCTGACGACGCCTGTGCCAGACCGCGCAGCGCTGACGCCATTGCTGACGGCTGCGGCCCGCACACCGGATCATGGCAAGCTAGAGCCGTGGCGCTTTGTCGTGCTGACCAAGCCTGCGTTGGCCCGTCTGTCGCAGATGGTCCCGGCACGCGGTTCCGCCCTCGATATTGATCCTGACAAGATAACCAAGGCCACCGATCAGTTTGGCAACGCGGACTTGGCCGTGGCCGTCATTTGTAGCCCGAAACCTTCTGAAAAAATTCCACAGATCGAACAGGTTTATTCTGCGGGTGCTGTTTGTCTTGCATTGTTGAATGCAGCCCTTGCTGCGGGTTGGGGTGCGAACTGGTTGTCGGGCTGGGCCAGCCACGACCGCACGTTTATCACCGAAGGGTTGGGGCTGGCATCCCACGAGACCGTCGCAGGCTTTATTCACATCGGAACAGAGACGAACCCGCCACCCGAGCGCCCCCGTCCTGATCTGGATGCAATCACCACATGGGTCGATGCATGATTTTAACGTCGTTTCTCAAGGCCCTTGCCCAATTGCCTGACCCGCGTTTTCGCAGTGTGCTATGGCGCGGGATTGCTTTGACCATCGCGCTTTTGGTGGGGCTTTATGCCGTACTTTTGTGGCTGGTCGAATGGCTGACCGCTGCCCCGATCACCCTGCCTGGCGTGGGCGAGGTCACATGGCTGGGCGATTTGCTGAGTTGGGGATCGCTTGGCCTTGTGCTTGTGTTGTCCATCTTCTTGATGGTCCCCGTCGCGTCGGCGATTACATCGCTGTTTTTGGACGAGGTCGCACAGGCGGTCGAGGATGAATATTTTCCCGACCTGCCAGTTGTTCCTTCCGTCAGCTTCAGTGACGGGTTACGCGATACGGTCAATTTCCTTGGCATACTCATCGCGGCAAATGTCTTTGCCTTCGTGTTCTATGTGATCTTTCCGTTCGCGGCGTTTTTTATTTTCTATGCGCTTAACGGGTTTCTGCTGGGGCGGGAGTATTTCCAATTGGCTGCAATGCGCCGCATCGGGCGCGCGGCAGCCAAGGACTTGCGCAAAGAACATCAGGGTAAAATCTGGCTTGCGGGTTGTTTGATGGCGGTGCCGCTATCGTTCCCGCTGATCAATCTTGTGATCCCGATCTTGGGTGCCGCCACCTTTACGCATCTTTATCACGCGATCAGTCGCGGCTGACTTCTGGGGTCGACATCCGTTCAAACCAGTCGATGTCGCGAATGCTGACTGCGCCTGTCAGCAAGACAGTCGCGATCACCAGCCAGATTGGAAAGGCAAACATCGTTGTCACCTTGGCTTTGCGTTTGAAACTGAAATTCGCAGGCGACGACGCATGGGTGCCCGGGACGATTTCACCCGCTTCGCCTTGGGTTTCAAGTCGCAGCGGCAGTACGATGAAGAAAACGATCGTCCAGATAACAGCGAAAAGTACCAGACCAGAGACAGGACCCATGGGGGCGTTCCTTTATTAAAGCGTGTGCCAGACAGATACGTCGATTGACCGTCGGGACAAGGGGTTAGACCTGCTCTAGTTCCACCAGACAGCCGTTAAAGTCCTTTGGATGTAAGAAAAGCACCGGTTTGCCGTGCGCGCCGATTTTCGGTTCACCATTGCCAAGGACCCGCGCACCTTCTTTGATGAGGTGATCGCGGGCAGCCATGATGTCATCGACTTCGTAGCAGACGTGATGCATGCCGCCCGATGGGTTCTTGTCCAAAAATCCTTGGATCGGTGACCCCTCGCCCAGCGGATAAAGCAGTTCGATTTTCGTATTGGGCAGCGTGATGAAAACAACCGTGACGCCGTGATCCGGTTCGTCCTGCGGAGCCCCGACATCAGCACCCAGCATCGTGCGGTATTGCGCGCTTGCGGCTTCCAGATCCGGAACAGCAATGGCAACGTGGTTCAGGCGACCAATCATGAGCATTCTCCTTTTCGGCGCAATATGGCCTGTGGTTTTGGCGAGTGCAACGCGGGATGGAGTTAAGAACCTGTTCACCTTGTTCTGTTTTTGTTGTGGCGACGGCAACGAAAGGAACGAATCGCCATGGACACCATCGACACGCTTGCGCTGATGCGCGCGCCAACTGCGCTGCGTCCGCTTTTGGGGCAGACAGTTCTGGTTGTGGAAGACAGCCGTTTCGCAAGCGAAGCTGTGCGCATGATGTGCCTGCGATCTGGTGCGCGTATCAGGCGTGCGGACAGTCTGGAAACCGCCCATCGCCATTTGGCGATCTATTTGCCGACGGTATTGCTTGTGGACGTAGGACTGCCTGACGGGTCTGGTATCGACCTTATCAAATCACTTGCAGACGCGTCACCGCGGATAGATGTGATTATTGGCACCAGCGGCGATGCGACCCTCAAAGGCGCGGTCATGGCCGCAGGTGCAGATGGTTTCCTTGAAAAACCAGTCGAAAGCCTGCTGGCGTTTCAGACCATGGTCCTGGCTCACGTCCCGGCGGATCGGCAACCGCCCGCGCCCCGCATCGTCAAAGATGAAGTTATCAGCCCCGATCTGATCGCCTATCAAGATGATTTGAGCCATGTTGCACAGGTCTTGGGTCGGGATTCCGACAGCAACACGCTTGACTATGTCACGCAATTTTTGGGCGGCGTCGCGCACAGTGCGCATGACCACGATCTGGGTCACGCGATTACCCGTTTGACACAAATTCGCAAAGAGGGGCACAACCCCGATCAAGGGGTCGCTGCATTGTCTGATATGGTGCAGTTGCGACTGGCCGCCGCAGGCCCGATTTAGCTTTCTGTCGGCAAAACACGCAGATGCAATTCGCGCATCTGTTCGTTCATCGGCTCGCTCGGGGCGTTCATCATCAGGTCTTCGGCGCGCTGGTTCATCGGGAACATGATGACTTCGCGAATGTTGGATGCATCCGCCAGCAACATAACGATCCGGTCGATACCGGCCGCACAACCACCGTGGGGCGGTGCGCCATACTGGAACGCATTGACCATGCCGCCAAAGCGCTTGCGCACTTCGTCAGGGCCGTAGCCTGCGATGTCGAACGCTTTGAACATGATCTCGGGACGGTGGTTCCGGATCGCACCGGACACCAATTCGTATCCGTTGCAGGCCAGATCGTACTGAAAGCCCAGCACGTCCAGCGGATTGCCCTCAAGTGCATCCATGCCACCCTGCGGCATCGAGAACGGGTTGTGTTCAAAGTCGATTTTGCCGGTCTCTGCGTCCTGCTCGTAGATCGGAAAATCCACGATCCATGCGAAAGCAAAGCGGTTATTGTCGGTCAGGCCCAAGTCTTCGCCGATGACGTTGCGGGCCTTGCCAGCTACACCTTCGAACGCTTTTGGCTTGCCACCGAGGAAGAACGCCGCATCACCAAGGCCAAGGCCCAATTGCTGGCGGATCGCTTCGGTACGTTCAGGGCCGATGTTCTTAGCAAGCGGTCCGGCGGCTTCCATGCCGCCTTCAACTTCACCGGATTTCAGCTTGGCTTGGGCTTCTTTCACCGTGATGCCCAGTTCTTGGGCTACGGCATCCGCCGTCTTTTCGCGCCAGAAGATATAGCCCATGCCAGGCAGGCCTTCTTTTTGGGCAAAGGCATTCATGCGGTCACAGAATTTACGTGAACCACCAGTTGGCGCCGGAATTGCGCGCACTTCGGTGCCTTCTTGTTCCAACAATTTAGCGAAAATCGCAAAGCCGGATCCAGCAAAATGTTCTGAAACGACCTGCATCTTGATAGGGTTACGCAGATCAGGCTTGTCGCTGCCATACCACAGGGCGGCATCACGGTAGCTGATCTGCTCCCATGTCTGGTCGACTTTGCGGCCTTTGCCGAACTCTTCGAAAATGCCCGTGATCACGGGCTGGATCGTATCAAATACGTCCTGCTGCTCGACAAAGGACATCTCGAGGTCAAGCTGGTAAAAATCCGTTGGCGAACGGTCGGCACGCGGGTCTTCGTCGCGGAAACAAGGCGCGATCTGGAAATACTTGTCATAGCCAGAGACCATGATCAGCTGTTTGAATTGCTGCGGCGCCTGCGGCAGCGCATAGAATTTGCCCGGATGCAGACGCGACGGCACCAAGAAATCGCGCGCACCTTCAGGGCTGGACGCAGTGATAATCGGGGTCTGGTATTCGCGAAAACCCTTGTCCCACATGTGGCGGCGCATTGAAGCCACAACATCAGAGCGCAGTTTCATGTTTTCTTGCATCGCTTCGCGGCGCAGGTCGAGGTAACGATACTTCAGGCGGGTTTCCTCGGGGTATTCCTGATCACCGAACACCATCAGTGGCAGCTCTTTGGACGCGCCCAAAACCTCGATCTCGCGGATAAACACTTCGACCTCACCGGTTGGCAATTTCGCATTCACCAACTCGGGGCCGCGAGCCTTCACTTCGCCATCGATGCGGATACACCATTCTGACCGGACCTTTTCAACGTCTGCAAAAGCCGCCGAATCCGGATCGCACAAGACTTGGGTAATGCCATAGTGATCGCGCAAATCGATGAACAGGATGCCACCATGGTCACGCACACGATTGACCCAGCCCGAAAGGCGTACAGTTTCGCCAACATTTGCGGCGGTTAGGGCGGCACAGGTGTGGCTGCGGTAAGCATGCATAGGTCAAGTCCTCAAAGGCGTTATTATATCGGCCCGATACACCCCTTTGCCCAGTCGAAGTCAACCATTCGCTTGTTCAGAGCATAAATATCCCCGCCTGTGACATCAGATTTCCGGTATTTTGGTCAAAATAGGTCCGAAACCGGCCCGCACCCCTACTTTCCAGCCAACCCTGCCGCGCTAACACGCCATCGCCTCTTGCACCCGCGGACACCATCCCTATAACGCAGAACAATTTGCACATCAGGGGGCCCAAGCCATGCCAAAGCGTACCGACATCAAGTCGATCATGATTATCGGCGCAGGTCCTATTATTATCGGTCAGGCATGCGAATTCGACTACTCTGGCGCCCAAGCCTGTAAGGCACTGCGCGAAGAAGGTTACCGCGTCATTCTGGTCAACTCCAACCCGGCTACGATCATGACGGACCCCGGCCTTGCCGATGCGACATACATCGAACCCATCACCCCAGAAATCGTTGCCAAAATTATCGAAAAGGAACGCCCGGATGCGTTGTTGCCCACAATGGGTGGCCAGACTGGCCTGAACACATCGCTGGCGTTGGCGGACATGGGTGTGCTTGAAAAGTTCGGGGTCGAGATGATCGGCGCCAAACGCGAAGCCATTGAAATGGCCGAAGACCGCAAGTTGTTCCGCGAAGCAATGGACCGCCTTGGCATCGAAAACCCCAAAGCGACCATCGTCACCGCCCCCAAGGGTGACCTTGAGGCTGGCGTCAAAATCGCGCTTGATGCGCTGGAAGAAATCGGCCTGCCCGCCATTATCCGCCCCGCTTATACCCTTGGTGGAACTGGCGGCGGCGTCGCCTATAACCGTCAGGAATACGAACATTTCTGCCGGACAGGTATGGATGCATCCCCTGTTGGTCAGATCCTTGTCGACGAATCCCTGTTGGGCTGGAAAGAATTCGAGATGGAGGTCGTGCGCGACAAGGCCGACAACGCAATCATCGTATGTGCTATCGAAAACGTGGACCCGATGGGCGTGCATACTGGCGATAGTATCACCGTCGCGCCTGCGCTGACCCTGACAGACAAAGAATACCAGATCATGCGCACGCAAAGCATCAATGTGCTGCGTGAAATCGGTGTGGAAACCGGCGGATCAAACGTGCAGTGGGCCGTGAACCCGGATGATGGCCGCATGGTCGTGATCGAAATGAACCCGCGTGTGTCGCGCTCTTCCGCTTTGGCATCAAAGGCCACAGGTTTCCCGATTGCCAAGATCGCAGCCAAGCTTGCTGTCGGCTATACGCTCGACGAGCTCGACAATGACATCACTGGTGTCACCCCTGCATCATTCGAGCCGACGATTGACTATGTCGTCACCAAAATCCCGCGCTTTGCTTTTGAGAAATTTGCAGGCTCTGAGCCCTACCTGACAACCGCGATGAAGTCCGTCGGCGAGGTTATGGCGATTGGCCGCACAATCCACGAATCCATGCAAAAGGCCTTGGCTTCCATGGAAACCGGCCTGACAGGCTTTGATGACATCAAAATTCCGGGTGCGCCTGACACCGCCGCAATCACGAAAGCGTTGGCCAAGCAAACTCCGGATCGCATCCGCGTAATCGCCCAAGCCATGCGCCACGGTATGTCTGATCCAGACATCTATGCGGTCACCAAGTATGACCCATGGTTCCTTGCGCGTATCCGCGAAATTATCGAAGCCGAGGCCGCTTTGATCAAGAATGGCTTGCCTGTAACGGAAAAAGGCCTTCGCGATATCAAGATGATGGGTTTCACCGACGCGCGGCTTGCGAAATTGACAGGTCGCAACGAGGACCAAGTGCGCCGTGCGCGCCACAACCTTGGTGTGAACGCAGTGTTCAAACGGATCGACACGTGTGGCGCGGAATTCGAAGCGCAGACGCCCTATATGTATTCCACCTACGAAAGCCCCGTGATGGGCGAAGTCGAATGCGAAGCGCGCCCGTCTGATCGCAAGAAGGTCGTCATTCTTGGTGGTGGTCCAAACCGCATCGGCCAAGGCATCGAATTTGACTATTGCTGCTGTCACGCCTGTTTTGCGCTAACCGATCAGGGCTACGAGACGATCATGATCAACTGTAACCCCGAGACGGTTTCAACTGATTATGACACGTCGGATCGCTTGTATTTTGAGCCGCTGACCTTTGAACATGTGATGGAAATCTTGCGGGTCGAGCAGGAAAACGGCGTGCTTCACGGTGTGATCGTACAGTTCGGCGGGCAGACACCGCTAAAGCTTGCCAACGCGCTTGAACAGGCGGGCATCCCGATCCTTGGCACGACACCCGACGCGATCGATCTTGCAGAGGACCGCGAGCGGTTCCAGCAACTTGTCCAAAAGCTCGGCCTCAAGCAGCCGCACAACGGCATTGCGTCGACTGACCAAGAAGCCTTTGAAATCGCAAACGATATCGGCTTTCCGCTGGTGATCCGCCCATCCTACGTCTTGGGTGGCCGTGCGATGGAAATTGTACGGGATCAGGCCCAGCTAGAACGCTATATCTCTGAGGCTGTGGTTGTATCTGGCGACAGCCCTGTCCTTCTTGACAGCTATCTCTCAGGTGCCGTCGAAGTTGATGTGGATTGCCTCTCTGACGGCAAGAATACCCATGTTGCAGGTATCATGCAGCACATCGAAGAGGCAGGCGTCCATTCAGGCGACAGTGCTTGTTCGTTGCCGCCATATTCATTGTCAGCAGCGATGATCGCGGAAATCCGCGTGCAAACTGAAATGTTGGCAAAAGCACTGAACGTCGTGGGTCTGATGAACATCCAGTTCGCGGTCAAAGACGAAACTGTCTATCTGATCGAAGTAAACCCGCGTGCTTCGCGCACTGTGCCATTTGTCGCCAAAGCAACTGATTCAGCAATTGCGTCAATCGCCGCCCGCCTCATGGCGGGAGAGCCGCTTTCAAACTTCCCGCTGCGTGAACCCTATCCGCATGCAGATGACCCGATGATGGTTCTGCCGATGGGCGATGCTTTCACGCTGGCAGACCCACATACGCCTTGGTTTTCGGTCAAAGAGGCCGTGTTGCCTTTTGCCCGCTTCCCCGGTGTCGATACGATCCTTGGGCCAGAAATGCGGTCAACGGGTGAAGTTATGGGTTGGGACCGATCATTCCCGCGTGCGTTCCTTAAGGCGCAAATGGGTGCTGGCACGATCCTTCCGCAAAGCGGGCTTGTGTTTATTTCCATCAAAGACGCGGACAAGACCGGTGACATGATTGCAGCCTGTCAGATCCTGCTCGAGCTTGGTTTCAAGATCGTGGCGACACGTGGTACAGCGGCTTGGTTGACGGAAAACAAGATTGATTGCGAAATCGTCAACAAAGTCTACGAAGGTGGACTGACAATCGTTGACCGTTTGAAAGACAAGCATATCGCGCTTGTTTTCAACACCACAGAAGGCACGCAAGCGGTCGATGACAGTCGCGAAATCCGCGCGGTCGCCCTTTATGGCAAGATTCCTTATTTCACCACTGCTGCGGCGTCGCATGCTGCGGTCATGGCAATGCAGGCACGTGAAGAAGGCGACCTACAGGTCAGGTCTTTGCAGGGGTAAGACGCGGCCGCGTTTTTGCTGGATTGGGCTGTTTTGCCCCGCTGGTCTGCGCCTGTTGCTAGAAATGCGCTCGCGGCATCACCTTTGACAAAGATCACCCCTTTTTAAAAGAGGGCGCAAACGGCATTCCCGACTGTGAAATTGGCAGTTGCTGCGCTGCGGCGACCCGTCCATGATGCCGACAAGGAGACCGCTCATGTCAATCACTGCCAGCATCTACCATCTCACGCATTACAAGTATGACAGGCCTGTCCTGCTTGGGCCTCAGTCGATCCGGCTTAGGCCTGCGCCCCATTCGCGCACACGTGTGATTTCGCATAGCCTGACTGTCTCTCCTTCGGCCCATTTTGTGAACCACCAGCAAGACCCTTACGGCAATTGGTTAGCGCGATTTGTGTTCCCTGAACCCGTGCAGGAATTCAAAATAGAGGTCGATCTTGTCGCGGATATGTCCGTCTACAACCCGTTTGATTTCTTTGTTGAAGATGCAGCCAAAGACTTTCCATTCACCTATGACGATGACATTGCCCCCGACCTGAGCATCTATTTGCGCGCAGAGCCTGTCGGCCCGTTGCTGCAAAATTTCATGTCCACGGTCCGGCGCGACAAGATGGTGACCATTGATTTCCTCGTGATGATGAACAGCCGTTTGGCGAACGAGATAAACTATGAAATCCGCATGGAGCCTGGTGTGCAAACCGCCGAAGAAACACTGGGCCGTGCGGCGGGATCATGTCGTGATACCAGCTGGCTTTTGGTGCAGGTGTTGCGCAACTTGGGCCTCGCGGCGCGGTTTGTGTCAGGCTACCTGATCCAGCTCAAGCCTGATCTGGTGGCAATCGACGGGCCTGCAGGCACCGACAAGGATTTCACCGATCTGCACGCTTGGGTCGAAGTCTATTTGCCCGGTGCAGGTTGGGTTGGCCTTGATCCGACGTCCGGTTTGCTGGCAGGCGAAAGCCACATCCCGCTTGCCGCAACCCCGCATTACCGCCACGCAGCACCAATTTCCGGCTTGGCCAGTGCGGCGGAAGTCGAATTTGCTTTTGACATGCAGGTCACCCGCACCGCAGAGCATCCACGTATCACCAAGCCGTTTTCCGATGATGCTTGGGATGCGCTGAATGCATTAGGCAAAGATGTCGACAAACGCCTTGAGGCGGGTGATGTCCGGCTTACGATGGGTGGCGAGCCGACATTCGTTTCGATTGACGACTTTGAAAGCGCGGAATGGAACTCTGACGCTGTTGGCCCTACAAAACGCGGATTGGCAGATCAATTGATGCGCCGTTTGCAGGGCAAGTTTTCGACCGGTGGATTACTGCACTATGGTCAGGGCAAATGGTACCCCGGAGAAACTTTGCCACGGTGGACCTTCTCGCTGTACTGGCGCAAGGATGGTCATCCGATCTGGAAGAACCCTGATCTGCTTGCCCGTGAAGACACCAACGAAGACGTAGGCCCCGATGATGCACAGGCGTTGTTGACAGCTATCGCGGCCAACTTGGACGTACCGCAGGCAAACGTTTTGCCCGCATTCGAAGATCCCGCCGAATGGATCATCAAAGAGGGCAATCTGCCCGTCAACGTCAGCCCCGAGAATTCCAAACTGAAAGACCCCGAAGAACGCGCCCGCATCGCCAAGGTATTCGAACGCGGTTTGAACACCCCTGCGGGCTATGTTTTGCCCGTCCAGCGCTGGCAGGCCCGCGCATCCAGCAGGTGGATGTCCGAAGTCTGGGCATTGCGCCGTGGCAAAGTGTTCCTTGTGTCAGGCGACAGCCCTGTCGGGTACCGTCTGCCATTGGGAACTTTGCCGCATATCCCCGAAAGCAACTATCCCTTTATAAACCCACAAGACCCCACAGAGCAGCGCGCGCCTTTGCCGCCTACATCGCAGGACCCCGAAGAGGTTGCACCGGATCAACCCGTCGCACATCGCATCGATGGCACGGCAGGCCAAACCCAAGTTGAACAAACGTTGGGCGATCTAAGCGGCCGTGTGCGCACAGCAATTTCAGTTGAGGCCCGTGATGGGCGTTTGTGCGTATTCCTGCCACCTGTCGAAAAGCTCGAGGATTATCTGGAACTGATCGCCGCAGTCGAAGCGGCTGCCAAATCCATCGGACGCAAGGTCCTGATCGAAGGTTATGCCCCACCCCATGACCCCCGCGTTGAGGTCATGCGGATTGCGCCCGACCCGGGCGTGATCGAAGTCAACATTCATCCTGCCGCAAATTGGACGGACTGCGTCAACACCACGCAGACCGTCTATGAAGAGGCCCGCCAGTGTCGTTTGGGTGCTGACAAATTCATGACTGATGGTCGTCACACAGGTACCGGTGGTGGCAACCATGTCGTTGTCGGCGGTGCCACGCCTGCCGATAGTCCGTTCCTGCGCCGTCCTGATCTGCTCAAGAGTTTGATCCTGTTCTGGCAACGGCATCCCAGCCTGTCATATCTTTTTGCAGGCACGTTTGTCGGCCCGACCAGCCAAGCCCCCCGCATAGACGAGGCCCGCCATGACGTCTTGTACGAACTTGAAATCGCGCTTGACCAAATTTGGCCACCAACGGATGGCAGCACGCCGCCGCCTTGGCTGACAGATCGTCTGCTGCGGAATGCTTTGATTGATGTAACTGGAAATACGCACCGGACAGAGATATGCATCGACAAGCTTTTCTCGCCCGATGGTCCAACCGGGCGTTTGGGGCTCGTTGAATTCCGTGGCTTCGAGATGCCGCCCAACCCGCGCATGAGCCTGGCGCAGCAACTGCTGTTGCGTGCGATCATTGCAAGATGTTGGGAAAACCCGATCAGTGGAAACCTGACCCGGTGGGGCACGACCTTGCATGACCGGTTTATGCTGCCAGCGTTCATCTGGGAAGACTTCCAAGAAGTGTTGGGCGACCTGCGCGCACATGACATGGTCTTTGACCCCGCATGGTTTGAAGCACAGGCCGAATTCCGGTTCCCGTTCTGCGGTGAAGTCACATATGAAGGCATCACGCTCGAGTTACGCCAAGCGCTAGAACCTTGGCATGTCATGGGCGAAACGGGCGCGATCGGTGGCACGGTGCGCTATACCGACAGTTCGTCAGAACGTTTGCAGGTCACATTGAAAGGCGCCAGTCCTGACCGATATATCGTCACCGCCAATCGCCGTGTCGTGCCGATGACACCGACTGCAGTAAACGGGGAACGCGTGGGTGGCGTGCGCTATAAAGCATGGAAGCCGTCAATGTCGCTGCATCCTGTGCTTGAAGTCGACGCGCCGCTGACTTTTGATATCTTTGATACTTGGACCGGTAAGTCATTGGGTGGCTGTCGCTATCACGTCGCACATCCAGGCGGGCGAAATTTTGACACCTTCCCTGTGAACGGAAACGAAGCAGAAGCACGGCGGTTAAGCCGGTTTGAAAAGATGGGCCATAGTGCCGGATCAACCCCGCCTGTCCCAGAGCGGACGCATCCAGAGTTTCCTATGACGCTTGATCTGCGCCGCAGGGCTGGACTGTAGCCGGTGAAAACGCCGATGCCTCTGAACGATGATCAACCCTTTCATGACTTGCGCGCTAACTACCATGCGCAAGTTACTCAAGGGGCTGCGCACAGCGACGAAATGCTGGCCGCAGACGGCACAGTCAAACCCGTTTGGGAGGCATTTATCCGTCACCTGAGCACGCTGTCGCAAGACGAAATAACGCTTCGGTTTGCCCGTGGCGATCAATACCTGCGCGATGCGGGTGTCTTGTACCGGCAATACGACGAAACCCTGTCAACCGAACGCGAATGGCCGCTAAGCCACATTCCCGTGATCTTGGGCGACGACGAATGGCAAACTATTTCAGACGGGCTGAGCGAACGTGCAGAACTTTTGGAATTCGTCCTGCGGGATTTTTATGGCAAAAACGAGCTGGTGAAATCCGGCCAGTTGCCTGCCACGCTGCTCAGTCAAAACCCTGCTTGGCTGCGCCCGATGGTTGGCGTCGGAAAAGCTGACACAAATCTTCTGAATACTGCGTCCTTTGAAATCGGGCGCGGACCTGATGGGAAATGGTGGATTATCAGCGACTTGATCGAAGCACCATCAACTGCAGGCTTTGCGATTGAAAACCGCATCGCGATGGGCCGTGTTTTTCCGAACTTCTTTACCAATTCAAATATTTACCGTCTCGCGGGATATTTCAAAGATCTCCAGCAAACGCTGATGCAGATCAAAGGCCGCGCATCGGGCGAAGTTGCATTGTTGTCCCCTGGACCGATGAACCAGAACTATGCCGAACATGCTTATCTGGCGCGCTACCTTGGGCTGTTGCTGGTCGAAGGCGAAGACCTGATCGTTCAAGACGGCAGCGCCATGGTCCGCACAGTTGCGGGCCCGAAACCTGTCAGCCTACTGTGGAACCGTCTGCCCAGCGCGATGTTTGACCCGCTTGAACTGGATGCGACATCGATGTTGGGTGCAGCAGGATTGGTGCAGGCAATCCGTGATGGCACGTTGAAAACGGTGAACATGGTTGGCGCAGGCGTGCTGGAAACGCGGGCGCTGATGGCATTTTTGCCAAAAATTGCACGTGAGCGATCGGGACGGGGTCTGGCCTTGTCCAACATTGCAACGTGGTGGTGTGGTCAAGCCGCGCAACGCGATCATGTCATCGCAAACAGTGACCGCATGATGGTTGGTGATGCTTTTTCGACGGTCCCTCTGATGGCGGACCCCAAAACAATCGCCTTTGGCAGTGCAGCAGACGATCCGCATGCGCAGAAACTCAAGGCACTGCTCAAGAGCAATGGTCGTAACCTTGTGGGCCAAGAGGCGGTGACGCTTTCGACAACACCTGTTTGGGAAAATGGCGGCTTGGTTGCGCGTCCGATGTGTATTCGGATTTCGCTAGGGCGCACCGAAGATGGCTGGGCGGTCATGCCCGGTGGATACGCGCGGATCAGTGCAGGCAATGACGCGAAAGCACTTGCAATGCAGCGTGGTGGCAAAGTGTCCGATGTCTGGGTGACAAGCCCGAACAAGGTGCAAACGCCCAGCTTGCTATCTGTCCAAAAAGGCACTTCTGGTCGCAGTTTAAGCCATGCATTTTTGCCCAGTCGCGCAGCGGACAACCTTTTTTGGTTGGGCCGCTATGTTGAACGGGCAGAGCAAAACATGCGCCTCTTCAGGGCTTACTTTGCCCGTATTTCCGATGGCGCAGAACATAACGACGACATTGCAGTTTATTTGCGCAACAGGCTCATGGATAAGGTCTCAGCAGAAGCGCAGCCAATGGCTGCACGTTTTGGCAAACCCTTGGAACTTGCACTGCAAAGTGCATCGCGTATCAGTGATCGTTTTTCCCCTGACGGGATGATGGCCTTGCGCGGTTTGGTCACGCAAACGCAAGCTTTGGATCGCGGACCGGTTCCCGCCGAGGACATCCCCGTCGCGACTAGCAGTCTCTTGCGCCAGATCACCGGGTTTGCAGGTCTTGTCCACGAAAACATGTACCGCTCGCATGGGTGGCGGTTTCTAAGCATCGGCGCCTCTCTCGAGCGGGCTGCGAATATGTGTGATGTACTGGCTGCATGTCTGTCAGAGGACGCGCCAACCGGTTCGCTTGACCTCGCACTAGAGATCGGGGACAGCGTCGTGTCGCACAGGGCGCGGTTCCAGATTTCAGCTGATGCCGGTTCAGTTGTTGAATTGCTGGGACTGGACCGGAATAATCCGCGTTCGGTGCGCTATCATATTTCCCGCACCAAGGACCATATCGCCAACCTGCCACTGCAAGGTACAGGCCAAGTCATGTCGCACGTTGCACGGCAGATTTTGGTCCTGGAAACGCGACTGGCGACTTGTGAAGCCTCTGACGTCACTTCTGATTACCTGATCCAGGTCAAGCGCGACATCTGGACCATATCCGACACGCTTAACGCATATCATCTGGCGTAGGGCATGATTTATAGCATCCGTCTCACAATCGCTCATCAGTACAACCAACCGGCAGCGAACAGTCGGCACTTGATCCGCGTTTTGCCCCTGACTTTGGCTGGCCGGCAAACACTGACAACCCATCTGCTTGACGTGTTTCCCGAACCGGACTCGCGATCAGACGGGGTTGATTTCTTTGGCAACAGGACGACGTATTGCGCGCACAAAGATCAGCACGCCAGTATGTCAATCCGGCTGAATTGCCTTGTCGATGTGACCTCGCCAAAACCTTGGAAAGATGTGTCGCCAGACATTGAAAAACTTCGGGCTGACTATGGCGGGTTAACTGACTTGGGACAAAATTCGCCGCTGCATTTGCTTGGGCCAACGGCGCGTTTATCCCCCGACAAAGCCGTGTTCGCGTTTGCGCAGGATGTGTTTGCGACCGATGAAAGCACAGCCAGCAACGTCATTTGCATCGGCAAAGCGCTTCATGATGCAATGACATTCGATGCGACCGCGACGACAGTCGATACCGATGCATCAGACGCGTTCCGTCTTAGGCGCGGTGTCTGTCAGGACTTCAGCCACATCATGATCATTGCATTGCAGTCTTTGGGCATTCCTGCGGGGTACGTCAGTGGCTACCTGCGCACCCTGCCCCCTAAAGGCGGCGTAAAGTTGGAGGGTGCCGATGCAATGCATGCATGGGTGCGCGCATGGTGTGGGCCCGATCAGGGATGGGTCGAATATGATCCGACGAATGCCACCCTTGTCGGGGCAGATCACATCGTTGCAGCCTATGGGCGCGACTATTCAGATGTGTCGCCTGTACGCGGGCATCTGCGATCCTCTGGTGGACAAAGCAATACGCAAGGCGTCGATGTGGCCATCGTCGCATAAAGCCCAACAACGCAGATTGTCCGAACGTTATCCGCGCTTATAGCTTGGCAAATGCGTCAGAGCAGCGCGCAATGCTTCGCCCCAACCTGCACTGATTGACAGAAAATAAGGATCGTCCGCCTTAACCCGTGACTGCTGTTCCAACTTGAAACTGTCGGTCTCGTAGATCTGCATATCGAGCGGCATACCAACGGAAAGGTTCGCTTTGATCGTCGAATCGAATGAAACCATCAAGAGCTTGATCGCGTCTTCAAAGCTCATGTCGGGTTCGTAGGCGCGCACGATGATCGGTTTTCCGTACTTCGCTTCGCCGATCTGGAAGAACGGCGCGTCTTCGGTGACTTCGATAAAATTGCCTTCGGGGTAGACCAAGAAAAGCGTGGGCAAACCGCCTTTGATCTGGCCGCCGACTATAACGGATGCTTTGAAAGCAGAGGTCGCGGATTGACCATCTACGCCACCGCCTTGAATAACTTCTTTCAGCTTGGCCCCGACAAAACGGGCAACCTCAAACATCGTGGGCAATTCAAGGATCGTCGGCTTGCGCTCTGACGGAACTTTTGAGCGTTCTTCGAGGATACTGATCAGCGCCTGCGTTGTCGCCAGATTACCCGCAGTCATAATCGTGATCGCGCGGTCACCCGGTACGTCCCAAGAAAACATCTTTTTCGTTGTCGAAAAGTTATCGACGCCCGCATTGGTGCGGGTATCGGACATGAAGACAAGGCCACGGTTTATCGAAAGGCCAACACAATAGGTCATTTTGGATCCAGCGCTGAGGCAGATCTGGCAGATCTGCACGGTCGGCTTCTAACGGCGCAACAGCAGCTATTCAATCCACATCATTTAGATTCTACGCAACGCACAAAGATTGCAATGCAGGGCGTAAGAACTTTGCTTTGTGACTAAAGTCGCTTCACTCCAACGGACTGCTCTTGCAAGTTCACAAAGCCATAGGATGTCAAAAACGATGCATCCGCAGCATCACGTCCGACACAGATACGCACAATGTCGCCGGGGTGTGCCATTCCCGTTGGGTCCACAAGATGCCAGCCGCCAGCAAGGTAGACTTCAACGACGGCATGGAAATCCTGTGGCGTAACATCCGGCGCATACGCACTAACAAACCGCGCCGGAATGCCCACTGCGCGCACGAAGGCGATCAGGACATGCGCATAGTCACGACAAACACCTGACATGCTGGCAAAACTGTCCGTTGCTGTCGTTCCGGCATGACTTGCGCCGTTGTCATAGGCAAAGTTGGCATTGATCCAATTGGACATGAATTGCACCAATGCGCCCCCGCTTAGCCCCTCGAACTGGCGCGACGTAAAGTCGAGAAACAGTTCTGACTGACAGTATCGCGAAGGCATGAGGTATTGAATGGCCTCGCCGGGAAGCTGATGAAGGGGCGTTTCTTCCAGATATGCCAGTTCGACATATGGGCGTGTTATTTCAATGCGCGCGTCATAGGTGCATTCCAGTCGCGGACCTGCACGTAGCCATTTTCGCATACCTGTTTCATCTGCCCCTGCGACGTCTTGCAGCGCTGCGCCGTGAACAACCGCAAGCTCCGACGCATGCACCACCTGACCCACATCGGTACTTGCTTCGATCTGTAGCAGCACATCGCACACCCGTTCGGTTGTGTATGCAAGATGAGTTCGAACAGATAGCAACACGTCAGTTTCCAAACAGAGAAGGGCCAAACAGGGTCGAGCTATCGCAGCCAATCACCGAACTGTCGATACCCATCTCAAGATATGGCAACGCGAGCCGGTTCACTGATTTTCCGACAGCTTGTGCGTGATGTACTTGCGATCCAAAACCCGCCTGTATGGTTTGTCTTTGCGGCGACATCACACTTTTCCATTGGTTCTATCCGGCGTTTGACGTCAGAATACCCCAGCGTGATCGTTCAGGAGAAAACCACAATGCTGCATACACTTGGACTTCTTTTGGGGTGTCAGTTGTTGGGGGAAATCACAGTGCGTGGATTTGGCATTGTCATGCCCGGTCCGGTTCTGGGTCTTGCCCTGCTAGTGCTGTTTCTGCGCGCATTGCCGACGCTCGGCGATCAGGTAAGGCCGACGATAACGGTGATGTTGGCGCATCTTTCGTTTCTCTTTGTACCTGCGGGCGTGGGCGTCATTGGTAACTTCGAAGTTTTGCTGGATGACGGGCTTACGCTGCTGTTTATTCTAACGCTTTCGACTGTGTTTTCTATGCTGGCTACAGTTGGAACATTCGTCGGTGTTCGGCACCTGATCGAAAGGCGGGCAGCATGACAGATGTCGCAAACTTGTGGAGCTACCTGTCAACCACACCGCTTATCTGGCTTACCACGACGATCCTAGCCTATCTGGCCGCAGATGGGGTAGCGCGACGGTTGGGTCATCCACCTTGGGCCAATCCGGTGCTTTTATCTGTCTTACTGATCGCCCCAGTGCTGTGGCTTACACGAACAGATTATACGACCTATTTCGAGGGCGCCCAGTTCATCCATTTCCTGCTTGGTCCTGCGACCGTGGCATTGGCTTTGCCGCTTTGGGATAATCGGGCCACGATCCGAACGACGGTTGCGCCGATCATGCTGGCATTGTTCGCTGGTTCGATCGTTGCAGCGGGCTCGGCCATTCTGCTGGCACGGGCCTTTGGGTTGCCGATGGAAGTGCTGCTTTCCTTGGCACCCAAATCCACAACCGCGCCTGTGGCATTGGGCATCTCGGAAGCCATTGGGGGATTGCCCGCGCTCACCGCGGTCTTGGTTATCCTGACGGGGATCATCGGGGCCGTGACCGTGACGCCATTGATGAACCTGCTACGTATTACGGATTGGCGGGCGCGCGGTTTTGCAGTTGGTGTCGCCGCACACGGCATTGGAACGGCCCGCGCATTTCAGGTAAATCCAGTGGCGGGGGCCTATGCTGGCATCGCTATGGCCTTGAATGCCCTGCTGACAAGCCTGATCGTTCCTGTTCTTGTGCGCTGGTTGATATGAATGCAACTGTCTGGACGAACCCAAACCATCAGGCGTTGAGTGCAATAAAGGCAATGCCGAAAACCATCAGCACCGCTGCCCCTAAACGTCGTTTCCAGTTTCCTTCTTTCAGAACAAAGAACCCGATCAATGTTGCGAATATCACTGACGTCTCGCGGAGTGCTGACACGGCACCCAGTGGCGCGAAATTCTTTGCATAAAGTACAAGGCCGTATGCGGTCATTGAAACGAGCCCTCCGGTGATGCCAACTGCCCATATCTTGAGCGGGAGTTGGACCATAGTCTTTCGTTTGTGCCAACCCACAAATCCAGCAATGAACAGATGCAGAAACGCGCCCCAAGCCCAGTAGCTCAGCGTATTTCCAGACAGCCGGACACCGACGCCATCGACCAACGAATAAATTGAAATACAAAAACCGGTACCCAGCGCGAGGCCAAGCGTGGTTTTGCCAACGCCGGACCGAAGCGCCTTCCAATTACTCAGCAATATGCCCACGATAATCAGCCCGATGCCGACCCACGCTAACGCTGGCAACACCTCGCCCAACAAAAGCATCGCCCAAAGCGAGACCAGTGCAGGAACGATCCCTCTTGCAATGGGGTACACCACACTCAAATCACCGTGCTGGTAGGCCCGCCCAAGCAGAAAGAAATACGCGAAATGCACGAGCGTCGATAAGACAATATAGATGAAGCTTTCGGTACTTGGCAGCGGCAGGATAGACACCATAACCGCGCCAGGAAACACATGGCCCAGCGCCACCAGTCCAAGCGTTGTTGTGCGATCCACTGCCGTCTTGACGATGGCATTCCAAACGGCATGCAACATTGCCGCAGAAAGAATAATTGCAATGATCGACGCTGACATGACAACCCTTTGAAGAAACCCTGCAACCGTTCACTGGATGCTATAGGGGTATTAAAAGATGGGCCCCTGAAGCCTTGAACTGTCCGGCTTGGCCCGTTTTTTCGAAGTCGTCTTCACACCAGACTAAACTTTCGGGTGTTTCGTATTCGGGGTCGTCTCGCGACTGACCAGCGCCATCAGTCGTTCATGCAGTTGCGGCGTCGCCGCCGACAAGACACGCCCATCAGAGTGAAGCGAAAGTGGTTGGCCATCCCAATCTGTTATCACCCCTCCTGCCTCTTCGATAACGACCTTAACAGGAAGGTAGTCATAAGGCTGAAGATCGTAGTCCACCACCGCATCAACATAGCCTGCAGCAAGCAAAGCATGTGGATAGCAATCATAGGAAAAGCGGCGCGTCTGACCCGCCTTGGTGAGGCGCCCAAAGATGTCGGGATGGTCCGCAAAAATCTTTTCAGCTTCGTTAATGTATAGAATGCCTTCGTCCAGGTTTTCCTGATCCGAACTTTTTATCGGCTTTCCGTTCAACGTCGCGCCTGCACCCTTCACCCCGACAAAAACCTCGTTCATTGCCGGCATCCCAATAACACCGACTTCGGGAACACCTTCGGTTAAATGTCCTAGCAGGAAGCCAAACAACGGATGACCCGACAAGAAGGACCGCGTGCCGTCAATCGGATCAATGATCCACATGCGCTGCCGATCAATCCCTTCGATGCCATGTTCTTCTCCGAAAATCCCGTGGTCTGGAAAATGTTCGGCCAAGTAGGCCCTAACCAACGCTTCTACACCCCGATCGGCTTGGGTTACCGGGCTCGCGTCTGCTTTGAATTCTGTTCCTAGCTGTCCGCGGAAAAATCCAAGTGCCGCCTTGGACGCGAATTCGGCAATATGAACCGCATGCGCCGCATAATCAGTTTTGGTCAGCATCAATGATCCTCTCTGCCAGATGGATTTCAATTCCCCAGCCTTCAATTGCCGTTGCAAGCTGCGCCGCTGGGCGCTGATCGGTCACAATTTCATCAACAGCGCGCGGATCAAGCCCGCAATGCGGTGCCGTTTGGCTGAATTTGTGATGGTCAAGCGCCACAACCACGCGTTCCGCGCACTCCGCGATTACCCCTGCAAGATTTGCCTCGGTCGCGTTGCGATGCAAGAATCCGCGACTTGCGTGCAATGCATCCGTACTTAAAATGGCAACGTCGTAAACAAACCTGCGGGCATGCTGTTCGGTGACAAATCCGAATGTACCGCGTTCATCAGATTGCATTTCACCGCCCAGAAAATGCACCTTGTTTCCGTTGTGGTTGGCCAACACCTGCGCAACTCCGATTGAATTAGTAGCAACTGTCAGGTTGAAGCGATCCCGCAGTTTTTCAGCGACAAACGCGGTTGTCGATCCAACATCCAAAAACAACGTCATCCCGTCCTGTACGCGGTCCAAGACCACAGTCGCGATGGCCTGCTTTTCGGTCGAGTGTTTTGCGATACGCTGAAAAAAGCCAGGTGCGTCGCGCTGGCCGACCAGATAGGCGCCGCCATACATTCGTTCTAGCACGCCAGTCTTGGACAGCGCCTTGATCGTGCGCCGGACCGTTTCTTCTGAGACGTCCAACGCCTTGGCCAAATCGGTACTTCGCGCAGACCCGCCAAGCCTATGCAGCATCTCGATCAACTCAAGTTGCCGATGAGAGTGTTTGTGTTCTTTGTTCATGTCAGACGAATCATATTTTCCACAATATCCCACATTCCTCCACATTTTAGACTGTGATTGATAGTAGTTTCTGCACATCCTCGTACAAGTTCAGTCACCCACCCTCATCATGCGCAGAGCACGCCTTCCAATCAGTTCATTTTGAGCGCACCTTAACTTCACAAGGTCAAAAGGGATTCGCTTCATGCGCGACACCAAAAACGTTTTGCTTATCGTCATTGATCAGCTGCGCGCTGATTGCGTTTTTGGTGAGTTGGCAGCGCACATAGACCTGCCAAACCTACGTGAGTTAATGGATGATGCGGTGATTTTTCAACGCCATTTTTCTGTTGTGAACCCTTGCGGCCCCTCGCGCGCATCGCTGCTGACGGGGCAGTACGCGATGAACCATCGGTCCGTTCGCAACGGCACACCGTTGCGCCATGACATACCAAATGTCGCGACAGAAATGCGCAAATCTGGCTATTTACCCATGCTGTTCGGATACACCGATACGTCGCAGGATCCGCGTGTCTTTCATGCAAACGACCCCGCGCTGCGCACTTACGAACACTACATGAATGGCTTTGAAGAAGTGGTCGAAATGCGCTTTGAAATGTCATACCTTTGGCGCGCGCACCTGATCAATCAAGGATATGAACTTGAGACATTCGCAAGCCTTTTTCACCCCGTTTCACCAACGGGAGGCGTGCCCAAGATCAACGATCCCGCCCCTTACAAAGCCAAGGACAGTGACACTGCGTTTCTCACCGATCAATTCCTTGCGATTATGCCTGCCTACGCAAAGGAAAGCTGGTTTGCGCACCTGACCTACATCCGGCCACATCCACCGCTAATCGCACCCGCCCCGTTCAACGACATGTACGACCCGACCAAGCTGCCATTGCCAAAGCGGTTTGATGATCCCGCCGACGAGGTCGCAATCCATCCGTTTTTCGGGCCGTCACCGCCCAACAGAACCCCTGCCGGAAACGTGAAAGGTTTCCCCGATCTTGCGCCTTCCGTCGAGAATACCCAGACACTGCGCGCCATATACTTTGGGCTGATCACAGAGGTTGACGAGCATATTGGTCGCGTCATCAAGTTCCTGAAGGAAAGCGGCCAGTACGATAATACGCTAATCGTTGTGACCGCCGATCATGGCGAAATGCTTGGCGATCGGCACAGCTGGGGCAAATTTTCGGTCTATGAAGCGGCGTATCATACACCGCTTATCATCCGCGAACCCGGGAACGCGGCGCAGGCGGGAACAATTGTTACAGCCCCCACCGAAGCAATCGACGTCACGCCCACAATTCTGGATTGGGTCGGTCAAGATATCCCGAATTCGATGGACGGTAGATCGTTGCTGCCTCTTCTACGTGGTGTTGTGCCGGATGATTGGCGCACTTACACATTCTCAGAGTTCGATTTCAGTGAACCGGAAGCGCCCACGATCTGGGAAAAAACGCTTGGCACTGGCCCCAGCGATTCATCGCTGGCAATCCTGCGCGACGCCAATTTTACGCTGGTCGAATTTGCGGCGGATATTTCGCCAATTCTATTTGACCATGCGGAACTGGGCGAGCAGAAAAACGTCGCGGACCAACCAGAGTATCAAAGTGATCTCAATCGGTTAACGCGGTTAATGTTGCGGCACCGGATGAAAAATATGGATCACACGCTGTCACTTGCGACAATCACAAATGAAGGTCCGCGTCAGAAACCGCGGTACCCTAAAACCTGATAATGTGACGACCTATCAATCTAGCGGAAAAATCGGCCTTGGGACATTTTTATAACCCAACGACCCATAATTCAGCGTGCAGAGCGCCCCACTGTCACAGACAATAATGCGCCCAGCGATCGGTGCAAAGGCTGCGCGGAAGTGCTGCATCGACTTCAATGCAACTACGGATTTCTTCGCTGGATCAATTCCAAAGGTTTCAAACTGCATCAGGTCCAACATCTGATGGGCAATGCTGACGATCAGTATCTCAATGCCTGCGACCTCAAGCACCGCCGTTAGTCCAAAGCTTCGTTTCAAACCGCCCAACATGGGGCCGTTTCCAACGACATCCCCGTTTCCGATCCATTTCAAAACACCTGAGACGTGCAGCGGACCTCCGCCATATTCCGGCGCGGTTGCCCCTCCGATATCCAAGGTGACTTGCGCCCCGATGGCATGTCCACTGAGGGCCTTTGCCGCTGAAGGGTCGATCAGCGGTCCAAAACAAGCATTTCTGACACCAGCCGTCAAAAGTGCCCCAAGAAGGTCGGTCGCATCGCCGTAGCCCGCCGCGCCTGGGTTATCCGCATAATCCGCAATGACCAAAGGTCCCGCGTCACCGTTCCATTTGGACGCGGCTTCGGCGGCTTGGGAACTGGTAAGATAGGTATTCAAAGCCTCATGTCGCCGATCCCAGATGTCGTCGGCCAAAGCCTCGGCGATTGATCGGTGATCTTGGGTATCCCCGTCGCAAGTGATCAATACGGTTGGTCCAACTTCGGCGATGTCTGCACACGGAAATGCACCATTGATACTGATTGCATAGACACCTTTGCGGGTCTCGTACGCGCGGGCTTGTGCGTGACGCGCGATCATCGGACCCAGATCGGTGCGACCGCCATTTGCCTCTTCAAGCATAGGCCTGCGGGCATAAAGCGTTACGGGGTGAATTTCGCCAAGCATAGTGCGCTGCAAAAGCTCAGCGGTGCGGCGTCCGGTTGCGCGAAAATCCACGTGCGGATACGTCGTGTAAGACACCAGAATTTGCGCCAGTTCACACATAGCCGCACTGACATTCGCGTGTGGATCAAGCGTCACTGCGATGGGCAGGTCCGGCCCGACGACGGCTCGCAACCTGCGCAGTATCTCGCCTTCGCCATCTTCGCAGAAATCGGTCACCATCGCGCCGTGCAGCATCAAAAATATGCCGTCGTAGTTTCCCTGTGCTGCGGCAAACAAAGGCGCGGTTATTGCGTCGAATGCGTCGCGGGTCACGACCCCGCCCGGTCCAGCAGCTGCACTAATGACATGGTTTATGTTCCACGCATAATCGCGCCCCGTATCCAGCAAACCAGCGAGTTCTGTGTTATTGTCACCCCGCGCTGCGATCGCCTGTTCGCCGTTTAGCAAATAGCGTTCCTTAAAGGACTGTAGCGTGGTTGGTACGATATTGAAGGTATTCGTCTCGTGGGCGATTTCGGCGCTGAGGATCTTAAAGGTCATTGGCTTGCCTCCCACAATTGGTTGTGACCGCAAAAAGATGCCAATTGCAGGACATGCTGTCCTTTTCCAAACATCCTATGTTGTATCATCAACATGGCCTGTGAACTTGCTGTAAAGCCGCGCCACTTTGTTCATCCGTTGCTCGACGTCTGGTCCAAGCTCCATGAACACGCCGTTCACCAAGAGGTTGGCAAGGCTTGCCATCTGTGCCGTCGATTCCCAAAAAAGGTTGATTGATGTCGGCACAACGAAGACCTCGTCCGCAACCGTATGTCCCCAGTCACAATAGGGATCAGTGATTAGCGTGACCGGAATGCCCGCCGCTTTGGCCTCGCTCGCCAGCAACTTTGCGTGGCGTGAATAACGGCGCGCCTCGAATATCACGAGTGTTGTATCTGTGTTTTCGGAAGCAAGGACATCGGCAAAGTTACCGCTGGACAGGTCAAGTAATTGCACGCCGTCACGCAAGTACTGCAGTTGATGGACGAAGATTTGCGCAAGTCCCCTTTCCGTTTGGAAGCCAACAACAAAAACGGATTTTGCATGCGCCAGACGCTCGACGACTTTATCCCATACGGGTGTGCCAGCCATTTCATAGACTGCAACAAGCGCTGCCATCTCAAGCTCTAGGCCGCGGGTGAGTTGATCTTCGCCTGCCTTCGTGCGTTCTTGCAGATCGCGCAAACGGTCCCCGATCAGCCAGGGTTGATCGCCCATATCACTGCGAAGGTTCGTCTTGAGGTCTTTGAAGCTCGTATATCCAATCGCACGACAGAAACGTCCAACAGTGGGTTCGCTCACGTTAACTTTTGCAGCCAGACTTGCGGCCGTTTCAAATGGA
>Ga0208544_10000712_pt1 | contig 24863 bp, 18 predicted proteins | sample DEB08_DNA_9_FD_184526 | JGI IMG/M metagenome (GOLD analysis project Ga0208544, IMG submission 184526) | Aqueous microbial communities from the Delaware River and Bay under freshwater to marine salinity gradient to study organic matter... | ecosystem: Environmental > Aquatic > Marine > Coastal ... | reverse complement strand
TGTTTTACCACGTAGATCAACTCATAAACCAATACTTCCGTTTACGAGAGGATGTTCTATATTTTGTACTTCCCAGGTAGAACTTACGTCTTGCCATATTTCTCCACTTGGCATATCATAGTAGACTCAAAGTGGATCGTATCTAGAGTCATCGTTGGTAGAGAGTAAAAATCAACCAGCCTGTACCCAGCTATCAATAGAGTCTATTTCTGCACTCGAATAGGTAGAGGTAGAAACATAGGGGTCCTGATCTTCGTCTGGTAGAAAACCATCAAACAAGATTCATCCATCGAGATAAGCGTCCGTCACGGTGTTACTCATAGATCATACCGTAATGTCAATATCGGTAAGCAGTCAGCCTGCTCAAAAATTTGGAGCATAGTTCATTTTTTGATTAAATCTACTCCAAGAGGATGCCGTGAGTGTATAACTATTGGTCTTCCCTGGTAGAATATTGGTACTGGTAGAACCTTCTGTAAGAGCCCCAGACCCATAGTCTGATCGCCACATACTCATTCTGATTTCATATCATTGTTGTAATAGCGTTGGATCATCAAACAAGATCTCATAGTTAGATGAATAGTTCCCTGTTTGGTGAAGTGCGAATTCGTTTCCATCAACTGGTGTAGTCAGTGCTACAACGTTATTGGTAGTAGCATCATTTTCAATAGCTCAGACTACTCATAGTCCTCCAGCAAAATCTCCATTGGCGAGATGGTTGTCACCAACTCGAGTCCAACCTCATCCATCAGTCGTCATGTCACAATATACCTCGTAAGGTTCTGCTCATCATGCTCCGTCTGGATCTATTCTATAGAGCCCATCTCAAGTACTCGCATTATCATCAATAATATCTTTACAGTTAAAATATGATCGAAATGGTATTTTGAACGTTTTCGTAAGAAATTTTTTCAGACTAGTAAGTCATTCTTCTTCTAAAATAGCGACATATTTTTCAAATGATTCTGTAGGTGTAGTAGCGTATATGTATTTTAGCTTTGAATTAAACTCGAGGAGATTCTCTTCATTTTTTAAATCATCAAGGCTTCCACTAAAAATAAGAGGATCTGATACATTAAAATTAAATCCACCATCGAGTTCTATATAGCCATTGTAACTATGGGGAATATTAAAAAATTCATCATAGACGAGTTTCCTGTTTTCAATGATACTAATAATATCGGTGTCAGCAATATCTCGCGTTGTAATAGAGGGACTCGCAATAAAATATACTTGACCAGCACCATCGGATACTTGCACCATAAAACCGTTATAGTTTCACACCACATAGGCTGTTTCTATTTGTCCAGCCTGAACCTGAGTCGGACCAAGTAGACTAATAACTTGTTCTCATAGTCCGTCTTCTTGCTCGATATTTTCTCGGAGTGAAGAAATTTGGAACTCTTTTTTAGTATTCAGGAGAGAATAAGTGTATTCATTTTCAAACAGAGGATCGAGTGGATACTCACTTCAAAATACTCGCAGGTCTCTATTAGTATCCAGACCAAAGGTTCCTTGAGTCCAAGCAAGACTCGATCCACTGTAGGTAATATCTACTCAGCCTGTTGGTTCTGGAAAACTTCACTTTTTTGTGAAATATACCTCTAAGGCTTTTTCTATCTCAGCCAAATCTGTGATACGTTTTGAATCGCGACTCTTTCCTACATTCCCGTCAAAATAGAGATAGGCTATGGTAGCTAGTATAGAGATAATAGTAATAGTTACGAGTAACTCAACGAGACTAAATCCGATTGTATTTTTTTTCATATATATTTATTGATAATAAACTTCCATTTCTAGTCCTGTAAAATAGATCGTCCCAGCTAAACCATCTGCGATGTCCCAACTAAAATCATCTACCAATCAACTCAGTGGTATACGTGCTATTTGGTATTCCCAATCACCATCTGTTTCTAAAACTATATACTCCGGAGTCGTCGTTACTACACTGGCATCGTCGTATGTAATAGTATTACTAAAGATAGATCCTGTAGTTCATTGCACCCAGGCAGATAAACGAATCTCTTGAGCAAAGAATTCACCAGGTATAGTATCAAATTCAAGTGGGTAGGCTCGTGTTCATCAACCATCAGTATGCCTTAATACAAAAGCATCTGGAAGAGATAGTGGGGGCGCCTGTGTAGCGTGAGATACAATAACATTAGTAGAGGCACCTACTCAATATGGAAAACTATGTTGATCAACATGAAATTGGTTTTTAAAATCACCATTATCGATATAGTTCTCCCCTATTCGAGTCCAACCACCTCCATCAGTTTCCATATCACAATATACATTGTAAGGACTTTGTCCTCCAAGACCATCTTTATCTACTTTGTATGTTCCTGATTTGAGTCAACCTCATAAAAACAGTTCTACTTCTCGTACATTAAGGTAGTTTCAACCTACTGATTCAATAGTCAGTTTTTTTACAAAATGGAGATGACCAATTCCCTCTAGATCAAGATCTATTACATAGTCACCACTAGTATCCCAGAGAGGATGTGAATAGATCAATCCCCCAGCTTCGTTATACAATTTAATCGTAGCTCCAGTGAGTCTATCACTACAACAACCCGTTCTATTATATATTCGTACATATCAGATCTGTTGTTGGTCTTCCCATTCAAATTCTATAGTCGCATTCGCGTCAGCACTATGGTATTCGTAGTCTGTTGCTCATTGAGTTGATTTAACACCATTATTAATACCGGTCACTCATACAGATCCAAATCATGATGGGCTGGCTGTTACAGTAGCAATTGGTGCTACATTGTAAACCAAATTAGATTGCAAAATATCACTACAGTAAAATGGTTTAATAGGATTAATCCCAATAATATTTCCCACAATTGATTCGAGATAGTTGAGTGAATAGTCATCGAGATACTCAGCTACATTTTTATAATATGGGAAATTGTTATAGGTACTTCGAATACCCTCATCAACTTGTTTGAGTCAACCATATGATCAGAGATCTTCTCTCGATCATTCATACAGAAGTGGTGAAGTTATGTTAAAATCAAATCATCCACTCAGCGTTAAGCTCGATCATGAATAACTCGCGGGTATATTTTCAAAACCGTTATATACCAGTTTTCGATTGGCTATAATACTAACAATATCAGTGTCACTACTATCATAGGTCATGATAGAAGGTGCAGCTATTATGTAGTGTATGGCACCAGATTGGGCATGTGCGATCAAACCATTATATTCTCATGATACATATGTATTTGATTGTGGTATGTCTATAGTAGGCCCTGATGGTGGTGTAAATGGCTGAGTAGTAACGGTATATGTACCAGAAACTCAACCAATAGTAAGTGTTATACTGGTAGGAGTAGATCAAACAATAGCTGACGTGGTTTGAAGTGTGACGCTTTCATTATTCTCAATCGTTCCAGCTACATTGGTAAAATCTCAAATAGCTCCTATACGATAGTTTCCACTAGAAACAGAAATTGTTGCTGGAGCATTAATACCAGTAATAGTTACGGTATCTGAAATATAGGTAGTGTTGAGATTTGCGTTTGTGACAGGCGTAAATACAAAACTATCTGGAGTCGTGTCATCGAGTAGTGTCGTAATATCAAATACTCGAGTCACTCCACCTATGTCGAGTGTGGTAGAAACATTGGTATTTCACGAAGCCAAAGACTGAAGTTTTACTATAACCTCATCTCAATTATACACCACTGACGGACCAGATAACCACGGTCATCCATTGATCTTATATTTTCAGGCTCCTCCATCAATATCAATTGGGGTAGCTGTGTTAATTCAGCTCACTATAATAGGATTAGACTCATAGGTACTATTGAGAAGAGCCTCCGTAACATATCAGAGTACATAAGGATCGGGAGTTGTATCTGGTCCAATAGCTATAATATCGTAATCAGCTGGAACTCATCAAATAGTCAGTGTGATGCTTCGAGTCTCTCATGGAGTGAGAGAGGCATTGGCTCGTAGTGCAATAGTATCTCCATTTTCTACCGTTGTAGTAGCGTCATTATACGAGTTTAAATCATTAATATCGTATTCTCAGCTCGTACCAGATATACTCATAGTAGCTGAAGCGTTGATTCCGCTCACAGTGATCGTGTTTGATATATATTGGCTACCCAGAAGCGCTCAAGGTTGTGCCGTAAAGCTAAAGGCGTCTGGTGTTGTGTCAGGTGCTGGAGCTGGCGTCGTTACATTGTATGCTGCCACTACTCAACCTATATTGAGTGTAGAACTTACGGTAACACTGTTGGAAGATGATGAAGTTTGTTGAATATTTATCACATCACCATTATCAATACTGCCTAGCGCTCCGGTATAGCTGGCTCCATTAATACGATAAAGTCCAGTTCAAGAAATAGAGATAGCGGTAGGGGCATTAATACCACTTACTGTAATACTATTAGATGTGTAGAGAGTACTCAGTGAGGCATTAGATTCATCACTAAATGAAAAATTATCAGGAGTTGTATCTGGTGCTACGGTGGTAATGTTATAATCTCAGGTTTCAGTTCCAACCGTGAGTTGGGCTGTTTTTAAAGTTCCTGCTGTGGATGATGAAGGCATGGTAACAGAGACAATATCTCCATTTACTACCGATCCAGGATCACTGGTAAATTCTCCACTTCAGAGCTCGTTGATGAGTTCCATCTCAGTAATATTTACCCAGTCAGTTCCACTATGATCAGCAGCACTAATATTGATTCTATAATATCTGTAATAATTGGTATTAATAAAACTATATTGTTTTTTAGTAGAATCCGCAGATATAGATTCATTTGTTCGAGTATCGAGGGTAGTCCAGGTGCTGTTATCATCTGATCATTGAAAGGTCCAGTTACTTGGAGAATATTTCCAACTACTCCAACCTCAATCTTGAGCACTATCTCTATAGAGAGTATATCTTGTAATCAGTTGATCCGCTCATGAACCAAAGTCATAGTTGAGTTGTGCAGGAAGAGATCCGTTATTTCACCAACCATTTGAAGATGTATTGTTATCAAAGGCTTCAGCTGGTGAATTAGAACTATAGGTAGAAGATGCACTCGCAGTTCCTGACTCTGTAGCATCAAAGGGTATTCCATCAGATATTCTATACTCTGCTCATACTCCTGTAATCGAAATATTGGCTGATGTATTCAGTCCAGAAACAGTAATAGTGTTTGAGGTATAGCTGGTAGCTACATCAGCATCTATGATAGCATTAAAACTAAAATTATCTGGAGTTATATCTGCCAATAGCGTTGTCACGTCATAGTTTTCACTCACACTATCAATAGTAAGTGTAGCTTGAGTAAGCGTGCTATTTGATGATGAAGAAGTCAGACGTAGTGATACAGTATCATTTAAAGTCACCGTTGAATTTGTAGAAATATAGGCAGTATTGTTGATACTGTATTCAGCTCAACTTCCAGATATACTAATAACGGCAGGTGTATTAATACCTGTTACATTAATAGTGTTTGAAATATATGGTGTTGATAGATCTGCATTTGTTACAACACTAAAGCTAAATGAATCTGGATCAGAATCTGGTGTTGAAGGTGGTCCTTCTGTCTCTGGTGGAGCTAATTTATATGGATGTGACCCAGGTAGGTCTGATTGCTGCCCCCATTTATGTGCCAAGTATCATTCTACTTTCTCTCGGTCATCAGATGAAAGTTGGGTATCAAAGATAAGTATTTCTGAAACCATCCAATCAGCTTTAGCTGTGTTGGCTCATCATTTATTAAATGCCCAAACGTGCCCTGTAATAGAACTTGTGGCTCATTGGTCTACCTCGTTTCCAGTTCTATAAAAAGAATAGTTGGTGTTATTAGTATGAAAACCATATATATACACAGCTGTTCTATTGCTGGTATAGGAAGGTGCTTTGTTATGAAATTTTGGTGAATTATTTATCCGAAGAGCATCTCGTCGAGTTCCCCAGTATCAGATTCCATATTTGTTTGATAGAGTAGACTGTAGAGCGAGTCCATTTGTATCTGTTCCTCCAAATGGATCTTCGTTTTGCACTACGTAGAATATATCTCCTTGAGTAATATCTGAATTAGTGAGAATTACTCCTTCACCATTTCGTATAAATACTCCTGGATAAGCCCCGTCGAGTCATGAGCTATGGTATCATATATTTCCATCCGTAAATGATGGATTATTTGCTGATCATGCACTTGATTTATTCACCCATGCTCACAGTGAAGTACTCCCATTAGATGGATTATCTCAGGTATCACCGTCGCCGTCTACATCAGTCGCATCAAGCCAAATTTTTGGAGAAAGTTCGAGTGGATCAAAAGGATCAGCTGCGTAGGTAGTGGCTACTACACTAGGTAGATTGAGTGATTGAAGTGCTCGAATAGAGACGTCGTTCGGACGAGCATCAGCGGTTTCAAAAACCGCTCATACTTGGTACTCTTTTTTGTTAGAAGTAACTGAATAGGTATATTTATTTCCATGAAGCGGATCAGCGAGTTCACCAAATATTTTTCACAGTTCTGCCTTGGTTTCGAGTCAAAAAACTCATTGTTCCCAAAGAACAGCCCCACTATAGGCTACCTCTATAGCATCACTGGCTTTTGGATATCGTAGCTTGGCTGTTTTATGGAGTGATAGTACTCGATTAATATTAGTAATATCAGTACCTCGTACAGCATCTCGAGAACTACTGGTATAACTCGCATAGGACAGGAAACTAATCGTTCATAGTATAGCCACAATAGTAACCACTACTATCAACTCTACTAGCGTAAGAGCTCGTTTATTTTGCATAAACATCTTTTTAAAAAATACATATGCTTTGAGTATACCATAATATGTACATAATTATAAAATATATCCTCAAAGTATTGCTTGACAAAAAAGAAGTATTTTATTTAAAAAATACTTCAAATGTAGTCCCAGATCATTTTTTAGACTTGACCTCTATGTTCCAGCTGTATAAATCTATAATTCTCTTTACTATAAACAAGCCCACTCCAAAGCCTTCTTTTCATAGATCATCCCGATAAAATTTATCCCAGATTTTATCTAAATTTTTAGCTTCGATTCATTCTCAATAGTCCTTCACCCAAAAAGATTTTTGAGTGAGTCATACCTCTATCTTTATATCTTTTTTTGAAAACTTAATGGCGTTAGTGAGAAGGTTATCGATTAGAATAGAGAAAGTCGAAGCTTCTATCTCTTTCTCTATTCATTTTTCTATCTTATAGACCACCCGAATATCTTCATCTTTATAAGAAGATACAATAGCGTCTGTTTCTCAAATAATGTAGTTTCAGAGGTCAGTAGGTTTCTTATCAAAACAAGTGATTCCATCCTGCATTCGAGAGAATAAAAAGAGTGTTTCTAGGAGTGTATTAAGTTTCTTAGTAGAGTCTTTTATACTCAGCAGTAGATTTTGGAGTTCATTGGTAGAACAGCTTCATTTTTCACATTTTTTATGATAGAGATCTATCTTTGAATTTATTCACATCAATGGAGTTTTAAATTCATGACTCACATCGGTAATAAATTGTTTCAGGTGACCTGTTTGAGTATTGATTTTTTTAAAAGCGGTATTAATAGTGTTAGCTAAAATCTTAATTTCATCATCGTTGGGGCCATTAATAGAAATCTTCTGTAGCTTATCTTCTAGCTTATTGTTCTGTGCCTGAGCAGCAATACTAATAAGTCCCGAAAGAGCTCGCTTAGAAACCATTTTCCCCAGAAAATAAGTAGCAATAGCAAAGAGCAGCATCAAAACTAAACTTATTTTAGTAATAATGAGTTGAGATTTTATATAGTCAGTAGTATCAAAGAGTATCCGCACTTCTCATAAATCTGGATAATGCTTTGAAAATATGAAAAATAGTGTCCCATTTTCTCTATAAAACCATGAATTATTCAGATCAGCAATAGCTTGTTTATCTCAATTGAGTTTTTTAGCAATCCCGTCACTACAGATAACTTCACTGTTATCTTCTGGGATAATAATCGTGTCTTTGGTCAGAATATGTTCTTTAAAAGAATCAGCATTCCCCACCACTCCTACAGCTCCATAATCTGTTGTCATAGAGCGAAGTGTGCTTTGCTTTTGGTCATCATACCAGATGAAAAAATAGATAATGTTGATAGCTAAAAGCAACAAAAAAAGTGCAGCAAAAGTAAACAAGCTAAAGCTAAGTGATATTCTATCTGATGTTTTTAGGTTTTTAAACATATCTATTATTAAATTTCTCCTCTATCTGACATAGCATCAAACACTCGCTTCATAGCAACTATATATGCAGCACTTCGTAGACTTGTTTTATACTCATCTGCTGTGGTGTGTACTTTATTGGCAGCTGCTGTTATTTTTTTATGAAGTTTAGTATCTACTTCATCGGCTTCCCAGTAAAAATTCATATCATTTTGAACCTGTTCAAAGTATGATACCATAACCCCACCAGCATTGGCTAGTATATCTGGAATAACTTGAATATCTTTTGCTTCAAGAATCTTATCTGCTTCTGGAACAATAGGTCCATTAGCCAATTCTACTATAATACTCGCTTTTATTTTATCTGCATTATCTGTTGTAATTTCATTTTCGAGAGCAGCAGGTATCAATATATCACATTCTACTTCGAGAACTTCTCGCGGTTCTAGTCTAGAACCGTCACTATATTCTATCACTGATTTTCGAGCAGCTTTTAATTCTGAGATAGTATCTATATTAATTCATTGTTGATTATACACACCTCACTTTGAGTCAGATATTCATACAATACACGCTCATAAATCTCGCAAGAGTTTCGCCATAGTGAGACCCGCATTTCCAGCTCATTGGATCGCTACTTTTTTTCATCTTATTTCCATATTTTGAAGTCTCATAATCTCCTGAAGGACATAGACTCAACCTTGGGCTGTAGCCTCTCATCGACCTGCCGATCATCCTGAAGTCATAGGTTTTCCAGTAAAAGCTCCGGGCGAGTTTTTACCCACCAAAATAGAATATTCATCCATCATCCAAGCCATAATCTTTGGGTTGGTATTTACATCTGGGGCTGGTACATCTATACCTGGGCCAATATATTTATAGAGTGATCGAACATATCCTCGAGATAGTCTTTCTAGCTCACCTTCTGATAACTCTTTTGGATTTACTATAATACCTCATTTTCATCCACCCAGTGGTATATCAATAACCGCACACTTCATAGTCATCCACATTGAAAGAGCTTTTACCTCTGATCGGTTCACGTCTTGATGAAATCGAATTCATCCTTTATAAGGACCTCGTGCATCATTGTGTTGAGACCTGAAACCTTGGAATAATTTTAGAGTCCCATCGTCCATTCGAACAGGAATCTGAACTTCTAAAATTCTCTTTGGATGTGAAATAATTTCATATTTGTTTTGGTCTTCTCTACAATCTCCATAGAGATCACAAGCTTGTCGCATCTGTTTTTGAGCATTTTCAAAAGCATCGTGCATACCATAAGCGTTATCTGGTTTTGGTTGTGTGTTATTATTCATATTTTCTTGTTTTCATTAAATAAATTATTTTTGGTATCTTTTCAGTATTTTAGCAAAAGTTAAAGTAATTACAAATAATACAGCTGCTCAAATTAATAAGCCCGTATCAATATCTGAAATTGCATCTCAAAGTGATGTAAGTTTTTCATTATGAAATGCTGCCCCAGCTAATATAAATACAGCTGATCATGGGATAATTCAAAAGAAGGTGGCTATAATAAAAGGCTTCATAGGAACCTTTAATAGTCCATATGCATAGTTAGTCAGATCATATGGTAGAAACAATAATCGAGCCATCAGTGTAGACATAAATGGTGAACCAGAAGTTTGTTGACGTAGGGTATCTAAAAATCAACCACTGGCGTCTGAAAGTAATTTTCTTCAAAAAATGCTTCATAAGAAGTGAGAGAATATTGCTGAAAAAGTTGCACCAAATATAGTATAGATAAGTCATGGGATAAAGCCAAATAAAGCCCCACTCATAAAAGTCATCCATACTCCTGGGAATAACACAATAGACCGAACCGAATATATAAATATATATAACACTGGGCCCCAAACACTCGCACCAAGAAAGTTATAGAGCGTTAAAGCCATATCTTCAAAACTGAGTCCTGTAGAGCTCTTATAACTAAAAAATAATATAATAATAGACAACCAAACAATACCAGTACCTATCTGTAAAATATTATTTTTCAGGAAAAATTTCAATTCATTTTTAATATTTCATAAAGTTCAAACCACATAACTATCTAACACTCGCTTAATCATGTCTGACTTGGTTGGATATGGCTGAATAGTACCGGATAGCTTATAGGCAGAAATATTGCTATCCATAGCTGCAGTGAGTATTGGTAGCATTTCTCAAGCCCCTGTTCAAAATATAGTGGCTCCTAGTATTTTTCCTGTGAGTCTTTTAAAATTAATTTTAACAAAACCTGTAGTATCTTGCGTTACTTTACTTCGATCATTTTTATCAAAATACATTATTTTGCTTACGTATTCTTGCTGAGAATATTTTTTTGAAATTTCAACTTCTGTTTTTCCAACTCTCGCTACTTCCCTATGCGTATAAAGTACGGCTGGAAGAGCTGCATTTCGTACTGAACTATTATGAATAGGGACTATAATATTTCGTATAACTCCTCGTCCTTCATTATTTGCCCAATGGGTAAACTGTGGGTTTCCACTGACACAGTCACCAATAGCAAAAATATGTTTTTTATTAGTTCGGTTATATTTATCTACAATAATACCCTTTTCATCCGATTCAATTCATGCATTTTCTAAGCTTAATTTTTCTATATTCGCTCGTCGACCAAGTGCGACTAGAACTTTATCATATGCGATTTTTTGTTCTTTCTTTCAAGTCTTATTTGTAATAGTAATCTGCGTTTTATCTGCTGATTTGATGTGAGCTCAGGTATGCACTGTGATACCTTTTTTCTTGAAAATTTCCATGATCAATTTTGATGATTCTGGCTCTTCTCTTGGTATCAGAGCATCGTTTCTTTGAACAAGAGTAACACTGGTTCACAAATCTGAAATACTCTCTGCGAGCTCACAACCAATGTATCATCCACCAATAATAATAAGATTTTTAATATCTGTTTTTTGTTCAAAGATAGTCTCATTGGTCAATATATCTTTTGGCTCAATTCATTCAACTGGGCATTCACATGCTCGTGAACCAGTTGAGAGGATAATCTTCTCAGCTGTTATTTTTTTAGTTTTCTCTCACTTAATGTTTAATGTATGTTCATCAATAAAACTCGCAAAACCTTGCAACACTTTTGGACCATGGGCTTCAATTTTTTCTACTGTTTCTTCATCTTGAATCAATTTTCTGCGAGCTCGAACTTGCTTGAGTCCTGCCTTGAGGCCAATACCTGGTGAATGTTTTGAAATATCGATAAGTGCTTTACTTGGAACACAACCAAAGTTGGTGCAGTCTCCCCCCAGAAGTCATTTTTCTATCATCACTACTTTTTTTCCAGCAGCTGATAAACCAAATGCGACCGTGAGTCACCCACTTCCACTTCCTACTACTGCAATATCATAGTCATAGTTACTCATATTAGTATGTTTATTTATATTAACTGTCCTGAAGTATAGTTTTGAAACTTAAGTTTAACTAAATCTCTATATTTCGATAATGCTTGAGTTGAAAACTGGTCTGTCACTTAGTCACAGTGATGACATCGAATCGAATCTGTTCAAAATCGACTCTGTTGCGTTTACAGTAGTACTCTACTGTTTTCAAACACTTATGCAATTTTGACTTAGTGATAGACTCTTCAGCAGTCCCAAAGCGATCATTACTTCTGTATTTTACTTCTATAAACACGGTAAGACCTTGCTTGCTGGCTATCAGGTCTATTTCACCAAAACGACCAAACTTAAAATTGGTATCAAGAATCTTATAATCACGACCTTGAAGATATTTAATAGCAGTAATCTCTCAAATATCTCAGGATTTTTTGCTAGAATATGGCATGTGTTGAGTGATTAATAAACCTCATACAATTTTCTCCTACTAGGAGAAATGAGGACCAAGCTAGTGTTCTACTCCCTCTCCTGATAGGAGAGGATTGGGGTGAGGTTATTACAAAACTTCTTTTAAAATATCGCTATGAATACTCTCTATAGTTCGCATTTCTCAGACTGTTTCACAGTCAATCTTCACCCAGTTATTGTACTTTTTCACGAGATAGTTGGCTGTTTCCCAAGCGTTTATAAGATGGTTTTTATCGGCTTCGTGAATATCCATTTTAGAATCTCACTCTAGGTATTCTCTATCATCTTTTTGCATCACGAGTTTTTGACTCATCTCTGGACTGACATTGAGAAAAATTGTTTTATCTGGTTCGGGGATCTTAAAGATATTAAACTCTAGGTCATAGACCCAATCTAGAAAGCCGTCTCGCTCTTGTAGATCAGAGATTTTTCATCACTGGTGAATCATATTAGCAGAAACGTATCTGTTTGAGATAATAAAGTCATAGTTTTCTAGGTCATCTCTAAAATTAAAACTATCATCGTATCGATCGAGTGCATAAAAGATAGATGACTGCTTTGCAGAAACGTCTTTTCCATACTTCCCATTCAAATATTTCTCAACAGCAAAAGCAGAAGCTTCTCCATAGCGTGGATAGTCGAGCAGTTTTACTTTCTTCCCCATCTGTTCCAATTTTTCCACCAACTTTCTCACCTGCGTCCCCTTACCACTTCCATCAATCCCATCAACTACTATAAACATGATTATTTTTATTTAGATATACTTAAAAATATAATATGGATTTTTAAAAAATAGGCAATATTTGGCAGTAAATTATAAAACTACCATAGTCACCAAACTATATCAAGAATATTTCTTACGTTAATACAAAACAGAAGATTAGGACTTAATAAATAGTGTTTTTTATACGCTTGTAGTTAATTTAAATATATATATTTTCTCTTATATTAGTTATAGATATTTTTAATAAAAATAGTGTTATAAATACACTTATAATATCTACTATCTATATATCAACATAGGTAAACAGAATAATATATTTATGTAATAACTCTTATTTATTCCCTATATATAAGGAAAAATAAATTATTATATAAAAATAGTTTTGACATATATAAATATACTTATAGGATAGTAAGTGTAATATAAACGCTTAATAAATAGTATATTCCATATATGGATATATATGAACGAATCGAATTTAAGTAAGTGTAATATTTACATATACTATCTCTTAACCAGTATTATTATGAATACACAAAATGAGTACTCCTTACTAATTGATACACTCGCATGTCAACGAAAATACGGTGTAGATACATATGTAAAAGGTAGAGTTCAATCCCTCGTCGCTTGAGAAAAACAAGGACTCCCAGAAATAGATAACCAATAATATTAACCTGAGCCACTATGCAATTACCAAGTCTAAACCCACATGATGCGATCACTATCGTAGATCTTCAAAAGACATTCGCTGAAAATCAAGAAAACGAAGATCCTGGAGCGCTTATGGTAAGAGATACCAGAGACCTAGCCACTCCAACAAATCAAGTGGTATCACAATTTAAAACAGCATGAGCACTGGCACTCGCCTCTCTCGAAAAACATGACTTTTGACACATATCGTTTGCCTCTAGTTTTATCTGAAAGAAACCAATTACAGAAGTCGGTCCTGAAGACTCAAGAGCATTCATCACACATGATGAAGTAACCAGTTGGACACTAGAGCAAAATTGAATTTCTGAATCTGCAAAGTTCACACTAGAAGAATTAAAAGCATATATGGAAGTTAGATGAGTAGAGGCGATGTGGCCTGATCATTCAACTCCATGATATGAAGAAGAATTTATTACAGGGTTTGACCAGTCACAACTCGATGAAATCTTCATTAAATGAGATGAAATTGCTGAGCATACCTATTCAGCCTTTGCGGCTAAAAACAAACAGTGAATTGGCTTAGCCGATTACATGAGAGACAAATGAATCAAAAGAAACTTTGTTAGCTCACTCGCTACTGACTTTTGTGTAAAGAACACCGCTATAGATTCAGTGAAAGAAGGATTCAAGACCTACCTACTACTGGCACTCTCTCGAAGTGTGTATCCAGAAAATGAAGCAGAAGATCTCACAGAGATGCAAGATAGCTGAGTGATAATCATTCCAAAATAATACAACCTTAACCTAAAATATTATGAACCATGCTCTTATACAAGACTTCTATACTCCTGAAGATATATTCGCTGTAGCGCGGAATGAAGCAGAAGTATCAAATCTAATAAATAACGATGTCTATAAATTTTATATGTTAGATTTCATACTCAACCATCCAGAATATGCAAAACTACAGGTTGAATGGAAAATGACTATTCGTAGTAAAGATGTGAAAACAGCTCAAGTTATCCCAGAAGAAGATCTCATCCATCAACTCAGAGCTACTCAGAATATTGAATGAGTACCAGATGAAGATCTAGACTATCTCAAATCAATACAAAACGCTTCATGAGAATCAAGATTCAGTCAAACTACCATAGATTTTTTAAAAACTTTCAAACTCCCTGATTTTAATGTTGAACAAGATGGGAATGGAAACTATGAAATGACCTTTAGGTGAAGTTGGCAAGAATCAATGATGTGGGAAATATTTGGACTAAAAATCATCAATACGCTCTATCTCTATAATTATATTAAAAAAGCTGAACTCAGTGATCTAGAATTTAATGAAATTATTCAAACGACTCTATCGCGACTCGTAAAAGATATAGAAATATTTAAAACTGAGCCTGAAACAAAATTTTCAGACTTTGGGACACGAAGATCCATGAGTACAGATTTTCAGATGATTGTGAACAAGATTTTAGAAGATCAACTCCCGGGGCAATATCTATGAACCAGCAATCCCCTTATCGCAAAAGAACTCGGACACGAAAGAGCTATTGGGACAAATGCTCATGAACTGAGAATGATTCCAACAGCTCTCTACGATGACCCTCAAGATATTATCGATGAGATGTACAACATAGATATCAAATGGCAAAAACACTTTCCCGACCTAGCTATATTGCTTCCTGATACATATGGAACTACTTTTTACCAAAAAAATGCCCCTAAAACCATTATAGAAAACCACAGCTGAAATCGGTTTGACTCAAAAGATCCCATGATCGCCATACCTGAATATATCGATTGGTTGATCGAAAATGGACAGGATCCCATGTTGAAATCTGCCATTCCTAGCGATGGACTAAATGCACAGAAAGCTGTAGATATTACTAAAAAATTTAAAGACCAAATATGATCTCTCTCATATGGTATTGGAACAAATCTGAGCAATAATACCAAGTGAACTTGGCCAAGAGAGGTAGAACCATTTGGGCCATTTGGATCATTCTCTGTCGTCATTAAACCAAGCAAAATTCAGAGACCAGATTGAGAATGGGTCAGCACAGTCAAGTTATCTGATAACCCTGATAAAGCTGTATGAAGTAACCAAAGAGTACAAAAATTTAAAAACATATTCTGATCTGAATGAGTGCAAAGAGAAGACGTACTCGTTTAACGAACCATTATATTATTAATTTCTTAAACAAAATATTATGAAAACTATTAACAAAACTACATCACTTGAAACATTAGAAATGCCGAATCGAAATCTAGACTATGAAAAAGTAGCAAACGATATATCTAGGTGGATATGAGCCCAAGCAGTCAACGCATGAGATAAAGGACTCGTAGTTGGAGTATCTGGCTGAGTTGATTCAGCAGTGGTATCAACACTCTGTGCTATGAGTGGCCAAGCACTCACTGTGCTAGAACTACCTATTCATCAAGCAGTAGACGAGGTATCAAGATCTCAACAGCATGTAGAATGGTTAAAAGAAAAGTTCTCAAATGTAACGTCTCAAATAATAGATTTAAGTACAGTATTTGATGCAATGCAAGAATTGCAGTATCCAGGAGATGATGAAGCAAGTGAATACTTAGCATGAGTTAACCTTCGATCAAGATTAAGAATGTCACAACTATATTCCACAGCAAACAGGAAAAATTCTATGGTCGTATGAACATGAAATAAAGTAGAAGATGATGGTATTGGGTTCTTCACCAAATATGGAGATGGTGGTGTTGACTTTAGTCCCATCGCACCATTCTACAAATCAGAAGTAAGAGAAATATCAAGAGTAATATGAAATGCCCTAGAATTATCAGATGCGGTAGCAACTGATGGACTCCATACAACATGAGCAACTGATGAAGATCAAATTGGTGCTACATATCCAGAACTTGAATGGGCTATGGTTGAATATGATGCATGAAAACGAGAAAAAGATTTTGAAAACCGAGCAGAAGAAGTCATCAAAATCTATACTCAAAGACATGAGGCAAATGCCCATAAAATGAAGATGCCACCTGTATTTCCGCTCGATCAATAATATAAAACTTAATATTTTTTAAGAAAATCTTATATGAAAACTATAGTCACACATCCAAGCTTTGATTATATGCAAGAGGAACTCCTAGAAAATCCAAATATTCGAGTATGTCAGAGACAATGGGAGTATTTCGATGATGAAGAACCTCATTTTCAGATACAGGAACAAAATTGAGAAATAGAATACCAAGATGTAACATATATCTGAGATTTCTCTCATACCTCTAAATTATTTGAAAATTACTCTGCTATCAGAGCCATATTAGATTGAGTCCCAAATAAAGTAAGAATTATTGTTCCCTACTTTCCTGTATGAACCATGGAAAGAGCTGATAAAAAATGAGAAGCTGTAACGGCAAAGTATCTCGCAGATATTCTATCTAGCCTCCCTTCAGGGCGAAGCATGAAAACGTCTATACATCATCTAGACATACACAACCCTGTCATCAAACACTACTACGATGCCTGAAAAGTAACTCCCGAATTGCATACAGCTATGTCCCTTATAAAAGAAAAGATTTCACCCGAGACAAATATTATTTTCCCAGATGAATGAGCCTATAAGCGATTCAAAAATGACTTTGAATGATACAATATTATTGTGTGTGAAAAAAGAAAAGAAGATGGAATCAAAACAGTAAGAGTAAAGGAGTGAAAAGCAATATGAACACATGGAATTATTATAGATGACTTAGGTCTATCAGGATGAACCTTAATAAAATGCTCTGATATAATACGAGATATCTGAATTCAAAAATGTGATGCCTATGTGACACATGGTCGATTCCCAAAAGAGTCTTACAAACAAGTTGCAGAAGCATTTGATACTCTCTATACAACAGACTCCATACCAGAAAATATCCAGAGATCAGAAGAAGTAACAAATATAGAAGTCCTAAAAATCGCATCACTCATACAAAAAATTATTTCTAAATAAGCCATTATGAAAAATACACTCGAAACAATAGCTGTATTTGGATGAGCTCTTAATCCTCCTACGCTTGGACATACTCAAATTTTATCTCAAGTACTCAGTGAGACAACAGTTGATAAAATCATACTTTCACCAGATTGAAAGAGAAATGATAAAGATTATGGAATAGAAGATAAGCATAAAATAAAAATTGCATATTTATATGCTGAAAATTTACAAAATCAATGATTTAATGTTGAAATGGATAACCACTTCCTTGAATGAAAAAATAATGGACCAACTACCACTATAGCGGTTGATCAATATTTTAGAGAAAAGTACTGAAATGACATATGGCATATTTTTTGATCAGACGTAGCCCCTTGAATGAAAAATTGGGAATGAAATGCAGATCAGTATATTGAGAAAAAATTGCAAAAAATCTTTCTCTGACGACCCGGCTATCCACTAAATGCAGACAAACATTGAATCGAAAATTATGAATACATAGATAATAAATTCATAGAAAATATTTCTAGCACTATGGTTCGAGACATGATCAAGAATCAAAGAAAAGAAGTAGCCGAAATCATTTGATCAAATCAGATCCTAGATTACATACAAGACAATAATTTATATACGTAAATATATAACTATGTGAAACATAAACGGAAGTGAAAACACACATACTGGAAAATTTGTAAAACTCGACCTACTCGATGTAACATATCCAAATGGAAATACATGAAAATACGAGGCTGTTTCTCGGATGTGAAGTAACCACACCGTGTGAGCTCTCATCGAAAACACTACCCATAATACATTATTACTCATAGAACAATACAGACCTATTCCTGACAAAAATATTATTGAGTTAGTCGCTGGAATATGTTGAGATGCAACAGACCTAACAAACGAACAAAATATGCGCAAAGAGATTCATGAAGAATCTGGATACGTAAAACAAAATATCAAACTCGTATTAGAAAACATACATAAATCTCCTGGACTGACTGCAGAAATGGAAGATTTGTATCATGCGACCGTCACATGAGCAAGATGACCTCAGCAATTACAGTGAAACGAAGACATTACAGTTCATGAATTTCCAAAACAAGATCTCAATCAATTTCTAGCATCAAAGATAAAAGAAGGTTGTGGGATATCAAGTTGAGTGTACGCTATAATTGGAGCGCTACATAGCAGGTGAATAGATATACTTAGCTAAGACTTGAAAAATATAGTATATCGATATAATGAATGTAATACATACATTTAATATATTTCTCAATGAACTACTTGATCAAAAAAGAAGACATGATGGACCTTTGGAACACAAAGCTAACCATCCCAATACCATCTATGGATATTGTTATCTTTACCATCTATAAAAATGAACTGTGTGTCGTACTCGATAAATTTGAAGATGGATGACATGTTTTACCAGGTAATATATTAGCTGCAGGATTTTCTCTAGAAGACAACTTTGACGCAATGTTGAAAAGAAAAACAGGTATTACATGAGTATATAAAGAACAATTATACACTTTTGGTAGCCCCACCAGAGATAAAAGATGACATGTGATATCTATAGCTTACTACGCACTGGTTGGTGGAGAAGAGTTTATTCAAAAAATAGATTTTACTAAAGTAGACCTGATAAAATACAGTGATATCAAGCAAGCACAAATATTTTATGATCATAAAGAGATCATAGACTATGCTCGAGAACGACTCAAATCAAAACTTTTATATACTAATGTAGCAAAAGAAATACTTAAAAAACACTTTCGACTTTCTCAATTACGTGAAGTCTATGAAATAGTATTAGACAGAGAAATTGATCGAAGAAATTTCCAGAAAAAAATACTCAAACTCGATATTATTGAAGAGACCTGAAAGCTCGACAAAACAACAAACAGACCAGCAAAACTCTATAAATTTACGAATGACAAAGTAAAAGAGTTTGATATATTTTAATATATCATGCCTATTTCAAAATAAATAAAAAAACCAAGAGAATAACTCTCTTGGTTTTTTTATTTATTTCTATAATACGGGTTTTTCTTCTCCTCCTTTGATTCAGGAGTCAATATTTTTTTGAGCCAACCACCTTTATTTTCCTTATTATCTGTGTTGTATGGATTTGAGTTTTTTTCTGGTTCACTGCTGTTCTCATATTGAGCATCAGATCTATTTTTTTGAGCGATTTCTGATCTTTCTTCAGGAGTTTTTACTCAAAATGTTCTGAGTAACATTCCAGCATATTTTAGTATTACATAGCGTCCTTTAAGCTTAGGTGAAAGCTTATCGTATGCTGAATCAGAGATGACATCATTTGGTCAAATAACTTCATCTGCAATATTTTCTTCTGGAATGACTGTTCCAGGTTTTGTATCACTACTCGTTATACAATCTGCCTGCTCAATTGCACGAGTAAGTTCTTCTCAACTAGGCTGTTTACACTCTCAGGCTTCTATACATTTGATTTCTTCTAGCCTTATGTGTTGTTTAGAAGAAGGATATGGTGTTTCTTGCACATCTCGACTACTATTACTACTCTCATTTAGATCTGGTATATTATCTGAAGTTTCAGGACACCCCATAACATTTTGATTAAAAAGTATATCATCATATATATACTATCACACTGTGAAAAAATACACAAAATATTCCAAATTCACTTAAATGGAAGAATAGATTTTTCATTATGAGGCAATATAATATTTTTCTTTACTTCTCTACATTTCCCCATAAAATAAATATTAATTAATTTCCTATGAATTCTTCCCTTTTTAAGGGAAGTACCCGAAGGGGGATGGGTTTTACTAACAAAGTATGTGAATCGTTGAGGACTTAGAAAATGCCATAGACATCGTTGACCTGGTGGGTCGATATGCAAAGCTGAAAAAGGCCGGAGTAAACTACAAAGCTCACTGCCCTTTTCCTGGTCATAACGAAAAAACTCCCAGTTTTGTGGTGTCTCCAGTGAAACAAATTGGGTATTGCTTTGGGTGTCATAAATGAGGGTGACCCGTTAAGTTCGTCATGGATATTGAAAATTGTGAGTTTAAAGAATCAATCGAAATACTCGGTCAGCTCACTGGTATACAAGTAAATACCAATTTTTCTCCTGAAAAAATGGAGGCCAAAAAAAATATGTATGGTCTCTATAAAGATGCCGCACAATATTATGCTGGAGCACTCGCACAAAGCCCTGAAATGCAAAAGTACGTCTTTGATAGAGGACTCAATGCTGAAGATATTAAAACTTTTCAGTTTGGATACTCGGACTCAGGAATCAATCTCTACAACTATCTCAAACAAAAAAACTACGACGACGACATTATTACCAACTCAGCTATCTTTGTAAACCTCAAAGCCCGAAAAGATAAATTTATTAACAGAATAGTCTTCCCTATTACCAACCTGCGTGGTGACGTAGTAGCTTTTACTGGTCGAGTGACTGGAGCCTGAGAACCAAAGTATCTCAACTCTCCTGCTAGTAACATCTACGACAAATCTGCTATACTCTACGGTCTCTACACAGCGAAGAACCAGATCGTAAACAAAGACTATATCATAGTGACCGAATGACAAATGGACACGATTGCTATGCAATCAAAATGATTTTTTAACACCGTGGCTGTTTCAGGAACCGCGCTCACAGAAAAACATCTCACTATCATCAAGCGACTCACGAAGAAAATATATCTCTGTTTTGATGCAGATAAAGCCTGAGAAAAAGCTACAAAACTGGCTCTCGAGACGATCAAAAACAAAGACATGGAAGTGCGTATCGTGACTCTAAAATGATGAAAAGACCCTGATGAAGTACTACAAAATAAAGGAATAGAGGCGATGCAAGAGTGTATTGATAGCGCACTCACCCCTATTGGTTACTTTATCCAAACCAGCGACTTTAGCATTACCAGTATCGATGAAAAAAAGAAACTCCTCGCTACCCTACTCGATATGATCAAGAGCTTTAGTGATAGCGTTGAACAAGATATCTACCTCAAAGAAGTCGCGAGTAAGCTTGGTTTAAATCAGGCTATCATCTATGACAAGTTTAATAGAATGCGATTTGAACGAGTTAAAAAAGACGATGATAACAGTAGCGCGAAGGTAGCTTACTCGAGTCAAGAGATGGCGATTGGTTATATTATCAACGATACTAAAAATACTTTTGCTATTACAGAGTGACTCATATTTAAATCATGACTTTCTCCTGACCTACAAGAAATCATAGACAACAACGACCCAGTCACTTTTCTCAGCAGTATGGGACTCGAAAAAAAAGAACGATACAAAGCCATAGCCTTTGAAATAGAAGCTCTTGCTGAAAAGAAAACAGACGACAACTCGTCATGAGATCTTGGCAAACTTATCTGAAGTATCAACAAAGAAGTGTATAAAAACAATCTAGAAACTCTCAAAGCAAAAATGAACGCTGGAGACAATGATGCTCTCATAGAATACACACAGATGCTCCAGTTAGCGAAAAAACATAATTTGAAGTAAAGTGTTGCTTTTTATCTATTTATATTTATAATAAATATAATGATATTTTATAATATGTTTTCAGATGATTGAAAAAGCACTAGAATTCTCAAATTCAGAATCGCTAAAAAATTTTTTAGATAGTAATGGCATTGATACTGATATATATGGTACAGGCAATGCAAAAGACGTAGATGACTTGTTCAGTGAGATTGATTCATGAGAAACAAAATTATATGTTGATCCTATAACACAAAGAGTCGTTCGAGAGATTAGTCTATTAAGTATAGACGTGTTGTATCAAGATTTCGTAGCCTACGAAGAAAAACAAGTCTTTAAAGATAATCAATGAAATGAAACTACTAGAGAGCGAACAAGAGACTTACCAGTAGCAATAAGTGAAAAAGTACATACAAACGAGAATACACAAGATGCCATCAAAAGAGCTTTAAGAGAAGAAATGGAAGTAATACTTAATGATTCTCAGATAAACCCTTACACTGAGGATATAAAAGAATTAGAATCACCAAGTTTTCCACAAATTTGGACTATATATAACATACTAAGTACAAGTATCACCCTAGACGAATCCCAATTTAAACCAGAATGATATGTAGAAAAGCAAATAAAGAAAAATACTTATATAAAATGGAGAAAAGCTCAAAAAAACTAAAATAGAAAAACAAACACCCAATAAATAAAACTTCAAGAATAGAATTCTTGAAGTTTTATTTTTAAAAACACTTCCCATCTCTATAATAGGTATATGAAACAAAAAATTTTCGACATGCTCGACTCCTTAGAAATTCCGTATACCAATTACGAGCACGAAGCGGTGCACAGTTGTGATGATGCGAAGTGAATGGATGTTCCCTGAGTAAGATGTAAATCATTGCTCCTGAGGAATAAAAAAGCGAGTCAATACTACATGGTGGTGTTGCCAGATTATAAGAGACTCGACCCTAATTTAATTCGAGCTATTTATAGTGATAGCAAGATGAGTTTCGCGAGTGAGCAAAGGATGATGGATAAAATCTGACTCAAGCCTGGGTCAGTGAGCCCATTCGCTCTGCTCAACAATATAGATAACGACATTAGAGTCGTGTTTGATAGTGAGTTGAAAGATGTTGAAATATGATTTCATCCATTACAAAATGACAATACAATAGTACTGCAAATGAAACATGTAGAACATTTTCTTGAAAATATAGGAAATGAGTTTATATTTAGTGAACTCTAACCCCACACCTATGAAACCATTTCTTGTTAAACGACTCTACGCCTTTCTCGCATTTTTTGCTCGTAGATATGTAGCACGACATAACCCCATCACTATTTGAATTACTGGAAGTGTCTGAAAAACCAGTTGTCGAATGATCATTCACGCGGTCATGAAAAAATATATGGAGCCAAAAGAGATTATCTATACTTCTCCCAAAAATTTTAACTCTGAACTTGGAATTATTTTGTCTATATTTGCTATAGAAAAATACAAACCCTGAGTAAAAAATATATTTACTCTCATATTTAAAATTATGTGGAGTGGTTTATTTGGTCGAAAAAAATACGATGCTATCGTCTTAGAATATGGAATCGATCATCCTGGAGACATGGATTTTCTCGTGAGTGTGGTTAAACCCGATATTTCAGTGTTTACGAAGCTCGATGTCGTTCATGGAGAGTTTTTCTGATCAAAAGAGCAAATAGGTCATGAAAAGTTTAAGCTCATGCACAACACCAATACAAAAACCTATCTCAATACCCAAGATGACTTCTGCGAAAGTGAATGTGATAGTCTCATTATAGATGTAAAAAAATATTTCAGAAAAAAAGATATATCTGACTATACCATAGCTCATGACAAAAAAGATACAGTAGTAGCCAAATTTAAAATCAAAAGACATGAGATCACCACCAACCTTATTGGAGAAACCAATGCACAATATATTGCGCTGAGTTTCAGAATTTTAAAATCTATTTGATGGGAGCCAAGTGAAAAAGCCATAGATCTAGATTTTTATAACCAACCAGGACGATGGAGTTTTCTCAAAGGAAAAAACGATGCCATTATCATAGACTCTTCATACAACGCGTCACCTCAGAGTATGAAGCAAGCCATCGAAGACACATACTCTCTACAAAAAAACCTCTTCCCCGATAGACATATAGGTTTTATACTCTGAGACATGCGAGAGCTCGGTGAACACTCAGGCCCACAACATAAAGCCATATTCAAGATAGCCGCAAAAAAATCTTGTTTTATTCTCTCTATCTGAGAACAATCCAAGCAATATTTTAAAGAAGCTAATAAAGAGAGTAAATACAAATGAGTTCTCAAAACATTCATCAGTGCTCAAAAAGCAGGAGAAAAAGCTCTCAAACTTATCGATAAAGAATGTAGTCGTCACCTAGAAGGCAAGCTCGATAAAACACATAAGCTTAAGATTAAAAAAGACAAATATATTATCATGATAAAAGGTTCTCAAAATACTATATTTAGCGAAGAGGCTATTATTGCTCTGCTGAAAGATCCAAAAGACGAAGCACTGCTCCCACGACAAGAGCCCTACTGGAAAAAAGCCAAACAATTCTTTTTCAAACATTTAAAATAATACCCATGCATATTCTTATATACTTTATAGCGGCTCTCGAATGATTTACAACACTGTCTATCGAGATCATCGCACTGAGAAAATTTACTCCTATTATTGGGAGTAGTTCTATTTCTACATCAATTATACTGGGTGTTATTTTACTCGCCCTTTCATACGGGTACTACATTGGTGGAAAGCAGTCCTCAAAAAAGAAATCTTATATCAAAAAACGTATCGTAGTAAACCTACTGCTCGCGAGTATGTATTACATATTTATTACTTTTATACTCGACGTTACTCTGCTCTCAGCGATATTACAGGCGACCAAACAATACTTTTTTTCTATACTGCTAGCGACATTTCTACTCTTTTTTATACCTGTATTTTTAGCGTCACAGACTATTC